>MRWG01001245.1_pt1 | contig 17519 bp, 13 predicted proteins | sample 1013341 | NCBI WGS metagenome assembly MRWG01 (sample SAMN06117577, study PRJNA244670) | biofilm metagenome | biome: Water; feature: Cathode Biofilm; material: Biofilm; isolation source: microbial consortium enriched at the cathode of a solar microbial fuel cell | place: USA: District of Columbia ... | reverse complement strand
CCCCCCTCCCCGTGTGACCGCTACGCTGCCCGCAACCAAACCGGAGGCCCCATGACACTCGACGGCAAACACGCTCTCGTCACCGGCGGCGGCACGGGCATCGGCCTCGCCATCGCCCGCGCACTCGCCAATGCAGGGGCCGAGGTCACCATTACGGGCCGCCGCGCGGAGGTACTCGACGCTGTGGCCGGCCCGCGCCTCCATCCGCAGGTCATGGACGTGACGGACGAGGCGAGCGTCACCCAGGGCGTGGCCGCAGCGGTCGCGGCACGCGGCCCGGTGCAGGTCTGCATCCCCAACGCAGGCATCGCCGAGGGCCGCGCGCTCCACAAGACCGATACCGATTTCTGGCGGCGCATCATGGCCACCAATCTCGACGGGGCGTTCTGGACGATCCGCGAATGTCTGCACGACATGCGCCGCGCCGAGTGGGGCCGCGTCGTCGCCGTCTCCTCCATCGCCGGACTGCGGGGGCTCAAGGGCGCGTCGGCCTACACCGCGTCCAAGCACGGGCTGATTGGCCTCATCCGGAGCTTGAGCGAGGATTACCTCGGCACAACCCTCACCTTCAACGCGGTCTGCCCCGGCTATGTGGATACCGAGATTGTCAGCCGCAACGTGGCCTCGATCGCCGCGCGGGCGGGCGTGACCGAGGATGCCGCCCGCGCCACCATGATCGCCACCAATCGCCACAACCGCCTGATCGCCCCCGACGAGGTGGCGCAGGCCGTGCTATGGCTGTGCGGCCCGGGATCGAGCAGCGTCAACGGCCAGTGCATCGAGATCGCGGGCGGACAGGTCTAGGGGGCACGGGATGACCGATTTCGAGGCAACGCGCGCCATGTTCCACCTCCGCGAGGGGGTGATCTATCTCGACGGCAACTCGCTCGGCCCCCTGCCCCGCGCGGCCAGCGCCCGGATGGCACGGGCGATGCAGGACGAGTGGGGCGAGATGCTCATCACAGGCTGGAACCGCGCCGGATGGATGGCGCAACCGCGCGCCCTGGGCGACCGGATCGGGCGGCTGATCGGGGCGGAGGCGGGGTATGTGGTCCTCGGCGACACGCTGTCGATCAAGGTCTACCAGGCGCTCGCCGCCGCGCTCGACCTGCGCCCCGACCGTCGCGTGATCCTCTCCGACAGCGGCAATTTCCCTTCCGATCTCTACATGGCCGAGGGGCTGATCCGGGCGCTGGACCGCGGCCTTGAGCTGCGCGTCGTCGCCCCCGAAGAGGTGGCCGACGCCATCACCGAAGAGGTCGCCGTGACGCTGCTCACCGAGGTGGATTACCGCACCGGGCGGCTCCACGACATGGCCGACCTGACGGCGCGCGCCCACGCGGCAGGGGCGCTCACGGTCTGGGATCTGGCGCATAGCGCAGGCGCGCTGCCGGTGGACGTGGCAGGGACAGGCGCGGATTTCGCCGTCGGCTGCACCTACAAGTATCTCAACGGCGGCCCCGGCGCGCCCGCCTTCATCTACGTCGCCCCGCGCCATGCGGACACAGCCTTTCCGGCGCTCTCCGGCTGGCTGGGTCACGACGCGCCCTTTGACTTCGAGCCCGCCTACCGCCCGGGCGCGGGCATCGAGCGGATGCGCGTGGGCACGCCACCGGTGCTCGCCATGGCCGCGCTCGACGCCGCGCTCGATGTCTGGGACAGGGTGGACATGGCGGATTTGCGCGCGCGCTCCGTTGCGCTCAGCGAGATGTTCATCACCGGCGTCGAAGCCGCCTGCCCGATGCTCACGCTGGCCAGCCCGCGCGATCCGTCGCGGCGCGGCAGCCAGGTCTCGTTCCGATTCAAAGAGGGCTATGCCGCCATGCAGGCACTGATCGCGCGCGGCGTGATCGGCGATTTCCGCGCGCCCGACATCATGCGCTTCGGTTTCACGCCGCTCTATGTCGGCGAAGCGGAGGTGCGGGCAGCCACCCGCATCCTGACGGAGGTGATGCAGGGCCGCCTCTGGGACGATCCGGCCCATCGCAGACGCAACGCCGTGACCTGAGCGTCCGGCCCTCCGACTGACCCGAGATTCGACACAATACGCCTCAATTTGAGCAGAATGTGCACCCATTGCGGCCGCACCGGCACTGTATCCGTTTTGGAAACAAGACGGGAAACAACGCAAATCCCGTCCAGCCAGTTGGCGCAGACCAGCGGCGATGAGGAAGGAACAGGCAGTGCCGACATACACGGTGAATATCTACAACAACGACCCGTTGTTCATCCTGTCGGGAACGGTCGGCAACACCGCGAGCTGGACCGGAGAGGCCAATCCGTCCGGCACCGCGACGATCACCGACAACGAGCCGGGCCTCGAAGGCCAGACCATCGACAGCAGCGGGTCGGGCGGCGAGAGCGCCACTGCAGACGTCACGGTTGGCGGCGACACCTCGACTGGAGCGGGCATCTATGCCGAAGAAAGCTGGACCCTGCGCGATACGGTCACCGGCGATACGTTCAACGTCATAACGTTCCGAGTCACCAGCGGCAGCGCGACCGGCTATTATACCCTGTCAGAGACACCGCTTGTCACCGGGCGCAGCTATGAGACGCTCGACCATGACACCGATCCCGATGTGACCGCGGGCGATCCGGCTTTCAGTATCGACGACTATGTGGAGGCCGGGTTCGAGGTCGACGGGACCTCAGGCGATGACAATATCGACGCGAGCTACGTGGATGCCGACGGCGACTCGGTCGGCGGGGGCAACGACACCGTCCTGGCGGGGGCAGGCAATGACACCGTGTTCGCGGGCGCGGGCGATGACACGGTGTCCGGCGGCACCGGCAGCGATTCGATCCATGGCGGCGATGGCGATGACAGCCTTGTTGGCGCGGACGGCGATGACACGCTGATTGGCGGCGCGGGTGCGGATACGCTTAGTGGCGGTGCCGGGCTTGATATTGTCGATTATTCCGCCTCGGACGCGGCAGTGAATGTCGATCTCAGCACCGGCACCTATGGTGGCGGCGATGCGGAGGGCGATACCGGCTCTGGAATCGACGGAATCATCGGATCGGATTTCAACGACACGCTGACCGGCTTTGACGGCGTTTATGACGGCGGCAACACCACCAATTACATCGACGGCGGCGCGGGCAATGATTTCATCGACGGGCTTGACGGCGGCGATACGCTGATCGGCGGGGCGGATAATGACACCGTGCTTGGCGGTGGCGGCGACGACGAGCTCTACGGCGACGGCACCAGCGCCCGCTGGGCCTACGAGGTCTACACGCAGGATTTTTCCTCGGCCAACGGGCAGGCCTTCACCATCGAGAACGGCACGCTCGCAGGCTCTGGCACGCAGGACACGCTCGATATCGACGCGCTTGGTCAGGCGGCCACCGGGCAGGGCGATCCCAACGATTTCGGCGTCATCTTCACCTCGACGCTCTACGCGCCCGATGCGGGCACCTACCGGTTCACCACCACCTCCGATGACGGCTCGACCCTCCGCATCCTGGATTCGCAGGGCGACCCGCTCGACTTCACCAACCAGACCGGCAATGACGGCCCGTTCCTCGACAACGACTATCACCAGGCCCCCACCACGCGCTGGGGCGAGGTGACGCTGGAGGCGGGTCAGACCTACACGATCGAGGTGCGCGTCTGGGAGAACGCCGGGGGCGAGGTGTTGTCGGGCACGGTCACAGCACCGGGCGGCACCGAAACGAGCCTCGATGAAAGCCCGCTCATCCTCGGGGTCGAAACGACCGCGGGCGATGACAGCCTCGACGGTGGCGCGGGGGCCGACCTCCTGTTCGGCGGCGGCGGCGACGATACGCTCGTCGCGGGCGAAAACGACACGCTGGTGGGGGGCGACGGCGATGATCTGTTCATTCTCGGCAACCAGACGGAAACCGGCGACGGCACGATCTCGATCACCGGCGGCGAGGGCGGCGAGACGGGTGGCGACACGCTGCAACTGACCGCCGATGTCGGCCAGGACGACATCACGTTCACCAATACCGACGACGCGGCGGGCGGCCTGTCGGGCAATTTCACCCTGTCCGACGGCACGGCGGTCAGCTTCTCCGAGATCGAGAACATCATCTGCTTCACCCCGGGGGCCCGCATCCTCACCGAACAGGGCGAGCGCCCGGTCGAGGGCCTGCGCCCCGGCGACAAGGTCATCACCCGCGATCACGGGGCGCAGCCGCTGCGCTGGGTCGGGCGACGCACGGTGCCGGGCACTGGCCGCTTCGCACCGGTCCGCGTGGCCGCGCATGTGCTCGACGGGGCGTGCGCGCCGCTCACCGTGTCGCCACAGCACCGGTTCCTGTTCACCGGCTACAAGGCTGAGCTGCTCTTTGGCTGCGACGAGGTGCTGATCGCCGCCAAGCACCTGGTGGACGGACAGGCGGTGACGCAGACCGATCAGGCGGCGGTCACCTACATCCACCTGATGTTCGACCGCCACGAGGTGATCTATGCCGAGGGCGCCGCGACCGAGAGCTTTCACGTCGGCGATATCGGCCTCTCGGCCATCGCCGGGGGCGCACGCGAAGAGCTCTTCGCACTCTTTCCCGAATTGCGCTCCCACCCAGAGAGCTATGGTCCCACCGCGCGCCCCTGCCTGCGCCGCCACGAGGCGCGGCTCTTGATGCCCGCCGCGTGACCGGGCGGCACGGATACCGACGCAATCCCGACAAGATGCCGACACGATATCCCTGCCCCGCCGTCGAATTGCCTCGACCGCGCCAAATGCAGGCCAAACGGAGGCATTAACCATCTGGAGTGAACCGGCGGTCTAGACTGCGCCGCCTCTCGGCGCGGCCGCGTTATCCGAGCTGGAAAGTGATGTCATGCCCATTGCAAGCGAGCTAAACGTCAACACCTCTGCCACCGCGATGGACATGGCCAACACCATGTTCGGTGACGGCGTCACCGTCGTCTCGGCAAGCTACAGCGGCGCCGGGGGGGCCTCGGGCACCTACTCGGGCGGCACCGGCACCCTGGGCGAGATCAGCCCCGGCGACGAGGGCGTGATCCTCTCGACCGGGCGCGTGACGGATTTCACCAACAGTCTCAGCCTACTGAACACCAACACCGCTCCCGACACCTCGACCGACTGGGGTAGCGATGGCGAAGACGACGGGGACGACGACGACGACGATGACCAGTACAGCGGCGGCGATGACCAGCTCGAAACGATTTCGGGACAGCAGATCTTCGATGCCGCCATTCTAGACGCCACCTTCGTGCCCGAGGGCGACACGCTGACCATGCAACTCGTGTTCTCCTCCGAGGAATACCTGGAATACGTCAACTCGGGCTTCAACGATGCGGTGGGTGTCTGGGTCAACGGGGCCTATGTCCCGTTGGAGCTCGCGCAGGGCGGCAGCACCGACATCACCATCGACACGATCAACGACACGTCCAACGCCAACCTCTACCGCGACAACGCCGACGACCAGTTCAACACCGAGATGGACGGCACCACCGTGGTGCTTTCGCTGACCGCCCCGGTCAACCCGGGCGAGGAAAACGACATCCGTATCGCCATCGGCGATGGCGGCGACGGCGTGTACGATTCCAACCTGCTCATCATGGCCGACTCGGTCCAGACGATGAACATCGCCGAGCTTGATACGTTGGCGCAGGGGCCCAACACCACGCAAATCCACAACATTCTCGCCAACGACCAGGGCGACGGGCACACCATCACCCATATCGACAATACCGCCGTCAGTCCCGGCGATACTGTCACCCTCGCCACCGGCGAGCAGGTCACGCTGAATGGCGACGGCACCATCGCCATCACCACGGACGGCGATATCGGAACCAACACATTTACCTATTCCACGGTGGACGAGAACGGCACCCCTGCCACCGGCTTCGTCACCATCGAGACCACGACCACGCCGCCCGATTTCATCGTCGAGGGCACCGGCGCGGGCGAGGTGATCGATGCCGACTACGTGGGCGATCCCGAGGGCGACATGATCGACGCCCTGGACCATTCCGACGCCTCCAACGACGATTCCGTTCAGGGCGGCGGCGGCGATGACACCATCCTGTCGGGCGCGGGCAACGATACCGTCGATGGCGGCGCGGGCGATGACGTGATCGACGGCGGGGCCGGGGCCGACACCCTCATCGGCGGCACGGGCAACGACAGCTTTCTCATCGCGCAGGGCGACAGCGCCGAGGGTGGCGACGGCGACGACACCTTTACCCTCGCCGAGGTCGAGGGAGAGAGCGGGGCCATCGACATCACCGGCGGTGAGGGCGACGAGACCGACGGCGATACGCTGATCCTCACACCGGACGTGGGACAGGGCGACATCACCTTCACCAACGAAGACGATGACGCGGGCGGGCTGTCGGGCAATTTCACCCTGCCCGATGGCACCCTCGTGACGTTCTCCGAGATCGAGAACATCATCTGCTTCACCCCCGGCACGCGCATTCTCACCCCCCGCGGCGAGCGCCCGGTCGAGACGCTGCGACCGGGCGACATGGTCATCACCCGCGATCACGGGCCGCGGCCGGTGCGCTGGGTGGGGCAGCGCACCGTGCCAGGCCGAGGGGCCTTCGCGCCCGTGCGCGTGGGCCCTGCGATCTTCGGCACCGGGACGGGCGGGTTACTGGTATCGCCGCAACACCGCCTGCTCGTCACCGGCTACCATGCCGAGCTGCTGTTCGGCTGCGACGAGGTGCTGGTCGCCGCCAAGCATCTGTTGGGCGGCACCGATGCCTGCATCGCGCCGTGCAAGGCAGTCACCTACATCCACCTGATGTTCGACCGCCACGAGGTGATCTATGCCGAGGGCTTTGCCACCGAGAGCTTCTTTGCCGGCGACGCGGCACTTTCGGCGGTGGACGCACCCGCGCGCGAGGAACTGTTCGCGATCTTCCCGGAACTGCGCAGCACCGCGTCGCGCCACCGTGAAACCGCGCGCCCCTGCCTGCGCGCCCGCGAGGCGACCCTGCTGCGCGAACGCCTCGCCGGTTGCGCCGCCTGACCGCGGGTCTGACGCTCAGGCCATCTGCCGCAGCGGCGTGCCCGCCTTCGCCGCCCAATCCCGCACCGCATCGCCGAAGGCGGTAAACAGCGGGCGGCTGACCGGGTCGTTGGCCGCATTCCACTCCGGGTGCCACTGCACCGACAGGGTAAAGCCCGGCGCGCCGCGCACATAGAGCGCCTCGGGCGTGTCGTCATGCGCCCAGCCGTCGATCACGATATCGCGCCCGGCGGCGATCACACCCTGCCCGTGCAGCGTGTTGGTCATCACTTCCTCGGCCCCCATCAGCCGGTGAAACACGCCGCCGGGCTGAAACCGCACCTTGTGGCGCAGGGCGAACTGCTCTTCCATGGTGCCCTCGGGCGGCATGCGGTGATTGTCGCGCCCCGGCAGCTCGCGGATCTCGGGGTGCAGAGTGCCACCCATCGCGACGTTGACCTCCTGGAAACCGCGGCAAATGCCCAGGAACGGCTGCCCCCGCGCCACGCAGGCGCGCACCAGCGGCAGGCTGATCGCGTCGCGCGCGCGGTCGAACGCGCCATGCGCCTCGGTCGGTGTCTCGCCGTATTCCTCGGGATGGACGTTGGGCCGCCCGCCGGTCAGCAGGAACCCATCGCACACCTCCATCAGCTCGGCCACCGAGACGAAGCGCGGATCGCTCGGAATGATGAGCGGCACGCAATCGGCCACTTCCGCCACGGCGGCCGAGTTGATCGTGCCTCCGGCATGGGCCGGGTAGCGGTCGTTGATCTCGTAGCTGTTGCCGATGATGCCGACGACGGGGCGCGCCATGGTAGTCCTTCTTGGTGGCTCTGCTGCACGATATAAATCAAGGTATAGCGCGAAACGAAATAACGAAAGGGCACTCCGCGCACAGGTGCCCGTGCGATGACGCGGATTTGCGCAGGGTGGTTGACGGTTTGCTCATTTTTTCCCGCCATGATGCGCGCGTGGGTGGCGTGGCCGGACCCCCGCCATCCGCATCCCGGCGGGCCCCGGTCGCGTCGTCCACACCGCGCCCCGCTGCGCCGTCACCGCCCGCCCGCGCCGGGGGAACGCCCCGTTGCAGGCCCTCTCCGATCCGCCTAGGGTCGCGCCGACGCTTGCAGGAGAGACCGGATGAAGGACGCCGCACCCCAGCCCATCTATCTGAGGGATTACACGCCACCCGCCTATCTCGTGGACGCGGTGCACCTGACCTTTCACCTCAACCCGGAAAAAACCCGCGTTATCAGCAAGATAGCGTTTCGCCCCAACCCTGACGCCGCATCGCGCACGTTCTTTCTGCATGGCGAGAACCTGCGCCTGATCGGCGCGCGCATCGACGGTACGACCATCTCGCCCGAGGTGACAGAAACAGGTCTCACCGCCGATGTCCCCGACGCGCCCTTCACCTTCGAGGCCGAGGTCGAAATCGACCCGGCGGCCAACACCGCGCTTGAGGGGCTGTATCTCTCGAACGGCATGTTCTGCACACAATGCGAGGCCGAGGGCTTTCGCAAGATCACCTACTACCCCGACCGCCCCGACGTGATGGGCGTCTTTACCGTGCGCATCGAGGGCGACATGCCGGTCATGCTGTCCAACGGAAACCCTGTGGCGCAGGGCGAGGGCTGGGCCGAATGGCACGATCCGTGGCCGAAACCTGCCTATCTCTTCGCGCTGGTGGCGGGCGATCTCGTGGCGCATCCCGATCACTTCACCACCCGCTCTGGCCGCGAGGTCGATCTCAACATCTGGGTGCGCCCCGGCGACGAGGACAAATGCGCCTTCGGCATGGAGGCGCTCAAGAAATCCATGACATGGGACGAGGAGGTGTATGGCCGCGAATACGATCTCGACCTGTTCAACATCGTCGCGGTGGACGATTTCAACATGGGTGCGATGGAGAACAAGGGGCTCAACATCTTCAACTCCTCCTGCGTTCTGGCCAGCCCCGAGACCGCCACGGATGCCAATTTCGAGCGGATCGAGGCGATCATCGCGCATGAGTATTTCCACAACTGGACCGGCAACCGCATCACCTGCCGCGACTGGTTTCAGCTTTGCCTCAAGGAGGGGCTGACCGTCTATCGCGACAGCCAGTTCACCGCCGACATGCGCTCGGCCCCGGTCAAGCGCATCTCCGACGTGATCGCGCTCCGCGCGCGCCAGTTTCGCGAGGATGCAGGCCCCCTCGCCCACCCCGTCCGACCCGAAAGCTTCATCGAGATCAACAACTTCTACACCGCGACCGTCTACGAGAAGGGGGCAGAGCTCATCGGTATGCTCAAGCGGCTTGTGGGCGACGAAGACTATTACAAGGCCCTCGATCTCTACTTCACCCGCCATGACGGTCAGGCCTGCACCATCGAGGACTGGTTGCAGGTGTTCGAGGATGCGACCGGCCGCGATCTCGCGCAGTTCAAGCGCTGGTATGCGCAGGCGGGCACGCCGCGCCTGCACGTCACCGACAGCTTCGAGAACGGCACCTATACCCTTCATTTTGAACAGGAAACACCGCCCACACCGGGCCAGCCCGACAAATCCTCCCGCGTCATTCCCATCGCCGTCGGCCTGCTTGGCCCCAATGGCGACGAGGTGGTCCCCACCCGCGTCCTCGAGATGACCGAGGCGCAGCAGAGCTTTTCCTTCGACGGGCTCGCCACCCGGCCGGTGCCCTCGGTGCTGCGCGATTTCTCGGCCCCCGTGATCATCGAGCGCGAGACCACCAATGCCGAACGCGCCTTCCTGCTCGCCCACGACACCGACCCGTTCAACAAGTGGGAGGCCGGGCGTGCACTGGCGCGCGAGACGCTGATGGCCATGATCCGCGACGGCGCGGCCCCCGACCCGGCCTATCTCGACGCGGTACACACCATGCTGTGCGACGAGGCGCTCGACCCGGCCTTCCGCGCCCTCGCCCTCGGCCTGCCGGGCGAGGACGAACTGGCACAGTCCCTGTCCGAGGCGGGCGAGACGCCCGACCCGCAGGCCATCTGGGAGGCGCGCGAGGCGCTCGACATCACCCGCGCCGACGCCATGCAGGGCACGCTCGACGCGCTCTATACGGCGCACCAGGTCAGTGCCCCCTACCGCCCCGACCCCGATCAGGCCGGCGCGCGGGCGCTGGCCAACGCCGTGCTCGGCCTCATCACGCGGCGCGATGGGGGCGCACGGGCACTGGTGCAATACGACGCCGCGGACAACATGACCCAGCAACTCGCGGCGCTCGCCTGCCTGATGCGCGCGGGCAAGGGCACAGAGGTGTCGGACGCCTTCTACCGGCAATGGCGGCACGACCGGCTGGTGCTCGACAAGTGGTTCGGGATGCAGATCCTCAACGCCGGTCCTGCCGAGGCCGCCGAAACCGCGGTGCACCTCACCGAACATCCCGATTTCACCATCCGCAACCCCAACCGCTTTCGCGCGGTGCTGGGCGCGCTGGCCGGATTTCCCGCCGGGTTCCACCATGTTTCCGGGCGCGGCTACCGGCTGATGGCCGACATGCTCATCGCGCTTGACCCGCTCAACCCGCAGACAACGGCGCGCATGTGCGCGGCCTTTGAGACATGGCGGCGCTACGACGCGGCGCGGCAGGGCATGATTCTCGCACAGATCGACCGCATCCTCGCCGCACCGGGGCTCAGCGGCGATACCGCCGAGATGCTGGGCCGCATACGCGAGGCCTGACCGGGCCCGGCGCGGGCCGCATCGGCAATTCCCCGCCTTCACCCAAGGCGTGCCCAGATTTGGCCGAAATGGCCCGGCAGGCTGTGTCCGATCCAGCTCGCCGGAGATGCCATGACATTCGACCCGATCGCCCCGCCTGAAAGCCCCCGGCGCACCGAGCGGCGCAAACCGGCACGGGCGCCCGCGTTCGCACGGCTACTGCGGCGGCTCGGCCTCGCACGGCCGCGCGCCGATATCGACAGCCTCGCGCGGCGCATCCTGCTGCCCACGCTCCCTATCAGCGACGAGGAACATGCCCGCATTCACTTTCACGACGCGGGCCAGCGCCTTGCCCGCCAGGAAGACTGGGCGCGGCTTGCCGAACGAATCGCAGAAGCGGACACCGCGCGATTGCACACGCCGGGCGGTGAGGCGGCGGCCGGGCTGCTGGCCGAGGGCGCGCGCGCCGATGCGGTGGCCGCCGCCGGGGACGCGGTACAGGACGGGCGCACGCCCGACCCCGCCGGGCTCGACGCGCTCGAGCAGGTCCGCGCCGATCATCCCGACAGCTATCCCATCGCGCTCGTGATCGCGCTCACGCATATGGATATCGGCCGGGCGTGGCGCATGTGCGCCGCCAAAGGCACCGCCGCGCCGGACCGGGAGGCACATTTCCTCGATCACTTCCGGCGCGCCGAGGACCTGCTCGGCCCCTTCGACGCCGAGACCCACGACGCCCCCTCGCTGGCGGCCGCGCAATGCGCCCTGCTCGCCGCGCGCCCGGCGCCCCGGCGGCGCGTGGCAGACGATTATGCCCGGCTCATCGCGCTCGACCCGGGCAGCGCGCGGCACCTGCGCGCGCTTGGCGAGGCGCTGCTGCCCTCGCGCTTCGGCACCTTCGCAGAGCTTGAGCTGGAGGCAAGGCGCATGGCCGCGCAAACCGGCGCGCACCACGGGGCGGGGGCTTATACCTGGGTCTGGTTCGACGCGCTCGCGATCGAGCCGGACGGTCTCGGCACCGTCGATGCGGAGTTCTTCGTCGACGGGCTGCACGCCATCGCCGCGCAGGCGCCCGACCAGCACATCATCAACGAGATCGCCGCCTTCTGCGGCCTCACGATGGCCCCGCGCACCGGCGCGGCGCGCCTGCCCGCCACGCAAGAGAGGGCGCGCGCCACGATCCATGCCTGCCTCGACTGGCTGGTCGCGCAGCACTTGCACGAATTGCACCCGCTGATCTGGTCGCAGGCGCTGATCGGGCCGGGCCCCGCCCCGTCGCTGCCGCCGCGCCGCGCACTGGTGGCCAGGGGGCGGCAGGCGGCACTGCGGGTAATCGCCGAGCGCTTTGCCGACGAGATCGCCGATGGCTGCGCGCTCGGCTTCTCGAGCGCGGGAATGTATCGGCTTCCCGCGCTCTGAACTGGCCAACCTTGCATCTTGTGGTTGATCGCGGCCTCGCGGTCCTGTCCGTGCACACATCCCGATGACGGATGCTGACAAGCGCGTGAAGCCGGGGGTTGGCGCATTGTTTGCGCCATCTGGCGTGCCAATCTTGGACACGTGGGGAAAAGAAACCATTCGGAGGCCGCGCGCGATGCAATTTTCTCGAAAAATGATCCTGTTCGCCGCCCTGGGCTTCGCCCTGCCCGCCCATGCCGCCGATCCCGAACGCGGCGAGCGCCTGTTCCGGGCGTGCACCGCCTGTCATTCCGTCATCGACGAGACCGGCTCGGCGCTCGTGCGCGGCGGGCGCACCGGGCCCAATCTCTACGGCGTGATCGGGCGCCATGCGGGCAGCGTGCCGGGCTTTCACTATTCCCCCTCCATGACCGAGGCCGGGCAGCGCGGGCTGCGCTGGAACGAAGCCGATTTCGTGGTCTATGTGCGCGACGCCACCGCCTTCCTGCGCGGCTATCTCGACGACCCTGAGGCGCGCGGCAAGATGGCCTACAGGTTGCGCGACGCGGACAAGGCGCGCGATGTCTGGGCCTATCTGGAACGCATCGCCGCCCCGTGAGCGCCCGCAGCCTGCCAAGCGCCGTCCCCATCCCCCGGGGCCACGCCGTCGCCACCGGACACCGCGTCCACGGCACCCCCGGCTCGCGGTCCGGTATCGGCGTTCTGGCATATCTCGACCTTCCGATCCGCGCCGGCGGCGCGGGCGGTCCCGCCGCACTGGCCACCGTCCGCATCCCCGGCGTCTTGCAACCCTGGCGGCATCGACCCACCGCCCGGCGGCGGCGCGTCCTGCGCGATGTGGAGCCTGTGACAGCCGCGCCCGGCAGCCTTTGCCGCGTATAGTGCGCGGTCGGCGGCATCCATGATTTCGCCGGGCGCGCGGCCCGGGTCATCACGGCTGAGCGTCGCGCCGATGCTGGCCGAGATACGGTACGTATGCGTGCCGTCGCTCACCGGCTCCTCCAGCGCCGCGACAAGCCGCCGGGCGACGGTATCGACCGCGCCGGTGGCGTCGATACCGGGCAGCAACAGCACGAACTCGTCGCCGCCCACGCGCGCGATCACGTCGCGGGCGCGCACCACCGACAGCATTCGCCGCGCCGCCACGCGCAGCACGAGGTCGCCCGCCGCATGGCCGTGGGTATCGTTGACCTGCTTGAAGAAATCGAGATCGAGATGCAGCAGCGCGAACGTTCCGCCCTCCTGGACCGCCTGTGCCAGCAGCGCATCGAAGGCGCGCCGGTTGCGCAATCCCGTGAGCGTGTCGGTCAGCGCCTCTTCCTGCGCCGCGCGCCGCGCCCCTTCGAGGCGGCGGTTGAGCCTGCGCGATTCCTCCATCGCCACGGTCTTGGCCTCGAGCAGGTAAAGCATCTCGGTCGCCAGATCGGTCACCGCGAAATCCGCGCCGCTGAGGCCGAAATCGCGCACCGCATCGACCACCGAGATGCCAAAGGCGAGGTTGACCACCATCGCGCCCCCGGCTCCGCCCGCATCCTCGGGCGCCAGCAGGCAAAGCTGCCCCTTGAGCGCATAGCGCGGGCGCGACCGCAGTCGCAGGCGCAGCCGCGCCCCGTCAAGCGCGCGCAGCGCGGCGACGCCCTGCACGGCCCGCGGCCGGGTCAGCTCGAACAACTCGAGAAACCGCCTGCCGATCATCGGCTCGGGCGCCACGATCTTGGCCAGCGTCGGCCCGCCGCCGATGACGTGCCCGGTCGGGCCGATGACCACGTGCATGGGACAGAACCGGTCAAGCATCGCCACCTGCGCCAAGGTTTGCATCTGCGCAGCCGCGCCGCTCATGGCACGGCCCGTCCGCTGGCGAGGTCAAAGTCCCGCCCGTCGGCAAAGGCCGCGTCGAGCAGGCGCACCTCGATGATCTCGCGCGTGGCGTCGCAGCCGCGGTAATCGAGCACCACCAGCGCCCCGTAATCGTCGGCCATCGCGCGCAGCATGCCCAGCAGAACCGGTCCGAATCGCAGCCCCGCGCCATCTGCGCGCGCCATCTCCACGCGAAACACCCCCGCGCCCTGCATGTAAAGGCTGATGGCGGGCAGGTCGAGCTCGGACATGGCGAGCCGCGCCCGGTCGGGCAGGTCTTCGAGCGATTCGAGGAACTCGGCGAAGTCCACCCCGCCGAAGCGCAACAGCCGCCGGATCGCCTCGGACCGGGGCTGCGCCACGAGATAGGTGCCGAGATCCTCCAGCAGGTCGGCGGACGACCGTGAAAACCGTGCCGCGACCGCCTCGACCAGGCGCGCCGTCACCCCCGGATCGCACGGCATCAGCGGCTCGAACGCGGACTCGTCGATCCCGAGGCGCGCGATCACCTCTTCCCACACGGGAACGCCGTAGCTGTCCCTGACGAAACACGCGATCGCGCGGTTGATCAGCCCGTTCATGGCCCTCTCCTTGCCGGTGCGCGCAGTCTGGCAACCGGAGTTTAACATTCCCTGAACGCCCGCCGCTTGTCAGCGCACCGGGGGCCTGCTACCACCGCCGCCATCCGTTGGGGTGCCCTGCAAGGGGCTGAGAGGCCGCGCCAACCCATCGAACCTGACCCGGCTCGCACCGGCGGAGGGAACGGAGACGCGCGCAAGCGACCTGCCCTGTCCCCCGCCCAACCAAAGGACCGGCCATGCAAGCCGCCACGCCGCCCGCACTCCTCATCGACGGCACCGCCACGATCGGCGGCGCGCCGCTCTTCGGCCCGCTCCGGCTTGAGGCGGCGGCGGGGCGGATCACCTGCCTTCTCGGCCCCTCCGGCATCGGCAAGACCACGCTCCTGCGGCTGGTGGCGGGGACCGACGAGGTGACGCGCTTCGACGGGACCATCACCGCCTCCGACGGCGCGCCGGTCACCGGGCGCGTGGCGCTCATGGCACAGGGGGCCGACCTGCTGCCCTGGCTCGACGTGACCGGCAATGTCACCCTCGGCGCGCGGCTGCGCGGCACCCGCGCCGATCCCGCCCGCACCCGTGACATCCTCGCCCGCACCGGGCTGTCAGAGCACGCGCACAAACGGCCCCACGCCCTCTCCGGCGGGCAGCGGCAGCGCGTGGCGCTCGCGCGCACGCTGATGGAGGACCGCCCCCTCGTGCTGCTCGACGAGCCGTTCTCGGCGCTCGACGCCGGCACCCGCGCGCAGATGCAGGAGCTGGGCGCGCAGCACCTTTCGGGGCGCACCGTGCTGATGGTCACCCATGATCCGGGCGAGGCCGCGCGCATGGGCCATGCCATCCACATCCTCGGGGCGGATGGGCTCGAGACCGTCGCGCCCCCCGCGGCCCCCGTGCCCCGGCCCGTGGACGATGCCGGGACGCTCGAAGTGCAAGGCCGCCTGCTCGCCCGGCTGCGCGCCACCGGGGCGGCGGCATGAGCCGGCTCATCCCCATCGCCGCCTCCACCGCGCTGGCGCTCGCGCTGTGGCAGGCGCTTGTCACGCTCACGGGCCTGCCGCCCTTCATCCTGCCGGGGCCGGGCCGCGTGGCCGAGGCGCTGTGGCACAGCCGCGCGCTGATCGCCGGGCACGCGGGCGTCACCATCGCCGAGGTGCTGATCGGGCTGGCACTGGGGGCGATACTGGGCGGGCTCTCGGCCATCGGCCTCGCCGCCTCGCCGCTGGCGCGCGGGCTGATCCGCCCGATGATGGTGTTCTCACAGGCGATCCCGGTCTTCGCCCTCGCCCCCATCCTGACGCTGTGGCTGGGCTACGGGCTGTGGTCCAAGATCGCCATGGCGCTGCTGATCATCTACTTCCCGGTCACGTCGTCGTTTTTCGACGCGCTGATGCGCACCCCGCAGCCCTGGCTCGACCTCGGGCGCGTGATGGGGGGCTCGCCCGCGCGGCTGATGTTGCATATCCGCGTGCCCGCCGCGCTGCCCGGCTTTGCCTCGGGTCTGCGGCTGGCGGCGGTCTACGCCCCCATCGGCGCGATCATCGGCGAATGGGTGGGGGCCTCCAAGGGGCTTGGCTACCTCATGCTGCTGGCCAATGGCCGCGCGAAAATTGATCTGATGTTCGCCGCCCTCATCGTGCTGGCGGTGTTCACCCTTCTGCTGCACCGCGCCGTGGACATCGCCTGCCGCCGCTGGCTGGACGGGACGGCGGCGGCGTGAGGCGGAGCGCTTTGCGCGTGGTCGGGCGGCGTGGCGGTGAGGGCGTTCAGGACGGCTCAGGGTCCGTTTAGAGCACTCGCACGACGAGCCTCGTCTAAACCGCGGCAATTGGCAGGTGGCAGAGACAGCGGACCTTTGCTGACTTCGTGGCGGATTACAGCAGGCAGCGCCTCGGGCCTATCCATCTCTTTCCGACGATTCCCGGATGGCAATCCAGTGCAGGGCAGGAATGATTCAGGTCAAAGATATTTAGGCCATGAGGGCGTATACAGAAAAGATCAGCTAGATGCGCGAACTGTAGCCATGCGCTCAACTCCCAAAGGAGGTCGATATGCCTGTAAGGAGAGTCTCGATATTTCCGTTGGCAAGCGCTGTCGTTTTTGCGCTTGCACCAACCGCACTGTATCCGGCCGGGGATCATGCTGGTGGCCACCAAGAGCCACTTGAGACCATGCGTGAAATGCACAGAAGTCACGAGCACGAGCATGATTTCGATGTGATGGATGAGATGACCGACGAACAACGACTGCGGCTGAATACCTTTTTGACAAGTGTTGGATTGGTCCTTCCACCGATGAGCTCGCACCGGGGCCGCGAAGTTTTTCTGGAGAAAGGCTGCGTGGTCTGCCATTCGGTCAATGGCATTGGTGGCGACGTTGGTCCAAGCTTCAATGCTGCTGATATGCCCAGCCCGATGAATGCCTTCGAATTCGCAGCCAGAATGTGGCGGGGCGCGCCAGCGATGGTGCTGATGCAGGAAGAGCAAATGGGGGATTTCATCAACCTCACCGGTGAGGAACTGGCTGATCTCGTCGCCTTCGTTCACGATGCCGAAGAACAAGAAGAATTGATCATCGATCAGGTTCCGAATCGATTTCGGGAAATGATCAACCCGTAATGCGAGGCCCCAGTTTAGACGTCAGCGACCGCTGCCAACAGTCGGATCAGTAGCGTAACGTGCCGCACACAGCTTATCGCGGCGACCGTCATACCGCAGACCGGGTCCTTCTCCGTTTCGGCCCCTTACGGATTGCCACGTCGGCATCAGGCCGCTTTATCCCGCCGCAACAGCCATTCAGAGGCCCCCAAGGCCCCGAAAAACCGTCAGGAGCCTCTCGCCGTCAGGCTCCACATGGGCCGTAGCGGTGCGTCTCCCCCACCGATCCGCCCCATGACGGGCAGACGCCGGGCCTGCCCGACCCCCTTCTTCTTGGCCCAAGTACCCATCCCCCGACCGGCCCCCACGCACCGCCGGAATACCGACGCAATACCGACGTGTTACCGACGCCACTTTCACCCCCTCCTCAGAAATCCGT
>MRWG01001244.1_pt1 | contig 17525 bp, 10 predicted proteins | sample 1013341 | NCBI WGS metagenome assembly MRWG01 (sample SAMN06117577, study PRJNA244670) | biofilm metagenome | biome: Water; feature: Cathode Biofilm; material: Biofilm; isolation source: microbial consortium enriched at the cathode of a solar microbial fuel cell | place: USA: District of Columbia ... | reverse complement strand
GTACAAATCCTTCGTCTCGAAGATCGACCGCACGGTCATCCTGCTGATCGTTTTCAGTTCATTTGCCGAGTCGACCGCTGGCGGCGTCTGGGCGCAGTTTTCGGTTTTGCAGTTCGCGGTGACCCTCTCACTGGTCCTGGTCTTCCTTGGGCTTGCCTTCACTTACACGATCTTCGCTTCGAGGCGCCTGTCGCTGCCGCTCGATGATGAGTCGTCGACGGTTTTCTGCGGCTCGACCAAAAGTCTCGCCAACGGCGCTCCGATCGCGCAGATCCTGTTTGCGGGAAATCCGAATATGGGCCTGATCATGCTGCCGCTGATGCTCTACCACCAGCTTCAGTTGATGGCCTGCGCGGTGATGGCGCAACGCTATGCGCGCAAAACCGAAGCGTTGGAAGCCTGACGCGGCGTGTCGGCCGATACCGCATCGCCGGTGATTTGCAGGATCTGTCCGGCAACCGCAACGGCAATGGTCGCGGGTGCCTTGCCCGAAATCTCGGGCAGCCCGATGGGGCTGGTGAGCCGCGAAATAGCCGCCTGCGGGACACTGTCTTCGCGCAGCCGCCGGATGAAGCGGGCGCGCTTGGTGGCCGATCCGATCAGTCCGCAAAAGGCGAAATCACCTCGCTGGAGAATGGCGCGGGTCAGCCGATAATCGAGCTCATGATCATGCGTGAGCACAAGATGGATGGCCGCGGGCGGCGCACTGGAGACTGCTTCTTCCGGATCGGTCAGGTGGCTGATCTCGATCCCGCTGCGGGTTTCGAGGTAGTCTGGGCGGCTGTCGAACCAGCGAATCGGCAGGGGCGAGATCGACAGGACGTGCGCAATCGCCTGGCCGACATGCCCAGCGCCAAACAGCATGACGGCTGGCGGCAGTGCGCTGACCTGCTCGAAAAACACGGCGCACACATCGCGAGCCGGCCGGTTGTCCGGAAGCAGGGAAGCGTCATGGCCGAGAAAGCCGGTCTTCAGTACGTGCGGCCAATCTTTGCGGCGATACAGTGTCTTGCGCTGGCCGGTTCCATCGAGGCGTGTTTCCAGCACGTGCTCGCCGGGTTGCTCAGCCATTGAGGCGATGTGTTCCAGCCAGCCCGTATCGCGCGCGTCCAGCCTTTCCAGCAACAGGCGCACATGACCGCCGCAGCACTGACGCAGCAGGGGGCCAAGCGGATAGTCCTGAAGCAGATGGGTAACGTCCTCGCGTTCAAGCATGCGACGCGCCTGCATTGTCGCCTGGTGTTCCAGGTTTCCACCGCCGATCGTGCCGAGGATTTTGCTCTTGCTGACCAGTATTTTCGTGCCCGCCTCCCGCGGGGCCGAGCCGTCGACGATGCACTGCGTCACCAGCACCGCAGCGCCATCCTGTTCGATCAATCGTATCGCGTCGCTTGCCCAGTCGAGACGGTCGGTCATGCCAGCTTCTCCGCTTCTGCTCGCGCTGCGTCGACGGCCATGAGAATCCGTTCGGGGGTGGCGGGCGCGTCCAGTTGGGGAAAGACCCGGTGCCCCGTCGCTCCGGAAACGGCGTGGGTCAGCGCGGAAAAGACCGAAATGGCCAGCATGAAAGGTGGCTCGCCGACCGCCTTGGAACGGTGGATCGTGCGCTCCTGATTGCGGCCCTTGTCCCAGATTTTGATATTCATGCTTGCCGGCCGGTCGGACGCTGTCGGGATCTTGTAAGTGGACGGCGCGTGCGTGCGCAGGCGCCCATTGCTGTCATAGACAAGCTCTTCGGTTGTCAGCCAGCCCATGCCCTGGACGAAGCCGCCTTCAATCTGCCCCATGTCGACGGCGGGGTTCAGCGACTGGCCAACTTCGTGGAGGATGTCTGTCCGCACGACCCGGTTTTCGCCTGTGAGCGTATCGATCTCGACCTCGGACACGGCGGCGCCATAGGCGAAATAATAGAATGGCCGGCCGCGATGGGTCGCCCTGTCATAGTGGATCTTGGGCGTGCGATAATACCCTGTGGCGGAAAGGGAAATTCGCGCGAGATAGGCCTGCTTGATCACCTCGTTGAAGGCGAATTCATGCCGCCCCGCAATGATTCTGTTGTTGGAGAAGACGATATCATCGGCCGGTACACCTTCCCGTTCTGACAGGAAATCCACCAGCCGCTTCTTGATTTTCTCCGCTGCGTCTTTCGCGGCCATGCCATTGAGGTCAGAGCCGGACGAGGCCGCGGTGGCGGACGTGTTGGGGACCTTCTCCGTCGACGTTGCCATGATCCGTACGCGGTCGATATCGACCTGGAATTCTTGCGCGACGACCTGCGCGACCTTGACCATCAGGCCCTGGCCCATCTCGGTGCCGCCATGGTTCAGCTGGATGCTGCCATCCGTGTAAATGTGGATCAGGGCGCCGGCCTGGTTGAGGTGGGTGGTTGTGAAAGAGATGCCGAACTTCACCGGCGTCAGCGCAATGCCGCGCTTGATCGTTCCGGCATCCTTGTTGGCGTCCTCGATCTGCTTGCGCCGCATGCGATAGTCAGAAGACGTAGCGAGATCTTCCATCAGCTCGCGCGCAACGAAGTCTTCGACGGTCTGGTGGTAAGGGGTGAGATTGCGCTCCGGTGCCGCGTAGAGATTGTCGAGGCGTACATCCAGCGGGTCGCGGCCGACCTTAAAGGCGATCGCGTCCATCATGTGCTCGACAGCAATCATCCCTTGCGGTCCGCCAAACCCCCGAAACGCCGTATTGGACACGGTGTTCGTCCGCATGCGGTTCGATAAGATCCGGGCCGCGCCGAGGAAATAGCAATTGTCAGCATGGAACATGGCACGGTCATTGATCGCGAGCGAGAGATCGGTGGAGAAACCGCATCTGGACGCAAGGTCGAATTGCGCGCCATGCAGGCGGCCATTGTCGTCAAAACCGGCTTGCCAGCCGACCTGGAAGTCATGCCTCTTGCCCGTGACGATCATGTCGTCGTCCCTGTCGAGGCGAAACTTGACCGCCCGGCCGGTCTTCGAGGCGCAGAGGGCTGCTGCCGCGGCGAGCAGAGTGGATTGGGTTTCCTTGCCGCCGAAGCCGCCGCCCATGCGCCGCACAACGACCGTTATCAGATTGTCCGGAACGCCGAGAACCTTGGCGATCAGGTGCTGGGCCTCGGTAGGATTCTGCGTCGACGAGTGGACGAGGATTTCGCCATTCTCACCGGGAATGGCCATCGCCACCTGGCCTTCGAGGTAGAAGTGGTCCTGTCCGCCTTCAGTCAGCCGCCCGCTCAGCGAATGAGGCGCTTGGCTGATGGCCGCTTCGGCATCGCCGAGCACCATCACCTGTTCAGCCTCGATTAGCGACCCAGCCGTTCTGGCGTCCTCGATCGTGACAAGTGGTGAAAGAGCTTCATAGTTGATCCGGGCTTTCTGCGCCGCATACCGGGCGGCTTTCCGGCTTTCGGCTGCCACGGCGAACAGGCTCTGGCCATGATACATCACCTTGTCTTCGACAAAGAGCGGATCATCGGGAATGACTGGGCCAATATCGTTCGTGCCCGGAATATCCTTGGCCGTCAGCACCGCGACAACGCCGGGCGCGTGCCTGACGTCTGACAGGTCCATGTCCTTGATTTGCGCGTGCGCCTGCTCGCTGGTGGCGATGTAGAGGTGCAGGCAGTCAGCCGGCTCGGGAAGGTCATCGACATAGCGGGCCTCGCCGGTGACGTGCAGGTCGGCGCTGTCATGTTTCAGCGCGCTACGAACGCCACCCTTGAGGCGGCTCGTCTCGAAACCGGTTCCTGCGTCTTCAGGCATTTGTATCTTGTGCCTCCAGGATTCTTGTCCGGTTGCTGGCCGTTGTTTCGATGAAAGCCTTACGCAGAAGGTTCTGCGCGACCTTGAGGCGATAGTCCGCAGAGGCGCGCATGTCGGTCAGCGGAGAATAATCCTCTGTCAGGGCGAGGCACGCAGCGTTTACGGTTTCTTCGGTCCACGCCTGACCGGCAAGTGCCGCTTCGCAGGCGGTAGCGCGTTTGGGCGTGCCTGCCATGCCACCAAACGCAATACGCGCAGTCTTTACCTTGCCGCCGTCCAGACCAATGGCAAACGCGCCGCATACTGCCGAAATGTCCTGGTCGAAGCGTTTGGAGATCTTGTAGGCCCGGAAGACCAGATCGTCCCTGATGGGTGGGATGGTCACCGACTTCACATATTCGCCCGGATGAAGGTCCTGCTGTCCATACTCGATGAAAAAACTCTCAATCGGGATGGTTCGCTCCCCATGGGTGGATGCCAGGGTCAGCTGCGCATCAAGGGCAATCAGGAAAGGCGGCGTGTCGCCAATCGGGGAGCCGTTTGCGATATTGCCGCCGATCGTCCCGCTATTGCGCACCTGCACCGATCCGAGTCGGGTAAGCAGGTTTCCGAGGTCATGATGAAGCGCTGTCAGATGCGTGAGTGCATCGCTGTATTTCACGCCCGCGCCGATGCAGAGGCCCGCCTCTGTCTGCTCGATCGTGCGAAGGCTCGGTATGTTTCCGAGGAATATCATGGCCGGCAAGTTCTGCATGCCCTTGGTCACCCAGAGGCCGACATCCGTTGCGCCGCCGACCATGACGGCATCAGGGTGTTTTGCCAGAAGCTCTTCAAGCTCGGTTTCGCTAGTTGGCACAAAGCCGGCGCGGTCAGTTTTATGGACGGGATCTGGAAAGCTGATCTTGCCCACCGGCGCGTCTTGGATGGATTTAAGGAGCGCCACGGTCTCGGAGTTTCCGAAACGAGACTTGGTCTCCGTTTCGGGCGTTAGCGCCTGCGCCGCCTCGATGATCGGTCCATAGCCGGTGCAGCGGCACAGATTGCCGGCAAGAACCGAATTTACCGAATGGGGAAGGGCGGGGTCGGTCTCCTGGTACCGGGCGAAGAGCGACATCACGAACCCAGGCGTGCAAAAGCCGCATTGCGATCCGTTGCAGTCTGCCAGCGTCTTCTGGACGGGGTGCATTGCCTTTGACGTGCCAATGGATTCAACGGTCACCAGCTCACAACCATGCAGCATGGGCAGGAAGAAGATGCAGGCATTGATCGCCCGATAGCGGACCGTATCGCCGACCAGTTCACCCAGCGCGACCGTGCAAGCGCCGCAATCGCCCTCTGCGCAGCCCTCCTTGGTGCCGGTCAGGCGTTCCTCCTCGCGGAGCCATTCAAGAACCGTTTGCGCAGGATCAACGCGTTCAAGCGTCCTGATGCGTCCGTTCATTACAAAGCTGATCATGCGCTGCGCCTTCACTCGATAAGGGTCATTATGACCGCCTCACGGTGCCTTGTCAGGGGCGGGATGCGCCTCGCCCGCCATCTATCGTCAAATGCTGCTGTGTTGTTCGAGAGCGCTCATTTCGGCAGCAGTTGAGGTGATAGAGCTTCATCGTGTTTCTCGGGCAGACCGACTTTTGGGGCAATGATTTCTGCAAGGTTGTAACGAATCGTCCTTGTGGGTGTGATGCCTTTTTGCGGACGATTGCTGGCTAACTGGGGGACGGGAAGAGCGCTTCTGCACCAGATTTGCCCGGATTTCACCAATCCGCAGGGGTCGTTTGCCGGAAAAGCAAACAGTTACAGCCAAGTCCTCTCAATTTTGTGCCGGGATGTTGTGCCTCCTGCTCTTTGAGCCGCAGTCTCCGCTCCAATGATGGGAAGGGGTGCCGGAACCTGTTTCGACGCCTGAAGCAGCAGAGCAGAGGTCGGGCAATATGCTAAACAGGGTCTTCGAGCTGCAGGCTCGCGGTTCGAATGTGCGAACGGAAATTATCGCTGGCATCACGACGTTCCTGTCGATGTCGTACATCATCTTCGTCAATCCGGATATTCTGGCTCAGGCCGGGATGGATCCGGGCGCCGTATTCGTGGCGACATGCCTCGCGGCGGCAGTCGGTTCCTTCATCATGGGGGCTTATGCGAACTACCCGATCGCGATTGCACCCGGCATGGGATTGAATGCGTTCTTCACATACGGCGTGGTCATCGGAATGGGCGTGGCCTGGCAAACCGCGCTGATGGCGGTGTTCATGTCCGGCACACTGTTCGTGATCCTCAGCCTCCTGCCGGTTCGCGAATGGATCATCAATTCGATACCGATGGAGCTGAAGCTCTCCATCGCCGCCGGTATCGGCTTCTTTCTGATCATAATCGGCCTGACCAGTGTCGGAATCGTGGTCGACAACCCTGCAACGCTGGTGGGGCTAGGGGATCTGTCCGCCACGCCGACATTGCTGGCCATTATCTGCTTCGTTGCCATCGCGATCCTCGAGACGCGTCAGGTCCCCGGGGGAATCCTGATCGGCATGCTTGGTATCACCATCGCCGGCATGGTGCTTGGCGTCGCGGAGCCGAGCGGCATTGCATCGCTGCCGCCATCCCTAGAGCCGACCTTTCTGCAACTTGACTGGTCAAAGGCATTGGAAGTTGCCCTGATCACGGTGGTGATATCCTTCCTCTTCGTCGACATGTTCGACACGGCCGGCACGCTGGTTTCGGTCGCCCACAAGGCCGGGCTGCTTGACGAGAACGGCCATGTGAAGAATCTCCGAAAGGCCCTTCTCGCCGACAGTACGTCGACCATGATCGGCGCGGCGCTCGGGACCTCGTCGGCGACGAGCTATGTCGAGAGTATCGCTGGCGTGAAGGCGGGTGGCCGCACTGGCCTGACGGCGGTGGTGGTCGGCCTGCTGTTCCTGATTGCGCTGTTCTTCGCGCCTCTGGCCGGCGCCATACAGTCCTATGCAACTGGCCCGGCCCTGATCTTTGTCGGATGTGTGATGGTGGGGGGACTTGCTGAGGTCGATTGGGATGATGCGACCTGTTTCGTCCCGGCCGTCATTACCGCAGTTTCGATGCCGCTCACCTATTCAATCGCGACCGGGCTAGGCCTCGGGTTCATCGCTTATGTCGCCATCAAGCTCGGCTCGGGGCACTGGAAAAAGCTCAGCCCCGGTGTGTTGGTTCTGGCGGTGCTGTTCCTGCTCAAATTCGTATTCCTGGACGGCGCCTGATGAGCGCCGGTTCGACGGAAAGAACCGAAAAGTCATCGGGCTCGATCCTGATGACCCGGGAGCAGCGTCAGGACCCAGACTATTTTCCCGGCTTCGCGGCCGCCATCCCGCTGAGTATTCAGCACATACTGGCCATGTTCATCTCCAATGTAACGCCGGCCATCATTGTTGCCGGGGCGGCCGGATTCGGTTTTGGATCGCCCGACGTCTCGGCGCTGCTTTACATGATCCAGATGTCGATGCTGTTCGCCGGACTGGCGACGCTGCTGCAGACTATCGGAATGGGTCCGGTCGGTTCAAGATTGCCCATTGTCCAGGGAACGAGCTTTGCCTTCCTGCCAATCATGATTCCGTTGGTCGCCGGGCAGGGCGTGGGGGCCATGGCCGTGCTGACCACGGGCGCCCTGTTTGGCGGCCTTTTCCATGCTGGTCTCAGCGTCTTCGTCAAGCGGCTGCGTTTCGCCTTCCCGCCGCTCGTGACCGGGCTTGTCGTCGCGATGATCGCCCTGTCGCTGCTTCAGGTCGGGATTCAGTATGCGGCGGGTGGCGTACCGCTGCGTGGCAGTGACGACTATGGCAGCTGGCAGAGCTGGTTGCTCGCGAGCATCGTCATTGTGGCGACCTTCGGGTTCAAATTCTTCACGAAGGGCATGTGGTCTTCGGCGTCGGTGCTGCTTGGCCTGCTGGTCGGCTATGGCGTGGCCTTCGCGATGGGACGGGTCGACCTTCAGGACGTGTCCACAGCTGGCTGGGTATCGGTCCCGGTCCCGTTCCATTTTGGTTTTTCGTTTTCGGTGTCGGCCGTCATCGGCTTCTGCCTGATGGGTATCGTCTCGGCCATCGAGACAGTCGGCGATGTCAGCGCGATTGCCGAAGGTGGGGCCGGGCGTGAGGCCAAGGATGACGAGCTTTCCGGCGCTACGCTCGCTGACGGGGTTGGCACATCGTTGGCGGCCATCTTCGGCGGGCTACCGAATACCTCCTTCAGCCAGAATGTCGGCCTGATTGCCATGACCGGTATCATGAGCCGTCATATTGTTAGTCTCGGCGCCGTCTTCCTGATCATCTGCGGTCTGCTGCCGAAGGTCGGCGCCTTTATCATTACCATTCCGATCGAGGTTCTGGGTGGCGGCGTGATCATCATGTTCGGCATGGTGGCATCCGCGGCCATTTCCATCCTGTCGAATGTTCAGTGGTCGCAGCGAAACATGCTGATCTTTGCCCTCTCGCTGTCGCTCGGTTTCGGGTTGCAACTCGAGCCGCAGGCGCTTCAGCACGTGCCGGAGGACGTCCGCATGTTTTTGACATCGGGTCTTCTGCCAGCGACATTCCTCGCCGTATTGCTGAACCTTGTCCTGCCCGAACTGGAAGAAGACGTGGCATGAGCGCGACCCTCATCCGGCATGCTGATATGCTGGTCACGATGGACGATGCCGGTACGGAAATCCCGGGCGGCGCGCTTGTCATTGAGGATGGAAAGATCGCCGCGACCGGGACAAGTGCGGAACTGGCGCACTGGGCTGGGGCGGCCGAGAATATTATCGACGCGCGTGGATGTGTCGTCACGCCTGGCCTGGTAAATACCCATCACCACCTGTTTCAGACGCTGACGCGCGCTGTGCCAGCCGGCCAGAACGCGCTGCTTTTCGACTGGCTGAAGGCGCATTATCCGGTTTGGGCGCGCTACCGGCCCGAGGACATGTTCGTGTCTGCCCAGTTGGGGCTCGCCGAACTCGCCTTGTCAGGCTGCACGCTCAGCAGCGATCACCTCTACCTGTATCCGGACGGTGTGCGGCTGGAAGATACGATTGAAGCAGCCCGCAGCATCGGTATCCGCTTTCACGCCACGCGCGGCTCAATGAGTATCGGTGAGGCGCAGGGTGGATTGCCGCCGGATCACCTTGTCGAGGATGAAAAAGCGATCCTCGAAGACTGTATCCGCGTGATTGATGCGTTTCATGACCCTTCCGATGGCGCGATGGTGCGCGTCGGCGTCGCGCCCTGTTCGCCTTTCTCCGTCAGCCGCGAGCTGATGCGGGACGCTGCTCTCCTGGCCCGCGACAAGGGCGTGATGATGCACACCCATCTTGCCGAGAACGATGAGGATACTGCCTATTCGCTTGAGCGGTTCGGCTGCCGGCCCGGCCAGTATGCCGAGGAACTGGGCTGGGTCGGCGACGATGTCTGGCATGCTCACTGTGTAAAGCTGGACGCCGGCGAGATCGCCCTGTTCGCAGGGACTCGCACGGGCGTCGCGCACTGCCCCTGTTCCAATTGCCGGCTCGGATCGGGTATCGCGCTCATTCAGGACATGCTGGCGGCAGGGGTGCCCGTCGGGCTTGGTGTGGATGGCTCTGCCTCAAACGATTCAGGGCATCTCTTGCTTGAGGCACGCCAGGCCATGCTGTTGCAGCGTGTTGCCAAGGGCGCCGATGCGCTTGATCCGCGCCAAGTGCTCCGGCTGGCCACGCGCGGCGGCGCCGACATACTCGGACGCCAAGACTGCGGCGTGCTCGAAGCCGGCCGGCGGGCCGATTTCGTGATCTGGGATATCGAGGGTCTCTCCGCTGCGGGGGTCTGGGACCCGGTCGCGGCCCTCATCCTGTGCGCGCCGGTATCGGCCAGAGATGTATTCGTCGATGGCCGGGCAATCGTTCGCGGCCGCCAGCTTGCGCTGTCAGGCGCAGGCGATATTCGGAGACGCGCCGACCGGTCCTTGCGGCGCCTCATGGCCTGAGCGCTCAAGGTGTGTTCTTCGCTTTTCTTTTCATAGCGAACAAAAAACGCCCGGAGCAAGCTCCGGGCGTCTCGTGTGATGAGTAAGGTTTGGTGTACTTGCTTCCTAGAACTTGTAGATGATCGACGCCTGAACGCTCCGCGGTTTCTCCGGAAGGACAATCGTGCTGCCGAACAGTTCTGTGAAGTTCGCACGGAAGTATTCTTCGTCCGTTGCGTTCTTGACGGTCACCCGGAAGAGCCAGTCATCCAGCGCGTAGGATGCCGATAGGTCGACCAGTGTGTAGCCAGGCAGTTCCACCACCTGGGACTGGCCTGAGTAGACTTCCTCGACGTTCACAAGGCTGCCCGAGAAGGATAGGCCATTGTCGAACTCGTAGGTGCCGGTGAGCGAGTAGATGTTCTCCGGAATACCTGCGCGCTTGGCGTCGTCCTCGTCGGAGATGATAACGAGACCGATTGGCTGGCCGCCGAGGTGGAGCGAAGGATCGGTGACATTCACCATGTCCTCGATGCCGAAGAAGCTGAACGCGGTCCCGGCTTCAAGGAAGGTCTCGTTGACGACCTTCGTGTTGGTATAGGCTGCCGTCACGAGGAACTTGTCAGTCACCGACCAGCGCACCTCGGCTTCAAGGCCTTCGGTCTTGATGTCCTGATTGACGGTGGTGGACTGTACGTTTCGGTCGGTACGCTCCTGCTCATAGTAGGAAACAGCTGCGTAGAGACGGCCATCGAGGAAGTCACCCTTGACGCCAACTTCGCGTAGCTCGGTGGCTGTCAGGAAGGTCTTTGTGTCAACCTGGTCGAAGCTGATATCAGCGCCCTGACCAGCGATTACGACGGTCTGCTCAGCGACAGTCACATATGGAATGATACCGCCGGGCAGTTTGTAGTTGGCGCTGGCATTCCACGAGACGCCGCTGTCGCTGTTGCTCGCCTTGCCGGTTTCGCCAAACCGGCCCGATGTGGACTCAGCATCAACCGTATCGTGACGAACGCCAAGGAGCAGGCCGAGACCGAAGTCGAATTCGGCGTCGACAAGGCCAGCAATGCCGTAATTGGTGTAGTTGCCGACATTATAGTCAGACCAGCCGCAGTCGCATTCGAGCGCAAGGAGGCGGTCCGATCGTGCATCATAGCCCTGGGTCAGGTCGACACGGTGGAAGAACTCGTAGTCGAAGTCGTCACCATGCTCGAAGTCGGTATGGCGGATGGACGGTGAGAACTGAGTGTTCAGGGTCAACCCTTCGAACTCGAACTCCTTCGAGACGACGATCTTGTCCTCGAATACCCAGGAGTCGTGGAATTGCGAGAAACCGTAGGAATTGAGGTTCAGGTTCTCATAGGTCTCGTAGAACATCTGGTTCTTGATTTCGAACCCAGCATCATTGTCCCAGATCATGTCGAAATAGAGGACAAGGTCTTCGTTCTCGAGCTTGTCTTCCTTGCCAGTCAGGACGTTTTGGCGTGATAGTTTTGCCGTGCCCACATTTTCCAGGGCAAGGTAAGGATAGGCGTCCATAAGGCAGGCATCGGTCCAGCCGGCGGCCGTCACCCCGCCGCCACAGGCGAATGAGCCGAACGGATTGAAAACGCCGACGGCATCGAATTCTTCCTGCGAAAGCTGGCCGTCAAAGTCTGTATCAAGCGGCTGCGCGGTGCCGGTGATGTAGGTGCCGTTGTCGACGAGGTCCTGCGTAAGCCTGTTCCAGCCACCGTTCTGGGCGCCACCATAGTCGTGGTACATCGCACCGAATTCTGCGCGCAGCTTGTCGGTCAGTTGCGTATCGAAGGCGGCTTGCAGGATGGTCTGCTCGGTCGAAATGTTGTTGTAGTAGCTGCCGGAGTCTTCGAGTTCGGCATAAAGGTTGTAGCCGAACTCCTTGCCAAACAGCTTGCCGGGACCGGTGATCGATCCGCTGAGGACGCTCTTGTCCCAGCTACCACCTGTATACCGCACTTCGCCTTCCGGCGCCGCCATATACTTGCCCCCGGCGATCCGGGCCGATTTCGGCACGAAGTTCATGTAACCACCGGATTTGGATGGGCCGTAGATCGGCGAGGCGGGGCCGCGCACGATATCGATCCGGTCCGACGCGCCGATCGGGGTGGCATAGTTGCCGGGGTTGTCGAGACGTTTGACGCCGCGGAAATAGGTTTCGCCCGCCTGGCCGCGAATATCGAGTGCGCCGCCGACACCGAAGAAGGAGTTGGTGAACGTACCGGGCGACTGGGCGACCAAGCCGTAGATGTCATCGATGCCGAAGCGTTCGATCTGTTCAGACGAAATCGTCGAGGCCGAACGCGGGATCTCCGTCAGCGTCTTGTCGAAGCCAAAAACAGAGCCGACATCTTCAACGGGCAGAGCCCGCAGACTGCCGGTGACGACAACCGTTTCCTGGCGGGCTTCTTCTTCTTCCTCCTGAGCGAACGCCGCTGACGGCATGCCGGCGAGGATCGCCAGGCCTGCTGCAGAGAGCATGATCTTCATTTTCATGGATGCACCCGAACCTCCGGCCGACAGGCCTTCCGATTCACTTTTCCCGGCATTTGCCGCTGCATCGATACCGGGCGATGCGCCCCTCTGCTTGTACGTCATGTCGCTTTCCCCTCGCTGCTGGATGGCAATTCTACTTCCGAAGATATTTGGGGCGGTCGCCGCGCATGCTTACCGTCGTGGCGGTTCATCTGAACCGTGCACAAGCGGTGGCCGACCCACTCATTGGGATCAGGCTATGAAGGCTTGCATAGCTCGCGAAGATGTTGCGCTGCACAAGTACCGGAGAAAGCGTTAATGTGCGCATTTTTCGATCACATGCTTGGGGGCATGCATTCATACCAGTCAGCCCGTTCGCATTTCGGCGGGCCTTGTTGGGAATGCGTGCCGGTTTATGGCAAGGTCGAATAACGACTCAGGTATTCATACGGATAAGTGATCTAATTATGGCATCGGACTATTTGGAATTATGAGCATGCTCGGGCGGCGTATAATCACGAAAATCACATGTTTCTTTGGCGCTGGTGCGCTTTTCCTGGCAGCGGCGTGCGAGGCCGTTCCGGCCCAGCCGGTTTCGTCGGCGCCATCGGATGCCGGGATGATCGACACGGTCCCGCAAGACCGGGTGCCGCGAATCGCGATTGCGACCGCCTACGCGCCCGAATTCGCCGCGCTCATTCCAGAGCTAGAGGCGCCGTCCGAGTACATTATCAATGGCGTATCCTACTGGGCTGGCCGCATGCAGGAGCGGGACGTTGTCCTGTTCGAAACCGGCGTCAGCCTGGTCAACGCGACGATGAATACGGAGCGCCTGCTCGAAAACTTCAACATTACCGACATTGTCGTTAGCGGCGTTGCCGGGGGGCTCGACCCGGACCTTACAATTGGTGATGTCACGGTGCCGGCCCGTTGGGCGCAATACAATGAGTCCGTTTACATGCGCGAGACGGATGACGGCGGGTTAAAGCCTCATGCCGGTGTGGAGCCTGAGCTGCCCGTATTTGATTTCATTGGCACGCGCGGTGTCCGCATTGCCAGCTCGGATGACCCGTCTCCGCAACCACAAATCTGGTTCGAGGCAACGCCACGTCTTCTGTCCATTGCTGAAAAGGCTGCAGAAACGGCAAATCTCCGGCGATGTGACGACGAAGGGCTATGCCTGCCTGAGCAGCCAGAAGTGGTCGTTGGTGGATCGGGCGTCACTGGCTCGATCTTCATGGATAATGCCCGTTTTCGTGACTACCTTAATACGGTTTTCGAGGCGCAAGTCGTGGAAATGGAAACGGCGGCTGTCGCGATGGTGGCGCATGCGCATGATGTCCCGTTCATCGCATTCCGCAGTCTTTCCGATCTTGCCGGCGGGGGTGAGGCCAATGAGAACGAGATCACGGCCTTCCAGCACCTGGCGGCGCTGAATTCGGCGGCGGTCGTCCTTTCCTTTCTGGATGCTTATGGCGATGCCGGCGCTGCCCAGCCGCTGGCCGCCTATTGCGAGATCAATTTCTCAGCGGCATCGACCTATGCCGGCAAGGCGCTCGGTGACGAATTCGTCGAAAGGGTTCGCGCGGCATTTCGGGACGATGAGGCGCATGCAACCTTCCTTCATTCACAGCTTCCTCGCGCGGAACGGATCGCCAGTCTCGCCGCCAGCCAGCAGGGAAGCGAGATTTCGCCAACACTGCTTGAGGTCTGGGGGGGCTATAAGGGAAAGACCAGTCCCTCCCTGGCCATGCGCCTGCCGGGAGATGCGACAGACGACCGTGCACTGGCCCAGGCGGTTGGCGCGGCGCTTGGCTATACGTTCATGCAGGAGAGTGTCCTGGTGCAGTGCTCGGGTGATGAGGCCGGGGCAACGACCCATCCTGCGCTCAACCTTGTTGAAACCGGTTCGAGCGATGTCCTATCCGAGACGACTGTCCGGTCTATATTCGGTATGCTGCTGGGCCAGGCCGAGGGCAATTTCGACCTGGGTTTCACTTACTATCCCGAAGAGGACCGCTTCTCCACGGTCGGGCTGACCGATGGCGGAAGCTTTGAGCGCGGCGCGATGACCAAACTGCACGACGACCTTGAAACAGTAAGCGGCCTCAGCACAGCCCTTTCGTTGAGCGAACAGGATGTATGGGTCAGCTTTTCGGGGAATGACTGGAGCTGCAATGCCGATGGGGCGGGATACCTTCAAAGCCCGACCGTCGCGGCGCTTAAGCCGGAACTGGACAATATCCGGGCGTCGTTTGCTGGCGAGCTGGAATCATTCGTCGAAGCCCAGTTGAACTAGACGTTATTCATCAGGAGTAATGAGTTGAGAATTTGCGTATTCTGCGGGTCGAACACCGGCCGCGGTGAAGTCTACATGAAATCTGGATATGAGTTCGGTGCGATGATCGCCGAACGGGGGCTGGAGGTCGTCTATGGCGGCGCCCGCAACGGACTCATGGGCGCCGTCGCCAATGGCGCGCTTGAAGCGGGCGGCAAGGTGATCGGCGTGCTGCCACGCCAGCTCTTCGAGCTCGAACAGGCGCATGAGAACCTGACCGATTTGCGCGTGGTGAATTCAATGCACGAGCGCAAGCAGATCATGCATGATCTTTCCTCCTCCTTTGTCAGCCTTCCGGGCGGTATCGGCACGATGGAAGAGATGTTCGAAGTCTGGACCTGGACGCAGCTGGGTGTGCACCGCAAGCCGCTCGCGCTCTATAATGTCAACGGCTTTTACGACGCCCTGGAGTCTTTTCTGGACGTGATGGTGGAGGAGGGCTTTGTGAAGGATGTGCATCGCAGCATGACGCTGGTCGGAAAGGATCCGGCCAAGCTCCTCGAAGAGCTCACAAGCTATGAGCCGCCGCTCGTCAAGAAGTGGCTGAAACCTGAAGAGCGCTAGGCAGACGCACGCTCATTTCAGACGCTCACCTGCGACATAGGTCGCCGCGATGCAGCGATCATCGCCGAGAGTCTGGAGGACGAATAGTTCATCCGTCAGGGTGGGCGAGGCCTGCATCCGTGTGCGCATCGCCGATGTGGCTTGCGAGTCGACGACGATGAGATCGGCATCCGAACCAGCTTCGAGCGAGCCAATCCGGTCTTCCATCGATAGCGCGCGCGCATTGCCGAGCGTGAGCAGGTAGAAGCTCTCAAGTGGATTGAGGCTATAGCCGCAAAGCTGGCTGACCTTGTAGGCTTCAGAGGCGGTTGCCAGCATGGAGTAGCTGGTCCCGGCACCGACATCGGTTGCCAGTGCCACGCGAACGCCGCTTTCTTTCAGGGACTCGTAATCAAACAGGCCGCTGCCAAGGAACAGGTTGGAGCTCGGGCAGAACACGGCGACCGATCTGCTTTCCTTGAGGGCCGTTCGCTCACGGGGTTCCAGGTGGATGCAGTGCCCGAATAGCGAGCGTGGACCCAGCAGGCCATTCGATTCGTAAACATCCAGATAGTCACGTGCGCCCGGGAAAAGGCGGGCAGTTTCCTCAATCTCGCTGCGGTTCTCGCAAAGATGGGTCTGGAGGAAGACATCGGGGGTTTCGCGCATCAGTGTTCCAGCCAGGTCGAGCTGGGCTTCGCTGCACGTGATCGCAAAACGTGGTGTCACGGCATAATGAAGCCGACCGCGACCGTGCCAGGTGTCGATCAGGCGCCTGCTGTCATCATAGCCGGACTGGGAGGTATCCAGAAGGTTGCCCGGCGCATTGCGATCCATCAGGACCTTGCCGGCAATCATGCAAAGGCCGCGCGCCTCGGCCTCGGCAAAAAAGGCGTCCATCGCGGTTTTGTGAGATGTTCCGTATACGACGCATGTGGTCACCCCATGCCTTAGGATTTCGTCGAGATAGCAAGCCGCGATCGACTGGGCGTGAGCCTCGTCTTCGAACAGGGCCTCCTGAACAAAGGTGTAGCCATGCAGCCAGTCCAGGAGCTGGGCGCCATAGCTGGCAATGACGCCCATCTGGGCAAAGTGGGCATGGGTGTCGATAAAACCGGGCATGAGAATACCGGGCCGGTGATCGGTCACAGGCAGGGCGCGATACGCCTCCGGGAGGTCGCTGAAATTGCCGCGCCAGGCAATCCTTCCACCGTCGGTCACGACGGCGCCATCCTCCCAGAACGCATAGCTGGACTCATCATCCAGAGAGTCCGGGCGCTCGAAAAAGGTGAGCACTCTGGCGCGCAGGACCTTGTCACTCATGGAGGGCAATCCTCTCCGGCATTGCAACCCGGCCAAGCCGTGCGCTGATGGTGATCACCAGCCAGTTCGGCGAGGCCTTCCTGTCTGTGTTTACGCAGTTGAGCGTACTTATTGTCAATGTCTGGGTATGCGGGGCAGGTGCGCTTCATGGGGTTCGGCCGCATGTCATACTTGTCCGTACAACATTCGAGCAGCGGGCCGGTTTGCATGACATAGAAAAAGGCAGCTCAAGCGTTCTAAAAATCCGCTCGTTCGGGAGCGTTGACGATAGGGGCGGCTCTACAGCCTAGTGCGTGAACATGATGGGTTATCAGCTGACAGGGAATTCTTGATATGAGGTTTTTCGATTTTATGCCGGCAAGAGCTTTGGGCCTTGCGGCCTCTCTGGCAATTGGCGCCTGCACGGAAGCACCTGCCGCCGAGCCGGAGGAGAGTGTGGAGTCCGCGGACCAAACCTCAGTGCTGGATTGCGCGCCTGGAGCGCCCTGCAGCACGTCGCTTCCGGTACGCGTCGTGCTTGTCACCATGTTCGAGATCGGAGAGGATGAAGGCGACAAGCCGGCCGAATTCCAACTCTGGAAAGAGCGCCGTCCGTTCGACATGCAGATCCCGTTTCCGCATTCCTATCATGACCTTTTTTATGATGAAGAAAATCAGGTGCTCGCAATGGTCACGGGTATCGGGACGGCGCGGTCAGCTGCGGCCACCATGGCGCTCGGCCTGGATCCGCGCTTCGACGTTTCCGAAGCCTATTGGCTGGTTGCTGGTATCGCAGGCATCGATCCGGAGGACGCCTCCATCGGCTCTGCTGTCTGGTCGGCCTATCTCGTGGACGGCGATCTCTCTCACGAAATCGACGCCCGCGAAAAGCCGGAAGATTGGCCGACTGGCTATTTCCCACGGTACACGAACGGCCCTTACGATCCCGACCGGCCAGAGCCGACGGGCGAGATGTTCCATATCAATGAAGGGCTACGTGACTGGGCCTATGAGCTGACCAAGGACCTCGAACTGCCAGACCTGGAGGGCCTTGCCGAGGAGCGCATTGCCGTCGAGATCAACCTGTCGAGCAACGACATTATTCTCGGCGTGAGGGGCAAGGAGCATCCGCTGAATCTCTA
>MRWG01001243.1_pt1 | contig 17533 bp, 9 predicted proteins | sample 1013341 | NCBI WGS metagenome assembly MRWG01 (sample SAMN06117577, study PRJNA244670) | biofilm metagenome | biome: Water; feature: Cathode Biofilm; material: Biofilm; isolation source: microbial consortium enriched at the cathode of a solar microbial fuel cell | place: USA: District of Columbia ... | reverse complement strand
CCCACGCCCCACCCCGCCCCTCCAGGGGCCAAAGAAACGCCCGCCCGGGAAGACTCCCCGAGCGGGCGCGATGATGAATCGATTGGCCCGCCCCTGCGGGCTGGCTCAGAGGGGGACCTCACGGAACATGACGATCCGCGGACGCTGCCCCCGCTCGGTCACGTTCGAGCGGTCCACGACCATGACGAACCGGCGGGCAAAGCTCGGCACGAGCGGGTCGTCCGAACGGAGGTCCGCCACGTCGCTCTCCTGGTACCCGTGGACGACGAACCAGACCGCGAACGTGTCCGAACGCACGTCGGTCGTCGCCAGGATGGCGTCGAGCACCGCGAGCTGCTCCTCGTAGTCGTTGGCGATCTCGTCCGTCAGATCCCCGTAGAGCTGACGCTCGACGGTCACCACGTCACCCGAGACGCTCCGAGACTCGATCGCCACCGGGTCCCCCGCCGCGTCCGTGTCGATGCCGTAGGACGTCGGCAGGTTCTGGCGGATCTGGTTGTACCACCCGGAGCCGAAGAGACTCTCGACCGCCAGAGGATCCGCAACGGCGGCCATCGCCTCGGCCGGCGACGCGAAGCCCTGCTGCTCCCGGAGCCCCTCGATCCCGGTGAGCACCGTTCGACCGGTCTCGGAGGCGGGCGTCGACGAGGCGGGGGCAAGCAGGTTGGAGGTCCGATGGTTGCTCGCCATGACCGCCGCGGCCTGAGCCGAGTTGGTCCACGTCGTGCCGTTCTCGTCGAGCCCGAGGTACTGGAAGGGCACGGACCCACTGGTCGCGATGTTGACCCCGGCGCCCTGATAGTCAAACGAACTGGCGCGGTACGTCGCGGGCGTCCGGTCCCGGTACGCGATCAGGTGAGCCGCGATGTCGGGCGTCTCACGGGGCGAAAGCAGGGAGGGGCCGAGGATGTTGTCCGACGAGGCGGAGGCCGGGTCGAAGCCCCAGAACTCACGCCGCCCGGAGAACATCGTCTCGAGCGAGGGGGAGAGCATCGGCACGGCCCGCAGGGTGTCGAGTGTCGCCGTGTTCAGGTTGATCCGGCCCATCACCTTGGACGTGAGCGCCTCGCCCGCGTCCGCCGGCCCGAAGCGACGGAACCGGGTGACGATGTCCATCGCCATGGGGAGCCCGCCGTTGGTCGCCACGTCAAGGCTGCCGGTGTTGGCGCGGTACACCCCGTCGGCGTCCTCGTCGTAGAACTGCACATAGTCGTCCAGACGCAGGTGGAGGCGATCCAGCACGTAGCGGTGTCCACCGCTCGCGGGCCGCTCCACGAGGTACTCGAGCGGATCGGAGGGGTTGGGCGCCCCGCTCGGGAAGCCCGGATCGGGGTTGAACCCGAGGGCGTACCCGAGCATCTCCCCGAAGGTGATCCACTGCGCGTCATCGAAGTTGCTCGCGTTGGTCGGGTCGGGCGTCTCGATCCAACCCACCGCCGGGATCAGGAGCAGGTCGGTCGGGCTCACCAGGGCCTTCGTCTCCGAGGCGCCGGTGTAGGGATCGGTGATGTTCTCCCGGATGGTCTTGTTCGACGGGGGAAGCTCGGGGTTGAGAACCGTCTGGGTGACGTTGCCCGCCGGGGTGTAGAACGGGTCACCCTCTTCGTTCTGTGCGATCAGTCGCGTGCGGTCGGCGACGCCCCCCTTGGCGTTGGGATGGGCCGCGATGGAGGGAACCGCCGGACCCACGCCGCGTGAACCGTCCTTGTCGAGGAAGTCCACGAAGGAGTCGAAGGCGAAGTCCTTGGCCATCTCGAAGTCCGAGCGCCGGAGCTTGGAGCCGTTGCCACGGGGGGGCACGGAGTTGAACCGAACGGTGGTGCCGGTGGGCGAGTCGATCATCCACGCGGGGAGCACGCCGCGCCCCGTCGCGCCCGCCGGCTGGACCGCGTTGGTCCCCGGGTGGTCGCCGCGCCGGATCGAACCGGTGTAGACGATGGTGTAGCCGGAGTTGTGGTTGGAGCCGCTGCCCGCGTTCCCGCTCGCCGCGGCCTCGTTGCCGGCCAGGGTGCCGGAAACCTCATCGCTGGTGATGTTCCCGGGCACGGGGTCCAGCGTGGCCGAACCATCGCTCCACTCGATCGGCGCCCCCGGCCCGCCGCCGCCACCCGTGGAGGAGCCCGGCTCGACGAGCCGGTCCACGAGCAGGTCGTGCTCGGGCGTGAAGCTGGCCAGGGACATGCCGCCCGGCGTCTCAAGCTCCATGCGCCGCCAGAGGCGCACGACCTTGTCCTCCGCCGTGCGCCCGAGGGCGGGCGCCGAGGCCGGCTTCAGGATGTTCACGTACCGGTTGGAGGAGTTGTCCACAGGCTGACCCGTCAGGGCGTCGAACTCGCGGATGCGCACCGCGCTGTTGGCGTTGCCGGTGACCTGGAACTGGCGGTCCAGCCACTCGAGCACGTCGTCCTCGCTGACCGACCGACCCGGGAAATACCCCTGCAGGAGCCGCTCCCACTTGCTCGCGATTTCGCCCAGAGCGTCCGGCCCGTCGTTGGCCAGCACGTAGAACGTCCGCGCCTCCCCCGGGGCGAGCACCACGTTGGTGTACTCGTTCGCGTTCTCGTCGTAGTCGGCGATCTTGAACAGGCGCCCGTTGAACTCGAAGTAGAACAGGTACTCGTCATCGTCCAGGAGGGCGCCGTCACCCTTGTCCGCCGAGCCGAGCTCGATCGGCACATCGAACGGGTTGGTCAGCTGGAACGAGAGCGCCACGAGCACCAGATCCTCGTTGGAAGTCCAGGCGTTGGCGTCGTCCCAGTCCTCGGTCCTGATCGTGATCGGGCCGGGCACGTCATCGTCGCCGCCCGCGGGGACCCACGGGGGCCCGCCGCCGGTGCTCTCGTCGTCACCACCCGAGTTCTTGCTCGCGTCGGTGAGGATGACCATCGAGGCGACCTCGGTCAGGACCGGGTACGCCTCCAGGCCGTAGACCGTGTACGCCTTGCGGTGCAGTTCGTCCTCGTCGGACTCGGGCGGGACGAGCCCGTCACCGATATCACCGAGCTTGACGTCCTTCGGCCAGGGGAAGGCGCCGCCCCCGCCGACCGTCGTGTCAAACTCGGTCGCCTCGGGGGCCGAAGAGCCGGAGCTGAGCGCGAGCACGCCCAGCGGGGTCGGCTCGATGTCGTCGTCGTACGCGTCGATCAGGTTCGCCGTCAGGAACGAGCTGAGCGTGAGCGCCAGCTCCGGGCCCTGACGCCCGTAGAACATCGTCCGGAACTCCGGCCGAGCCGGGTCCCACGCCTCGTCGAGCGAGGCGCTGCCGGCCAGCGCCGTCGCGAACACCTCGTACACGTCACTCGCGCTCGTCTGGCCCGTCTCGAGCCCGACGAGGAACTCGTCGATCCGCGCCGGCGCCTCGAACTCGCCCAGCGACCCCAGGTTCTCGTCCCCGAGCGCCACCGAGAGAATGTCCGCGCCACCGCTGAACGTCGTGATCCTTGTGCGCGGCGTCACCGCCCGCAACGCCATCGAGTCCGGGTCCAGGATCCCGTCCGTCTCCGGCGGACGCGCCGGGTCGAACTCCTGATTCAGCGTGTCGTGACGCGCCCGATCCAGCGCCGTCGGGCGAGTCGTCATCAGCGGCGACATCCGCCGCGTCGTCCGGTTCAGGTTGTTGTTCCGGTCATCGAAACGCCCAAAGACGACCTGCTCCAGTCGGGAATTGATCTCGTCGTCGTTGACGCCCCAGAACGTCAGCAGCTCGGTCAGGTCGGTGATGCCAAACAGGCCCGATCCCAGGTCACTCGCCCCCACCCCGACCGGGTCCGTCGGGTCCATCGACCCCACCCGCTCGAAGTACGAGCGCAGACGCAGCGCCGCTTCCCGCTCCGGGTCCGCCTGGTCAAGCTCAAATCGCGAGACCTCGCGCAGCGTCCCGAGGGGCGCCGAGACCCGCCCGATGTCCCCCACGCTCAGGTTGGACTCGGTCTCGATCGCCAACGCGATCCCGTCGTACGCGAAGGCGCCGATCGCCTGCGCGTTCCACGCCTCGTCCGGCGTGGGCGTCACCTGGCCCAGGATGCCCGAGTTGAGCTGGTACGGGGAGTAATCCGCGTAGATGTCGCCCTGTCCGGTTCGGGCGTCCCGCTTGATGCTCCCCAGCGCCAGCCCCTTGTTCGTCGGGCGCCGGTAATCGCGATACTCACGCCCCTGATCGGTCATCGTCAGGATCCGACGCAGATCGATCGACGAGGGCGTCCACCCCGACTTGCGCGTGGGACCAACCAGCCCGTCCGCCGCCGTGTTCACGTTCACCAACGCCGAAAGGTCCACGACCCGCGCCGCGGCGAAGAGGCGATACCCCTCCACCGGCGCCAGGAACTGGAAAATCGACTCGAACGCCGTGGAACCCGACGCGTCGGTCAGCTCGAACCACCGCGAGTCCGCCAGGCCGTCTCCGTCGGCGTCCGCGTACTGGTACGCGGGGTAGTCCGGGCTCGACCAGTCGGCGATCATGCCCGTCCGGTCATACGTGAAGAAGGACTGGTTGAGCGGCATGAGCATGAACCGCTGATTCGTGCTCCAGAGCGCCGGGATGTTCTCCGGGTCCTCGCCGGATCCGAATACGCTTGAGAACGTGACCGGCGTGCTGAAGCCGGGGACCCAGAACCCGCCCGGGGCCCCACCCATCGGCTGACGCACGTCCAACGCCTGCAACGCCCCCTCGTCCGGGTTCGTGTCCCGCTTCCAGAGCAGCGAGAGGCCGTCGCTCATCAGCGGCGGATCCGCCGGCGGGTTCAGATGGTCGTACCCACCGCGCGTGTACCCCGGCTGGGCCTCGAAGCCCCCCGCGTCGCCGCGCAGGTTGTACAGGTTCACGAACATCCCGTCGGGGGAGAGGTTCGAGATGTGCGCCCAGTCGCGCTTGTCCAGGTACTCGATCCGGTGCTTCTCGCCCGAGAGCGTGGAGGTGAACCGCCCGGTGGCGCTGAAGCGGTCCGTCCCGTCCCCCAGGTAGGTCGGCTCGGTCGAGGCCAGCCAGGGGTCCGACGCGACGCGTCGGTCCAGACGCAGCTCACGCAAACGCGACGGGATATCCGTCGTCTCGCTCACGCTCCACGCCGAGTCCATCGTCCCCGTCGCGTTGAAGGCCAGACGCTCCGCGTTGCCCGCCGGCGCCCCCGCGGGCAGGACCGCCCGGTCCGGGACGCTGCGGACCGCCCAGTCGGTCAGCGGCAGATCCACGCTCTCGCGGTGCGGGATCTGGCGCGCCTGGAGCGACGTCGTCGGACCGCCCCCCCACGTCCCGCTCGCCGGCCCCCCCGTGTCCTCGAAGGACAGACGCAGCTCCAGGTCCAGCCGATCATCGGCGATCGTCTGCGCGATGTAGTCGCCGAAGAGCGGGCCGAAGCTCTCCACACGCCGCCCGAGTTCGTTCGCCGTCGCGCTCCGCCCGTCCCCCTGCCCGATGGTCACGTAGACCGCGGCGAAGACGGAGATGAGCGCCAACGCCCCCACCACCAGCAGGAGGGCCGAGCCACGCTCGCTCCGCGGCGCCACGCCGCACCGCTCGAGCAGCTGCGTCGGACGGCGCTTGCGGGCGCCGGCGCCACCGATCAGGGTCCGGGCGCTCGTGCCGCGTGAAGTCTTGTTCGAACGCATCGCGTTGCTCCTTCCTGCATGCGCCGCCCCGAGGGCGGACGCTCGCCGGCACGCTCGGGCGCCGGCCCTGTCCTCAACGCTCCCGCGTGAGATCGACCACGAACTGCGTCGTCGTCTCCACGCTCGGATCGGTGGGGTCCGCAAAGCTCATCGTGATCCGCAGCATCGTCGGCCACGGCCACGCCTGGTCGTCGGTCAGGTCCGCCGGGTTCCCCGGGTCGAAGTACCCGAAGACCGCCTCCTGCGCCACCAGGTTCGCGGGGATCGCCCCGCCCGGACGCCCCAGCACAAGCTGGCTGATCCGGTTGAGTTCCGTCTGATCCCGCTGCCCCGCCCCGCCCGGCAACTGCCGGAGTTCCGGCGCGCTCGGGTTGAAGTACATCGCCACGCGATCGATCGGATCGTCCATGTCGCCGTCGTTGTTGACGTCGTCCTCGGCCCGGTCGAGCCCGAACCAGATCAGCTGACCCTCGCGCAGATCGCCAGAGTTGTTGTTCGTCCACCCGAAGGACCACTCGACGATGAACTCGGTGCAACGCGGAATGAACGCGCTCGCCGCGAGCATCTCCTGGTCCGCCTCCCGGTACGCCCGCTCACGCTCGCTCCCGACCGCCGAGTCCGGGATGCCCAGCAGGGGCGGCGTGTCCTCGTAACGCATCCGCGCCAGCGTGTGCGGGTGGATGGCGTCCGTGATCCCGTCGCTCAGCTCGCTCGGCAACGCGTTGAGCATCCACTTGCGCATCACGTCGTACGACGCCACGTTCCTCGGATCGAACGCCCCGCTGGGCAGGAAGTAGGTCGGGGCGCCCTCGGCCGCGAACGGCGTCACCCCCGCGCTCGTCACCACCGACCGGATCTCCGCCAGCGAGTCCGTCGCGATATCGATCAGCCCGCTCGAGAACCGGGGCCACACCTCGTGGTCCGCCTCACGGATCATCTGGTTGCTGCGCGGCGTGTTGATGATCTGCACCGACGTCCCCTGCTGCACCGTCACCTGATGCTCCAGACGGGCGCGGAAGACACTCTGGGCCGCGGGCTGCAGCCCGATCTGCCACTCCTGATCGCGCAGGCGCCGACGCGCGCTGTCCGTCGTCGGGACGATGTCATACACGTCCTGCGTCGTGATCCGCGGCTCACCCGCCGGGGGGGAGGCCAACAGCGTCACGTGACGCAGCAGCGTCCAGTCCGACGCGAACCGGTTCGGGTTCTCGCTCCCCGCCGTCGTCGGTTCCACACCCACACGCGTGTCGATGTCGATGTTGTCGTCGCCGAGGGAAGGGTACAGGTACGACCCGATCGCCAGGGAGGAGAGATCCTCCTCAGCACGCTGCCCGATCCCGTAGTAGATCCGCGCCTCGTTCGAGCGAGCCGTGATGCCCGGAACCATCGGGCGCCGGATGCTCGCAAAGTCACCCCGCGCAAAGAACATCAGCTCGTCGATCCGGCGCGGACGCGGGTCCGGGTCTCCCCGGTACAGCGGCACGTCCAGCGGCTGGCCCGTCACCCCCCCCGCGTCATTTGCGTACTCGTGACGGATCACGAGGAACCCGTCCCGGGTCAGGTGCTCGAGGTCATCCCGGATCACGCCCTCCATGAGCGCGGCGTACTTGTTGATCACGCTGATCCGCTTCCCCGCCGAGACCGTGTCTCCCACGGACGCGAAGATCGTCGCGATCCCCGCCGCGAGCAGCGCGATGATCGCGATCGCCACCAGCAGCTCCAGCAGCGTGAACGCGCCACCCCCGACCGACCGGAATGTTCCACGAGCCTTATTCAACACGGAACACCTCAATCGAAACCGGGATCTGCGGCGTGAAGACGACCTGCTGGGCGAGCACCGGATCGACGGTGTTCGCGCCCGGGTTCGGCCCGTTCGCGAACCCGCCCGCCGCCTGCTGACGCGTGAACGGCGGGTCGATGGTCACCGTGTTCGCCAGGTCATCAACCACGCCCGTCACCGTGCGCACGATGCCGAAGTTGTCCACCAGCTTCTGGCCGACCACGCTCGCCATCTCAACGCGGGCCGCGAAGTCCGGCGGGCCGCTCTGGAAGGCCGCGTCCCCGCTCGCCGGGTACCGGTTCAGGAAGGTGATCTGGTCCAGGACGGGCTCGTTCCCGTCGCGCGGGATCTCCATCCCGAGGGCCAGCGGCACGGCGTACTTGGCGTTCGCGCTGTTCGCCGGCGCCGGACGCCCCGTGGCGCCGTCCACCGCGACCGCGAACACGTCGTCCTCCGCGATCAGCTCCGAGACAGATACGTCCCTCGTCGCCCGCAGGCGGGAATCGATGTTCCGCACGAACAGCGCGATCTCGATCCGCTTCGTCCCCGGGTGCCGGCGGGCCACAAAGTCCCAGATGTACTTCGGGTCACGCCCGGAATACGCCGGCGGCGAGAGACGCGCGATCTCCGGAATCCGCTGCAGCGGGTAGTTCGGGTCGCTCGAGTTCGAACTCCCGAAGTAGATCGACCCGGTGTCCCGGTAGTCGTTCAGATGCCTGGCCCCCGTCGGCCCGGTCTGCGCCGGGTTCGTCACCGGCCAGTCCGTCTCCCATAGGCTCGTCGGGCGGTACGAGCCGCCCGATTCCCCCCCGACCATGTTCTGATCCTGCGAGAAGAACTTGTCGTTTTCCAGCACCGACCAGTTGGCCATCTCCTTGCCGCCGCGCAGCATCGCCGCGGCCGACTCCGCCGCCGCCGCGCCCTGCGTGGACTCCAACGCCCCGCGCTGCTGCGCGATCACCGCCGGAAAGACCGCCCCGAGCCCGAGCAGCCCGAGGGCCAGCACGAGGACGGCGATCAGGATCTCGATGAGCGAGAACGCCGGCCGGTCGGCTCCAGCATGTCGAGGCGTCATCCGGATCATCGTTCGATCTCCGTCAACTCCCCGGTGTACCCCTGCAGGGTGAACAGCTTCGCCTGGGGCTCGTCGTCCTCGTCGATCACCCCGTCGAAGATGTCCCCGCTCGGACCGCCCGGCCCGCCCGCGGTGTCCCCCTCGATCCACGCGTTGATGTTCCGGCGCATCTGGTCCGCCGACGCGTTACCGAAGAGCGTGCGATCGAACGAGATCCGATCCGCCACGCTGTACGGCTCGTAGATCGACCCCGTCTCCTGGTTCATGCGCCCGCCGATCCCCCGCGCGAGCTGACGCTCGTCGTACAACGCCAGCCGGTTCACGCTCTTGACCAGCACCGTGTCATTCGAGTTGTTGCCCAGGATCTGGGCCACCGTCGCCTCGTCGCTCGACCGACCCAGCACCCGCATCGCCCAGGTCCGCGTGTCCTCCGCCCAGTCCACCCGCTTCCAGGCGTCCGGGCCCGTCCGGCTCGAGGAGAACGTGTTACGGTCCTCGACCGAGGGACGCGGATCAATCATCAGACCCGCGCGGTTGACCGTGCTCACCGCGCCCGTCCGAGCCGAGAACCGAACCATGAACGACTGCCGCGGCGTCGGGATGCCCCCGAACCCCGCGAACCCCCCGCCGCCCGCGGCGTGCGAGGCCTCATCCACGTCGTAGAACCCGCTCTCCGGGAAGACCCAGTTGCCCTCAAGCTTCGCCGGGCTCGTCACGCTGTTGCCCCCGTACGCCGCCGAGGTGTACCAGCTCGCGCCCGTCACCCCCGGGTTGGGCAGCATCGAGCCCGCCGGGGCGTACCCCCGCACCATCCAGGACTCGGGCAGCGTCACCGACGCGCCGAGCGCGATCGGCGCCAGCACGTCCTGCGTCTCGCGCCCGTTCGAACTCAGCAGGTTGGCGTTGTTCGGAACCTCGATCTGCCCCACCACCTCCGCCGGGACGATCCGCATCTGCTTCGACTCGGGCTCATACAGAAAGACCGCGGCGCCATCCCCCGAGCGTGAAGACGCGATCGCCGCGTCCCGCGCCATCGCCACGCCCACCCGCAGGCTGTTCTCCGCCAACGCCCGGTTCGAGGAGTAGACCATCGCGTTCACCCCGGGCACCGCCAGGGCCACGATGATCAGGATGATCGCGATCACGACGAACATCTCCACGAGCGTGAAGCCCGCGCAACGCCCGCGCCCCGAGGCATACCCACCCGGCGTCGGCCTGCGTTGAGAGATGCCCGTCGTCATCGCGATCCCCTGGTTGGAAGCTCCGGCGCCCATCAGTCACCCACCTCCACCACGTTGTCCTGCTGCACCTGACGACGCAGCTCCGCCTCCCCCTCCGCGCTCAGCGAGGCGCCGTCCCGCCCGAGCGCCTCGAGGATCACCTCGATGTGCTCGGTCCCGAACAGACCATCCTCGCCCGCCCCCACGATCGCGTAGCTCGCGCTGCGCAGCCGCGTGTCCCCCTCGGTCATGTCCACCTCGGTCTCCGGGTCGTCCAGAAACTCGCGGTAGAGCACCGGGTTGATGAGGACCGCGGGGATGTTCAGGTCCGCCGTGCGCTCGACGACGTACCGGCCTTGATCCGAGTCGTACCGCCCCGGCTCCCACCGGTAGTACCGGTAGGCGACGCCGTTCCGGTCCGTGACCGCGGTGCGGAAGCGCGCCTTGCTGTCGGTCGTGAACGAGTCGATCTCGCCCGGGGACATCGACATGCCCGCCCCGTGCTCGCGCGGCTCGTTCTTGTCCACGTAGCTCTGCGCCAGGTTCACGCTCGACGTATCCGTCTCGATGTACGGCTCCACGGTCGTCCGGCCCCGCCCGATCACCGCGCCAACGCCCCGGAACCCACCGCTCGCCAGGGGCTCGAACATCCCCAGCCCGCTCACCCCGTCCACCTCCTCGGGGAGCGCCCCCGCGAGGTAGTACGCCAGCGCGAACTTGCTGTAGCGCGGGTCCGCCCAGGCGTCCTGCCCCGTCGTCGTGTGAATCAGGCCACTCTCGTCGCGCTGGCGCAGGATCTCGGCGTCCTCCGCCTTCCCCGCGTCCCAGACGCTCACGACCCACCGGTTCGGCTCGACCTCGAAGACCGGGCCATCTCCCGAGGCGCTCTCGGTCGCCTCTGGCGCCCGCCCGGTCGTCATCGAGATCGGCTCCCCGTCGTAGACCAGCGGGGGCACGAAGTCGTTGTCGCTCCGGAACTGCGTCACGCCCAGGCCGAGGCCCGCGACCGCCTGGCGATCCCCGGCGGCCTTCGCCGCCCGGCGCGCCGCCCCGAACCCGACCAGCAGGATCGAGATCAGCGTCGCAATGATCGCGATCACCACCAGCAACTCGAGCAGCGTGAACGCGCTCCGCTGAGCCGACCCCGGGTTGTCTCGACGCGTCCGAAGCATCAGGACCTCCGCATCAGCCGCCCTGCAGCGACTCAATCATCGACACCATGGGAAGGAACATCGCGACCACGATCGTGCCCACCATGCCGCCCAGCATCACCACCATCAACGGCTCAAGCAGCGACACGAGCGACGCGACCGCGACATCGACCTCCTCGTCGTAGTTGTCCGCGATCTTCAGCAGCATCCCGTCCATCTCGCCCGTCTCTTCGCCGACGTCGATCATGTTCACGACCAGCGCGTCGCACGTCTTGGACTCACGCAGCGGCTGCGAGAAGCTCTCGCCCTCGCGGATCGAGTCGTGCACCTTCTTGAGCGCCTTCTCGTAGACGTAGTTGCCGCACGTCTCGCCCGTGATCGTCACCGCCTCGAGGATCGGCACGCCCGCGGAGATCAGCGTCCCCAGCGTCCGGCTGAACCGCGCGATCACCGTCTTGCGGATCAGGCTCCCGAAAATCGGCGTCCAGAGCAGCAGGATGTCCGTCAGCGCCCGCCCCGGCCCCGCCTTGCGGAGCAGCTTGAACCCGATCCACGCCGTCGGCAGACCGATCAGCAGGTACCAGAACCCGGCGAACTTCTGCCCGGCGATGCCGCCCACGAACCAGCGGCTCGTGTTCATCAGCCAGATCGTCAGGGCCGGAAGCTCGACGCCGAAGTCCTTGAAGATCTCCTCGAACTTCGGGATGATGAAGATCATGATCGCGCTGAGGATCACGAGCGCGACGAACACGACGACGATCGGGTAGACCATCGCGCCCTTGATCCGTCGCTTGAGCTTCTCGCTCTTCTCCATGAACTCGGCAAGACGCTGCAGGATGATGTCCAGCACGCCGCCGATCTCACCCGCGTTGACCATCTTCACGTACAGCTTGTTGAACGCGCGCGGGTGCTTGCCCATCGCCTCGGAGAGCGAGCTGCCCCCCTCGACCTCTTCAACCACGCCCTGCAGCGTGTTCTTCATCAGCCCCGGCTTCTGCTGCTGCTCCAGGATCTGCAGACTCCGCAGCAGCGGGAGGCCCGCGTCCTGCAGCGTCGAGAGCTGGCGGGTAAAGAGCGTCAGGTGCTTGGCCTTGATCTTCCCGATCGAGATGCCCCCGCCGCCCTTCTTCTTTTTCTTCTTCTTCGCCGCGGCCTCGCCCGCCTCCGCCCCGCCCTTCTTGGCCTTCTGCGGACGCACCGACGTCGGGAAGTACCCCTGGCTCTTGATCCGCGCGATCGCGTCCTCGCTCGAGCCCGCCTCGATCGTGCCCTTCTGAGCCTTCCCGGCCGCGTTCAACGCTTCATAGACGTACGTCGCCATCGCTCTACCTTCTGCCTTTCAGCCCGGGGACGGGCCCGGTGGTTACCCGTCCTCGGCGATCGTCTCACGCACGACCTCGTCGATCGTCGTCTGACCCTCATAGATCGCCATCAGCCCGCTCTCGCGGAGCGAACGCATCCCCCGACGACGCGCAAAGTCACGCAACGCCGCCGTGGACGCCTCCTTCATGACCAGCTCACGCATCGAGTCGTCCATGCTCATGATCTCGAACAACGCCATCCGGCCCTTGTACCCCGAGCCGTTGCAGTTCTCGCAACCACGCCCGCGCATGAACGTCCGACCACGCACGTCGTCCGGCGTCAGATCAAGCTCCATCAGCTCTTCCTCGCTCGGCTCGTACGACTCCTTGCACTTCGTGCAGACCGTCCGAACCAGACGCTGCGCCACCACGCCCTCGATGGTCGCCGTAAGCAGGAACGGCTCGAGCCCCAGGTCCACCAGGCGGATGATCGAACTCGGCGCGTCGTTCGTGTGCAGCGTGCTCAGCACGAGGTGGCCCGTCAGCGACGCCTGCACCGCGATCTGCGCGGTCTCCAGGTCGCGAATCTCACCCACCAGAATCACGTCCGGGTCCTGACGCAGGAACGAACGCAGGCACTTGGCGAACGTGAGCCCCACGTCCGTGTTGACCTGACACTGGCACAGCCCGTCGATGTCGTACTCGACCGGGTCCTCCGCCGTCAGGATCTTCGTCTCGATGTCGTTGAGTTCCGCGAGCGCCGCGTACAGCGTCGTCGTCTTGCCCGAGCCCGTCGGCCCCGTCACCACCACGATCCCGTTGGGCTTCTTGATCAACCCCCGGAAGGTCTCCAGGTCGTCCTCCCGGAACCCCACGCGGTCCAGGCTCAGCTCCACGTTCGCCCGGTCGAGCACACGCATCACCACGCTCTCGCCGTAGATCGTCGGCAGCACCGCCACACGAAGGTCCACCGGGTTCCCCCCCACCGTCAGCTCGATACGCCCGTCCTGAGGCAGACGCCGCTCCGCGATGTCCAGGCTCGCCATGACCTTCACGCGGCTCACGATCGCCGCCCCGAGGTGCTGCGGCGGGGGCACCATCTCGTACAGCACCCCGTCGATCCGGTATCGCATCTTGAACTCGTTCTCGAACGGCTCGAAGTGGATGTCCGACGCCCGGTCCCGGATTGCCTGCATCAGCACCAGGTTGAGCAGCTTGATGACCTGATTGTCCTCCGCGGCCTCCATCACCGCGTCCAGGTCGATCGACTGACCCCGGTCCGCCAGCCCCTCGAACTTCGAGTCCGAGGCCAACGCGCTCACCACGTCGACCACCGACTCCTGCTTGGCGTAGTGCTTGGCCAGCATCGCGTCGATGGCGCCCGCGTCCGCGACCACCGCCTTGACGTCGAAGTTCATCAGCAGCCGAAGGTCGTCCACCGCCTGGAAGTTGTCCGGGCTCTTGAGCGCGACCGTCAGCTTCCGCCCCTTCGGGCTGTACTCGATCGGAACCACCTGGTACGCCTGCGCGTTCTCGGACGGGATCGACGCGATCGTCTCCTCGTCCAGCTCGAGCTTGGCCAGATCCACGAAGGCCATCCCCGCCTGACCGGCCAACGCCTCGTCCACGTCCCGCTGCGTGCAGTACCCAAGCTCAACGAGCAACTGCCCGATCGGCACCTTCCGGGTCTTCTGGATCCCCAGCGCCTCGTGCACCTGCTCACGGGTCACCTTGCCCATCTTCGTGAGCGCACGCCCGAGCTTCCGCCCTTTGAGTTCTGAAGGATCGATCGCCATCAGTCGGTCACCTCCACCGCCGGATCACCCGGCGGCGTCTTCCCAATCTTCGCAGATACCCAAGCCCCGGATCGGACCGGAACCCCGAAAAGCAGGCGATTATAGATTGCGACACCTGGATCTTTGTGCCCTAGACGCCCGCTCAGTCCCCCGCTCGACCCCCGATCAGGGCCTCCGAACCGCCTCACTCCGCCTCAGCCGCCGAGTCCTCAAGCTCCGGACGGCTCAGCGTGCCACCCGCGGAATGCACCTTGTTCGAGAGGTCAGTCGGATTTTTGCACTTGTCGATCATCTCCTCCGCCGCGATCATCCCCTTCGCGTACAGCGACCAGAGGTGGTCGTCGAGCAGTTGCATCCCGTACCGCTTCCCGGTCTGGATCGCTGAATCGATGCGGAAGCTCTTGTTGTCCCGGATCAGGTTCGCGATCGCCGGGGTGATCACCAGGAACTCGTACGCGGCGACCATCCCCTTGGTGTCCACACGTCCGAGAAGCACCTGCGAGAGGACCGCGATCAGGGCCGTCGAAAGCTGGACCCGGATCTGGTTCTGCTGGCTCACGGGGAAGGCGTCCACGAGGCGGTCGATCGTCTTGGCCGCCCCGGTGGTGTGGAGGGTCCCGAACACAAGGTGACCGGTTTCCGCCGCCCGCACCGCGGCCTCGATCGTCTCGAGGTCACGCATCTCACCCACGAGGATGACGTCCGGGTCCTGGCGGAGGGCCCGCCGGAGGGCCTCGGCGAAGCTGGGCACGTCGTTGCCCACCTCCCGCTGGTTCACGATCGACTTCTTGTGCTCGTGGTAGTACTCGATCGGGTCTTCCATCGTCACGATGTGCCGGTCGAGGTACGTGTTCACGTAGTCGATCATCGTCGCCAGCGAGGTCGTCTTGCCCGAGCCGGTCGGCCCGGTGACCAGAAAGAGCCCACGCGGACGACGGATCAGGTCGCGGCACATCTCCGGGAGACCGATCTGCTCGAACGTGAGCAGGCGGTTGGGGATCTGGCGAAGGACGATGGCGATGTCGCCGCGCTGGCGGAAGACCGAGACACGGAAGCGGGCCGCGTCGCCGTAGGCGAAGCCGAAGTCGGTGCCCCCCTCCTCCTGGAGTTCCTGCTGGTTGCGCTCGGGCGTGATGGACTTCATCAGGCCGACCATGTCGTCGGAATCGAGGACCTTGGTCTGAAGGTTGCGCAGCCCGCCGTGGAGACGGATGGTCGGCTGGCGCCCCACCGTGAGGTGGAGGTCCGACCCGCCCGAGCGGACCACGGTGTCAAGCAGGCGATCGATCTGCATCGTCGACATCTGAGTATTCCTTGTCTCTGTCCTTACGCCGTCGATTGGTCGTCGGTGACCTGGCTCACCCGGGCGATCTCGTCCGGCGTGGTCACCCCGTTGATCACCTTCAGCCGACCGTCACCCACCAGCGGACGCATGCCCGAGGCAAGCGCCGCCTTCCGCAGCTCCGACACCGGCGCGAGGTTGAACGCCAGCTCCCGGATCTGGTTGTTCATCAGCATCATCTCGAAGATCGCCTTCCGGCCCTTGTACCCGGTCGGCGCCTCGTCGCTGGGCACCGGCTTGTACACCCGGCCCAGCGCCTCGTCCACGCTCAGCCCGATCAGGTTCAGGTACTTCGGGTCCAGCTCGTCCTTCTCCGCCAGCTCCTTGCTCTTGGCGAGCACGCGGATCAGACGCTGGGCCATCACCGCCTGGATCGAGGAGGCCACCAGGAACGGCTTGATCCCCATGTCGATCAGACGCGTGATCGCGCTGGGCGCGTCGTTGGTGTGAAGCGTCGAGAAGACCAGGTGGCCCGTCAACGCCGCCTGGATCGCGATCTCCCCCACTTCCTTGTCGCGGATCTCACCCACCAGGATGATGTTCGGCGCCTGACGCAGCATCGACCGCAGGATCGCCGGGAACGTCAGCCCGATGCTGTCACGCACCTGGCACTGGTTGATCCCCTCGAAGTTGTACTCCACGGGGTCCTCGGCCGTGATGATCTTCCGGTCCGGGCGGTTGAGCACGTCCAGCGCCGAATACAGCGTCGTGGTCTTGCCCGAACCCGTCGGACCCGTCACCAGGAAGATCCCGTTCGGACGCCGGATGATCTTGTTGAAGACCTCGAGGTTGTCCGGCTCGAACCCGAGGTTCGCCAGACCGATCCGAACCGCGTCGGGACGCAGAATACGCAGGACCACCGACTCCCCGTGGTAGGCCGGACAGGACGACACACGGAAGTCGATCTGCGTCTCTTCCACGTTGATCTTGATCCGCCCGTCCTGCGGGACCCGCTTCTCGGCGATGTTCATCCCCGCCATCAGCTTGAAGCGGCTCAAAATCGAGTTCTGCATCCGCTTGGGCAGGTTGTCCCGCTCCATGCACACGCCGTCGATGCGGTACCGCAGGCGCACGCGGTCGGCCATCGGCTCGATGTGAATATCGCTCGTGCGCATCCGCACGGCCTCGTCGAGGATCCGGTTGCACAGCTTCACAACCGGCGAATCCTCGCTCGACACGTCGATCGAGCGGTCCAGCGAACGGTCCACCGAGCGGTCGATCGTTCGGTCGATCGAGTCGGTCACCAGCGACTCGTCCGCGTCCACCATCTTCGGCTTGGTCGCGACCTCGCCCTCGATGAACCGCTTGATCTGCCCCCGGCTCGCGATCCGCGGCTCGATCTCCTTGTTGAGCCGGAACCGCAGGTTGTCGAGCAGTTCCAGATCCATCGGGTCGTGGATCAGCAGCCGCATCTTCCCGTTCTCAACCCCCATGGGGAGAACCAGGTACTTCTTGATCAGGTTCTCGTCGAGCGCGGACTTGTCAACCTGCTCACCCACTCCCGGGGCGCCCAGATCCACGAACTCGAAACCGAACTGCTTCGCCAGCGCCTTGGCGACGTGCTCTTCCTTGCACGCCCCCGCCTCGACGAGCACCTCGCCGATGCGCTTCCCGCTGGACTTCCCCGTCTTCGCCGCCCGGTCCGCCTGGTCCTCACTGACCACCCCCCATTCGGCGAGGATCTTCCCGAGCTTTTTGCGTGATCGTGCCATCCCTGCCCGTTGTCCTCTCTGATGTCCATCAACCCCGGCGTCCGACCGCGGGCTTGATCACAACCACCCCACGCGGGCGGGAACTATAGCGACCCGTTCTGTTCCGTATGAAACCCGAACGTTCTGTCCACCCAGAACCCAGCGCTCCAAGCGCGGCCATCGCCGTCGCCCGCTCGCCCGTCCGGACCCCCCATCATACGTTCGCGGGACTTGCCCAGATCCCAAACATACGCTGATCCCAAGCCGTGACCCCGACGCCCCCCCCCATCCTCATCCCCGCCGGCCCCACCCACGAGCCCATCGACGCGGTGCGCTTCCTCGGCAACCGCTCCTCGGGCGCCCTCGGCCTCGCCCTGGCCCGGACCGCCGCCCAGCGCGGCTGGCGCGTCACCCTCCTCCTCGGCCCCGTCCCCCATACGCCCCCCGGAGCGCCGACCCGCACCCTCCGCTTCCGGACGACCGCCGATCTCCAGACCCTCCTGGCGACCCACGCCCCCTCCTGCGATGTGCTGGTCCTGTCTCTTATACACATCTCCGAGCCCACGAGACTAA
>MRWG01001242.1_pt1 | contig 17536 bp, 16 predicted proteins | sample 1013341 | NCBI WGS metagenome assembly MRWG01 (sample SAMN06117577, study PRJNA244670) | biofilm metagenome | biome: Water; feature: Cathode Biofilm; material: Biofilm; isolation source: microbial consortium enriched at the cathode of a solar microbial fuel cell | place: USA: District of Columbia ... | reverse complement strand
CGTCGTTGCAGGTCAACATGCGCGCGGGCGCGGTGCCCAAGGACCGCGACGGCAACCCGATGCTGAAAGTGCCGGTGAACCGGCTCTGATTTCAGGGCGCAGGACCCCAAACGGGAGGACACGCGATGCAACTCAACAAGGTGACCGACGCGCTGTCGGTCAGCCCCCAGATCGGTGCCGAGGATATGGCGGCGATCCGTGATGCGGGCTTTCGTGCCATCATCTGCAACCGCCCCGATGGCGAGGGGGCCGACCAGCCGAATTTCGAGGAGATCGAGGCGGCTGCGAAAAAGGCGGGGCTGGAGGCGCGCTATCTGCCGGTGACGTCGGGCATGGTTCGGGACGCGGATGCCGAAAGCTTCGGACAGGCGCTGATGGAACTGCCCGGCCCGGTGCTGGCCTATTGCCGCACCGGCACGCGCTCGGCCACGCTCTGGTCCCTGAGCCAGGCAAAGAGCCGCCCGGTGCCCGAGATCCTCGCCGCCACCAAGGCGGCGGGCTATGACATGGCCGGAGTCGCGCGGCGGATCGTCAATGGTGGCAAGACGCCCACCGATACGGGGGATGCGTCCTTTGACGTGGTGATCGTGGGCAGCGGCGCGGGCGGTATTGCCGTGGCCGCGAGCCTGAAAGCGCGCAAGCCGGGGCTGGAGATCGCCGTGATCGACCCGGCGGAAATCCATTACTATCAGCCGGGCTGGACCATGGTGGGCGGCGGCATCTTCGAGCCCGCCGAGACCGCCAAGACCATGGGCAGCCTCGTTCCGCGCGGCGTACACTGGATCAAATCTGCCGTGGCTGCGTTCGAGCCGAAAGACAATGCCGTGATCCTCGACGGTTGCCGGGTGGTGAAATACGACCGCCTGGTGGTCTGCCCAGGGCTGAAGCTCGACTGGGCCGCTGTCGAGGGGCTGGAGGAAACGCTGGGGCGCAATGGTGTCACCTCCAATTACCGCTACGACCTGGCCCCCTATACGTGGGAACTGGTGCAGGGGCTGAAGACGGGCCGCGCGCTCTTTACCCAGCCGCCAATGCCGATAAAATGCGCGGGCGCGCCGCAGAAGGCGCTGTATCTGTCGGCGGATCACTGGCATCGCACCAGTCGGCTCAAGGATATCGAGATCGGGTTCTGCAACGCGGGCGGGGTGCTCTTCGGGGTCAAGGATTACGTGCCCGCGCTGCAATCCTACATGGACAAATACGGCGCGCGGCTCGATTTCTTCCACAATCTCGTGGCTGTGGACGGCCCGGCGAAAAAGGCCGTCTTCGAGGTGAAGAAACCCGATCACGAGCCCGAGCACGTGACGATGGAGTTCGACATGATGCATGTCTGCCCGCCGCAATGCGCGCCGGATTTCATCCGGGTCTCGCCGCTCGCCGATGCCGCAGGATGGGTGGATGTGGATCAGGCGACACTACGCCACAAGACCTATACCAACATCTGGTCCTTGGGTGACGTGATGAACGCGCCAAATGCCAAGACGGCGGCCGCTGCGCGCAAGCAGGCCCCGGTGGTGGCTGAGAATATCGTGGCCGATATCATGGGGCGCGAGCCGGTGGCGCAATATGACGGCTACGGTTCCTGCCCGCTTACAGTAGAGCGTGGCAAAGTCGTGCTGGCCGAGTTCGGCTATGGCGGGGTGATGAAGCCCAGCTTTCCCAGGTTTCTCATCGACGGCACCAAGCCGAGCCGTCTGGCCTGGCTGCTCAAGGAAAAGATGCTGCCGCCGATCTATTGGAAGGCGATGCTGCGCGGGCGCGAATGGATGGCCCGGCCCGAGAAGATCAGTGCCGGGGGATAGACCCGGCCCTGTGCCCGCACCTTGACTACCCCGGGTTCCGTACCGGGGGCCTTTCGCCTTTTTTCGTCCTGAAATGGAAAGACCGCCTGTCATGCCCTCGCTGTCCCGCTATTTCCCCCCCTTGGACTGGGGGCGCAGCTATACCCGCGACACGCTGACCAGCGATCTGGTGGCGGCGGTGATCGTGACGATCATGCTGATCCCGCAATCGCTGGCCTATGCGCTTCTGGCGGGGCTGCCTGCGCAGGCGGGGATCTACGCCTCGATCGTGCCTATCGTGCTCTACGCGCTCTTTGGCACCTCCCGCGCGCTGGCCGTGGGGCCGGTGGCGGTGGTGTCGCTGATGACGGCGGCGGCGATCGGGCAGGTGGCCGAAGCGGGCAGCATGGGCTATGCGGCGGCGGCGCTGACGCTGGCGCTTTTGTCGGGGGCGTTTCTGATGGCGCTCGGCCTGTTGCGGCTTGGCTTCATCGCCAATTTCCTCAGCCATCCGGTGATCGCGGGCTTCATCACGGCATCGGGGGTGCTTATCGCCACGAGCCAGCTCAAACATATCCTCGGCGTGCCCGCAGGCGGGCATACGCTGGTCGAGATGCTGGCATCGCTGGCGGTGCATCTGGGCGATGTGCATCTGGCCACGCTGGTGATCGGCGTGCTTGCTGCGGCGTTTCTGTTCTGGGTGCGCAAGGGTCTGAAACCCGTGCTAATGCGTGCGGGTCTTGCCCCGCGCGCCGCCGATATCCTGGCCAAGGCGGGGCCGGTGGTGGCGGTGGCGCTGAGCACGGCGGCGGTCTGGCTGATGGGCCTCGATGCGCGCGGCGTGGCGATCGTGGGGGCGGTGCCGCAGGGCCTGCCGCCGCTCACGATGCCCGATCTCTCGCCCGACCTGCTGGGCGCGCTTCTTGTGCCTGCCTTGCTCATTTCGGTCATCGGCTTTGTCGAATCGGTCTCGGTGGCGCAGACGCTGGCCGCGAAGAAACGCCAGCGCATCGACCCCGATCAGGAGCTGATCGGGCTGGGCGCGGCCAATCTCGGCGCGGCCTTCACCGGTGGGTATCCGGTTACGGGGGGCTTTGCCCGTTCGGTGGTGAATTTCGATGCGGGCGCCGAGACCCCCGCCGCCGGGGCCTTTACCGCCATCGGGCTGGCCATCGCGGCGCTGGCACTGACGCCGCTGATCTTCTTTCTGCCCAAGGCGGTGCTGGCGGCGACGATCATCGTGGCGGTCCTCAGCCTCGTCGATTTCTCGATCCTGCGCAAATCCTGGGCCTATTCAAAGGCCGATTTTGCCGCCGTGCTTGCCACCATCGGGCTCACGCTCGGGCTGGGGGTGGAGGCGGGGGTGTCTACGGGCGTGGTCCTGTCGTTGGCGCTGCATCTCTACAAGACCTCGCGCCCGCATGTGGCCGAGGTGGGGCTGGTCCCCGGCACGCAGCATTTCCGCAACATTCTGCGCCACGAGGTCGAGACCGATCCGACGCTGCTGACCCTGCGGGTGGATCAGAGCCTCTATTTCGCCAATGCGCGGTTTCTGGAGGATCTGATCCAGGACCGGATCGCCGAGGATTGCGCGTTGCGCCATGTGGTGCTGATGTGCTCTGCGGTGAACGAGATCGACTTTTCCGCGCTGGAAAGTCTGCAAGCGATCAACGAACGGCTCAAGGCAGCGGGCATCACCCTGCATCTGAGCGAGGTCAAGGGGCCGGTGATGGACCGTCTCCAGCGCAGTCATTTTCTGGACGAGATGAGCGGAGAGGTGTTCTTGTCGCAATATGACGCCTGGACCACTTTGGTTCCGACCGGGAACGGCTGAACCGGATGGTCACCAGGGATGTTTCCGATCTGCCGCCAGACCGGGGCTTGGACTCGGACACGACACTGCCCGCCGGTCGGGATAAGAGGCGATTGTTCCGAAAGAGCTATCTGCTTCTCCTGTTGTCGCGTTGCCCTTAACCCGGTTCTGCCTCAATCTATGTGGGAGGGGCAGCATTCGGGCTCTGAGCAATTCCGGCCCGGCATTTCCGTACACTGGGCGCTTGAGGGTCTTCAGGCGGTTGATCTGGCCTTGCAGTAGTTTCAAGGGTGCTGTCAGACGAACTCGAACTCGTCTCCACTGGCAGCGTGTCGCCCAAAACCTGAATCGCGGGGATTCCCACGCGTATGATTTTGTGAGTCATCCTGTTTGGGAGGATGGATCATGTCAGCACCTATGCCAGACGTGCTTCGGGCGCGGTTTCGCCGATACATTGAAGAAGGGTTAAGCGGCCGCGCGGCGGCGTTATGGCTGACAACGCGGTCCGCGATCGCCGAGCATTGCAAAAGGATTGGTCGATGGGCGGGCTGAATGTCTGCCCGATGGCCCAACCTGTTTGACGAAAAATTGTGTGCCGGTCCGGTGACGATGCCCGGTCAAGGCGTTTTTGACGGCGGGAACCTGGGCTATCTTGTTACATAGCCGGCACCTTTCAACTGTCATGAAGATTGCGTGTCTGCACTTCTTCTGCCGGAACTGCTAGCGCCTCTCTGCCATCAGTCTGCGCCCACTCGCTGCGAATGATCAGCCCAGTTCCGACAAAGAGGCCATGAACTTGGAGAACAATTCACCCTGTGAACTCACGCGTAGCTTGGCGTAAATGTTGCGCCGGTGAATGCGCACCGTGCCGGACGTGATGCCAAGTGCTCGACCGGTGGCATCGGCGGAATGGCCCTTGAGAATGTATTCGACCACCTCGGCCTCACGCGGTGTAAGCAGGTTCCGTCCGAAACTTTGAAATGCGTCTTCTATCAACCGGGGCAGACGTTGCCCGTTGCTCGCCGGTTGGGACAAAAACTGACCGACCAGGCCGCACCAATGCTTTCGCGCGGTGGCGGCGACGAATGGTAGCAGGCTCTCGAGATCGCGGAACTCGCGTGCCGAGAAGGCCTTGTGCTCGCGCATCGCGGATATGACCACGCTGACGTCGTCGCCGACGTCGATGACATAGCCTATTTCTTCGGCAAGGCCGGTCTGAACATAGTAATTACGGAAATATTCGCCCTGGTAGAAACGATCGGGGGCCAGGTCGCGCAAACGCGCCAATCTGGTTTCAGTTGGACTTTGGGAGTGCAGGTAGAACGGGTCGAGGAGATACGGCCCTTCCTGATAATCGTCGACCATCACCTTGCGCTTGGTGGCAGGAAAATCATCAAAAAGATCAAGAGGTTTGTGGTCGCGGTGATAGGCAAAGATCACCGTGAACTCGAACGGCACGACGGCGCGCAGCGCATCGGTAAGCGCTGTAGGCAGACCGGGTGTGCCCAAGGTTTCAACGGCACACGCACAAGACCGGGTCCAGTCCGAAAGCTGAGATTTCATGGTCGTCTATGCTCTTTGTGGTATATACAGTGAGATCATCTTTTCGTAGCATTTTCGTCAAACAGGGCATACCCCTTCTTGAGTCAATAATGACAGGGTGTGATATGCTGGACGCATATGCGGAAACGGGAAGAGACATGCGAGCATCCTCGGAGACAACAGAAAACCAGGATGCGCGTGAGGATCACGTCGCAGAATTTATTAATGTCTCCAAACGATTCGGGGGCGTTCTCGCGGCAGATCAACTGAACCTCGGAATCCGGCGGGGCGAATTTCTATCTTTCCTCGGTCCTTCGGGCTGCGGAAAGACGACGGCGTTGCGGATGCTTGCCGGGTTCGAGGAGCCGAGTGAAGGCTGTGTTAGGATCAATGGCTCTGACATGAGTGCGGTGCCGTCCTATCGGCGTCCAGTCAACATGGTGTTTCAGCATTATGCGCTCTTTCCGCATATGAGCGTGGCGCAGAACGTGAGCTATGGCCTGCGTCAGCGCCGCCCGCGAATGGCAAAGGCCGAGATCGCGACGCGGGTTGCGAAGGCGCTCGAGACTGTCCGGCTCGAGGATTTCGGCGGGCGCCGCGTCTGGGAATTGTCAGGTGGGCAGCAGCAGCGTGTGGCGCTTGCCCGGGCAATCATCAACGAGCCGACGGTCCTGCTTCTGGATGAACCAATGGCGGCGCTCGATGCAAAGCTGCGCGGCGATATGCAGCGCGAGCTGCTCGATCTTCAGCGGAGCCTCGGGATCACCTTCGTGCTTGTCACCCATGATCAGGAAGAGGCTCTGTCCATGTCAGACCGTATCTGCATCATGGGCGGCGGACGGATCGCGCAGGTGGGCACGCCACAGGATCTCTATGATCGACCATGCAACCGCTATGTTGCGGATTTCGTGGGTAAGGCCAACATCCTGTCAGGTGAAATCGTCGAGAGGGCAGATGGGCGCGCACGGGTCGTTTTGCCTTCGGGCGCGGAGGTTCTGGTGTCGGAGGAGGGGCCGGACACGCGCAGAAAGATCGAGATCGTCGTGCGACCCGAGGCTCTTGGTATTGGCATGGCGGCGAGTCCCGGAGATGCCGCACTCAAGGCGCGGATCACTCATCGCACCTTTCTCGGCGATCATACCGAATACCTGCTGGAGGCCGAGGGAATCGGTCCTGTGCAGGTGAATCTGCCACGACAGGCCGAAAGAGCGTCGGGCAGGCACGAGGTGGGCGATGAGGTCCATATCCTGTGGGCGGCGGAGGCAGGGCGTGTCCTGGCCGCCGAAGACTGACCGAGCCTGAACCTGAACAATCCAGCAAGGGAGAATGATCATGACAAAAGATAATGCGCCGATCACTCGGCAGAAATTTATGGAAGAACTTCGCCGTTACGAGAAGGGCTCGATCACGCGTCGGCACTTCCTGGGGGTGACGGGCCTTGGTGCCGCGATGGCCGTGATGGGCGGAGCCATGCCCGGACTGTTACCCGGTCGCGCGCGGGCGCAGGACTTGGGCAACCGCGTGGTTCTGGCCACTTGGCCCAATTATCACGATGCGTCGAATTTCGACCGATTCACCGATGCCACGGGCGTCTATACCCAAGTCAATGTCTTCGGCTCGAACGAGGAAATGCTGGCCAAGCTGCAAGCGGGCGGGTCGGGCTGGGATGTGTTCGTGCCGACCAACTACGCGATCTCTACCTATGTCGAGGCAGACCTGATTGAGCCACTCGATCTGTCGAAGCTGCCGAATTACGATCCAGCGGCATTCGATCAGCGGTTTGCCGATGCGGGCACGATCGACGGCACCGTTTATGCCGTGCCCAAGAACTGGGGCACTACAGGTATCGCCTACAACTCCGACAAGACCGGCGGTGTCGTGGATAGCTGGAAGACCTTCTTCGACGGTGCGCGCGATCAGTTCGACGGGCGGGTGATGGTTCATGACTATCAGCTGACCACCATCGGCAACGCGCTGGTCTATTTCGGCCACAGCTTCAACTCGGTCGATGAGGCGGAACTGGCCGATGCCGAAAAGCTTCTGATCGACGTGAAGCCCCATCTCTTCGCGATCTCTTCGGATTACCAGCCGTCGATGCGCAATGGCGATGCCTGGCTCACGATGTGCTGGACCGGCGACGGCAAGCAGATGAACAGCGATATGCCCGAGATCGGCTTTGCCCTCGGCAAGGAGGGCGGCGAGATCTGGTCGGATTACTATGCCATCCCCAAGGATGCCCCGCATCGCGAGGCGGCCTATGCGCTGATCGACTATCTGCTCAATCCGGAGGTGAACGCGCGCGAGGCGCTCGCACACGGCTATCCGGTGGCCGATACGCGCACCAATGCGCTCCTGCCCGAGGACCTGCTCAATGATCCGATCCTCTATCCCGCGGCCGAACGGCTGAGTGCGCTGGAATTCGGTGCGGCCGTGACCCTGACCGATCCGAACCGGGCTGAGCTCATGGCGCGGTTCAAGTCGGCCTGAGGCGCGGAAACGGAGACGGACGATGGCCATGGCACAAACACGGGCGCGCACGCTGCTCCTGACGCCCGCAGGCTTGTGGTATGCGGCGTTGCTACTGTTCCCTCTGGCCGTCGTCCTGATCTTTTCCTTCGGCGAGCGCAACCCGATCGGGGGCTATGCGCCCGGCTTCACGTTGGAGCAATATGCCAACCTTCCAGCGCGCTTTGCTGCCTTTCGCAACACGCTGACGCTCGCACCTCTCGGCACCATCGCGGCGCTGCTCATCGCCTATCCGCTGGCGTATTACCTGGCACTCAAGGTTTCGGTGCGTTGGAAGACGATGCTGCTGATCCTGGTGATCGTGCCGTTCTGGACGTCGATCCTGATCCGCTCCTATGCGTGGATCTACCTGCTTGGCGGCAATGGGATTCCGGCCTTTCTGGAGGCGATCGGCCTCGGGGAAATACAACTGATCAACACGCCCTTCGCGGTGCTCGTGGGTATTGTCTACGGTTATTTGCCACTGATGGTCTTTCCGATCTACGTGGCGCTGGAAAAGCTCGACAAGAGCCTGCTGGAAGCCGCCTCTGATCTTGGGACACCACCCTGGCGCAGCTTTCTGCAGATCACCCTGCCGCTTTCCATGCCGGGTGTTCTCACCGGTTCCATGCTGGTCTTCATCCTGTTGACCGGAGAATTCCTGATCCCGGCGATCCTCGGAGGCGGCAAGGTGTTCTTTGTCGGCAACGCGCTGGTCGATCTGTTCCTGCAATCGCGCAACTGGGCTTTCGGCTCTGCCGTGGCAGTGGCGCTGATCGTTATCATGCTGATCGTCGTGGCGCTCTACACACGGGTGGTGAAACGGTTCGGTGCCACCCGCGACGATGTCGGGCTGATGTGAGGGTGCCATGAGACTTTATGCCATCGCCGTCTACGGGTTTCTCTACCTGCCGATTTCGATCATCGCGCTGTTCTCGTTCTCGGCGGGGCGCAATGCCAGTTCGATGCAGGGATTCTCGACCGAATGGTATGCCCGCGCCCTCAACAATCCCTTCGTGATGGAGGCGCTCTGGACGTCGCTCAAGGTGGCGTTCTTCTCGGCCATACTCGCCACGCTTGCCGGGACCATGGCGGCATTGGCGCTCACGGGCATGAAAGGACGGCTGCGTGCAATCTTTGACGTGCTGGTGCAGATCGCGGTGATGATTCCCGGTATCGTGATCGGCATCGCGACGCTCATCGCGCTTGTCACGCTCTTCGATCTCGTGAATCCTTGGATCGAGAGCCTGACCGGGTGGCGTCTCTCCCTGGGCCTGGGATCGCTCATTGGCTTGCACGGCATGTTCACCATGTCGCTCGTCGTGCTGCTGGTGCGCGGGCGACTGGAAAGCTTCGACCGCGCCCAGATCGAGGCGTCGAACGATCTAGGGGCCAGTCCGCTGGGAACCTTCATGCAGGTGACGTTCCCACAGATCGCGCCGGCCATCCTTGCGGGTTTTCTGTTGGCGTTCACCTTCAGTTTCGATGACTTCATCATGGCGTTCTTCGTTGCTGGATCGGAGACGACGCTGCCCATCTACATCTTTTCGTCCATCCGTCGCGGGGTGACACCCGAGATCAACGCGATCGGCACAATGGTGATGGTGGCCTCTCTCACGCTTCTGATCGTCGCGCAAATTCTGCTGCGGCCAGGCCATTCCAGGGGAAAGGGATAAATCACTTTGCAGGAGACAGGAAAGCTCAAGGATCGTATCGCGCTGGTCACAGCGGCCGGATCGGGTATCGGTAGGGCAGGGGCCTGCGCAATGGCGCGCGACGGGGCCACCGTGATCGTAACCGACCTAGCGGCCAACCTTGCGGAGGAGACACTTGCACGGATCGAAGCCGAAGGCGGGCAAGGCATGGCCTTCGCGCTCGATGCAAGGGATGACACGGCTTGTCGGGCCACCGTCGACCGCGTCGTCCGTGACCACGGGCGCATCGACATCCTGCACAGCCATGCCGGCATCCAGATTCCCGGACGGCTGGAGGATGTCACGTCAGAGCAAATGGATTCTGCATGGGCGCTCAATGTAAGGGCGCATTTCGTGCTGGCGCAGGCGGTGGTCGCGCCGATGCGTGCGCAAGGCGGCGGATCGGTAATCGTCACCGCATCCAACTCGGGCTGTCAATATGACCGGGGCATGATCTCCTACGCCACGACCAAGCATGCCGCAGTTGCGATGGTAAAGCAGATGGCGGCGGACTATGCGCGCGAGAACATCCGCTTCAACGCGCTTTGCCCCGGTTTCGTCGATACGCCTTTCAATGCCGGGTTCGAGATTCAGATGGGCGGGCGCGATGCACTCGAATCCTATGTCGCAGACACGATCCCGATGGGCCGGTGGGCTAGTGTCGAGGAGATCGCCGACGGCATCGTCTACCTAGCTTCGGAGCGGTCGAGTTTCGTCACCGGTTTGGCGCTGGTCATAGATGGCGGTGAGCGGCTCTAGAACACCCCTTGGGCTATAGGGTGACCTCCCTCAGATAATCAGCGAGGCGTAAGCGGCAGGGCGAGCCGAGCTGCGCGAACACCGGCGGCCTTCGGCGTCGAGATCAAAGTCGCGCGTAGCCTTCGAATTCCACACAAACCCGGGGGGAAGATTTGCAGATTCCTGCCAATTTCCTGTGCGTCAGGGCGCGGGCGCCAGCCGCGTCCATACCGGCTTGATGATTTTCAGCCCAACCGGGATCAGGGCCAGACCGAGCACCAGCCCGAACACCCCGTCAAGGCCCGCCGTGACGGCCCACTTAACGGCGCCCTGCCACGGGCCCATCCCTTGTGCAACAGCAACCGCGACATGGTGAATCCAGTCATACATCGCCGGGAAACCCATCTGGTCCAGCGCGTGCAGGATGATCGATCCGCCCACCCACAGCATCGCGGCCGTGCCGACGATCATCAACAAGTTCATGAACTTGGGCATGGCATGCACGATTCCGCGTCCCAAGGCGCGGGTCAGTCCCAGTCGGCCGTTCTCGGCCATGTAGAGTCCCACGTCATCGGCCTTCACGATCAGTGCGACCGCGCCATAGACCAGCGCGGTGATCCCCATCGCCACCATCGCCAGCGTCGCCGCCTCCATCCAGAGCGCGCTTTCAGGAAGCGCGGCCAGAGCGATCGTCATGATCTCGGCTGACAGGATGAAATCGGTCTTGATCGCCCCCGCAACCTTTTGTTCCTCCAGATGTGCGGCATCCCCTTCGATGTGGCTTCCGTCCGGCCCGCCGTGACCTTTACCAAACCCTAGGAAATGTGCGACTTTCTCGGCGCCTTCAAAACAGAGATAGCCCCCGCCCAGCATCAGGATCGGTGGGATCAGCCACGGCGCGAAGGCCGATAGGGCCAACCCCGCAGGCAACAGGAACACCAGTTTGTTGATCAGCGACGCCCGCGCGATGCGCCACACCATCGGCAATTCGCGCGCGGGCGAAAATCCCTGCATGTACTTGGGCGTCACCGCCGCGTCGTCGATCGCCGCGCCTGCCGCCTTGGACCCTGCCTTGGCCGCTTGCCCTGCCACGTCATCGACCGACGCCGCTGCCATCTTGGCCAGAGCCGCCACGTCGTCCAGCAATGCCATCAACCCACTCATACCCGCCTCCTGTAGCCGACATTCCCCATGCAGACTGCCGTTTGACGACAGCGTCGCCTGACAAGGCCGGTTGATCAATTGTTTTCCGTGCAGCGCAGCGGTCAGTCAGCCATCCCCCCTTTCATGCCAGGCCGCCTTGCAAGAGTTGGGGGTCGGGGTGGCGTCTTCTTTCCTCGTCAAAGCCACGGTCATCCGTTCGACCTGGCCGTTGGTCCACGGGTGGTTCGGTTTTGTCAGCCGGTGCTCGACCCCATTCGCCTCGCAGATCATGTCGAAGCGCATCGACCGGGAGTAGATGGTGTTCCGGTTTCGGGGCTGCTCTGCGAACTGGATGCCGTTGTCGGTCAGGACCGTGTGGACCTGGCAGGGCACGGCCTCGAGCATGTGCTGGAGGAACTCCCAAGCTGTTGATCTTGTGTCGATGTTACAGATTTATGTTTAAACGAAATGCATTAGGTGGGGGTTTGCCTTTAGTCGCTGGCGACCCCGGCAGGCATTAATCTGCTAGGACGTGAATTCTAACATATTGAAGTTAATGAATTTCATGATTTTGTGTGTAGCAAAATGTGTAGCAAAATGTGTAGCAAACCGATGGGTCTTCAACTGTCCTCAAGCTACAGATCACCACAACCATTGTGGCGACTCGGCCCGATGACCGCATCTGCATTACAAAAACCTCAAATCTGTCCCATTGACGCTGACATTAGACATGTCAGTGGGTGCAAACGGTCGCCACGAGGATCAGGGCCGGATCTATTCCAAACGCGCTTTGAATGTCATGGTCGAAGAGCTGCAGCCAGTCATCCTGCGCACGGTAGGCGAGCCGCTCGCGTTCGGCCGGGCAGGCAAAGATCATTCCCGCTTCCTTCTGTAAATGGTGAACCATTTCGTGCACGAGAACGGAGATCTCGGCAACCGATCCGCCCGTCCAGCTATCGGAAACTATGATTGCCTCCGCCTCCGCGTCATAGAGCGCTACAACTTCGCTCGAACCGAGCAATGACACCTTCGCCGCAATCGACAACGGCGCGCTGGCGCCCGTTCAGCGAAATATCGACTGAAACCATTCGAGCTGTTTACATCCTAAGATTAGAGGTTAGCGTACGCTCAAAACGACCCGGAACCCCTGCAGTAACACGCGGGGCTGACGTAAGAAAAAGCGGAGTAGGGATGGCGATCACGCTGCAAGCGAAGGGGCTGACGAAGGAGTTCGATGGATTCGTCGCGGTGAACAACGTCGATCTCTCGATTGAGAAGGGGTCCATTCACGCCCTAATCGGCCCCAACGGGGCCGGCAAGACGACCTGTTTCAACCTGTTGACGAAGTTCCTGCAACCGACGCGCGGAACGATCACCTACGAAGGGCGCGACATCACTCGCATGAAGCCGACCGATATTGCCCGACTGGGCATGGTGCGGTCGTTCCAGATCTCAGCAATCTTTCCCGACCTGTCGGTGCTGCAGAATGTGCGCGTCGCGTTGCAGCGCACCCGTGGCGAAAGCTACGATTTCTGGCGATCCAACCGAATCTTGGCTAAGCTCAACGATCAGGCTTGCGCGCATCTCGACGAGGTCGGGCTCGCGGATTTCACCAACGAGCGGGCCGCGGCGTTGCCTTACGGGCGCAAGCGCGCGCTGGAGATCGCGACTACGCTCGCGCTCGAGCCCGACATGCTGCTGCTCGACGAGCCGATGGCTGGCATGGGGCGCGAGGACGTCACGTTGATCTCGCAGTTGATTCGCCGGATCGCCAAGAATCGTACCGTGCTGATGGTCGAACACAACTTGTCGGTCGTGGCCGATCTGTCGGATCGCATCACCGTTCTGGCGCGTGGCGAGATCTTGGCCGAGGGGACCTATGCAGAGATTTCCACATCCCCCGAAGTGATCGAGGCCTATATCGGAGCGAGCCATGAGTGACCCGTCCAATGTGCTGCTGAAGGTCGCCGGACTGCAGGGCTGGTATGGCGAAAGCCATGTCCTGCACGGGATCGACTTCGAGGTCCGCAAGGGCGAGGTCGTCACCCTTCTGGGCCGCAATGGGGCGGGCAAGACCTCAACCCTGCTGGCGATCATGGGCATCCTGGAAAAGCGGACCGGGTCGATCACGTTCTCCGGCACCGAACTGATCGGGTTGCAGCCGCGCCAGATCGCCCGGCTAGGGGTCGCTTTCTGCCCCGAGGAACGCGGGATCTTTTCGTCGCTCAGCGTGGAGGAGAATCTGATGCTGCCACCCCGCATATCCGAGGGTGGCCTCAGCATCGAGCGGATCTACGACCTTTTCCCGAACCTATACGAGCGGCGAAAAAGCAGCCAGGGGTCCAAGCTGTCGGGGGGCGAACAGCAGATGCTTGCCATCGCGCGGATCCTGCGCACCGGCGCGAAGACCCTCCTTCTGGACGAGCCGACCGAGGGGCTGGCCCCGGTGATCGTCCAGCAGATCGGCCACACCATCGCGGCGCTCAAGGAGGAGGGCTTCACCATCGTGCTGGTCGAGCAGAACTTCCATTTTGCCGCATCGGTCGCCGACCGCCACTACGTCATCGATCAGGGCCGCGTCGTGGACATGATCCCCAACGACCAGCTTGAAGAGAATACCGAGAAACTGCACGACTACCTGGGTGTCTGACCATCACGGCACCCGGAAAAAGGCGCATGTGCGCCGCAAACAGGAGGAAAAGACATGATCAGGAAACTTGCCATCAGCTGCTCAGCTCTGGCTGCGATCACCGGCGCGCCGGCGCTGGCCCAGGACATCGACGTCAAGCTCGGTGTGCTCAATGACCGCTCGGGCACCTATGCGGACCTGTCGGGGGAAGGTTCGGCCGTGGCTACGCGCATGGCTGTCGAGGATTTCGGCGCCGCCGAGAAGGGCCTGAACGTCGAGGTCGTTTCGGCCGATCACCAGAACAAGCCCGATGTCGGCAGCAACATCGCACGCGAGTGGTACGAAGCCGACGGTGTCCATGCCATCGTGGACGTGCCGACCTCGTCGGTGGCGCTGGCCGTGGCCGACATCACCGCTGACGAGAACGGCGTGTTCCTCATTTCCGGGGCCGGGTCGACCAGCCTGACACGCGAGCAGTGCCAGCCGACCACCGTGCACTGGACCTACGACACCGCCGCGCTCGCCAATGGTACCGGCGGGGCCGTGACCAATGCCGGCGGCAAGAAGTGGTTCTTCCTGACCGCCGACTACGCGTTCGGCCACTCACTGGAGGAAAACACCATGGCCGTCGTCCGCGATAATGGCGGCGAGATAATGGGCAGCGTGCGTCACCCCTTTCCGGCGCAGGATTTCTCGTCCTATCTGCTACAAGCTCAGGGCTCCGGGGCTGACGTGATCGGGCTGGCCAATGCCGGCAGCGACACTGTCAACGCGATCAAGCAGGCGTCGGAATTCGGCATCACGCAGGCAGGCCAGTCGCTGGCCGCGCTACTGATGTTCGTCACCGACGTGCATTCGCTGGGGGCCGAAACCGCGCAGGGTCTGAACCTGACAGAGGCCTTCTACTGGGATCAGAATGACGCAACCCGCGCCTGGACCGAACGCTACGAGGCCGAGATGGGCTCAAAGCCGACGATGGTCCATGCCGGAGCGTATTCGGCCACCATGGCCTATCTGGCCGCGGTCGAGGCCGTGGGCAGTGCCGAGGACGGAGCCGCCATCGTCGCCCAGATGCGCGAGATGGAGATCGACGATCCACTCTTCGGCAAGGTCGAGATCCGCGGCGACGGTCGCGCGATCCACGATATGTACCTCTTCGAGGTCAAATCGCCGGACGAATCGGAGGGCGAATGGGACCTCTACAACCAAATCGCGACTATCAGCGGCGAGGACGCCTTCCTGCCGATGCTGGACGAGTGCGACTTTTCCAAGCAGTAAGCCCTGAAATGGACCGTCCCTCGGCTGAACCGGGGGGCGGATACCCGCTAAACCGACGAACACTCCAAGGATAGCCGTCATGTTCGAGCTTCTGGGAATACCGCCACAGGTCCTGCTGGGCCAGCTTCTGCTGGGGCTGATCAACGGGTCGTTCTATGCGGTACTGTCGCTGGGTCTGGCGGTGATTTTCGGGTTGCTCAACATCATCAATTTCGCCCACGGCGCACTTTACATGGCGGCCGCCTTCGTGGCTTGGATGCTGCTGAACTATCTCGGCATAGGCTACTGGCCCGCGCTTATCCTCGCACCGCTGATCGTCGGTGCCTTCGGAATGGTGCTGGAACGCACGATGCTGTCGCGCCTCTATCACCTCGATCACCTCTATGGGCTGTTGCTGACCTTCGGTCTGGCGCTCGTCATCCAAGGGCTGTTTCGCAATTATTACGGCATTTCCGGTCTGCCCTACCAGATCCCTGAATTGCTGTCGGGCGGGCAGAACCTCGGCTTCATGTTCCTGCCCAACTACCGCGCCTGGATCGTTGTCGCCTCTGTCCTGGTGTGCTTCGGCACCTGGTTCATGATCGAGAAGACACGGCTGGGCGCCTACCTGCGCGCCGGCACCGAGAACCCGACGCTGGTCGGGGCGTTCGGCGTGAACGTGCCGCTGATGATCACCCTGACCTACGGTTTCGGCGTGGCGCTGGCTGGGTTCGCCGGCGTGCTGGCCGCGCCGATCTACTCGGTCAACCCGAACATGGGCGAGCAATTGATCATCACCGTCTTCGCGGTGGTGGTGATCGGCGGCATGGGCTCAATCATGGGGGCGATCCTGACCGGCTACATGCTGGGCATCGTTGAGGGCCTGACGCGGGTGTTCTATCCTGAGGGATCCGCCGTCGTGATCTTCGTCATCATGGCAATCGTACTGATGATAAAACCTGAAGGACTGTTCGGGAGGCCCGCTTAATGGCTATGAACGACACCACGACCGAGAGCGCGCCTGCAATCGAATCCGCCGGCATGCCGGTATTGCACAAGATCATCTTCGCCGTGCTGCTGGTCTTTCTGATCGCGCTGCCGTTCTTCGTCTATCCGGTCTTCGCGATGAAGGTCATGTGTTTCGCGCTGTTCGCGGCGGCGTTCAATCTTCTTCTGGGCTTTGGCGGGTTGCTGTCGTTTGGCCATGCCGCCTATTTCGGCGGTGCCAGCTATATCGCCGCGCATGCCGCCAAAGTCTGGGGGCTGACCCCGGAACTGTCGATCCTGTGCGGGGCCGCGGCCGCGGCATTCCTTGGCGTCGTCATCGGTTCGCTGGCAATCCGAAGGCAGGGCATCTACTTCGCCATGGTGACGCTGGCCTTCGCGCAGATGGTTTATTTCATCGCACTGCAGGCGGATTTCACCGGCGGCGAGGACGGCATTCAGAGCGTCCCGCGCGGTGATCTCTTCGGGCTGATTCCGCTTGCCGACAACATGGCACTTTACTTCTTTGTGCTCGTGGTGACGTTCGGGGGTATCCTGGCACTTTACCGGGTCGTGCATTCGCCCTTCGGCGAGGTCCTGAAGGCGATCCGCGAGAACGAGCAGCGCGCTATTTCCCTCGGCTACGACGTAAACCGCTACAAGCTGATCGTCTTCACCCTGTCGGCAACGATGTCGGGGGTGGCGGGTGCCACGAAAAGCCAGGTGTTCCAGCTGGCCACACTGACCGACGTGCACTGGTCGATGTCGGGCGAGGTCGTGCTTATGACGCTTCTGGGCGGCATGGGCACGGTCTTTGGGCCGCTTGTGGGCGCGGGCTTGATCGTGACGATGCAGAACTACCTCGCCACGTTCGGGGCTTGGGTCACCATCATCCAAGGGGTAATCTTCGTGATCGGGGTGCTGATGTTCCGCGAGGGGATCGTGGGTGTTATTTCGCGCTGGCTTAAACGATCGCTCTGATTCCGCAAAAGAAGGGCACTCCTTCGCCGTCAACGCCGACGGGCCCCAGCGACCGCGAATGTCGTTCGAGTCAAATGGCGTCGTGGTTGAAAGTGTTCGACCCGACCTTATCTCCGCAAGGAGATCCGGCCCGAGCGGTCTACAACTGAGAACGAAAACTGGGCTGGTCTCTGCGATAACGACAGGCGCGACGGGCACCGATCAGAATGCTCTACTCAGCAGCGATGGGGGTGCCGACATCGTCGTCAAGCGTCAGCCGAGCAACCTACAAACCGATTTCCGAAATGTCGTAGTATCGCCAGAAGCCGCGTCTGGCTGAACGATCTTCTTGATATACAGCCCGCCGCATAGTGTCCGACATTCCATAGCCATCAAGTACGAGGTCGTGTCTCAGAAGTGGTGGAAATTCGAGGGTGGCGTAATCTCCGGGTGAACTGACACCCACCCAACCGGCGGCGGCAACCGCCAG
>MRWG01001240.1_pt1 | contig 17561 bp, 15 predicted proteins | sample 1013341 | NCBI WGS metagenome assembly MRWG01 (sample SAMN06117577, study PRJNA244670) | biofilm metagenome | biome: Water; feature: Cathode Biofilm; material: Biofilm; isolation source: microbial consortium enriched at the cathode of a solar microbial fuel cell | place: USA: District of Columbia ... | reverse complement strand
CTCCATCAGCTTCACGCCGGCGCCATCATCGTGCTGACCGCCGACCACGGCATGAACGCCAAGCACAGGCCCGACGGCGCGCCCAACGTGCTCTACCTGCAGAGCGCGCTCGACGACTTCCTGGGCGAGGGCAAGGCGCGCACCATCCTGCCGATCACCGACCCCTACGTGGTGCATCACGGGGCCCTGGGCTCCTACGCCACGGTCTACCTGCCCGAGGACGCCGACGTGGCCAGCGTCGCCGGCTTCATCGAGGGCCTGGAGGGCGTGGAACAGGTGCTGACCCGCGACAGCGCGGCGCAGCTCTTCGAGCTGCCCGCCGACCGCATCGGCGAGCTGGTGATTGTGACCGAGAAGACCCGCGCCGTCGGCACACGGCCGGACAAGCACGACCTCTCCGGCCTGGAAGTGCCGCTGCGCTCCCACGGCGGCGTCAGCGAGCAGCGCGTGCCGCTGGTGGTCAACCGCCCGGTCAGCGGCCTCGAGGGCCGCCACCTGCGCAACTTCGACGCCTTCGACATCGCCCTAAATCACGTCGAGGCCCGCCAGTCCGCGGCGGCCGAGTAAAGGAATCCTTCGCTATGAGCATCGCTGAGAGCTTCGCAGCTTCTCCCCGTCACGAGCCCATGCGCATCGCCGGGCGCAAGGTCGACGCAGACGGCGTCATCGAGGTGCGCTATCCCTACACGGACGAGGTGATCGGCACGGTGCCGGCGGGCAACGCCGCCCATGCCCGCGAAGCCTTCGAGGCCGCGGCGAGCTACACGCCCAAGCTGACCCGCTACGAGCGCCAGCAGATCCTCTTCAAGGCCGCGGAGCTGCTGGTCGCCCGCAAGGAGGAGATCTCCGACCTCATCACCCTGGAGCTCGGCATCTCCAAGGCAGATTCTCTCTACGAGGTGGGCCGCGCCTACGACGTCTTCACGCTCTCCGCGCAGATGTGCATCCAGGACGACGGCGAGATCTTCTCGTGCGACCTGACCCCGCACGGCAAGGCGCGCAAGATCTTCACCACGCGCGAGCCGCTGACGGCGATCTCCGCCATCACGCCCTTCAACCATCCGCTCAACATGGTGGCGCACAAGATCGCCCCGGCCATCGTCACCAACAACTGCATGGTCTGCAAGCCGACCGAGCTCACGCCGCTGACCGCCCTGGTCCTGGCCGAGGTGCTCTACGAGGCGGGCCTGCCGCCGGAGATGTTCTCCGTGGTTACCGGCTGGCCGCAGGACATCGGCCTGGAGATGATCCAGAACCCCAACATCGAGCTCATCACCTTCACCGGCGGCGTGCCGGTGGGCAAGATGATCGCCGAGAAAGCGGGCTACAAGCGCACCGTGCTGGAGCTGGGCGGCAACGACCCGCTGATCATCCTGAACGACCTGAGCGACGACGACCTGGCCAAGGCCGCCGACCTTGCCGTGGCCGGCGCCACCAAGAACTCCGGCCAGCGCTGCACGGCGGTGAAACGCATCCTCTGCCAGGAGAGCGTCGCCGACCGCTTCCTGCCGCTGGTGCTGGAGCGCGCCAAGAAGATCCGCTTCGGCGATCCCATGGCCAAGGACACCGACCTGGGCACCGTGGTCCACGCCCAGGCCGCCGAGATCTTCGAGAACCGCGTCCACGCCGCCGCCGAAGCCGGCGCGGAGGTGCTCTACAACCCGGGCCGCCAGGGCGCGCTGCTGCCGCCCATCGTGGTCGACCGCGTGCCGCACGAGTCCGAGCTGGTGATGGAGGAGACCTTCGGTCCCATCGTGCCGATCGTGCGCGTGCCCGACGACGACGAGGCGGTCATGCGCATCTCCAACTCCACCGCCTTCGGCCTGTCGTCGGGCGTCTGCACCAACGACTTCCGTCGCATGCAGGCCTACATCAAGGGCCTGAAGGTCGGCACGGTGAACATCTGGGAAGTGCCCGGCTACCGCATCGAGATGTCGCCCTTCGGCGGCATCAAGGACTCCGGCCTGGGCTACAAGGAAGGGGTCATCGAGGCCGCCAAGAGCTACACCAACGTGAAGACCTTCTCGCTGCCCTGGGGGTGAGGGCGCGTGAAGGCAAGAGCTTACCCAAAGAAGAAAACAACGATACCTGAAGCTAGGGTTCTGATTGTCTGAATTCGCTGTTGCGCTGGTCCTGAGCGCGGCGGTGCTGCACGCCACCTGGAACGCCATCGTCAAGGGCACCCGGGCGCGTGCCCTGGTGTTGGCCGCCGTGGCCGGCACCCACGGCACCGTCGGCCTCCTCATGCTGCTGTGGTTCGAGTTTCCACAGCCGGCCTCCTGGCCCTACATCGCCGCCTCGGCGACGACCCACTACGGCTACTACTATTTCCTGTCGCTGGCCTACAAGTGGGGCGACCTTTCTCGGGTCTACCCCATCTCGCGCGGTATCGCGCCGCTGCTGGTTTCCCTGGGCGCGCTGATCTTCGCCGGCGAGCAGCTCTCGGCGCCGGGCTGGGGCGGCATCGCCCTGGTCTCCGCCGGCATCTGCCTGCTGGCCTTCTTCTCCAAGGGCCCCAGCGTCCCCGACCCGCGCTCCACGGCCGCGGCCGTCGCCACCGGGCTGATCATCGCCAGCTACAGCGTGATCGACGGCATCGGCGTCAGGCTCTCCGGCAGCCCCTTCGGCTACATCGGCTGGCTGTTCTTCACCGAGTTCCTGGTCACCCTCTTCGTTTTCGCTCGCCTGCGTCCGAAATTCACGCCAGAGGTGCGCGCCACCCTGCGCGTCGGCTACCTGGGCGGGCTCTGCGCGGTGGCCGCCTACGCCCTGGTGATCTACGCCAACACCCTGGCGCCGCTGGGCATGGTCTCGGCGCTGCGCGAGTCGAGCGTGATCATCGCCGCTCTCTTCGGGGTTGTCATATTTCGCGAACGCCCCTGGATCAGCCGCCTCGCCGCCGCCGTGACCGTCGGCGCGGGAGTCCTGGTGTTGACGCTGACCCGCTGATCTCTTCAAATATCAGCAGAACCTTTCAATACATAAAAAGAATAGATTTCCCCGATTGTAAGATTGTGGTCACTATGCGACAGGGCAAGCTGCCGCCGCCCGCGATCACCGGGGAAGGGCGGCAGGGGGAACGCACAGCCATAAGAAAACCCACAAAAAACGGACGTTCGGCTAGCAACAGGGAGCACTGACAACCATGGCATTTCGGAAAATCCTGCTGACCGCGGCCGCGGCCAGCCTCTTGGTCGCGACGGCCGCGAAAGCGGAAGTCGAGCTCACGGTCTACACGGCCGTCGAGGCGGAAGACCTGAAGCGCTACGCGGAGACCTTCAACCAGGACCACCCGGACATCAAGATCAACTGGGTCCGCGATTCGACCGGCATCGTGACGGCCAAGCTGCTGGCCGAGAAGAACAATCCGCAGGCCGACGTGGTCTGGGGCCTGGCGGCCACCTCGCTGCTGCTGCTCAAGACCGAGGGCATGCTGGAGGCCTACGCGCCCAAGGGCGTCGAGAAGCTGGACAAGAAGTTCGTCGACAACAGTAATCCGCCGGCCTGGGTCGGCATGGACGCCTGGGTCGCCTCGGTCTGCTTCAACACCGTCGAGGGCGAGAAGCTGGGCCTGCCGGCGCCCAAGTCCTGGAAGGACCTGACCAAGCCGGTCTACAAGGGCCACGTCATCATGCCGAACCCGAACTCCTCGGGCACCGGCTTCCTGGACGTCTCCTCCTGGCTGCAGATGTTCGGCGAGGAGGGCGGCTGGGAGTACATGGACGCCCTGCACGAGAACATCGCGCGCTACACCCACTCCGGCTCGGCCCCCTGCAAGCTGGCCGCCGCGGGTGAAATTCCCATCGGCGTCTCCTTCGCCTTCCGCGGCGCCAGATCGAAGGCTGATGGCGCGCCCATCGAGATCATCGTCCCCGAGGAAGGCGTCGGCTGGGATATGGAAGCCACGGCCATCGTCGCCGGCACCGCCAAGCTGGAGGCCGCCAAGACCCTGGTCGACTGGTCGATCACCAGGAAGGCCAACGAGATGTACAACACCGGCTATGCCGTGGTCGCCATGCCGGGCGTGGCCAAGCCGGTCGAGTTCTTCCCGGAGAACCTGGTCGACAAGATGATCGACAACGACTTCGAGTTCGCCGCCAACAACCGCGCGGCGATCCTGGAAGAGTGGCAAAAGCGCTACGATTCGAAGTCCGATCCCAAGGGCTGATCTCAGTCTGAAAACGATCGAGAGGGCGCCGCTTGCGGCGCCCTCTTTCGGTTCGCCGCGCCCTCCCGCATACTGACCGCAAGGCCCGCGGGACCCGGCGCCACGTCACGCCGGGCGAAAGACGGGCGGCGAGGCTGCCAATTCGAGCAAGACCAGGCGAGGCTTTTTCTTGTCCAGCTATCTGCGCATCCGCAATCTCTATAAGAACTTCGGGGACTTCACGGCCCTGAAGGACATCTCCCTGGACATCGAGGAGGGGGAATTCGTCTGCTTCCTGGGGCCCTCCGGCTGCGGCAAGACCACCCTGCTGCGCGCCATTGCCGGGCTGGACCTGCAGAGCCACGGCAGCGTCGAGCAGGCCGGGCGCGACATCTCCGACCTGCCGGTCACCCGGCGCGACTTCGGCATCGTCTTCCAGTCCTATGCGCTGTTCCCCAACCTGACCATCGAGCGCAACATCGCCTTCGGGCTGGAGAACCTGGGCAAGTCCAAGGCGGAGGTCGGCGCCAGGGTCACCGAGCTGCTGGACCTGGTGGACCTGGCCGACCAGCGCAAGAAATACCCGGCGCAGCTTTCCGGCGGCCAGCAGCAGCGCATCGCCCTGGCCCGCGCCATCGCCACCTCCCCCGGCCTGCTGCTGCTCGATGAGCCCTTGTCTGCCCTGGACGCCAAGGTGCGCGTGCACCTGCGCCACCAGATCAAGGAACTTCAGAGGAAACTGGGCGTCACCACCGTCATGGTGACTCACGACCAGGAGGAGGCGCTGTCCATGGCCGACCGCATTGTGGTGATGAACCACGGCATCATCGAGCAGGTCGGCACCCCGACGGAGATCTACCGCGAGCCGCGCTCGCTCTTCGTCGCCGACTTCATCGGTGAGACCAACCAGATCCACTCGACCGTCACCGAGCCGGGCTGCCTGGCGCTCGGACGGGCGCGGTTGAAGGGCCAGACCGGCGAGCTGGCGCCCGGCCAGAAGGTCATCGCCACCATCCGCCCGGAAGACATCGTGCCCCATGAGCCCGCCTTCCGCGAGGCCGAAGACAGCGACAGCCTGTTGGAAGTGACCGTGCGCGAGATGGAGTTCCTCGGTTCCTTCTGGCGCTCGCGCCTGACCGGCGCGGCCCTGGACAGCGAGGAGCTCTACGCCGACTTCTCCATCAACGCGGTGCGGCGCCTGTCGATCGACGAGGGCAAGAGCCTGACCATCGAGCTGCCGCCTTCGCGCCTCATCGCCTTTGCCGCCGGAGGGAGCCATGGCGAGCACGGCTGACGCGGTGGCGGCGGCGGGCCGCCAGCCCAAGGCAAAGCCCATCAAGCCCCGGTTGGGGCGCGACGATCTGATCATGCGCGGCTTCATGGGGGTGATCGCCCTCTACCTGGTGATCGCCATCGCCCTGCCGCTCTACGCCATGTTGTCGAAGTCCTTCTCCACCTACGGCTTCGACCTCACCGCCTACGAGTTCCAGGTCAGCGACGAGGCGGGCAACTTCGACAGACCGCCGGTCAGCGCCGCGACCTTGAACGAAGAGCTGCAGGCCGTGCCGCCGGAGGACCTTTCCACCTCGAGCGACGGCCGCCTGCCCGCGACCTCCTTCTTCCCGGACTTCAGCTTCCGCAGCCCGGTCATGTACAAGATCCGCGGCACCAGCGCCGAGGCGGTCTACCTGATCGGCACCGAGCGCTTCAGCGGCACCGAGTGGCGTGAGGTCGATTCCAACACCTTCCGGCGGGTCATGCTGCGCCCGGCCCGCGACATCGGCTTCGCCAACTACGTGACCTACTTCTCGACGCCGGCGCTGTTCCAGTCCATCGAGAACTCGATCTTCATCGCGGCGCTCAGCACCATCATCACGGTCACGCTGGCCTTCGGCTTCGCCTATGCGCTGAGCCGCAGCTGCATGCGCTTCAAGGGCTTCTTCCGCCTGGTCGCGCTGGCGCCGATCCTGGTGCCCTCGCTGCTGCCGGGCATCGCCCTGGTCTACCTCTTCGGCAACCAGGGCATGATCAAGGAACTGCTGCTGGGCGAGCCGATCTACGGGCCCATCGGCATCGTCATCGGGTCGGTCTTCTTCACCTTTCCCCACGCCATGATCATCATCACCACGGCGCTGGCGATCTCCGACGCCCGGCTCTACGAGGCCGCCGAGTGCCTCAAGGCCAGCCGCTGGAAGATCTTCTGGACCGTCACCGTGCCCGGCGCGCGCTACGGCCTGATCTCCGCCGCCTTCGTCGTTTTCAACCTGGTGATCACCGACTTCGGCCTGCCCAAGGTCATCGGCCAGCAGAACTTTGAGATGGGCGCCGTGGTCTCGGTGGTGCTGCTGATGCCGGCCCTCATCGCCTTCGCCGTCGACCGCCAGGTGCAGAAGAAGCAGGTGGCCCTGCTCTCGGCCCGTTCGGTACCCTACCAGCCCAAGCCCAACCCCCGTTTCGATGGGCTGGCCTTCGTCTATTGCGGGCTCATCGCCGTCTTCATCGTCGGCCTGCTGGGAGTCTGCCAGTACGCCGCGCTGATCAAGTTCTGGCCCTACGACCTGAGCCTCAGCCTGCGCAACTACGCCTTCGACCTGATGGACGGCGGCGGCTGGGATTCCTACTACAACTCCATCCAGATGGCGCTGCTGACCGCGGTGGCGGGCACGGCGGTGGTCTTTGTCGGCGCCTACATGGTGGAGAAGACCAAGGGCTTCGATACCGGGCGCTCGCTGTTCCAGCTGCTGGCCATGCTGCCCATGGCGATCCCCGGCATGGTGCTGGGCCTGGCTTACATCTTCTTCTTCAATGAGCCCCGCAACCCGCTGAACGTCATCTACGGCACCATGGCGATCCTGGTGGTCTGCACCGTCACCCACTTCTACACCGTCTCGCACCTGACGGCGGTGACGGCACTGAAGCAGATGGACCGGGAGTTCGAGTCCGTCGCCGCCTCGCTGAAGCAGCCCTTCTACAAGCTGTTCCGGGTGGTGACCGTGCCGGTCTGCCTGCCGACCATCCTCGACATCTCGATCTACCTCTTCGTCAATGCCATGACCACGGTCTCGGCGGTGATCTTCCTCTACTCGCCGACCACCACCCTGGCCTCGGTCGCCGTTCTGAACATGAACGACGCCGGCGACATCGCGCCGGCCGCGGCCATGGGCATGATGATCTTCTACACCAACGCCGGGGCGCGCCTGATCCACCTGGCGGTCTCCAAGGGCGTGCTGAAACGCACGCAAGCCTGGCGCTTCAGGTAGGGGGCCGGCGTTTCAGATAGGAAGTTTCGGGAGGGGACGCCGCCTCAGGCGGTGCGGCGGGCGTCGACGGCGCGCTCGGCCGGGAAGGCGATGGTAACGGTGGTGCCCTCGCCGGCCTTGCTCTCGATCTCCAGGGTGCCGCCGAAGAGGCGCATGAAGTTGTCGCAGAGGTGCAGGCCCAGGCCGGTGCCGGCATGCTCGCGGGCGCGGGCGTTGTGGGCCTGCTCGAAGGGCCGCAGCGCCTTGGCCACGCCCTCGTCGGTCATGCCGATGCCGTCGTCGGCCACGGAGATCAGGATGCGGCCCTGACTGTCGGTCCAGGCGCTGACCTCTATGCGGCCGCCCTCAGGCGTGAACTTCACCGCGTTGGACAGCAGGTTGTTGAGGATCTGCACGGCCACCCGCTTGTCGCCCCACAGCGCGGGCAGGTCGGGGGCGACCGTCGCGGAGAGCCGCTGCCCGTCGGACTCGGCAGTGGTGGTTACCTGGCGGATGCAGCCCTGGATCAGCGCCTCCAGGTCGACGTTCTCCTCGGCCAGCTCGTACTTGCCGGCCTCGACCTTGGAGATATCCAGCAGGTCGTTGATGAGGTCGATGAGCAGGCTGCCGCTGTGGTGGATGTCCTGGACATACTCGTCGTAGCGCGCATCGCCCAGCGGGCCGAAGGCGCGGGCGCGCATCATCTCGCTGAAGCCCAGGATGGCGTTCAGCGGCGTGCGCAGGTCATGGCTCATGTTGGCGAGGAACTCGGTCTTGGCGCGGTTGGCCTGCTCGGCCTGGAAGCGCGCCTTCTCCAGCTCCGCCGTGCGCTCGGTGACGCGCTCTTCCAGATAGGCGTTGGCACGGCGCAGGCCGCGCTCGGCCTGTTCGACGCGCAGGCCGTTGAGCCGCAGGCGCTCCAGCGCCGCGGCCATGCGGCTCAGTTCGTCGTTGCGCCCGCCGGAAGGCACATCGGTGTCCAGGTCGCCCTCGCCGATGCGCACCATGGCGTCGGTGACCCGCGACAGCGAGCCGGTGATGATGTTGACGCCCAGAAAAACAACCACCGCCGTGATCACCGCCAGGATGGTGGCAGTGGTGGCGTCGTCGCGCACCGTCTTCCAGACCTCGGTGGAGACGCCGGCGGTGGAAACCCAGACAAACAAGGTGCCGACGACTTCCCCGGTCTCGGCGGTGATCTTGCGGTCGAAGACCAGAACCTTGCCGTCGTCCCCGGCCCCCAGGGCCTCGGGGCGGAAACCGTCGATCATCACCTCGGCCAGCTTCTCGCCGTCGGTCGCCAGCACCCGCGCGCCGGCGATCGACCCTGTCGCCGCCAGGCGTTCCAGGCGCTGCTGCACCCTCTCGTAGTCATAGTCCCACAGCGGGTCGGCCAGGGTGTCGCCGAAGACGCTGGTGAGAACCTGGGACTCGGCCTTCAGGTCGCTCATCAGCCGCGCCGCATGCTCCTGCCCGGAGAGCGCCGTGCCGATCATCGAGACGACAACGACCGTCGCCAGCACCGTCATAACAATGCGGTTGCGGATCGAATTGCCGGTAAGTCTCTTGCTCTTCTGACGCATGCAGGCCGTTGATCTTCTTTTACAGCACTGCCCAAAGACCGGGCGGAGGAAGAATTGAACAACACTCCCGCCGGGCATTTAGACCGATGAACACTAGTCCCTTGTCCTTAAACGATTGTTTACGCAAATCGACATACTTATAGAATATATTCAAGGATTCGAGCCAGACCGTTTAATTGCTTACAAATCTTTATTTACCGGATCACTGGATTTTCTGGACTTATCCAGCCTTGATTGACGGAGACCCACAATGCGTCGGATCGCTCGAGGTTTCGCGGCCCCTGCCCTGGCTTACACCCTGGCGCTCGCCATCTCCGGCGGGCCCGCCGCGGCCCAGGACGTCCTGCACCTGACGACCGAGCAGTACGCACCCTTCAACTTCGACAGCAACGGCCAGATCCTCGGCCTCGGCGCCGACCAGGTGCGCGAGATCATGAAGCGCAGCGGCATCGACTACGACATGCAACTGCTGCCCTGGTCGCGGGCCATCGGCCTGGCCCGCGAGAAGGCCATGACCTGCGTCTTCACCACCGCCCACACGATGGACCGCGACGCCCACTTCAAGTGGGTCGAGCCCCTGCTCGTCGAGCGCACCCTGCTGATCCGTGCCGCCGGCTCCGGCGTCGAGGCTTCGACCATCGCCGAGGCGACGGCCTACCGCACCGGCACCCAGACCGGCGACTACACCGTCGAACTGCTGCGCGATGCCGGCTTCACCGAGATCGACCTGGCACGCGACCTGGACCTGACCCTGAAGAAGCTGATGAGCGGGCGCGTCGACCTCATGGCCGTCTCGGAGTCCTTCGTCCACCGCCTGCAGAGCGAAGGCGTGCCCATCGAGGAGGTCGCCGTGCTCTTCGAGCAGGTCTTCTCCATCGCCTGCTCGCCCAAGACCCCGGACAGCGTCGTCGCCCGTATGCAGGACGCGCTGGTCAGCATCATCGCCGACGGCACCCAGGCCGAAATCCTCGCCCGCTACCGCTGAGATCCCGAAAAAGAAGCGGCCTTCCCGCCGGGGGCAGGAAGGCCGTCAGTTCGCTACCCCGATGTTTCAGGGGGGCAAGTCGGGGCAGGCAGGGTCAGGAGTGGGCGTGGTGGCCCTTATGGGTCGGCTTCCGGCCGGTCGTGATGCTGCCCTGCGGCCGCAGGCTGTCGGGCAGCAGGAAGGCGACGGCGATGAAGACAACACCCAGCACCAGACCGACGACCTCGCCCGAAAGGCCGGGCATAAGGGCCGGATAGTCGGTGCCGGCGACGGCGCCCAGGGTGGCCTTGCCGCCCAGGATCGAGTCCAGCACACCAGTCGACTTCACCCAGGCATAGCTGGCCATGTAGGCGGCGGCGCCGAGCAGGCCGCCGAGCAGGAAGGCGACGCCGTCCTTCCGCCCCGTGGCCGCCGCGGCGAGACCGGTGCCGGGGCAGTAGCCGGCCGCGGCGAAGCCGAGGCCCAGCAGCGCGCCGCCCAGGAAGACGCCCAGGTAGGCGGTCTTCACGCTCAGGTGGCCCGGGTCGATGACGCCGGCCATGAGGCCCGCGAACATCAGCAGCGAGGACACGCCGATGGCCAGCAGGATGGTCTTCATCAGATGCAGGTTGCCGAGCCGCAGCATGCCGATGATGTAGTTGGGGTTGGTGGCGCCGACGCGGTCCAGCACGAAGCCGAAGGCGCCGCCGATGACGATGGCGAGAACGATCGAGGTCATGGCTCAGCCCTCCCTGCGGAACATGGTGAGCGCCAGCGGAATGCCGGCGAGGAAGGCGCCGGCGGCGAAGATGTAGCCGCTGACCGCCGTCTGCATCATGCCGCTCATCATGTGACCGCTGGTGCAGCCGCCGGCCAGGCGCGCGCCGTAGAGCACTAGGAAACCGGAGACGAAGGCGACGAGGTAGCGCTTCATGGACGAGTCGCCGAAGTTGGCGCGCCAGACCGGCGGCATAACGCGCTCGGCCTTCGGCACGCCGCCGCGCAGCAGGGCGGAAACCGCTGCGCCGGCCATCATGGCGACGACGAAGACGAAACTGTAGTTCAGCGGATTGGCGACGTTCTTCGCATAGGCCCCGCCGCTCTTGTCCAGATAGGCATTGGGGCTGGCGTAGCCGCTCTTGGCGTCGACGGACTCGACGACCACGGCGGGATTGACCGCATCCCAGAGGATGCCGTCGAAGATGACGAACTGGGTCGACACCCCGATGGGCTTGACCAGCACCACCGCGGCCAGGAACACGAGGCCGAGGGCCAGGCCTCCAAGGCGCCAAGGCAGGATCATGGGGATACCTCCTCTCTCAGGTGTCCCGAGGCTAATATATTCATAAATATGCATATATGATCTGGATCAATTGCTGTCCAGGGAGGAAGGGAGACCCTTGTTGCAACCTGGACCCCGTGCGGAAATCTCAGATAGGCTGTCCCCCTACCAAGCCGTCTCGTCGTCCACACCAGTCTGATTTTATTTGGGAATTGCGCATGAAGTTCTCGGCCTGGGCCTGGGTGGCGCTGGTGACGCTGGGGGTGGCGGCAGGCGGCTGCTCGTTTCGCGGCCTTGCCGTCGAGGCGATCGGGGACATGCTCTCCTCCGGCGGTTCCGCCTTCGCCGAGGAGGACGATATCGAATTGGTGGGCGATGCCCTGCCGTTCAGCCTTAAGTTGACCGACAGCTTGCTGCAGGAGACCCCGAAGCATCGCGGGTTGCTGCGCGCCGCCGCGCAGGGCTACGTGCTCTACGCCTATGCCTATGTGCAGTTCCCGGCGGAACAAGCCGCCGGCGAGGACCTTGCGCGGGCCCGCTATCTGCGCGCCCGTTCCCGCAAGCTCTACTTCCGCGCCTTCGACTACGCGCTTCGCGGCCTGGAACTCAATCATCCCGGCCTCACCCCGGCGCTGGCGAAAAGCCCCGCCGACGCGCTGCAACAGATCGGTGTCAAAGAAAGCGACGAGGTGCCCTTTCTCTACTGGGCCGCAAGTGCGCTGGGGCTCGCGATCTCCGTCTCCAAGGACGACCCGGCCATGCTGGCGCGTCTCGGGGAGGTCGAGGCCATGTTGCAGCGCGCGCTGGAACTCGACGACACCTACGGCCAGGGCGCGCTGCACGAGTTCGCGCTGATCCTCGCGGGCGCATCGCCGCGTACCTTCGACCGCGATACCATCGATCGCCACTACCGGCGCGCGTTAGAACTTTCTTCAGGCAAACGGGCCAGCCTCTATGTCGACTACGCCATGGCGGTACCCTTGCGCGCCCAGGACCGCGTCGCCTTTCGGGCCCTGATCGACAAGGCCCTGGCGGTCGACCCGGACGCCGTGGAGGGGCAGCGGCTGCAGAACATCATTGCCCAGCGCCGCGCGCGCTGGCTGTTGAGCCGCATGGATGAGCTGTTCTTGGACTAGGTGTTGGACTGGGGAATGCGGATGAGGTTGCTGGCGTTGGTTCTTGGCATAGTGTTGCTGGCGCTCCCGGCAGTCGGGGCGCAGGCCCGCATCATCGTGAAGCTCGGCACCCTGGCGCCGGAAGGGTCGGTCTGGCACGACGCCTTGCTGGAAGTCCGCCAGAAGTGGCTCGCCATCAGCGACGGCGAAGTCGAGCTCCGGATCTACGCCGGGGGCGTGCTGGGCGGCGAGGACGAGATGGTGCGCAAACTGCAGCGCCGCAGCCTAGATGCCGTCGCCATCAGCGGCGGCGGCCTGCCGCACCTGGACGACAGCGTCGATGTCCTGAACATTCCCTTGCTGTTCGAATCCTACGACGAGCTCGACTTCGTCCGCGCCAAGGTCGCCCCGGACCTCGAGCACCGCCTGGAACAGCGCGGCTACAAGGTGCTGAACTGGTCAGATGCCGGCTGGGTCTATTTCTTCACCAAGACGCCGGTGCGCACGCCCGACGACTTGCGCAAGCTGCGTCTGTGGATCTCCTCCGGCTACCCCGAGGCGGAAAAGCTGCTCAAGGAATTCGGCCTGCGCGTGGTGCCGCTCCCCGTGACCGACATGCTGACCGGGCTGCAGACGGGGCTGGTCGAAGCCATCGACGTGCCGCCGCTCTTCGCCCTGCTCGACCGCTCCTACGAGGTTGCGGGATACATGACCGACCTGCCCTGGGCCCCGGTTAACGGTGCAATTGTGATCAGCAGCAGCGCCTGGGAGAATATCCCCGCCGAATTCCACGACGCCCTGCAGGAGGCCATCAACGCCGTGGCCGAGGTCGCGCAGACCAAGATCCGCCAATCCGGGATCGATTCCATTGCGGAGATGCAGGCGCGCGGCCTGAACATCGTCCCTCTGGACGCCGAAGCCCTGGCCTTGTGGCGCCGCGAAGCGCAGGCGGCCTATCCGGCGCTGCGGAAGAGCAGCAGCATGCCCGAGCTCTTCGATCAGGTCCTGCGGTTCTCCGCCGAGTACAAGCAGGCCCAAGAGGGGAAGAACTAGGTGCGGCAAGACGATGGGCAGGGTGCGGCTCCACCGGCTTCCCCCTCCCCGCATCCCGCAACGCTGCTCGGCCGCATGGAGGACATCTTCGCCGCGGCAGTTCTGGCGGTAATCACCCTGCTGCCTGTGGCCGACCTGCTGGACCGCGAAGTCCTCGCTGCCGGGATCCCCGGCGCTGCCTCGGCGGTGCAGCATCTTACCCTCTGGATCACTTTCGCCGGCGCGGCCATCGCGGCGCGCAACGACCGCCTGCTCGCCCTGGCCACCACGGAGTTTCTGTCCACGCGGTGGCAGCACAGGGTGAAATGCCTGACCGCCTTCCTCACAGTGGCGGTCGCGTCGACCTTGGCCGTGGCCAGCATTCAACTCATTCGCTTCGACATGGAGTATGGCGACACCATTGCCTGGGGCATTCCCATCTGGGTCGTATCGCTGGTGATGCCGCTGGTCTTCGGGCTCATTGCCTGGCGCCTGCTGAAGGCGGCGACGACGGATTGGCCCGCAAGGCTGCTGGTCGCCAGCGGCGTCGCCGTCCCGCTGCTCTTCTACCTGGTCCCGGAGCTGCAGACGCAAGGCCTGCTGCTGCCCGGCATCGCCGTCTTGGTCGCGGCCACGGCGCTCGGCCTGCCCATCGCGATCGCCATCGGCGGCGCCGCAACCCTGCTTTTCTTTCTGGAAGGCACACCCATCGCCGCCGTCCCGGGTGAAGCCTATCGCATGGCGACCTCGCCGATGTTGCCGGCCATCCCGCTGTTCACCCTGGCCGGCTACATTCTCGCCGCCGGCGGCTCCAGCCAGCGCCTGCTCACCCTCTTCACCGCCATGGTCGGCTGGCTGCCCGGCGGCCTGGCCATCGTCGTCACCCTGCTGCTCGCCTTCTTCACGCCGCTGACCGGCGCCTCGGGGATCACCATTCTCGCCATGGGGGGGCTGCTGCTGCCCATGCTGGTCAAGGCGCGCTACCCGGAAGACCACTCGGTTGGCCTGGTCACCGTTTCCGGCTCCATCGGCGTCATGCTGCCGCCGAGCCTGCCGGTGATCCTCTATGCCTACTACGCCGAGCTGCAGCTGGAGGAGCTCTTTGTCGGCGGACTGCTGCCGGGTCTGCTGCTGATCGTCGTGGTCGCGACCTGGGGCGCCTGGCGCGGCTGGCACGAGGGCGCGACCCGCACGCCCTTCGAGGCGCGCAAACTTGTCGGCGCCCTCTGGCTGGCCAAGTGGGAGCTGGCACTGCCCTTCATCATCCTGGGTGGCATCTTCGGCGGCCTGGCGACGCTGGTCGAAGCGGCCGCCCTGACCGTCGTCTACGCGCTCTTCCTGGAAACCCTGCTGTTCCGCGAGATTCGCTTCGGCAAGGCACTGCTGCGCGTCGCGGTGGAGAGCGCGACCATGGTCGGCGGCTTCATGATCATCCTCAGCGTGGCGCTGGGGCTGACCGACTACCTGATCATCGCCCAGATCCCGATGCATGCGCTGAACTGGGTGAAGGAGTTCATCGAGTCGCCGACGCTGTTCCTGCTGGCGCTCAATGCCCTGCTCATCATCGTCGGGGCGCTGATGGACATCTATTCCGCCATCATCATTATCGTGCCGCTGATCGTGCCCATGGCGGCGGCTTACGGCATCAACCCGGTGCACCTCGGCGTCATCTTCCTCGCCAATATGCAGCTCGGCTATCTCATGCCGCCGATGGGCGAGAACCTGTTTCTCTCCGCCTACCGCTTTCGAAAGTCGCTGCCGCAGGTCTACAAGGCGACGATTCCCTACGTGGTCCTTCTCGCCGCGGCGATCCTGCTGATTACCTACCTGCCTTGGATGACGCTGGCGCCTGTGGCCCTGTTGGCGCGGTAGCCGCGCTCCCGAAAGCAGCAAGCCCTTGAAATCGCGGATCTTCAGACCACCCTGCGCGGCTTGCCTCCGCCCGGACGGAGGCGTAGAATCGCGATAAACAAGGTGTTCGAGCGCCCGCCCAAGGGCCGTTCAGCACCGCTGACATCAGTTCCTTTCGGGCGCTCGAGTTGCCGTTAATGCAGCTTGAAAGGAGGTTTGTCATGAACACCTCTGTCAAACACGGCTGGTTTACCGAGCACCGCGGCTGGGAGGATTTCTGCTCCGCCGGCTGCGGCGTGTTGATCGTCATCTCCCCTCTGCTGGCGCCGGGCGAGGTGACGGTGGCCGCCATCATCAGCGCCGGACTGGTGGGGGTTCTCATCGCCATGCTGGCGCTGCTGGAAACCATGCAGCTGCAGCGCTGGGAAGAGGTGCTGGAGCTTGCCTGCGGCCTTTGGGTAGGGGTCTCGCCCCTGGTCTTCGGTTACGGCGGCACCCTGCGCCTCGCGCACTTCCTGCTCGGCGCCGCGGTCGCGGTGCTGGCCCTGCTGGAGTTGTGGCAGGACCGCAAGCGCCGCCTGGAGGGCTAAGCCCCGCCGTGCCGTTCGGCCAAGGAAATCAGGATTAGGGCCAGGGCCGCGCCCAGAGCGGCCAGCGTGGTGTCCTTCTGGGCGTCGAAGACGTCACCCTGGGTGCCGAGGAAGGCTATGCCAGCCTCGGGATCCAGTAGCATGACCGCGCCCCACTCCAGCATCTCGTAGCTGCTGGAAAAGGCCAGGACCACGGCGAAGGTCAGCAGCCCGGCGCGCCAGCCCCCGGAACCAAAGCCAACGCCGCTGCCGCGCAGTACCGTCTCGCGCAGGGGATAGGCGCAGAGCAGGCCGAAGAGGAAATGCACCACGCGGTCGTAGTGATTGCGCTGCCAGCCGAAGACCTCCGTCATCCACCAGCCGATAGGAGCCTTGGAATAGGTGTAGTGCGCCCCGACGGCATGCAGGGCGAGGAAGATAGCGATCAGCAGGTAGGAGAGGTTCGACAAGGGAAAGGCGCGGTAAGTCGCGGCCAGCAGGCCGACGAAAAACACGACCAGCAGGTTCTCCAGAAACCAGTCGAGGCGGTCGTAAGGGGCGATGGCGAGCACCAGCCACCAGATCGCATAAGCGGCGGTGAGTCTCTGCAGCAGCCGGTTGTGGGCGAAGTCCGCCGTGATTACATCCCGCGCGGTGGTGAGCAAGCGGGCCCTACCCGCTGCTCTTGGCGGTGAGATAGGCGATGGCGCCGTCGATGGTGATCATCTTGGTGTAGTCGGATTCCGGAATGTCGATGCCGGTGCGCTTGTGGAGCGCGATGACCAGGTTCAGGATATCCATGGAATCGATATCCATGGCATCGCGGATGTCCTCGCCGGGATCGATCTCCGCCGGGTCCCACTCGGGGGCGATGTTGCCCAGCTCTTCGAAGAAGACAGCACGCGCTTCGTCAGGGGTCATAAGGCTTCGGGCTCCTGCAGCAGTCGGTCGATGTCGTTCAGAAAAAGCGCGCCGCGGTGGCCGTCGCTCACCCGGTGGTCGCCGGCCAGCGTCATGGTGACCAGCGGACGCGCCTCTATCCTACCCTCCACCGCAGAGGGCCGTTCGGCCACCTTGCCGATGCCCAGGATGGCGACCTGCGGCGGGTAGATGATGGAATACATGCCCTCGACGCCGCGCTCGCCCAGGCTGGAGACCGTCACCGTGGGGTCCGCCAGCTCCGAAGAGCGCAGCGTGCCGGCGCGCACCCGTGCCACCAGGTCGCGCATCTTCGCCATGATGGTGTCGAGGTCCAGCTGGTCGGTGTCGTGAATGGCCGGCGCCACCAGGCCGCCGCCGCGGATGGAAACCGCGGTGCCGATGTGGATGGCGTCGCTGGGCGCAAAGCCGCCCTCCCGGTAGAAGCCGTTGAAGGCCTTGTGCTTTTTCAGCGCCAGGGCCACGGCCTTGAGGAGCAGCGCGCCCATGAGCAGGCGCTGGGCCGGCTCGCGCGCCGCATTGGTCTGCTCCAGCCAGGCGCTGGCCGCGGCCAGGTCGACATCGTGGGAAAGATAGTAGTGCGGGATCTCGCGCTTGGAGCGGCTCATGGCCGCGGCGATGGCCTTGCGCATCTCATCCAGGTCGAGGCCGCCGGCTTTCGCTTTTGGCTTCTGTCCTGCGGGCTTCGGCCCGGCTGCCGGCGCGCCTTCCACATCGGCCAGCACCACCGCGCCGCCGGGACCGCTGCCCTTGAGGACGGCGAGATCGAGGCCACGTTCCGCCGCCGCCTGCCGTGCTGCCGGAGAGGCCGCGACACCGCCTGCCGCCGCCACCTTGGGC
>MRWG01001239.1_pt1 | contig 17573 bp, 18 predicted proteins | sample 1013341 | NCBI WGS metagenome assembly MRWG01 (sample SAMN06117577, study PRJNA244670) | biofilm metagenome | biome: Water; feature: Cathode Biofilm; material: Biofilm; isolation source: microbial consortium enriched at the cathode of a solar microbial fuel cell | place: USA: District of Columbia ... | reverse complement strand
GCCTGGTGCACGTCTCCGAGATGAGCTGGACCAAGAAGAACGTCCATCCGGGCAAGATCGTCTCCACCTCCCAGGAGGTCGAGGTGATGGTGCTCGACGTCGACCCGCAGAAGCGTCGCATCTCGCTCGGCATCAAGCAGGTGCAGGCCAACCCGTGGGACGACTTCCTGGACCGCTTCCCGGTCGGCTCCGAGATCGAGGGCGAGATCAAGAACATCACCGAGTTCGGCCTCTTCGTCGGCCTGACGGAAGAGATCGACGGCATGGTCCACATGTCCGACATCGACTGGAACATGGCGCCGGAAGAGGCGCTGGCCCAGTACAACAAGGGCGATGTGGTCAAGGCCAAGGTGCTCGACGTCGATGTCGACAAGGAGCGCATCTCGCTCGGCATCAAGCAGCTCGAGAGCGACCCCTTCGCGGAAGCCATGGGCGACGTGAAGAAGGGCCAGGTCGTGACCTGCACGGTCACCAAGGTGGTCGAGAACGGCCTCGAGGTGTCGGTGAAGGACGGCGTGCCGGGCTTCATCCGCAAGGCGGAGCTCAGCCGCGACCGCTCCGAGCAGCGCCCCGACCGCTTCGCCGAGGGCGAGAAGGTCGACGCCAAGGTGACGGCGATCGACAAGGCGAGCCGCAAACTCACGCTGTCGATCAAGGCCTACGAGACGGCCGAGGAGAAGGAGGTCATGGCGACCTACGGCTCCTCCGACTCCGGCGCCTCGCTGGGCGATATCCTGGGCGCCGCCCTGCAGCAGAAGAAGCAGGACATCGAGAAGAACCAGAAGTCGGACGACGCCCCGAAGGACGAGTCCGACGAGGGCTCGGAGAGCTGAGGCGACCGGCTCCGGCCGATCCACCGACGCTCTAGAGGAGCCGGGGCGCCCGTCGCCCCGGCTCCTTCTATTTTTGGCGCCTGGCGCCGCACCGCCTTTTCGCCTTGACGGTATCATGGCGCTTTGGCAGGCTTTTCAAGTGCCTAGCGGGGGGCGAGCGAACCGTCGCGCGCCGGGCCCCGATCAGGCAGGGCGACAAGGGCGGCGTCAGACCGCCTCCTCGTGACCCGCCCAGGATGAACAGGGACCGGTCCGGCCGGGGGATGCGCGGCATGGCGCCGCGCGCGGACCGCAAAGGGAAGCACCGCGCCTCGCCCACCGGGGCGCCCGAGGGGAACTATCGATCATGACGCGGTCCGAGCTGATCTCCCGTGTCGCGCAACGCTATCCCGAGCTGTATCAGCGGGAGGTGGAGCGCGTCGTCACCACGATCTTCAACGAGATCGCCGGCGCGCTGGCCCGCGGCGACCGCGTCGAACTGCGCGGCTTCGGCGCCTTCTCGGTGAAGCAGCGGGACGCGCGCACCGGCCGCAACCCGCGGACCGGCGAGCCGGTCGAGGTCGAGGCCAAGTCGGTGCCCTTCTTCAAGACGGGCAAGCAATTGCGCGACCGGCTCAACGGACGCGACGGCGCCGAGGCCTGAGAGGCGCGCGCCTGAGGAGAGAGCATGCACCGTCTCATCGGCTTCATCATCGGCGTGCCGATCCTGCTGATCGGCGCGTCCTTCGCCGGCTCCAACCTGCAGACGGTCACGCTCAGCCTCTTCCCGCTCCCCTTCGAGGCGGAGGCATCGATCGCGCTCGTCGTCTATGTCGCGCTGGTGGCGGGCTTCATCGCGGGCGCGGTGATCGCCTGGTTCGGCGCCGGCCGGCTGCGCAGCCGCGCGCGCGAGAACGAGATCGCCGCGCGCCGCGCGAAGAACGAGGTCGAGCGCCTGAAACAGACGGCGGAGCGCAAGGCGAGCGCCGCGCTGGAGGCGCCCAAGGGCGAGCGGCCGAAGGCGATTGCCGGGCGCTAGGGCGCCTGCTGCCCCGTCTCTGAAATCTGATTTTCCGTCATTCCGGACGGCGGCCCCGCCCTTCGAGACGCGGTTTCGCCGCTCCTCAGGGTGAGGCGTTCCAGCCGGGCATCAGGCACATCGCCCTCATCCTGAGGAGGGCTCGTCAGAGCCCGTCTCGAAGGACGAGGGCACCGGCGGCCCCTCAGCGCGGCGCCATCCGGAGCGCGCTGTCGAGGCGCACCGTCTCGCCGTTCAGGATCGGGTTCGCGACCATGTGCAGCACCAGGCCGGCATATTCCTTGGGCGTGCCGAAGCGCGACGGGAAGGGCAGCGTCGCCGCCAGGCTGTCCTGCACGTTCTGCGGCATGCCGAGCAGCATCGGCGTGCCGAACAGCCCCGGCGCGATGGCGTTGACCCGGATCCCGGTCTTCGCGAATTCCCGCGCCGCCGGCAGGGTCAGCGCGACCACGCCGCCCTTGGAGGCGGCGTAGGCCGCCTGGCCGATCTGGCCCTCATAGGCCGCGACGCTCGCGGTATTGACGATGACGCCGCGCTCGCCGTCGTCGTTCGGCTCGCGGCTCTGCATGTCGGCGGCCGCGCAGCGCATCAGGTTGAAGGTGCCGATCAGGTTGACGTTGATCACCTTGGCGAAGGCGTCGAGCGCCATCGGCCCCTCCTTGCCGACGATCTTCGCCGCCGGCGCGATGCCGGCGCAGCTGACCGCCACGGCGCACGGCCCGTGCGCGTCGCGCGCCGTGGCGACGGCCGCCTCCATCGCGCCGGCGTCGGTCACGTCGCAGGCGACGGCGAGGCCGCCGATCTCGCCCGCCACCCCGTCCAGCGCCTCCTGGTTGAGGTCGAGCAGCGTCACCTTGGCGCCGGCCGCGGCCAGCGCCCGCGCCGTCCCCTCGCCCAGGCCCGAGGCCGCGCCCGTCACGATTGCCGGCAATCCGTTGATGTCCATCGGCTGATTCCCCCTGTGTGGCTGGTCTTGTCCGCGGATGCTCGCGCGTAAGCGATAGCCCGCGCGTCCGGACCGGACAAGAGCGCGCCATGCCCTAGAGCGGCGCGTCCGGATCGAGGGCGGCGTCGCGCTCCGCCTCCAGGGTCTCGACATCCTCGGCCTCGATCACGCGCCGCGCGGTGTCGTAGCCGAAGCCCTGCCGCCCGAGCGCCGCCAGGTCGCGTTCGCGGTTGTCGGCGCGCGCCGCGCTTCGATAGGGGCCGAGACGCCGGCGCCGCGCGTAGGTGACGGCGGCGGCGAAATCCGCCTCGCGCAGCCCGATGCCGGCGGCCTCCGGGTCGGTCGGCCCGATCTCGGCGGTCAGCGCGTCGAGCGCGGCCGCCGCGTCGTCGGGCGACACCCCCTTCTGGGCGAGCGCCTGGCGGATCGCCCGCACCCCCTTGCCCTGGCGGTGCAGGCTGGCCGTGCGCGCCTCGGCATAGGCCCGGTCGTCGAGCAGCCCGGCCGAGAGGAAGCGGGCGACCAGCGCATCGACCGCCTTCGCACCCTCCTCCCGGTCGGTGTCGTGCAGCATCGCCGAGCGCTCGACCCGGCGCATCAGCACCCGGCGCAGATTCTCCGAACTGGTCGCGAATCGCTCCAGATAATGATAGGCGGCCCGCTCCAGCCGATCCGGCGTGGCCGGCTTCGGCGCCCGTCGGGCGCGCCCCTGGCGGCTGGCGCCGGTCCTTTCCGGGGCGTCCGCCCGATTTTTTCCGTCATTTTTTCTCATGGCTGATCAATAGCTTAGAGCAATGGCGCCGGTTCTTCCGCAAAAAAATGCGCGCCCTGTGACGCCGATCACAGAAGCATTGGCCCCGCTCGGATACATTGGCCACGTTGGATGACGGGGGCGCGAGAAATGCAAACCCGGCATTCCCAGAGTAACCGGAAGGTCGGTGACCAAATCCTGCCCCTCCCATCCGGCACCGGCCTAACGGTTCAAGGCGGCGGCGTTCCCTAGCGGGGGCGCCGCCGTCGACTTTCTGATATCGGGGGAAGACCCTAGCGCCGCGATAACGTGCCGTTAAGGTTTCGCGCGTAAGATGGTGCACGCATGGGGTACCCGTCCCGGCTCCACAATGACCGGGACGCGCAAAGGGTGACGACAGATAATGAGTGAGGCGGATTCCCCCCTCGTCGATGACGCCTTGTACAAATCCGCCTTGGAAGTGGTCGGCGATGGGATCCTCATGGTCGATCCCCGGGGCGCGATTCGTTGGGCGAACCAGTCGGCCGCCGTGATTTTCGGCGCCGGCAAGACCGGGCTGACCGGTCGGACCCTCGACGAGGTGATGCCGCCCGAACATGCGGCCAACCATCAGAAGTATCTGCGCGACTTCCCCAATTCCCCCGTCCCGAAGATCATCGGCAAGAGCCGCTATATCGACGGCCGCACCCTGCAGGGCAAGCCGCTCGACCTGCACATCAACGTCACCTGCATGGACAATGGCGCGGAGCCGCTGTTCCTGGCCATCGTCCGCGACGTGTCGATGGAGCGCGAGTTCCAGCGCAGCCTGCAGCATCGCAGCACCTACGATTTCATCACCCAGCTGATGAACCGCGAGGGCTTCGCGCAGGCGGCGGGCCAACGGCTCGCCCAGGCGCAGGCCGACGGCGACGCCATGTGGCTCGGTATCCTCAACATCTCCGGCATCGGCAAGATCAACCACTGGATCGGCTACGAGGCGGGCGATCTGGCGCTGCACGAAGTCGGCTTCCGGATGAAGGCGATCTACGGCGAGCAGGCGATCATCGGCCGGGTCGACGGCAACGAGTTCGCGATCCTGCTGCCGGCGGAGCGGGCGCCGCGCTCGCCCGACGATCTGGCGGCCAGCGCCAAGGCGCTGGGCTACGAGATCGACGTCGGGGGCCGCTCGATCGACGTCTCCTTCTCCTGCGGCGGCGCCTTCAGTCAGGACGGGGCGGCCGACGAATCCTTCAACGATTTCTTCGCGCGCGCCCGGACCGCGTTGCGCGAGGCGCGGATGTCCAGCGCCGACCACGCCGCGGTCTTCTACGACGGCGATCTGGACCGGCGCGAGCGGATCGCGCGCACGCTCGAGAACGAGCTGGTGCACGCGTTGGCCCGCGACGAGTTCTTCATCGAGGTGCAGCCGAAAGTCGCGATGAACCGCGAGGTGTCGGGCTACGAGGCGCTGCTGCGCTGGCGCACGACCGAGGGCGAGCTGGTGCCGCCCGGCGTCTTCATCCCGATCGCGGAGGCGAACGGCACCATCCGCACCATCGGCCTCTGGGTCTTTCAGGAGGTCTGCAAGCTGGCGGCCACCAAGGAGTTCCAGGCGCGCGGCCTGCGCATCTCGGTCAACCTGTCGCCGCGTCAGATGGAAAGCGGCACGCTGCCGGACATGCTGGCGAAGATCTGTCTCGACAGCGGCGCCGATCCCGGCCAGATCGAGCTCGAGGTGACCGAGAGCTGGGCGGTGAAGGACTTCTCGCGCGGCTCCGGCATGCTGGAGCGGCTGAAGGCCAAGGGCTTCGGCATCAGCCTCGACGATTTCGGCACCGGCTATTCCTCGCTGGGCGCGCTGGTGCGCCTGCCGGTCGACATCATCAAGATCGACCGCACGCTGCTGCCGCTCGACGTGGCCGACAATGTGGACGCCCAGAAGCTGCTGGGCGCCACCATCGACCTGTGCCGAGCCATGGGCCGCGAGGTGCTGGTCGAGGGCGTGGAGACCGAGGAGCAGTTCCGCGTCCTGGCCGAGAGCGGCTGCGACCTGGCGCAGGGCTATCTGTTCGGCAAGCCACGCCCCTACGAGGCGGTTCCCGGCGCCGCGGAAGCGCAGGAGAAGCCCTCCACCCTCGTCTCGCAGGCCAGCTAGACGCCCCGTGGGCGCCCCGTAGACGCCCCGTCCCCGACCCCGATCGACGGCTTGTCCCGACGCCGAGAAGGCGTATCTTGTCCGCCGTCATGACCGCACCCTCTTCCTCCGATCGATTGCAGGCCGGCGATCCCGCCGCCCAGCCCGGCACCACCGCCGCGCGCGGCGCGCCGCCGCGCGGCACCCGCCGACGGCTGTCGCAGACGCTGGGCCCGCGCCGCTTCGGGCCGGTCAACTGGCTCGGCCTGTGGAGCCTCTATCTCAAGGAGGTGCGGCGTTTCCTCAATGTCGCGACCCAGACCGTCGCGGCGCCGGTGATCACGACGCTGCTGTTCCTGGCGATCTTCACGCTCGCCCTCGGCCGCTCGGTCGAGACGGTGCACGGCGTGCCCTTCGCGCAGTTCCTGGCGCCCGGTCTGATCATGATGTCGATGGTGCAGAACGCCTTCGCGAACACCTCCAGCTCGCTCGTCATCTCGAAGATCCAGGGCAATATCGTCGACGTGCTGATGCCGCCGATCAATTCGACCGAATTCGTCGTCGCCTACGCGGTCGCCGGCATGACCCGCGGCATCGTGGTCGGCGCCTCGGTCGGCATCGTCATGGCCTTCTTCGTGCCGGTCGAGATCCACCATCTCTGGGCGGTGCTGTTCTTCTCGGTGGCGGCGTCGACCATGCTCTCCTCGATCGGCATGATCGCCGGGATCTGGGCCGACAAGTTCGACCACATGGCCGCGATCACCAATTTCGTGATCACGCCCTTCGCCTTCCTGTCCGGCACCTTCTATTCGATCGAGCGGCTGCCCCCGCCCTTCTACGACATCGCCCACTTCAACCCCTTCTTCTACATGATCGACGGCTTCCGCTACGGCTTCATCGACCGCTCCGACACCAGCCCCTGGCTCGGCGTCGCGGTGATGCTGACGATCAACATCGCGCTGCTCGCCATCGCCTGGCGGCTGGTCGAGCGCGGCTGGAAGCTGAAGGCCTGACGGGCGGGCGGGCGCGAGCGATGGCCAAGCCGCCCCCTGCCCCCGGCATCCCGACCGTGCGCCGCTTCGGGCGCGTCAACTGGCTCGGCGTCACCAGCCTGCTGCTGCGCGAGCTGACCCGGGAATGGCGCTTCTTCGGGGTCGCCGTGCTGGGCCCGGCCCTGCAGGCGAGCCTGTTCGCCGCCGTCTTCACGCTGGCCGCCGGCGACAAGGTCCCCGATCTCGGCGGGCTCGACTTCTTCCAGTTCCTGGCGCCGGGTCTGGTGCTCGCGGCGGTGATGCAGCGGGCCTTCGAATCGACCGCCTATACCGTGATGTTCGACAAGCTGGAGGCGGCGATCGCCGACCTGCTCGGCGCGCCGATGACGGCGGGCGAGGTGCTGGCCGGCTGGATCGCGTCCGCGGCCGTGATCGCGACCGCCATCGGGGCGAGCGTCGCGATCGCCATGGCGCTGTTCGGGCTCGGCTGGCCGGCGCGGCCGCTGACCGGTCTCTATTTCGCCGGCTGCGCCATCCTGCTCTTCGCCGCGACCGGTGTGGTGGCCGCCATCCTGTCGGAGAAGTGGGACGGCCTCTCCGGCAAGGAGACCTTCGTGCTGGTGCCGCTGATCTTCCTCTCCGGCACCTTCTTCCCGCTGGAGGCGGTGCCGGAAGGCTTCTGGCGCATCGCCTTCCAGCTCAACCCGATCGTCTATCTGGTCGACGGGTTCCGCTTCGCGATGACGGGCGTCGGTTCGACCGACCCCTGGCTCGCCGCCGCGATCGCGCTCGCGGCCGCGCTCGCCATGACGGCGGCGGCCCATGCGCTGTTCCGCAGCGGCTACCGGATCAAGCCGTAGCCTCGCGGATCGTCCGCCGCTTGTCGCCTTGGGCCCGGATCGGGTAAAGCAGGACGCCTTGCGGGGGGTGCCCGCGCCACCAGCCGGAAGAGAAGGATAGGATGCCGATGACCGAGCCGACCCACCCGCCGATCGGCATGGATTTCCCCGTCTCCTGGGACGAGCTGCACCGCACGGCGCGTGCGCTCGCCTGGCGGCTGAACGATCTCGGTCCGCTCAAGGGCATCGTCGCGGTGACGCGGGGCGGGCTGGTGCCGGCCGCGATCGTCGCGCGCGAACTCGACGTGCGGCTCGTCGACACGGTCTGCATCGCCTCCTACCAGCACAAGGAGCAGGGCGAGGCCAATATCCTGAAAGGGGTCGATGGCGACGGCGAGGGCTGGCTGATCGTCGACGATCTGGTCGATACCGGAAAGACCGCCCGGATCGTGCGCGACATGCTGCCCAAGGCCCATTTCGCGACGGTCTTCGCGAAACCCGCCGGCCGCCCGCTGGTCGACACCTTCGTCACGGAAGTGAGCCAGGACACCTGGATCCTGTTCCCCTGGGACGTCGAGCTCGCCTACGCCCAGCCGATCCGCGAGCGGCGCGGGCACTAGAGCATCCGGAAGAGCCGGCCGCCCGGCGGTCCGGCCAAGAGAAAAGGGCGGCCGCCCCATCGGGACGCGCCGCCCTTCGTCGTTCCGGGTCGCCGGTCGGGATCAGGCGGCGTAGATGCCGGCCTTCTTGACGTCGTCGGAGACGTGATCCTCGAACTGCTGGAAGTTCTTCTCGAACAGCCCGCGCAGGTTCCGCGCCACCTCGTCGTAGCGCCCGGCATCCTGCCAGGTGCGCTTCGGCTGCAGCACGTCGGCCGGCACGTCGGGGCAGTTTTCCGGGATCAGCAGGCCGAAATTCTCGTCCGGCGCCTTGGCGACGGAGGCGAGCTTGCCCTCGATCGCGGCGCGCACCATGGCCCGGGTGTGGTGGATCGACATCCGCTCGCCCTCGCCGTAGGAGCCGCCGGACCAGCCGGTGTTGACCAGCCAGCAGCGCGCGCCGGACTGCGCCATCTTCTCGCGCAGCATCTGGGCGTAGACGGTCGGATGGCGCGGCATGAAGGGCGCGCCGAAGCAGGTCGAGAAGGTCGCCTGCGGCTCGGTCACGCCGCGCTCGGTGCCGGCGACGCGGGCGGTGTAGCCGGACAGGAAATGATACATCGCCTGTTCCGGCGTCAGCTCGGCGATCGGCGGCAGCACGCCGAAGGCGTCCGCCGTCAGCATGACGATGTTCTTCGGCTGGCCGCCCTGGCCGGCCGGCTCGATGTTCGGGATGAAGTCGATCGGATAGCTCGCCCGCGTGTTCTCGGCCAGCGTGCCGTCGTCGAGGTCGAGCTCGCGCGTCTCCGGATCGAAGACCACGTTCTCCAGGATGGTGCCGAAACGCCGGGTGGTCTCCCAGATCTCGGGTTCCATCTCCGGATTGAGCTTGATCACCTTGGCGTAGCAGCCGCCCTCGAAATTGAAGACGCCATTGTCCGACCAGCCATGCTCGTCATCGCCGATGAGGCGGCGCGTGCCGTCGGCCGACAGCGTCGTCTTGCCGGTGCCCGACAGGCCGAAGAAGATCGCGACGTCGCCCTGCTCGCCGATATTGGCCGAGCAATGCATCGGCAGCACGCCCTTGGCCGGCAGCAGGTAGTTCATGATCGAGAAGACGGACTTCTTGATCTCGCCGGCGTAGCGGGTGCCGCCGATCAGCACCAGGCGCTTGGCCAGATTGACCAGCACGAAACATTCCGAATTGGTGCCGTCGCGCGCCGGCAGCGCCTGCAGGTGCGGCGCGTGCAGGATGGTGAAGTCGGGCTCGAAGCCGGAGAGCTCGTCGCGCGCCGGGCGGATGAACATGTTGCGCGCGAACAGGCTGTGCCACGGGCTCTCGGAAATCACCCGCACGCGCAGCCGGTGCTCCGGATCGGCGCCGGCATGGAGATCCTGCACGAAGAGGTCGCGGTTCTGCAGGTAGCTCGCCGTCAGCGCCTGGACCGAGTCGAAGCGCGCCTCCTCGATCGGCCGGTTGACCGTGCCCCACCAGACCTGGTCGCGGTTCGCGGGCTCATCGACGATGAACTTGTCGTTGGGCGAACGGCCGGTATAGGTGCCGGTCTCGACCGTCAGCGCGCCGCCGACCGTCACCGTGCCCAGCCCCCGGCGCACCGTCTCCTCATAGAGCGGCTCGGCGCCCAGGTTCCAGTGCGTGCGCCCGGGATTGATGATGCCGTGATTCTCGAGACCGAAAGCGCTGGGCGTGCCGAAAACCTGCCCGTTCTCCTGCGTCGACAAGGTTCGTTTCCTCCTCACCCCGATCGACGGCGTTGCGCCCGGCCCGTCCGGCGCGGCCGCGGCGGGTCGTCGATCGATTTCTCGCCTGGGGTTCGCGCCGGCCGCCGCCGTCGGGGCGGCGCGCGAGGCCGGCAGTATAGGCACCGCCATCCCCCCTTGGCCAGCCCGGTCGCGGATGCGTCCGGCCAGCTTTCGGGTGAATAGCGGGCCAGCGCCGACGGATCAACCGATTCGGCGCCGGGCGCGGGGCGGGTGAGGAGGTGGACGCGCCGGCGGGGCCGGCGCGGGCTTCGCTCAGAACTTCACGAAGCGGTTGAGCGCCCGCCCGACCAGGCTGGTCAGCCGCAGCGGCCCGTCGGTGACGGCGAGACAGATGCAGTCCTCGCCCATGTCGGCGACCGGCCGGTGGTCCACCGTGCCGTCGGCGATCTCCACGTCGCCGCGCGCGAAGCGGCCGTGCGCGTCCTGGAAGGCGCCTTGCAGCACCATGACGTACTCGTTGCCCTCATGGGTGTGCTGCGGCACGGCGCGGCCGCCCGGCACGCGCAGCATGATGGCGCGGGCCGTGCCCTCGACCGGCAGCTCGAAATGATCGATTCCGAGGCCGAGCGGCACCCAGGGGATGTCCGCGGCGTCGGTGCCGATATAGCGCTGCAGCACCCGCGGCAGAACCGCGCTCTCGGCGGGGCGTTTTCCGGCCGTTTCGAGCCGATCCGGCGCGCGCGCCGTCTCGCCTGAATCCGTCGGGTCGTCGAGCCGCGCCATCAGCCGGTCGAGCGCGTCGTCGGCGAGCGCGCTCGGCGCCATCTGCGCCAGCATCTGGCCGCCGACCGCATCCAGATGGTCGGCCCGCGCCCGGCAGGAGGGGCACAGCGTCAGGTGCGCGGCGATCAGGATGCCGACCGCCTCGTCGGTGGCGCCGGCCGCATAATCCAGCAGCAGCTCGTCGCTCAGATGGTGGGTCGGCAGGCCGGCCGTCCGGCCCCCCTGGCCGCCCGTCTCGACCGCGGCATTCATCGCGTGTTTCGCCGTCATGATCCCATACTCACTTCAGCTCTTCGTCCACGAGCCCGCGCATCTTCCCGATGGCGAGCCGCAGGCGGGATTTGACCGTCCCCAGCGGCAATCCGGTGTTCTCGGCAATCTCGCTGTGCGCCATGTCCTCGAAGAAGGCGAGGCGCAGCATCTCCGCCTGTTCCTCCGGCAACTCCGCGATCGCCACGCGGATGGCTTCCGCCGTCTGTTCGGCGCCGACCCTCTCGTCCTGCATCGGCTCCGGCTGCGGTGCCAACGCCGGGTCCTCCGGATCGAGCTCCGGCCGGTTCGTCCGGCGGTAGGCGTCGATCCGCTTGTTTCGGGCGATCGTGAACATCCAGGTGGCGACCGACGCCTGGCGCGAATCGAAACTCTCCGCCCGCCTCCATACGGTCAGCATCGCCTCTTGGACCAATTCTTCGGCGGATGCCTCGTCCGAGCCGCTGCGCATCAGATAGGCCTTGATGCGCGGGGCGAAGTGACCGAACAGCCGCGCGAAGGCGGCCCGCGATCGCTCCTCCGCGATCGCGGTCATCCACCTTACGTGATCGGCGGGTCCCGCCTCTTCCGGCGGCTGCGAACTGATCGTCCGACCCTCGGCCATCGTTTCGTGTAACGCCCACCCGTTTGTGCGGCGCGCCGTCTCGCCGACGGCGACGCGGACTGTTCTCGACGAGAGGGCAACGGCGCCGACGCCATGCCGGTTCATCCCTTTGCCCTCTCGGGTCTGAGTGTGCGCACACTGACGGCAAGTGCAAGGCTCCGCGTGATCCAGAATCGCCAAACCCCGTGCCGCAGGCGCTGAGCGCGCGGATCGGGCGGCGCGAAACGAGCGACCGGTTCCGATCCGCGACAGGCCGGATTCCTCGGTCGTGAGCGTCGCGCCATGTGTCATACTTTTCGGTACGGATGCGTCACGCGCGCGGATCACCCGAGCCTGTCAAAAAAATCGGACCGCGGCCGGGAACCGTGCCGCCGCCGGCCTTTTTTTCGTCAATCTGCTGGCGTAGCAAGGCAAGCGCCCTTAGAAACGAAACCGTCATCGGGTGTTTCACCGCATCTGGAGGAGAGCAATGCGTCTGGTTCGCCGGAGCCGTTCACTCGCCGAACCCATCGTCCGGGCCGCGATGCGCACGCGCCGCGCCGTGCTGGGGCTGGCGGTCCTGGTCCCGTTGGCGCTCGCGCCGGCCATGGCCGGCGCGGACGAGGTGCTGGACCAGTTCCAGGACTGGACCGCGCACACCTTCACCCAGGACGGGCAGAAGGTCTGCTCGATGTTCTCCAAGCCGGTCAAGGATGAGGGCGACTACACGCGACGCGGGGCGATCTGGGCCTTCGTCGTCCATCGGCCCACCATGAACCGGAGCAACGTCGTCAGCTTCGAGATGGGCTATCCGATCAAGCCGGACAGCACCGTCAGCGTCGAGATCGGCGACCGCAAGTTCCAGCTCTACACCAACGGCGAGGGCGCCTTCGCCTGGCCGGAGGACGACCCCAAGCTGGTGCGCGCGATGCGCGCCGGGCTCGACATGGTGGTGCGCGGCATCTCGTCGCGCGGCACGCGGACGACGGACACCTACTCCCTGCGCGGCTTCACCAACGCGCACAACGCGATCAACCGGGCCTGCCAGGTGAATTGAGGCGCATCCGGTTTCATCCGGATACCGCGCCCCGGGCCGGAGCCTGTGCTAGCGTGCGCATCGAGGGCGTCAGAGTCGAGGAGAGTCCGTGCCGGACGATAGCAACCGACGGCTATACGCGAATATCGGGGCCGCGCTGGAACGACAGGCGCAGGCGATGGCGCGCTTCCAGCACAGTCTGAGCCGCATCGCCGACCATACCGAGGACATCGTCCGGCGCCTGGACGATTGCGATCTGCGGCTCCAGGGGGCGTCGCGTCGGTTGACCGTGGCCGCGGACCTGATGGACGAATTGCAGACGGCGGGCCCGCGCAGCGCGCTGGACAGCGCGATCGAGAGCCTGGAGCAGGACCGGCTCGACCGTCCCAACACGCGCTTCGCCGCGCAGTATGAGCGCATGCTGGAGCGCGCGCTCGCCGTGCGCTCCGAACTCGACGAATCCTAGCGCGGGCGCGCTAGTCCTTCCCCGAACCGTCCTGGCCGCTTTCGGCGACGAACCGGCGGTCGAGTTCCTCCTCGAAATGCTTCAGGTCGGCCGGGATCGGCAGGCCTTCGGCCCGCATGGTGTCGAGGATCTGCTTCAGGCGCATCATGATCTCGTGGATGTCGCCCTGCTCGCCCTCCATTTCGCTGACGAGCAGCGAGACTTCGGCCTCGTATTCCTCGAAGGACATGGGATCGCTCTCCCTCCAAATGCCGGCCGGCATCCGCGCGTGCGTGCGCGTTCGGCGTTTACTTCCACCCTTCGCTTACCATATGACGGGCGCGTGGCCAGCCCCAATGACGGGGCGGCCACGGACGTGCAACGGCCGAGAGACGGTGGAACGGCGATGACGGACGAGCCCCGAGCCGCCTATGGCGGGGCGAGCTTGCAGGATTTCCTGCCCGGCGGCGCGATGGCGCGCGGCGCGGAGGAGGATGCGCGCGTCGATCTGACCGGCCGCAGCCTCGACGAGCTGACCCAGCTCTTCGCCGAGATGGACGAGCCCGCCTTCCGCGCCAAGCAGCTCTACAAATGGATCTATGTGCGCGGCGCGCGCGACTTCGCCGCCATGACCGACCTCTCCAAGGGGGTGCGCGCCAAGCTGGAGGAGCGCTACCGCGTCGGCCGGCCCGGCGTCAGCGCCCACCAGCGCTCGACCGACGGCACCGAGAAATGGCTCTTCCGCTACGCCGACGGCAACGAGGCCGAGACCGTCTTCATTCCCGACAAGGAGCGCGGCACGCTGTGCGTCTCCAGCCAGGTCGGCTGCTCGCTCACCTGCAGCTTCTGCCATACCGGCACCCAGCGCCTGGTGCGCAATCTGACGCCGGGCGACATCGTCGGCCAGTTCATGAAGGCGCGCGACGATCTCGGCGAATGGGATCGCACCGACGCCAAGCGCCGGCTCACCAACATCGTCTTCATGGGGATGGGCGAGCCGCTCTATAACACCGACAATGTGGTCGCGGCCCTGAAGCTGCTCGGCGACGGCAACGGCCTCGGCATGGGGCGGCGGCGGATCACGCTCTCCACCTCCGGCGTGGTGCCGGCGCTGCGGCGGATCGGGCACGAGGTCAATCCGCTGCTCGCCATCTCGCTGCATGCGGTGCGCGATGATCTGCGCGACGAGCTGGTGCCGATCAACCGCAAATACCCGATCGCGGAATTGCTGCAGGCCGTGCGCGACTATCCGGGGCTTTCCAACGCCAACCGGGTGACCTGGGAATATGTCATGCTGAAGGGGGTCAATGATTCGGACGCGGACGCGCGCGAACTGGTGCGCCTGATCCGCGGCATCCCCTCGAAGATCAATCTGATCCCGTTCAACCCGTGGCCCGGCTCGTCCTACGAGCGCTCGGACGACGCGCGCATCAAATCCTTCGCCAAGATCATCCTCGACGCCGGCTACGCGAGCCCGGTGCGCACGCCGCGCGGCCAGGACATCCTGGCGGCATGCGGCCAGCTGAAGAGCGAGAGCCAGCGCATCGGCAAGCGCGAGCGGATGCAGATGGAGGCGATGCGCCGCGAGAAGGAAGCGGCGGCGGGGCTGTAGCGGCGCCCGTCTCCTCGCGGCCATCCCCGGGCTTGACCCGGGGATCTCTCTGCAGATCGATGCTTCCCAGGCGAGATGGCCGGGGCGCGCCCGGCCATGACGGCGGCTCCCCTTACGCTTTCTCCGACGCCAGCTGCGCCGCCAGCCCCTCGCGATAGGTCGGGTATGTCAGCGAAACGCCCAGCTCCCGCTTGATGCGGTCGTTCCGGACCCGCTTGTTGTCGCGGTAGAAGCTGCGCGCCATGTCGGAGAGCTCGGCCGCCTCGAACGGGATCTCCGGCGGCGGCGTCTCCCCCAGCAGGTCGCAGGCGTGCGCGATCACGTCCTGCGGCGGCGCGGCCTCGTCGTCGCAGACATTGTAGGCGGCGCCCGGGTTGGGCCGGTCGACCGAGGCTTCCAGCACGGCCGCGATGTCGTCGACATGGATGCGGCTGAAGACCTGGCCCTCTTTCACGATCCGGCGCGCGCGGCCCTGGCGCACGGTATCCAGCGCGCTGCGGCCCGGCCCGTAGATGCCGGCGAGGCGAAAGGCCATCACCGGCCCGCAGTCGGCAAGGGCGAACCAACCGCGCTCGGCATCGACCCGGCGCTGGCCGCGCGGGCCGGTGGGCTCGAGCGCGCCCTCCTCGTCGACCCAGTCGCCGTCGCGGTCGCCATAGACCCCGGTGGTGGAGAGGTAGCCGATCCACTTGTAGGGCGCGCCCGCGCGGATCGCGGGCTCGAGTTGCGCCAGCACCGGGTCGCCGTCCTTCCCCGGCGGGACGGAGGAGAGCAGATGCGTCGCGCCGTCGAGAAGCGCGTGCGCATCGGCCATCGGCGCCGTGCCGTCGAAGAGATGCGCCTCGATGTCTTGCGCGCGCAGCCGCGCGGCCTTCTCCTCGGTGCGGCAGGTGGCCGCGATCGCGAACCCCCGCGCGCGCATGCGGCCTGCGAAGGCGGCCGCCGAGAAGCCGTAGCCGAAGATCACAAGCCGGTCGGTCACGTAGCCTTTTCCTCGTCGGAAAATCCCTTGCGCCGCTGGCGCGGCGCGCCGACTTTAGGGCCATGATCCGACCGCCTCAAGCCGCGCCGCTGCTCGCCCTCGCCCTGCTCGTGCCGCTGCTCGCCGCGCCCGCGTCGACAGCGCGCGCGCAGGCGATCGAGACGATGGAGGCGCGCGAATACCAGGCCTGCATGCGGCTCGTGAATGTCGATCCCGACACCGCCTTCGAGAAAGCGCTGCAGCTGCAGGATCGCGGCTTCGGCGCGCCGGCGCGCCATTGCGCGGCCGCCGCGCTCGCCGCTGGCGGCCATCACGCGGAGGCGGCCAAGCGCTTTGAGGCGCTGGCGGGCGACATGCCGGAGACGACGCCGGCCAGCATCGTCGCCAACGTGCTGGGCCATGCCGGTTTGTCCTGGCTGTCGGCCGGCGATCCGGGTCGCGCCTATGCGGTGCAGTCGGCCGCCCTCGACATCGCGCCGCGCTCGGCCGACATCCTGACCGACCGGGCGGTGGCGCTGGCCGAACTGGACCGGCTGTGGGAATCGGTCGACGATTTGAACGCCGCCCTCAACCTCGATCCGGGTCGGGTCGACGCGCTGGTGCTCCGCGCGTCCGCCTACCGGCAGCTCGAGGTGCTCGATCTTGCGATGGAGAGCGTCACCCGCGCGCTCGCGATCGACCCGGACAATCCGGAAGGGCTGCTGGAGCGCGGCATCATCCATCGCCTCGACGGCGATCTCGACGCCGCGCGGGCCGACTGGATCGCGCTGATCGAGGCGCATGACGGTCGCCCGGCGGCCGAGATGGCGCGCAAGAATCTCGACCGGCTCGATTTCGGCCCGCCGGAGCAGGAGGCGCAGGCGCCGGCGTCCGACTCCGACTAGGTGTCGAGAACCGCCTCGGCCAACGCCTCCGCGACCGCATGCAAGAAGCGGATTCCCGCGCCGTCTCAGATGCTTCCAAATGAGCGCGCCATGCTCTAGCGCTGCGCCCAGAGCGCGAGGCCGACCACCGCCAGCATCGAGAGCGCCATCAGCACGTTGATGGCGGTCTGGGTGCGCGCCGAGAGGGCGAGCTGGTGCAGCGTCACCCCCGCGCCCAGCCAGAGATAGTGGATCGGGATCCAGATCAGGTTCATCAGGATGAACTTGGTCACCACCTCGCCCAGCGGATGGTCGGCCATGAAGGCGAAGCCGCTGAACAGCGTCGTGTGCACCGCATAGGCCTTCGGGTTGATCAGCTGCAGCGTCAGCCCGTTGAGGAGGCCGGGCGCGCTCTGCTTCTCGATGAAGGCGATTCGAGCGCCGGCGAAGGCGATCTTACCCGCCAGATAGAGCAGATAGGCGACCGAGGCGTAGAGCAGCACCGTGCGGATCGTCGGGTTGGCCAGCACGATGGCGGCGAGCCCGCTCGCCACCAGCAGGGCGACCGCGTTGTTGCCCAGCCACAGCCCGATCAGATAGCGGTTGCCGGCCGCGAAACCGAAGCCGGAACCGACGCCCGCCACCGACAGCACCCCCGGCCCGGGCGTGATGATCAGGAAGAAGACGGCGGCGGCGAAGGTCAGCATGGGCGCGGGTCCGATCGGTGGGTCAGGCGTAGCGATCCAACAGGCGATCGGGCAGCAGCGCAAGCCGCGGCCCGTCGGTCCAGATCAGGGCGCAGGTGACCGGCCGGTCGGGATAGACCTCGCGCAGGAGCGACCGGTAGAGCGCCATCTGCCGCAGATAGGCGGCCGGCGCGTCGGCCGGATCGTCCGGTGGCGGCCGCAGCGTCTTGTAGTCGCCGACGAGAACGGCGTCGTCCGTCACCGCCAGCCGGTCGACCTGGCCCGCGACGACGGCGCGCCCGCCGCCCGGCCCTTCCGGCCCGAGTCCGACGATCGGCGCCTCGGCCCGGCTGCCCGGCGCGAAGAGGGGGGCGAGGTCCGGGGCCTCGAGGACCGCCATCACCTCCTCGACCAACGCGGCGGCCGCCGCCTCCTCCAGCCCATGCGCCGGCCGGGCGAGGTAGGTGCGGCAGGCCTCCCGGCGCCGGTCGGCCGGC
>MRWG01001238.1_pt1 | contig 17602 bp, 19 predicted proteins | sample 1013341 | NCBI WGS metagenome assembly MRWG01 (sample SAMN06117577, study PRJNA244670) | biofilm metagenome | biome: Water; feature: Cathode Biofilm; material: Biofilm; isolation source: microbial consortium enriched at the cathode of a solar microbial fuel cell | place: USA: District of Columbia ... | reverse complement strand
CGGGGGAATTGCTTGACGAAGTGGGCATCGCCGACCGCGCGGATCACCGCCCCGCGGCGATGTCGGGGGGCGAGCAGCAGCGGGTGGCGTTCTGCCGGGCGCTGGCGAACCGGCCCGGGCTGTTGCTGGCCGACGAGCCCACCGGCAACCTTGATCCCGGCACCGCCGACCAGGTCTTTGCCGCGCTGGAGCGGCTGGTGCGCGACGCGGGGCTGGCGGCGCTCATTGCCACGCACAACCTCGATCTCGCGGCGCGGATGGACCGTGTCGTACGGCTCGACAAGGGCCGGGTGGTGACGGAATGAGATGGCTACTGACCTTGCTGGCGATCGCGACGGCGGGCACCGCCACAGCTCAGGACGCGCGCATCGGCGCGCAGCTCTACGCCCGCTATTGCAGCGCCTGCCACGGCGAAACGGGCAAGGGCGACGGCCCGATGAAGCGGGTGCTGACGCCGCAGCCGCCAGACCTCACGCGGCTGGCCGCAAAGAATGGCGGGACGTTCCCGCGCCGCAGGGTGATCTGGCGGATCGACGGGCGCGACCCGATCCTCGCGCATGGCAACGAGATGCCCGTCTATGGCGACCTGCTGGCGGGCGACACGCTCGATATCCGCGACGAGACCGGCGAGACGCTCCATAGCACGCAGCCGATGGCCGACCTTCTGGCCTATCTCGAAAGCTTGCAGGGCGGGTAGATCGCACTATCTGCGCCCCAAACAGCGGAGGAGAAACCATGCGTACTGTCATCTTGTCCATCTTGTTGACGATCCTGGCCGCCATGCCGCTCAGGGCCGACGAGAACGCCGCCCGCGATGTCATCTCGGGGCAGATTTCGGCCTTCGGGACCGAAGAGATTGGCCGCGCCTTCGGGTTCGCAAGCCCCTTCATTCAAGAGAAATTCCAGACGCCAGAGACATTCGGCCGGATGGTGCGCGAGGGCTATCCGATGGTGTGGCGGCCCTCGGAGGTGACGTTCCTTGAGGCACGCGAGATCGGTGGCAAGCTGTGGCAGGAGGTATTCCTGCGCGATGCCGCGGGGCGCGGCTGGATCGCCGAATACGAGCTGGTCGAGATCGAAGGCGAGCTGCGCATCAATGGCGTGCGCATCCGCGAGGCACCAGAACAGAGCGTGTGAACGCCGCGCGGGGCACCGTCACGGTGGCCTGAGACCCGGTTAACCGGGCATTGATAGCTCCTTTTCCCGTCACGCGGCCCGCAAGCGGCAGATGGAAAGGGACCCCCATGAACAAGGCAATCACCCAAGGCATCGTCTTCATGCCCCAGCCCTTTGCGGCGGGGCTCGATCAATGGTCGAGCGGCGATGGCCGACCCGGATCCGACACTTACGAGAACGCGACCAACGCGGCGTTTGTGCCCGCCGATCAGGATTTCGGCGGCGCGCTGGAATTGCAGAAGGTCGAAAGCGTTCAGCGCCTGCGCTACATGGGCGAGACGCCGCTCCTGCCGGGCTGTTACCTGCGCGTCCGCGCGCGTGTGAAGGCGATCGCGGGCAACCTCCCGGATGTGCGCATCGCCGCCTTCGCCGGGGATGCGGGCGGCGGGGCGCTGCCTGGCGTGGTGGTGACCGGGCCGCAGATGACGCTGACCACGTATGGCGAGGTGGTCGAGATCACGGCCATCGTCGGCACCGGGCAGCGCGCCGGCGTGGACATGGTCTGGGGTCCGCAGGCCATTTTCGGCCATTTCGGGATCGACCTCACCGGCCCCTCGGGCGGGGTGGTGCGGATCGACGATATCGAGATCGAGGACGTGAGCCGCTTCTTCCTGCGAGACGTGATCGCCACCGTGGACGTGCGCGACTTTGGTGCCATCGGCGACGGGGTAACGGACGATCACGCCGCGTTCGAGGCCGCCGATACGGTGGCGGGCGGCCGAGAGATCATCGTGCCCGCGGGCACCTATTTCCTGGGCCAGAGCACCACGATCCAGAGCCGCATCCGCTTCGAGGGAACGCTGGTCATGCCCGACGAGGCGATCCTCGCGCTGACCAAGAATTACGACCTGCCCGCCTATATCGACGCCTTCGGCGACAGCGAACTGGCCTTCAAGAAGGCGTATCAGGCGCTCCTGAACAACGCGGGCCACGTGACGCTCGATCTTGCCGGGCGCAAGATCGCGCTGCGCGAGCCGGTGGACATGGCCGCCGCCGTCGGCAACCGCACCACCTACAACCAGCGCCACGTGATCCAGAACGGGCAATTCTCGGTCTTTCCCACGCCCGCCTTCGATACCGAGGTTGTCACCTCGCAGGCGACCTACAATCCCGAAACCGCCGTCAAGGAGCTGACCGGCGTGGTCGACGTGGCCAACGTGCCGGTGGGCGCGCTGGTGGAGGGCAACGGCGTGGGCCGCGAGGTCTATGTCACCGCGCGCAACGTGGCGGCGGGGCGGATCACGCTGAGCCAGCCGCTGTTTGACGCGGCGGGCACGCAGGTCTTCACCTTCCGGCGGTTCAAGTACATGCTGGATTTCAGCGGCTTTCAGGACGTGTCGCGGATGGTCTTCTCGGAGGTGGATTTCCAATGCGCGGGCGATTGCAGCGGCGTGCTGTTACCGCCACAGGGCTCGGCCAACCATTTCCGCGACTGTTTCGTCACGCGACCCAAGGACCGCGGCATCACCAGCCACGGCGAGGGCGACCAGGGCATGATGATCGACCGCTGCCAGTTCATTTCGGACGAGGCCCCGCTGCTGGTGAGCGAGCGGCGCACCATCGGTTTCAACGCCAATGCCAATGACATCAAGGTGCGCGACAACCGCGCAACCTTCTTCCGGCATTTCGCGGTTCTCGCCGGATCAAGCTCGCTCATCAGCGGCAATCATGTTTTCCAGGGCGATTCCGCCTCGGGTGGGGTGCGCAGCGCAGGCTATGTGCTGACCCGCACCAACAATCGCGGCACGATCACCGGCAACTATATCGACAACTGCTTCATCGAATGGGGCAACGAGCACGATTTCGCCCCCGATTTCGCCAGCGAATTCTCGTTCAGCGCACTGAGCATCACCGGCAACGTGTTTCTCGCCAGCGACATGGCGCCGTGGTTTACCTACATCACGGTCAAGCCGCACGGGCCGGGACATTTCCTCGACGGTATGACGGTGACCGGCAACACGTTCCGCGCCATTGGCTCGATCAACCGGGTGGAAGCCGTGGATACGAGCTTTGCCGATCTCGATTACGACCGCGTGCGCAACATCACCTTTGCCGAGAACAGCTTTCACAACGTGGAGGTTCACGCGCAGAGCCCGCTGGTGATGGAGCATGTCGAGGCCAGCGCCGCGGCCACGTGGGTGGTGACACCGGCGCCGCGGCTGCCGTTCGGGGCGTGGGCGCAGGTAGTAGAATCGGTGTTGCCCGAGGGCGCGCTGCGCAACGGTATCGGCGATGCGGTGCATGCCAGCCCCTGGTTCGAGGGGCGGCAGGGGCCGGAGAACGACCGGATCAACCTGCACTGGCCGCAGGCTGTATCGGGCAAGGTGATCCTGAAGGTGCGCATCGACGACGCGCTCTGAGCCGTCAGAAGGTGCGCCACAGGCCAAGCTTGAACCCACGCTCGCCGCCGCCCGTTAGCGGCTCGGTCAGCCCGAGTTCGATCTGCGTGCCAGGTCGCGCCTCGTAGACGACGGAGGGAGCAAGGCGCAGGTAGTCGCGCCCCTGTGCCGGCACCCCCGCCTGAAGCTGCACCAGCGCCTTGACGCGGTCACCGAGAGACAGCCCGGCGGTAACATCGGTCTCGTAGGCCGTCGTGCCACCCTCGAAAAGGATCGCCCGGGTGTCGGCATTGAGCCAGCCGTGGCGCTCACCGATGGAAATGCCACGCCCGACCGAGAAAGCGGGGCGCAAGGCGGCTTCCTGATCCACCTGGCCCGCGCCGACCTCCAATGCCACCCGGAGTTGGCGCTCGGAGCGGCCAAGCGGCCAGCGCAAGAAGGCGATGGCCTTGGACATGCGCCCCGCGTCGCCGCCGAGATCGACTCCCAAAGTAAGCCGCTCGGTGGCCCCATATTCGGCAAAGAGGCTGAAGCTCTGACTGTAGAGGCCGAATTCATCTGGCCCCTCAACCGTCCCGGATGCCGCGAGGAACCCCTCGCCCTCGGCGCGCGGCCAGGCCCCGCCAAGGACCGCCGTGGCAAGCCACGGCAGCAGCGCGAGAATGGCAAGCAAGCGTCCGGGCATGGCAACCTCCACCTTGACCGTCGTCAAAAAGGGTAAACCGAAGGTTAAGACCGGCGCGGAATTTACCGGCACGCCGGGGCGTGCTACCCAGTCAACAGGAGGACAGCGCCATGCTCACCATCAGTTCCGACAACACCCACCAGACCGTGCTCACCACGTTCGAGGTCACCCCCGGCACCTGCCAGGACCTGCTCGACCTGCTCACCGATGCCTACCGCGAGGTGATCTCGAAACAGCCCGGCTTCATCGCCGCGGCGCTGCACGTGAACGACGCGCAGACCCGCATCGCCAATTATTCCCAATGGCGCGCGCGCGCGGATTTTCAGGCGATGCTGCGCGGCGAGGAGATGCGCAGGCGCAACCGCCACATCAACGAGCTGTGCAAGGGATTCGAACCGGTCATGTATGACGTGGCAGCCGTTTTTTGATGAGCGGACAGCCGCCGGAAAACGACGATCTCACAAGCGAGATCCGCGCCCTGCGCATCGAGCTGGCACGCCTCAACAACCACCGCTTCGTGCGCATCCACAACAACCTGCCACGCCTGCTCGCATTCAATTTCGCGCGCGGGCTGGCGGTGGGGCTGGGCACTGTGCTGGGCGCGACGGTGCTCTTGTCGGTGGTGGTCTGGTCGCTCAGCCAGATCGAGTTCCTGCCGATCATCGGCGAATGGGCGGCACAGATCGCCGAACAGATGCGCGCGCAAGAGTAAGCGCGCGAGTCGTGATCTGGATCAAGGCGACAAGGCCCCATTCGCGCGAGACTGCGGCAAAACAACGCGAAAGGACCAACCCCATGTATTCCCACGTTCTGGTACCCGTTTCCTTCGATGTCGAGCGCGACAGCGCCGGTGCCTTCGCCGTCGCGCGCCTTCTGGCGGACGACAATGGCCATATCAGCCTGCTGCACGTGATCGAGCAGGTGCCCGGCTACGCCGCCGCCTACCTGCCCGCCGGCTACCAGAGCGAGACGCGCAAAACCATTGAAGCGCGCCTCGCGGAACTGGCCGCCGACCTGCCGAACGCGAGCACCCATGTGATCGAAGGACATTCGGGGCGCACCATCCTGGACTGGGCCGAGAGCCACAAGCCCGATTGCATCGTGATCGCGAGCCACCGCCCCGGCATGCAGGATCTGCTCCTGGGCTCGACAGCGGCCAAGGTCGTCCGTCACGCCGCCTGCGCGGTGCATGTAATCCGCTGACCGGAAAGCTTGCCAAACGACCGCCCGGGCACCATCTGACGTGTTGACCAACACGGACAGGAGGATACCGATGCAATGCCCGATTGACGGAACCGAACTGGTTCTCGCCGAGCGCGCCGGGGTCGAAATCGACTATTGCCCGAAGTGCCGCGGCGTCTGGCTCGACCGGGGCGAGCTTGACAAGATCATCGACCGTTCCGCCGTGGCGGACGCGCCACCGCCACGCGACCACCGCGGCGGCGGCGATTATCGGGACGATCACGGCGGCAAACCGCGCAAGAAACGCGGCGGGTTCCTCGAAGACCTTTTCGACTTCTAAAGCCCCGCTTGCCCCGCACGCCGGGGACGACTAGCAAGGCGGTCATGGCCTACGCCCTGACCGTCCTTATCGTTTTCGTCATCGCACTGCTGACCCTCATCCCGCAGGCCTCGGGGCCGGTGGGCATACCCGGAGTCGACAAGCTGGCGCATTTCGTGGCCTTTGCCGTGGTGAGCGCGCCGCTCGCATGGCGTTTCCCGCACCTCTGGCGGGGCGTGGCGCTCGCCGCGCTCGCCTATGGCGGGGTCATCGAGATCGTGCAACCGTTCATGGGCCGCGCGGCGTCATGGGGCGATCTGCTGGCCGACGGGGCAGGCGCGTTTGTCGGAGCCTTCATCGCGTCGCGGATCGGGAAACGGCGGCGCGCGAGGGCGGATTTCGCGAAACCGAACAACAGGTGATCCTGTGAACGGACCCGGTCCCTGAGTAACAACACCTGAACGAGAAATGGTGGGGCCTCGGCGTTCGATCCCACGGTTTGATGGTGCGATCCTGTCTCAGGAATGGGAAAAAGCATCATGGGACAAGTTCGCCCCCCATGCGCCCGCCACCGACGCGATACCGACATGATACTGACGCGCCACAGCCAGCGGTTTTCACCCGTCCCCCGCCGTCCCCGCGCCCGGCACCGGCAGCGCGCTCTCGCTCTCCGGGGCCAGCTCCTCGAAGTCGAAATTATCGAGCCGCCGCGCCCGCCGCCCGGCCTTGTCGGCGGAAATCTTGATCTCCGAGACGTCCTTGGCTGCCTGGTGGAAATGCCGGTCGAGGTTCTCCACCCGCGTGCCCAGCCGGTCCACATCCGCGAACAAGAGCCCCAGCTCGCGCCGGATTGCCCCCGCCTGCTCGCGCATCCGCGCGTCCTTGAGGATGGCGCGCATGGTGTGCAGCGTGGCCATGCATGTGGTCGGCGACACGATCCACACCCGCGCCGCGAACCCCTCGCGCACCACCTCCGGGAAATTGGCGTGCAACTCGGCATAGACCGCCTCGGAGGGCAGGAACATCAGCGCGCCATCGGCGGTCTCGCCCTCGATGATATAGCGCTCCGCGATATCCTTTATATGCTTTTTCAAAGAGTTACGCAGGAATCGCCCGGCCTCTGTCACCTCCGCATCGGTGGTGGCCCGGCGCAGCGCCTCGTAGGCCTCCAGCGGGAACTTGCTGTCGATGCAGATGGGGCCGGGCGGGTTCGGCAGGTGGATCAGGCAATCGGCGCGCTTGCCATTGGATAGCGTCGCCTGCAGCGCATAGCTGTCCGACGGCAGCGCCTTGGTCACGATATCGGTGAGCTGGATTTCACCAAATGCCCCGCGTGTCTGCTTGTTGCTGAGGATGTCCTGCAACGACAGCACGTCGCCCGACAGCTTGGTGATATTGTCCTGCGCCTTGTCGATCGCCTGCAATCGCTGGTGCAATTCGCCCAGGGATTGCGCCGTGCGCCGGGCAGAGCCCTGCAGGTTCTCGCTCATGTTCTCGGTCACCTGCGCCAGCCGCTTTTCCATCAGTTGCAGCATGTGCGCCTGCGCCGACGCCTGCGCCTCCGACACGTGGTTAAGCCCCCCGGCCAACTGGTGCTGCCCGTCCGACAGCCCCTGCACCCGCTCTCCCAGATGCGTCATCTGCCAGGCCAGCGGCTCGGTCATCCGCGCCGTGCGCGCGGCGGCGCGCAGCGCGAGGAGGAGCAGCAGAAGGATCAGCAACAACGCCCCGCCGCCGATCAGCGCGGCAAGGGTGAGCGGCTCGGCGGGGTCGAGCGAATAGGGACCAATCTGGATCATGTGCGCCCGAAAAGCCGTTCGATGTCAGTTAGTTGCAGCTCCACATAGGTGGGCCGCCCGTGGTTGCACTGGCCCGAGAGCGGCGTGCGCTCCATCTCGCGCAGGAGTGCGTTCATCTCGTCGCCGCTCATCCGGCGGCCCGAGCGCACCGACCCGTGGCAGGCCATGCGCGACAGCACCGCGTCGATCCGCGCGCCAAGCAGACCGCTTGCGCCTCCATCGTGCAACTCGTCGATTATGTCGCGCAATAGCGCCTCGGCGTTCACCTCGCCGAGGATCGCGGGTGTCTCGCGCACAACGATGGCTCCGGGGCCGAAGGGCTCGATCCCGAGGCCGAGCGTGGCGAGATCGCCGGCATGCTCGCCAAGCAGGGCGCAGTCGCCTTCCGACAATTCCACCACCTCGGGAATGAGCAGCGCCTGCGCGGCGATGCCCCTCTCCGCAGCCTGACCCTTCAGCCGCTCGTAGACCAGCCGTTCGTGGGCGGCGTGCTGATCGACGATGACCATGCCAGTGTCGGTCTGGGCGATGATATAGTTCTCGTGCACCTGCGCGCGCGCGGCCCCCAGCGGGAGGGCGGTGGCGGGCGTGATATCCGTTGCCGGGGCCGTGTCCTCGACCCGTGCACTCCAGTCCCCGGCCATCTCGGCGAATCCCGGCGCCTGCGCCTGGTAGGCGGCCCCGCGCGCCCGCGGCGAGGGGCGATCCATCTGGTAGACGCGCGCGCCCGCCTGTTCGGGCCGCATCGCGCCCAGCGTCGCCCCCGCCACGGTCGAGGACGCCCGATGCCCCGCCTCGGCCAGCGCGTGCCGCAGCGCCGAGACGACGAGGCCCCGTGCCACCCCCGGCTCGCGGAACCGCACCTCGGCCTTGGCGGGGTGGACGTTCACGTCGACCAGCCTTGGCTCGCAGTCGATGAACAGCGCCGCCGCCGGGTGCCGGTCGCGCGCCAGCACATCCTGGTAGCCCGCCCGCAGCGCGCCGAGGAGCATCCGGTCGCGCACGGGCCGCCCGTTGACAAAGAGGTACTGCGCCACCGCCGCGCCACGCGAATAGGTGGGCAGCGCCGCGAACCCCGACAGCCGCAACTCCTCGCGCGTGGCGTCGATGCGGATGGCGTTATCGGCGAACTCGGCCCCGAGGATACGCCGCAGTCGCCCCTCCAGCGCGTCGAAGAGATCGCCCGGCTCAGCGTCGGCGCGAAAGGTCACGCGCCCCTCGCCGCCGCCCGACACGTCGCGCAGCACAAATCCCACCTGCGGTGCCGACATGGCGAGGCGTTTGACGGTGTCGGAAATGGCCTGCGCCTCGGCGCGCTCGGAGCGCAGGAACTTGAGCCGCGCGGGCGTGGCATAGAACAGATCGCGCAGCGTGACCGTGGTGCCGCGCCCGCGCGCCGCCGGTTTTACCGCACCCATCCGCCCGCCCGTCACGGCGATCTCGGCCGCATCAAACCCCTCGGCCCGCGCGGCGACACTCAGCCGTCCGACCGCGCCCAGCGAGGGCAGCGCCTCGCCGCGAAAGCCGAAGGAATGGATGTCGAGCAGGTCGGAGCCGTCGATCTTGGACGTGGCGTGGCGCGCCAGCGCGAGGGCCAGGTCATCGGGTGCGATGCCGCAGCCATCGTCGCTCACGCGGATCAGCGTCTTGCCGCCATCGGCCTGCGCGATCTCGATCCGGCGCGCGCCCGCGTCGAGCGCGTTCTCCACCAGCTCCTTGACCGCCGAGGCGGGCCGCTCGATCACTTCGCCCGCGGCGATGCGATTGATCGCGGCCTCGTCGAGCTGGCGAATCGCGGGGCGTTGGGCGCTTATATTGGGGTTCGGCCTGTTCATGCCGCAATACTTAGCATGGCATCGGGCGATTCTGCCAGCCTGCCGGACACGGAAAAAGGCCCCGGGCGCGAACGCCCGAGGCCGGTTTCTCTCAGGGCTGACAGGGAAGAGGAAGTCTCAGCCCCTGGAGAACTCGGGGTAGGCCTCCATGCCCAGCTCGGCCATGTCGAGACCGTTTATCTCTTCCTCTTCGCCGACACGGATACCGACGGCAGCCTTCAGGATGAACCACAGGATCAAGCTGGCCACGAAGGTAAACACACCGTAGGCGGCGATGCCCAGAAGCTGCGTGCCGAGGCTGGCATCACCGTTGTAAAAGACCACGGCGATGGTGCCCCAGATGCCCGCGAACAGGTGCACCGGGATGGCCCCGACCACGTCGTCGATCTTGAGCTTGTCGAGCATCGGCACGGCAAAGACCACGATCACGCCACCCACGGCCCCGATCCACAGCGCGCCAAACAGCGTCGGTGCCAGCGGCTCGGCTGTGATCGACACGAGACCGGCCAGCGCACCGTTGAGCACCATTGTCAGGTCGGGCTTTTTATACATCACCTGCGTCAGGATCAGCGCGGTCACGGCACCGGCCGCGGCGGCCATGTTGGTGTTGGCAAAGATGCGGCTCACGTCCGAGACGTCACCCACGGTGCCCATCGCCAGCTGCGAGCCGCCGTTGAAGCCGAACCAGCCCAGCCACAGGATGAACGTGCCCAGCGTCGCCAATGCCAGGTTCGAGCCGGGGATCGGGATGACCTTGCCATCCTTGCCGTATTTGCCGATGCGCGGTCCCAGAACGATGGCACCGGCCAGCGCGGCCCAGCCACCCACCGAGTGCACGATGGTCGAGCCGGCGAAGTCCGAGAAGCCCGCTTCGGACAGCCAGCCGCCGCCCCACTGCCACGAGCCCGAGATCGGGTAGAACACGCCGGTCAGCACGACCACGAAGGCCAGGAACGGCCACAGCTTGATCCGCTCGGCCAGCGTACCGGACACGATCGAGGCGGTCGCGGCCACGAACACGAGCTGGAAAAAGAAGTCCGAGCCGATCGAGGCATAATCAAGTGCGGCATCGGCGGCGGCCACCCCCACCGGGTCCAGTACTGTCGGCACGAAGAAGCTGCCGACATAGCCGTTGAAGTCGCCCGGATACATCAGGTTGAAGCCCATGAACCAGTACATGATCGCGGCAACCGAATAGAGCGCGATGTTCTTGGTCATTTGCATGGTGACGTTCTTCGAGCGCACCAGTCCGCCCTCGAGCATGGCAAAGCCACAAGCCATGAAGAACACGAGGAAGCCCGCCATGCAGAACAGCAGGGTCGTCATGATGTATGGGCCGATCTCGTCGAACCCGGGTGCCGCGGCATCCTGTGCCATGGCCAGAGACGGCAACGCGATGAGCGCGGTTGCTGCAAGTCCCTTTTGTGTCAAACGTTTCATGTTTATTGTCCTTTCCCTCGCGCGCTCTTAAAGCGCGTCCTCGTTGGTCTCGCCCGTGCGCACGCGCAGGGCCTGCTGAATGTCGAGCACGAAGATCTTGCCGTCGCCGATCTTGCCGGTGCGCGCGGCCTTGGTGATGGTCTCCACGACCTGGTCGGCCATCCCGGCCGACACGGCGACCTCGAGCTTGATCTTGGGCACGAAATTCACGGCATACTCGGCCCCGCGATAGATCTCGGTGTGGCCCGATTGTGCGCCGAAGCCCTTGATCTCGGTGACCATCATGCCGCGGACACCGATGCCGGTGAGCGCCTCGCGGACCTCCTCGAGCTTGAATGGTTTGATCGTTGCGATGATGAGTTTCACGTCTTCCCCTTTCGGTTGGCGCGCGTGATCCGTGCGCTTTGCAGGTGCAGAAAAATCGCTCTGCCCCTGTTTGGGAAAGGGAAATGCGGGATTCCCGGCGCGGGGATGCGCTTGAATTGTTCAAAATTTGGGCGTAATGAATGATACGCTTAATTTTTATGCAGAATGAGAACGCACGCAACGCGGGCCGGGGTCTCTACATTCCCGCGCGCCCGCGCTAGAGTGCACGCAGAGAAACGCGGCCGGGCAGGGCAGGCATGGGCAATTCAGGACGACGAAAACCGCCGCTCGCGGCCCCCAAACGCTCACGCGCAGGCGGGGGGCGTGCGCGCAAAAGCACCCGCCGCGCGCCGCGCAGGCGGTCGCGCAACCCGCTGGTGCGGCTGATGCGGATGGTGCTGCGGCTCTTGTGGCGGCTGGTTTGGGGGATCGGCTGGCGCGTGGGCGTGGTCGTGTTGCTCGTTACCGGGCTCGCGGTAGCCTATACCTACTCCACGCTGCCCGCCTACCAGACCCTGATGGACGGGCGCGCGCGCGGCTCGGTGACACTTCTCGACCGCGATGGCGAGGTGTTCGCATGGCGCGGGGACCAGTTCGGCGGCGTTGTCACCGTCGACACGGTCAGCCCGCATTTGCGCGATGCCGTCATCGCGACCGAGGACCGCCGCTTTCACTACCACCCCGGCGTCGATCCCATCGGCATCGCCAGCGCTATCCGCATCAACCTGAGCGAGGGGCGGGGGCCGCTCTCCGGCAACGGCGGCTCGACCATCACGCAGCAGACCGCCAAGCTGCTGTGCTTCGGCGAGACCTATGACGAGACCCGCTGGAAGAGCGAGGCCGAGTATGTCTCCTACTGCCGGCGCACCTCGATCTGGCGCAAGGTGCGCGAAGCCGTCTACGCGCTGGCGATGGAGGCGAAATACACCAAGGATCAGATCCTCACGATCTATCTCAACCGCGCTTATCTGGGGGCAGGGGCCTACGGTGCCGAGGCCGCGGCGCAGCGCTATTTCGGCAAGTCCGCGGCCGAGCTGAACCCGTCGGAGGCGGCGATGATCGCGGGGCTTCTGACGGCGCCGTCGGCGCTGGCCCCTACCGCCAATCTGGAACGCTCGCAGGACCGCGCCTCGGTGGTCATCGGGCTGATGCGGGAGCAGGGCTATCTGAGCGCGGACCAGGCCGAGGCGGCGCTGGCCCGCCCCGCGCAACTCTCGGAGGCGGCAGAGCAGCAGGCCGGCGGCTATTTCGCGGACTGGGTGATGGGCTCCGGGCCCGAGTTCCTGACCCGCGACACCACCGAGGATGTCATCATCCGCACCACGCTCGACCAGCGCATCCAGCGCGCCGCCGAAACGGCGATGAAGAGTACCTTCACCGACAAGGTGCGCGAGGAATCAAAGGCGCAGGCGGCCATCGTGGTGATGTCGGCGGACGGCGCGGTGCGCGCGATGGTCGGTGGGCGCGACACGACCGTGATCGGCGCGTTCAACCGTGCCACCATGGCGAAACGCCAGACCGGCTCCGCCTTCAAGCCCTTCGTCTATGCCACCGCGCTCGAGCTGGGGTTCGACCCCAACACCGTGGTGATGGACGAGCCCTACTGCCTCGATATCCCCGGCTCGGGCCGTTGGTGCCCGGAAAACTACAGCCGCGACTACAAGGGCCGGGTGACGCTCACGCAGGCGCTGGCCCAGTCGATCAACGTGCCCGCGGTCAAGATCGCCAGGCGCGCGGGCCTCGACAAGGTGCGCCGCGTGGCGGGCGACTTCGGCATCGAAAGCGATCTCGCGGACGGCCCGGCGCTGGCGCTCGGTGTCTCCGAGAGCACGCTGCTGGAGATGACCGGCGCCTATGCGGGCATCCTCAACGGCGGCTCTTCGGTCACGCCCTATGGCCTGACCGAGTTGCGGCTCATGGGCGAGCAGACACCGCTGATGTCGCGCGAGACCGGGATCGGCGAACGGGTAATCCGCGAGAGCGCGGCGCGCGAACTCGTTTACATGATGAGCCGCGTGGTCGAGGCGGGCACCGGCCAGCGCGCGCGCCTTCCGCGCCGCGAGGTGGCGGGCAAGACCGGCACCACGCAGGCCGCCCGCGATGCGTGGTTCCTGGGCTTCACCGCCGATTACGTGGCGGGCGTATGGATGGGCTATGACGACAATACCCCGCTCATCGGGGTGACGGGCGGCGGACTGCCTGCCGAGATCTGGCGCGAGACGATGACGCGCGTCCACGAGGGCCTGCCGCCCAAGCCCCTGCCGATGCAGCGCCCGGCGCCCCGTTCCAGTTCGTCAGAGCCGCTTTCGCAACAGCGCGCGCCTGTAGTCCGTGGCAACCCGATCGAGACCATCCTGCGCAGCCTGTTCGGGAATTAGCGGTCGGGGGGCAGCGAAGGCCGTGTCTGGGCCTGAAGCGGAGGGCCGCAGCCTGGTGCCAATGCGCGGCTCATTGCTGTGCCCCGCCAGTCCGCTCAAAGCCCCCGTATCCACGCCACCTTGTTCAGCCCCGCGTGCTGGGCTATCACCGCCACCCGAGCCGACAGGATGGATGCGATGCGCGCCGAGACCCAGACCCTTGTGACCGAGATCGAGAAGTCGCTGGAACTTTTGCGCCAGCGGCTGGGGTGGGAGACCGCGCGCCACCGGCTAGAGGAATTCAACGCCCGGGTCGAGGATCCCACGCTCTGGGACGATCCCGCGCAGGCGCAAAAGCTCATGCGCGACCGGCAGGCTTTGGTGGATGCGCTCACCACCCACGATTCCATCAAGCAGGAGCTCGAGGATCAGCTTGGCATGATCGAGCTGGGCGAGGCCGAGGGCGACGAGGAGGTGGTGGCCGAGGCCGAGGAGGCACTGCGCGCGCTCGCGAAAACCGCCGCCGCCAAGGAGCTCGAAGCGCTGCTCGACGGCGAGGCGGATGCCAACGACACTTTTCTCGAGATCAACGCAGGCGCAGGCGGCACCGAGAGTTGCGATTGGGCGGCGATGCTGGCGCGGATGTATGTGCGCTGGGCGGAAAAGCGCGGCTATACCGTCGAATTGCAGTCGGAATCCCCCGGCGAAGAGGCCGGGATCAAGTCCGCCGCCTACAAGATATCGGGCCACAACGCCTATGGCTGGCTCAAGTCCGAATCGGGCGTGCACCGGCTGGTGCGCATTTCGCCCTTCGATTCGGCGGCCAAGCGGCACACCTCGTTCTGCTCCGTCTGGGTCTATCCGGTGGTGGACGACAATATCGAGATCGAGGTGAACCCCGCCGACATCCGCATCGACACCTACCGCTCTTCGGGCGCGGGCGGGCAGCACGTCAACACCACCGATTCGGCGGTGCGGATCACCCATATCCCCACCGGCATCGTGGTCACCTCCTCGCAGAAATCCCAGCACCAGAACCGCGACATCGCCATGAAGGCGCTGAAATCGCGGCTCTACCAGCAGGAACTCGACCGCCGCAACGCCGCCATCAACGAGGCCCATGACAGCAAGGGCGACGCGGGGTGGGGCAACCAGATCCGGTCCTACGTGTTGCAGCCCTACCAGATGGTCAAGGATCTGCGCACCGGGCACGAGACCTCGGATACCAAGGGCGTGCTCGACGGCGATCTCGACCCGTTCATGGCCGCGACCCTCGCGCTCAACGTTTCGGGCAAGAGCCGCGCCGAGGCACAGGGAGAGGACTGAGCGCCGCGGATTCGTGGAGGCGGACGCGGATTGGTGCTTTCATCCGCCGCAGTGAATGTCTAGATAAGGCCAATGATGTTGCCGGGGGCGCGTCCCCCGTGACTAGGGAGAAGAGAGATGCTCAACAATATCGGCCTTCCTGGCCTTCTGCTCATCGCCGTGGTGGTGCTTGTGCTCTTCGGGCGCGGCAAGATCTCGTCGCTGATGGGCGAGGTCGGCAAGGGGATCACCTCGTTCAAGAAAGGCGTGTCCGAGGGCACCAAGGAGCTCGAGGACGAGACCGAATCCACCGAGACCGCGCGCGACGTGACGCCTGCGGACAAGGGCAAAGAAAAAGACAAGGTCTGATACCCCCATGTTCGACCTGGGCTGGACCGAGCTTTTGCTCATCGGCATTGTCGCGCTGATCGTCGTCGGCCCCAAGGATTTGCCCGGCATGTTCCAGGCCTTGGGCAAGTTCGTGGGCAAGGCCAAGGGCATGGCGCGCGATTTCAGCCGTGCGATGAACGATGCCGCGGATCAATCTGGCGTGGGCGACATCCAGAAATCGTTCAGGGCCGCCTCGAACCCGATGAAGACGGCGATGAACGAGGTCAAGAAGACCACCGACGGCGTGGCCAGCGACATCGACAAGGCCGCCCGCCCGCCGCTCGATCCCGAGCGTCAGGCCGCCGCTGACAAGATTCGCGAGAAATCCACCGAAATGGCCAACGCCCGTCGCGCTGCCGAGGCCGAGGAAAAGGCAAAGGCAGAGGCGCAGGCTGCGCCTTCGGACACTGCGACGGAAACCGCCACCGCCGCGCCCGCTGATGACAGCGCCGGGGACAAGGCCGGGGACAAGGCCAAGAACAAGGCCAAGAACAAGGCATGAGCATGCGCGATGACGAGCTCGAGGACAGCAGCGCCCCGCTGATCGAACACCTGGCCGAGCTGCGCACGCGCCTCATCCACTCGGTGCTGGCCTTCATCGTCGGCATGGTGATCTGTTTCACCGTCGCCACCCCGATCTTCAATTTCCTCACCGCCCCGCTGTGCCAGGTGCTGGCCGATCGGGGACAGGATTGCGACCTGATCTTCATCTCGCCGCAAGAGGGCTTCTTCGTCGCGATCAAGGTCTCGCTTCTGGGCGGGTTCATCCTCGCCTTTCCCTATATCGCCAACCAGATGTGGCGCTTTGTGGCGCCGGGGCTCTACCGCTCGGAAAAGGGCGCGTTCCTGCCGTTCCTCATCGCGTCCCCGTTCATGTTCTTTCTTGGCGCGGCGTTCGCCTTCTACGTCGTCACGCCGCTGGCCTATGACTTCTTCCTCGGCTTCCAGCAATTCGGCGGCGAGGGCGAGGCGGTAGAGGGCGGGCAGAATGCCGCGCCGCTCTCGGTGGTGTTCCAGGGTTCGGCGCAGGAATATCTCAACCTCACGATCAAGTTCATCGTCGCCTTCGGCCTGTGCTTCCAGCTTCCCGTGCTGCTCACGCTGATGGGCAAGGCGGGGCTGGTGAGCGCGCCGGGCCTGCGCTCGGTGCGCAAATACGCGGTTGTGGGCATCCTGCTCCTCGCCGCGCTGGTGACGCCGCCGGATGTCATCACCCAGATCATCCTCTTCGTCGTGGTCTACGGCCTCTACGAGGTGTCGATCCAGCTTGTCGCCCGCGTCGAGAAGAAGCGCGAGGCGGAATTGCGCGAACAGGGCCTTTGGTTCGACGATGACGACGACGAAGATGTCACCGACGATGAGGATGTCGACGACGATCCGCTCGCCGGGACCGACGAGGACAAGGACAAGACCTGAATGACGACCGACCCGCTCGACCGGATCGCTGCGGCGCTGGAACGGATGGCCCCCGCGCCGCTCATCGCACCGGATTTCGACGCGGCCGACGCCTTCGTCTGGCACGTCTCGCCCGACCGGCTGGAGCCCGTCGCAACGGTCAACCGGGTGGACATGTCGCTCCTCGTGGGGATCGACCGGGCGCGCGACACTTTGCTGGAGAACACACGCCAGTTCGCCCGCGGCCTGCCCGCCAACAACGCGCTTCTCTGGGGCGCGCGCGGCATGGGGAAATCGAGCCTCGTCAAGGCCGTGCACGCCGCCGTGCAGGCCGGGGGGCTGCCGCTCAAGATCGTGGAATTGCAGCGCGAGGACTTGCCCTCTGTGGGCCGGTTGCTCAATCTTCTGCGCGGCTCGGATGCACGCTTCCTGCTGTTTTGCGACGATCTCAGCTTCGGTCATGACGACGAGCATTACAAATCATTGAAGGCCGTGCTCGACGGCGGGATCGAGGGACGGCCCGAGAACGTGCTGTTCTACGCCACCTCCAACCGCCGCCACCTGATGCCCCGCGACATGATCGAGAACGAACGCTCCACCGCGATCAACCCCTCCGAGGCGGTCGAGGAAAAGGTGTCGCTGTCGGACCGGTTCGGCCTGTGGCTCGGCTTCCATCCCTGCGATCAGGATGCCTACCTGTCGATGATCCGGGGCTATTGCGATGCCTACGGGGTCGAGATCGACGACGACACCCTGCGCGCCGAGGCGATCGAATGGCAGGCCACCCGCGGCGCGCGCTCGGGCCGCGTGGCGTGGCAGTTCTTCACCGATCTCGCGGGGCGTCGCGGCGTCCGGGTGTGAACCGCGCCAGCACCCCGATCACCAGCACGGTCAGCACGATCCGGTAGATATGGTGCAGCGTGACAAATGCCGGATTGGCGTTGAGGCTCAGCGCCACCAGCGCCATTTCCGTCACGCCCCCGGGCGCGAGGCTGATGACCAGCACGTCCACCG
>MRWG01001236.1_pt1 | contig 17609 bp, 22 predicted proteins | sample 1013341 | NCBI WGS metagenome assembly MRWG01 (sample SAMN06117577, study PRJNA244670) | biofilm metagenome | biome: Water; feature: Cathode Biofilm; material: Biofilm; isolation source: microbial consortium enriched at the cathode of a solar microbial fuel cell | place: USA: District of Columbia ... | reverse complement strand
GGGGCATTGGGGGGGCATTGGGGGGCGGCTGCGGCAAAGCGCGCGCGTGAAAGGCGCCCTGTTGAAGCAGCCGGGCCGCGCCGTCATAGTAGGCGTTGGACGTCGACGCGCGCGGAAAGGACACCCGATGCAAAGCCAGAACAAGATCCTGGACGACATGGCCAAGGTGGCGAGCAGCGCCATGGGCGTGGCCGCGGGCATGCGCAGCGAGGTCGAGGCGCGCTTTCGCGAGCAGCTGGAGCGCCTGCTGGCCCAGATGGACGTGGTGCCGCGCGAGGAGTTCGACGCCATGAAGGCCGTGGCGGTGGCCGCCCGCGAGGGCCAGGAGGCCCTGGCCGAGCAGGTGGCGGCGCTGGAAAAGCGCCTGGCCGCCCTGGAAGCGGCCCAGAAGGCCCCCAAAAAAGCGGCTCCCAAGGCTGCCCCCAAAGCGTCGGGCAAGGCGGGCGAGCCGCCCGCGGGCGACGGCTGAGCCGCCCGGGACCGCTTGGGGCGCCCGCCGGGTGCCGCCGTTCACCGCTGGCTAGCGCTCCGGGGGCCGGCGCCCGTCCGTCCACAGCTTTCTGCAAAACCCCCGGATTTGCGCCTAATCCTTTGTTGCACAGCGGAATCAATTGAGGCTACGCTACATGTGGTAGCGGCGGCGTCGCCTTATTCCATATATCGGGCTCAAGTGGGACGCTCGACCCTGCCACCGCCAACCGAAGAGGCTGTATCGCAATGGTCGAACTCGTTTCCGAATACCACCATCCGATCAACCCCCTCGACCTCCTGGAAGAACTCGGTACCGCCAACGACTGGACCCTCGACCGCCACAGCGAGTCGGAGCTCTTGATCGAGATGTCCGGGCATTGGTGCGAATACCACATGTACTCCGTCTGGCAGGCGGACGTGAGCTCCATGTTCTTTTCCTGCCACTTCGACATGAAAGTTCCCGCCGAGCGCCGTGGCGAGGTCTGCGAGCTGCTGGCGCAGGCCAACGAACGGCTGTGGCTCGGGCACTTCGACCTGATGTCCGAGGAAGGCGCCCTCATGTACCGCCACACCATCCCGCTGCGCGGCCTGCCTGGCGCGTCGCTGGAGCAGCTGGAAGACCTAGTGGAGGCGGCCCTCATGGAGTGCGACCGTATCTATCCGGCCCTGCAGCTGGTGGTCTGGGGCAATTCCCCGGTGCGCGAGGCCCTGGACGCGGCAATGCTGGAGACGGTTGGCGAAGCCTGACGCCATGCCGGGAATGCCATGAAGCCCGTAGTGTCATGAACCTGGGTGGACCGCTGCTGTTGGTCGGTTGCGGCAAGATGGGCGGGGCGCTGCTGGAAGGCTGGCTCAGCCGCGGCATCGCCCCCGCCGACGTCTGGATCGTCGAGCCCAACGCGGATCCCCTGCAGGGCTTCATCGCCCGCGGCGTCCACCACGCGGCCGAGGCCGCGGCCCTGCCCGGTGACCTGAAACCCGCCCTCATCGTCTTCGCCGTGAAGCCGCAGATGCTGGCCGCGGCGCTGCCCGCCTACACCGCCTTCGCCGAAGCGGGCGCGGCGGCGCTCTCCATCGCCGCCGGCTGGCGCATCGCCGGCTTCGAGCAGGCGCTGGGCGCGGCGACGCCCGTCGTGCGCGCCATGCCCAACACCCCCGCCGCCGTGGGGCGCGGCATGACCGTGCTCTGCGCCAACGACAAGGCCGACGCCAGGCTGCAGGAGGTCTGCGGCGAGCTGCTCTCCGCGGTGGGCGAGACCGCCTGGGTCGACGACGAGGGCCTCATCGACGCGGTGACCGCCGTCTCCGGCGGCGGCCCGGCCTACGTCTTTCTGCTCATCGAGTGCCTCGCGAAAGCCGGCGTCGAGGCCGGCCTGCCCGAGGACCTAGCCATGCAGTGCGCCCGCGTCACCGTGGCCGGCGCCGGGGAGCTGGTGCACATCGCCAGCGAGCCGGCCTCCACCCTGCGCGAGAACGTCACCTCGCCCGGCGGCACGACGCTGGAGGCCTTGAAGGTCCTCATGGCCGAGGACGGCCTGCAGCCGCTCATGACCCGCGCCATCGCCGCCGCCACCGCCCGCAGCAAGGAGCTGGGCTAGGCGCCGCTCTTCGAAAGGCGTTCCCGCATGGTAGAGAAGCACCTGGGCGCCGGCCGCGTTTTCGCCAGCCACTATCAGATTGTCGTCTGCGACGATCCGGCGCGCGGCCTCGGCGACGGCGAGAACTGGGACGAGGCGGCCTTCGAACAGGGCTTTGTCGGCGGCGAATCGTTCCGCCTAGTGCGCACTCAGGCGGACCTCAACGACCATTGGGTGGAGCTGGTCGCCTCCGACACGCCGCCCGATCCCGACCACTGGGACAGCGTCATTTGCGTGCCCTTCCACTCGGTGACCGGGCAGTTGCACGTCATGTCCGTGGTCACCGTCGCGCCGGATCTCTCGGCGGAGATTGGGGCCGGCGATTTTGCCGTCTACGTCGCGGGACAGAACCTCGGCGTCGATCAGTTCTCCCTCGGCGAGGACGATGAGCTGACGGACGAGCAGCTGGCGGCGCGCCGCGACCTGGAATGGTACCGTCTCTACGTCGTTCCAGGCGCCCCGCCGCGGGTGGGACGCCTGGGCGGCTGAACGCTAGTAAAGGATGCCCTTCGCGGCACCCTGCTCGTGCACCATTTCCTCGACCGCCTTGTCGAAGGAGTCGCCTGGGCTGTCGCTGGCCAGCTTCTCGGCAATGTAGGCCTCGCGCGCCTGCACCAGCTTGTCGATCTCGCCGCGCAGGGCCGCGCGCTCGGCGCTCTTTTCGGCGATCACGGCTTTCTGTTCCTCCGGGCTCAGCGCCTGCAGTGGTGCCGGCAGGTCCTCCGGCTTCAGGTCCTCCAGCGTCACCGTGCCCCGGTCCAAGTCGTTGATCAACTCGCCGCCGCCGGTGACGATCTCCGCCTCGACCGCCTTGCTGCTGCGGTAGGACGAGATGTCGGCGGCGACCGCGCCGGAGGCGGCGAGCTGGTGCACATCGCCAGTGAGCCCGCCTCGCAATTGCGCGAAAACGTCACCTCGCCCGGCGGCACGACGCTGGAGGCGCTCAAGATACTCATGGCCGAAGACGGTCTGCAGCCGCTCATGACCCGCGCCATCGCCGCCGCCACGAAGCGCAGCAGGGAGCTGGGCTGACCGGCCGCGCTCCGGGCCGCTTTGACATTTCTTGCGGCGGGGCCATGTCACTAACATGAGCAAAACATGGCTCACCTCCCGCCGCGCGGTTCTCGGCGCCCTGGCGGCACTTCCTTTCGCTGGACGCCTGGCAGTCGCCCAGGATGCGCCCATCACCCGCGCCATCCCGTCCAGCGGCGAGGAAATCCCCGTCATCGGCATGGGGTCCTGGATCACCTTCAACGTCGGCAATGACCGCAAGCTGCGCGACGAACGCGCCGAGGTGCTGCGCGTCTTCTTCGCGCAAGGCGGCAAGGTCATCGACTGCTCGCCGATGTACGGCACCTCGGCGGAAGTGATCGGCTACGGCCTGGAGAAGCTCGGCCGGCCGCCGCAGCTGTTCTCCGCCAGCAAGGTCTGGACCTGGTGGCAGAACGACGGGCCGGAGCAGATGGAAAAGCAGCGTGCCGCCTGGGGCATCGAGGGCTTCGACCTCATGCAGGTGCACAACCTGCTGAACTGGGCGGGCCATCTGGCGACCTTGAGGGAGATGAAGGCGGAAGGCCATATCCGCTACCTGGGCGTCACCACCTCGCACGGCCGCCGCCATGACGAGCTGGAAGAGGTGATGAAAAGCCAGAGCCTCGACTTCGTGCAGTTCACCTACAACATCCTCGATCGCGAGGCCGAAGACCGGCTGCTGCCGCTCGCCGCCGGGCGCGGCCAGGCGGTGCTGGTGAACCGGCCCTTCCGCCGTAAGGACCTGATCCGCCGCTTCGAAAAGCATCCCCTGCCGGACTGGGCGGGCGAGTTCGACGCCGCCAACTGGCCGCAGTTCCTCCTGAAGTTCATCATCTCCCATCCCGCCGTCACCTGCGCCATCCCCGCCACCTCGCGCGCCGACCACATGGCCCAGAACATGGGCGCGCTCTACGGCCGCCTGCCCGACGCCGCGCTGCGCCGGCGCATGGTCGCCTACGTGGAAAGTCTCTAGGCTGGTCTCATGTTTCCTTATGACGCCGAGGTGCTGGCGCTCACCTATGCGCAGTACAACGCCGCCGCCTGGCCGGGCCAGCCGGTCGCCCTGCTGCTGGCCCTGGCAGCCTTGGGGCTGGCCGCCTGGCCGCGGCGCGGCGGCGGCCGGATCATCGGCGCGATCCTGGCGGCTTTCTGGCTGTGGTGCGGCCTGGTGTTCTTTCCGCGCACCATGGCGCCGCTCGACTTCATGGCGCCGGTCTACGGCTGGGTCTTCGTATTCCAGGCCGCGCTGCTGGCCTGGGCCCTGGTGTGGCGCCGGCGTACCTTTCGCTTCCGCCCGGAGGCGGCCTCGGGGGCTGCGCTGGCGATTGCCGCCGGGGCGCTCTTCGGCCTGCCGGCGCTCTCCGTCTTCGGCGGGGCCGGCTGGGCCGGGGCGCGCATCGTCGGCCTGGCACCCGGCCCGACGGTGCTCTTCACCCTCGCCCTTCTGCTGCTGACCGAGGGGCGGTGGCGCTGGCTGCTGATGGTGGTGCCGCTGGCCTGGTGCTTGCTGGCCGGGTTCATGGCCTGGGTCCTGGCGGTGCCGGAGGCCTGGCCCCTGCCGCTGCTGGGCGCCGTGGCGCTGGTTCTCACTTTTGGGGCCCCTCGCCGCCCTGGGTGATCGTTGGCGCGCGAGCGTGCTATGCTGGCGGCAAAGACGGCAATTTCAGGAAGCGTTCTCTATGAGCGAAGCGCCAATCCAGGCCCCCATGAAGGACAGCGCCCGGCGGGTGCAGCAGGCGATCGAGGCGGCGGGCTTCGATTTCCAGGTCCGCGAGTTTCCCGCCTCGACCCGCACCTCGGAAGAGGCGGCGGCGGCCATCGGCTGCTCGGTGGCGCAGATCGCCAAGTCGCTGATCTTCCGCGCCAAGGAATCGAACCGCGCGGTGCTGGTCATGGCCAGTGGCGCCAACCGGGTTGACGAGAAGGCGGTGGGGCGCCTGCTGGGCGAGAAGCTGGGCCGTGCCGACGCGGACTTCGTGCGCGCCGCCACGGGCTTTGCCATCGGCGGGGTGCCGCCGGTCGGCCACCGCGAAACGCCGGTCACTTTCATCGACGCCGACCTGATGGAGCTGGGCGAGATCTGGGCCGCCGCCGGCACGCCCAACGCGGTCTTCCGCCTGACACCGCCGGAGCTGGTGTCGCTCACCGGCGGCCAGGTCGCGGCGCTCAAGAAGGCGGGGTGACCCCCGCGCGGCCTTTTCCCCGCGCGCCGCAAACCTAGGTTAAAGGGCGAGAAGGAGGGATCGACATGGTCAAGAAAGCCACCTCAAAGAAAGCTTCCGCCAAGAAGGGCGCGGCCAAAAAGACCGCGGCCAAAGAGACGGGGGGCAGGAGCGGCAAGGGCGACCCGTCGCGGCGGATCATCGATGCCGCCTTCGCCCTGGCTGCCGAACGCGGCTGGCGCGACCTCTCCCTGGCCGAGATCGCCGAGGCAGCCGGGCTGCCGCTGTCCACGGTCTATCCGGTCTTTTCTTCCAAGCAGGCGATCCTCAACGGCTTCGCGCGCCAGGTCGACGCGGCGATGCTGGCCGAGGGCGCCGAGGACCTGGACCTGCCGGCGCGAGACCGCCTCTTCGACATGATCATGCGCCGCTTCGATGCCCTGCAGCCCTACAAGGAGGGCCTGGGCGCCATCCTGCAGGATCAGCTGTGCGACCCCCTGGCGGCCTGCTGCGGGCTCGACCGACTGGGCCGCTCCATGGCCGCCACCCTGGAGGCTGCTGGTTTCTCCACCACCGGCTGCCGGGGCGTGCTGCGCATCAAGGGGCTCTCGGCCATCTACCTCTCGGCGGTGCGGGTCTGGCTGCGCGACGACAGCGAGGACATGGCCAAGACCATGGCCCACCTGGACAAGCAGCTCAGCCGGATCGATTCCCTGATCGGCCGCCTCAAGAGCTACCGGCCCGGAGGTCAGCACAGCCGCGAGGCCGCCGCCTGAGCCGGCGCAGGCCGCCACGACGGGGACTGGCGGCTCCACGAGGGCCCGGGACCCCAAGTCCCTCTTGTGGTTAACGAATTTCGCAGCTGCACGCGTAGAGCAGCACGACTCCAGGGATTTCCTGGGTTCATTCTATTGTGCAGTGCAAAAAAATCCTTGACCGCCTACGAACGCTGGCCTATATCACGGTCACGCACTGATTTGTGCAGTGCAACAATTCGCGGGGTCGCCCCGCCAGGGATAGGAGCCCGAACCATGGCTGTTTCCGGTAACCCCTTTCTGAACGGTGAGTTCGCCAAGTTCGACTTCGCCGCTCTTATGGATCCCAGCAAGTTTGCTGAGCAGTTCGAGAAGTTCGATTTCGCCAAGACGGCGGACCAGTTCAAGTTCCCGGGCCTGGATGCCCAGGCGCTGGTCGAGTACCAGAAGCGCAACCTCGAGGCCTTCGCCTCTGCCAACAAGATCGCGCTGGAAGGCGCCCAGGCGGTGTTCCGCCGCCAGGCCGAGATCCTGCGCCAGGGTGTTGAAGAGGCCTCCAAGGCGTTCTCCGAGCTGAACGCCGCCGACACGCCGCAGGACAAGATCGTCAAGCAGGCCGAGCTGGTCAAGGAAGCCTACGAAGCCGCTCTCGCCAACCTTCGCGAGCTGACCGAGATGGCCAGCAAGTCGAACGGCGAGGCCGCTGATCTGCTGTCGACCCGCGTGAGCGAAAGCCTCGGCGAGTTCACCAGCGAGGTCAAGAAGACCGCGAAGAAGAAGTAAGCGAGCTTTTTCGCGGGAGCTATTTCCTCCCCAAAGTACCCTGTACCTAGAGTACCCTATAACTTGCCTTAAGGGCCGTCCCTCGGGACGGCCCTTTTTTATGCGCGCGGCCGGCGCGGGCCGGGGCTTAACTTGCGCCGCCGGCGCCCTATCTTCTTCCCCTGAACCCCACCCACGGAAAAGGGAGATGAGGAAATGAGGCAGGCAGTGAGGCTTTCGGTTCTGGCAATGGCGGCGGCGCTGCTGCCCTTCGCGGCGGTGGCCGGCGAGAAGGTCATCTACACCGTAGAGGGCGGCAACTACGAGGGCTACAGCGCCCCCGCCAAGGGCCCCTCCAAGGGGCTGGTGCTGGTGATCCACGACTGGGACGGCCTGACCGGGTACGAGGAAAAGCGCGCCGACATGCTGGCGGAGATGGGCTACGACGCCTTCGCCGTCGATCTCTACGGCCAGGGCAACCGCCCGGTGGAGACCGGCGCCAAGAAGGCCGAGACCGGCAAGCTCTACAAAGACCGTGAGAAGATGCGCGGCCTGATCCTCGGCGGCCTGGCCGAGGCCCGCAAGCTGAACGGCGGCCCGGCGGTGGTCATGGGCTACTGCTTCGGCGGCGCGGCGGTGCTGGAGCTGGCGCGCTCCGGCAAGGGCAAGGACATCGCCGGCTACGCCACCTTCCACGGCGGCCTCTCGACCCCGGCGGGCCAGAGCTATCCGGCCGACACCCCGCCGCTGCTCATCGCCCACGGCGGCGCCGACAGCGCCATCACCATGGACGACGTGGCCGCCCTCTCCAAGGAGCTGGAGGCCGGCGGCATTGCTTACGAGATCCAGGTCTATTCCGGCGCCCCGCACGCCTTCACGGTCTTCGGCTCCGACCGCTACCGCGAGGTCGCTGACACCCAGTCCTGGGACGCCTTCCAGGACTTCCTCGCCACCAACCTGGCGGGCAGCTAGGCAACCACTGCGGGGGTGCCCTGCCCGAACACCCTCCACTGTCGTCCCGGGGCTTGTCCCCGGGACCCATTGGCGATCGCGTGTGGAGAAGCAGTGGCGCCGTGAGCAAGAGGATTGCTGCCAGGGCTTGAACGGCTAGGGCATTGGGTCCCGGCAACAAGTGCCGGGACGACAGCCCGGATGTGGCGAGGGCGAGTCTTTCAGACCTGAGAAGGGTTTTTCCCGCCGCCGTTCAGAAGATCCCCGCTTCCAGCCCGGCGGCCATGGCCAGGCCCAGGTTGCGGCAGTCCTCCACGAAGCTTTCCTGCCAGGCGCCGCGGCAGACCAGCGGCTCCTGCACCGCGCGCCACTTGAGGCCCGTGGTGATGCTCTCCACCGCCCGCTTGGTGCCGGTGCCGTCGTGGCCGGCGCGGATGTAGAGGGCGTAGGGCAGGGCCTCGGTCTGCTCGATGACGCCGTAGTAGGTGCGGTCGAAGAAGTCCTTCAGGGCGCCGCTCATGTAGCCCAGGTTCTCGGTGGTGCCCAGGATGATGCCGTCGGCCGCCAGTACCTCCGCAGGGCCCGCCTCGAAGGGGGTGAGGGCGACGGTCTCCACGCCCTCGACCTCGTCCGAGCGCGCGCCCGCCACAACGGCGTCGCGCAGGCGCAGGGTGTTGTCGGAGGGGACGTGGGCGACGACGAGCAGGCGCTTAGCCATCACACGCCAGCTAGGCGGACAGCCGCTTGCAGAGGGCCCGGAGATAGCGGTGGTCGGCGTCGGTGAATTCCCCGGCGGCGATGTCGGACTTGTAGTCCTCCAGCTCCTGGCGGAACTCGTCGGAGTTGTCGGTCTTGGCCAGCAGCTTCTCGATAAGGGCCAGGCTCTCGGAATTCTTCGCCGCGGCGTCGGCCGGCAGTTCGTCGAGATTGCCCAGGTCGCCAAGATCAATGCCGGCGCCGCCGCCGCTGTCCGCGGCCTCGGCGCCGATGCCGGGCGCCAGCAGCTCGTCCCAGGCGCTGCCGGCGGCCGTCACCTTGGTGTCGAGCACCCGGGCCGCGGCCAGCGCTTCCTCGTCGTTGTCGCTGCCCAGGGTCTCCAGCAGGGAGATCAGTTCGTCCCGATCCAAGCGGCCGGCCATAGTGCGCCTCGTTCCAGTTCTGCGAATCCGTCTGGGTCGTACTCTAACGAACCCGCCCGCAACTGGGCAAACCCTGGAAGCAGCGGGGTCCCGGGCCTCAGGCGGCGGCGCTGAGCGAGGAGACCTCTTGGCTGTCCTCGCCGGCCTCCTCGATCAGCGCCTTGTGCAAGGCACGGATGCAGGCGTCATGGTCGCCCTCCTCGACGATCACCTGCATGTCCACCTTGCGGAGAAGGTCGTTGAAGCCCAGCGGCTCGATCCCGGCCTCGGCCAGCGCCGTCAGCACCCGGGCGCCGAGGCCCGGCAGGCGCAGGTCGCGGCCGATGATGGAGATCAGCGCCACGTTGCGCGAAGAGATCGAGGCCGAGGGGAAACGCTCGTTCAGGTCCTGCTCGACCCGCTTCACCGCCTTGGCCGAGCCCTTGAGGAAGTGGGTGATGGTGTTGGCGTTGGAGGTCTTGGTGACGATGCGCGCCTTGTGGCGCTTCAGCGTCTCCAGGATGGCCGCGTCGTAGCCCTTCACGCCGACCATGTCCTGCTCGAAGAACTCGAAGGCGTAGACGCTCTTCAGGCCGGTGATCATCTCGACTGCCGGGGCCGTCGCCTCCAGGTCGCCGCGGATCATCGCGCCGGGGTCTTCCGGCTCGAAGGTGTTCATGATGCGCAAGGGAATACGCGCCTGGCGCAGGCCCTTGGCGGCGCTGGGGTGGATCGCCTCCATGCCCATGTTTGAGAGCTGGTCGGCGACATCGTAGTTGGTCTCGGCGATCTGCTTCACCGCCTCGGCGCCGACCAGCTTGGGGTCGGCGGAGGAGAGGTGGAACTCCTTGTGGATGATCGCTTCCGCCGCGCCGCTGTCGACGGCGATGCGCGAGAAGGTGATTTCGCTGTAGCCGCGGCCATAGAGGCCGACCAGGCCTTCCTCGCACTGGGCGTAGCCGGTGACGATGGGCAGCTGCGTGGTCAGGTCCAGCGGCTCGAAGGCCTCGGCGATGCGCTCGTCCAGCTTCCTGCTGCCGGTCTCGCGCCAGCCGGTCAGGTCGACGAAGACCGCGTTGACGCCGCGGCGCTTCAGGGCCAGCGTCAGGTTGTGGGCGCTGTGCGCCTCGCCGATGCCGCTCAGCATCTCGCGCACGGTCAAGAGGTGCTCGGGCAGCTTGAAATGGCCGAAGGAGCAGAGCCGGCGCAGGTCCATGAGGCAGCTGCGCACGCCCTCGACGCGCTCCTCCACGAAGCGGTCGGCCAGGGCGATGTCGGCGGGGTCCTCCAGGACCTCGCGGTTCTTGTCGCGCATGGCCGCGGCCATGCGGGTCAGGGAGTCGCCCCAGGCCCATTCGTTCTCGGAGCCGGAGTAGAGCGCGTAGACGCCGGGCTCGCCGGTCTTCTTGTGCTCCAGCAGCAGGTCGGTCATGCCGCTGTAGGCGGAGACCACGAAGACGCGGTTATAGAGCTCGGCCTCCTGGTGCGCGCCGATCACGATGTTGTCCAGCACCGTGTCGATCGCGGACATGGAGGTGCCGCCGATCTTGTGGACCGTGTGGCCTGCGCCCTGAGGGGCTTCGTTCTGATTGCCCGAGCGTTGTTGCAGCATGGCTTCCGTCACTGGGTTCTTCTCCCGGCCTGACGGCGCGGGCGCCGGCCTTGTCGGCGCCCGTCCACATCAAACCTGATAATCGCTTGTCTCTTAAGGTCTCTTCTCTTTCGGCGCTGCCCTGTCAGGCGGCGCCGTGGTCAGGCGGCGTCGTCCTCCAGGGCGTAGGCGCCGTCGGGACCGTGCACTTCCTTGCCGGTGACCGGCGGGTTGAAGCAGCAGGCCATGACCATTTCGGTCTTGCCGCGCAGGATGTGCTTGTCGTGCTTGTCGAGGGCGTACATCACGCCGGGCCGGATCTCGTGGACCTCGCCGGTGGCGCAGTCCTCGATCGAGCCTTCGCCGGAGATGCAGTAGACCGATTCGAAGTGGTTCTTGTAGTGCAGGTGCAGCTCGGCGCCCTCGAAGATGGTGGTGATATGGAAGCTGAAGCCCATGTCATCACCTTTCAGCAGCAGGCGCACGCTCTTCCAGCCTTCGGCGCTGACGCAGCGCTCGCTGTTCTCGGCTTCCTTGTAATCGCGAACAATCATCTCTCTGTCGAACTCCTCGTAAATCAGGCGGCGGCAGCCGAACGATGCGTCTCTTCGAAGGCTTCGGCAAGCATATCGAGGCCGGCGTCGAGCTGCCCGGTCTTGATGGTCAGCGGCGCCAGCACCTTGACCACCTCGTCGTGGGCGCCCGAGGTCTCGATGATCAGGCCGCGCTCGAAGGCGGCGGCGCAGATTGCCGAGGCGGTGTCGCCATCGCCCACGTCGATGCCGCGGAACATGCCCCGGCCCTTGGTCGAATAGCCGTGCTTCTTGGCGATCTCGTCCAAGCGCCGGGCCAGGTGGTCGCCCTTGTCCTGCACGGCCTGGGCGAAGTCCGGATTGCGCCAGAATTTCTCCAGCGCCACCTTGGCGGTGACGAAGGCGTGGTTGTTGCCGCGGAAGGTGCCGTTGTGCTCGGCCGGGCCCCAGACGTCGTGCTCCGGTTTCAGCAGCACCATGGCGAAGGGCAGGCCCATGCCCGACAGCGACTTGGCCAGGGTCACGATGTCCGGCGAGATGCCCATCTCCTCGAAGGAGAAGAAGGTGCCGGTGCGCCCGCAGCCGGCCTGGATGTCGTCGACGATCAGCAGGCTGCCGTGCTTGCGCGCCAGCTTCTCCAGGCGCTGCATGAACTCGGCCGAGGCGACGTTGAGGCCGCCTTCGCCCTGCACCGTCTCGATGATGAAGGCCGCCGGCGGCGTCATGCCGCTGGAGGGGTCGTCCAGCATCTGCTCGAGCATCGCCAGGCTGTCGGCGCCGCTTTCCAGGTAGCCGTCGTAGGGCACCCGCGTCACGCCCTCCAACGGCACGCCCGCCCCGCCGCGGTGATAGCCGTTGCCGGTGCAGGCCAGCGCCCCCAGGGTGACGCCGTGGAACCCGTTGGTGAAGGCGACGACCTGCTGGCGGCCGGTCACCTTGCGGGCCAGCTTCAGCGCCGCCTCGACGGCGTTGGCGCCGGTCGGGCCGGTGAACTGCAGGCGGTAGTCCATGTCGCGCGGCTGCAGGATGATCTCCTCGAAGGCCTTGATGAAGTCGGCCTTGGCCTCGGTGTACATGTCCAGGCCGTGGGTCACGCCGTCGCGCAGGATGTAGTCGACCAGCGCCAGCTTCATGTCCGGATCGTTGTGGCCGTAGTTCAGCGTCGAGCAGCCGGCCAGGAAATCGATGTAGCGGCGGCCGTCCTCGGCGATCAGCTCTGCCCCGCAGGCGCGCTCGAACAGCACCGGGAAGCTGCGGCAGTAGCTGCGGATTTCGGATTCTCTGCGGGTAAAGGTGTCGAGTGCCGAGGACATGGAGGGGCCTCTTTCTTTGTTGCGGGAAGCGGTGTTTCTGGGAGTGCGGGGCGCCCGAGGCGGCCCAGATCAAATCAGATCAGATCAATTCAGATCAGGCCTGGTCAGGCGGCGCGCTGCAGGGCGATGCGGTCGATGGGACCGATCTCCACCAGATGCTCGGTGGCGTGGGCGCCGCCGAAGTGGGCCTCGCGCTCGAAGTGCGCGTCGTCGACCATGGGCGCGTCCAGGTCGTCGGCGATGGCGCGGAACAGCGCCCAGGACGCCTTGTTGTCGCGCGTGATGGTGCTGTGGATGTGGCGCACCTGGCGGCATTCCGGGCGCTGCAGCAGCTCGCGGATCAGCCGCTTTGCCACGCCGCGGCCGCGGGCGTCGGGATGCACGGCGACCTGCCAGACGAAAAGCGTGTCCGGCGACTCCGGGGGCCTGTAGCCGGAGATCCAGCCGACGGGCTCGCCGTCGAGCTCTGCCAGGGCGCAGGTGCCGGCGAAATGCGAGCACTGCAGCAGATTGCAGTACATCGAATTGTCGTCCAGCTTCTCGATGCTCTTGATCAGGTTCCACACCCTGGCGCCGTCGGCCTTCTTCGGCTTGCGGAATCGCAAGGCGCCCGCGGTGCGGGCCTTGGGAGATTTCAGAGCGGTTTCCAACTGCATTTTTTGTTCGTCTCCAAGCGGCGAGGACGCCAGATACTTTGTCCGTCAAACTAATTTGTCAACCGTAAAGGCGACGTAAATTTTTTGGCTATCTTGTTGAAAACTCTCGAAACGCGCAGAAAACGTGGACAAATGCGGGATCGCTAAAATTCGTATGAAGTTTTAGTGTCAAAGTGTCTTTGAACTGAGCCGAAAATATCTTTAGTTAGGAGAACTAAAAGCGCCCTTGGCCGCCCTGCGGCCGCCCCCTAGGATCGAGTCGACAACAGGCTGGAATTCGAGAGCTCGGGGATCCCTTGGTACAAGTATCGCGGCGGCGCTCCCAACAGGCCCTGACGGCCATGCGCCAAATCCTGCGCGCGACGGACAACTATGCGCGCAAGCTGTCACGGGAGACCGGCCTGACCGCCTCCCAACTGCTGCTGCTGCAGGTGCTCGACGAGCACGGCGAGACCACCGCCGGCCAGATCGCCGGGCACATGGGCATCACCCAGGCCACCACCACCAGCCTGCTGCATAAGCTGGAGGGCCGCGACCTGGTGCACCGCCAGCGCGGCGACGCGGACCGCCGCCAGGTCTGGCTGTCGCTGACCGACGCCGGGCGCGAGAAGCTGGCCGCCGCGCCGGACGGGCTGCAGGAGAATTTCCGGGAGCGTTTCGAAAACCTGGAATCCTGGGAGCAGGCCATGCTGGTCGCGGCGCTGGAGCGGGTCGTGGCCCTGCTGGATGCCGAAAGCCTGGACGCCGCGCCGGTCCTGGACGTGGGCGCCATCGACCGCGAGCAGCACTAGCTGCCCCTCTGCCGGCGGGCGCCCTTAGCGGCTGACCACCACCATCTTCTCGATGACGTCGTCCATCTCCCGGTCGTCGACCAGGATGTGCAGCGCCTCCAGCATCGGCAGCAGGTTGCTGCGCTTGCCGATGCGGATCACCGGGTTCTTGCCGGGGATCAGCATGGTGCGTTCGCCGAAGTTGAGGCGCAGGTAGAGCGTGCCGTTCTCCTCGAACCACCAGGGCGCCGGCTGCTTGTAGGTCATCTGCTTGACGGTCTCGCCGTCCTGCTCCACGTACTCGTGGCTCGGGTAGGTGAAGTCGGGGTCGTGCGCCAGGCCGATCTGGTGGTTCAGGCCCTCCAGGAAAATACGGCGCAGGTCTTCCATGCGGCGGTTGACCAGCTTCCTGCGGCGCGCCGGATTGTCGGTGCGCGGCGGGCGCGCCGGGACGACGAAGTCGAGCTCTTCACGCGAGACGGCAACGGGGCGTGAGACGGAAATGGGGGGCCTCCAGGCGCTTCTTGCGCCGGCTGTGAACAGGGAGGCGGAGACTATCCGAAGTGTCGCATATTGTCAAAATGCGACACTCGAGTCGTATTTACGACAAATCAAGTATTGTTCCGCAGAAGAAATCCGTCGGTGTTTCAACGGATCTGCCCGGCCCTTCCGGGGATATTTCGCCGCCCGGGCGGCGATTCCCGACGATCGCCGGAACGGCGGCGAAGAATATTTTTGAGGCATTCCGGTGGTTTGCGCGGCTCTGGCGGCTTGTCGGGCGGATCGCCGGAATGATAGCCTCGCCACTCTCCACCGAGGCGCGAACAGGACAGTTAGAGGCATCCAAGGTCATGGCAGTGAGCCCGCAGATCTCCTTCGACGACTTCATGAAAATCGACGTGCGGGTCGGCACCATCGTCGACGCCCAGCCCTTTCCCGAGGCGCGGCGCCCGGCCATCAAGCTGTGGGTCGACCTGGGCGAGGAGATCGGCGTGAAGAAGTCCTCCGCCCAGATCACCGTGCACTACGACCCGGAGCACCTGGTCGGCAAGCAGGTCGCCGCGGTGGTGAACTTCCCGCCGCGCCAGATCGGCAAGTTCATGTCCGAGGTCCTGGTGCTGGGCTTTCCCGACGGCGAGGGCGAGGTGGTGCTGGTGACATCCGACCAGCCGGTCCCCAACGGCGGCCGGTTGTACTGAGGCGCCCGCGGAATCAAAAAGGGCCGCCCGGCGGGGCGGCCCTTTTCGTATCGGATCTGAGTCCGGCGTTCAGGTGATGTTGAAGCGCTGCAGGACGTCGGCCAGGTCGTCGCCGAACTGGGTGCCGCGGCGGATCAGGCCGACGTTCATCGGCAGGGCCTTCAGGTCCGGGTGGTCCGGGTCGAGGCTGGTCAGCAGGGCCACCGGGATCGACTTGGTCGCCGGCATGGCGGCCAGCGCGCAGGCCAGGTCGACGCCGCTCATGCGCGGCATGACCTGCGAGGTGATGACCAGGTCCGGCTTGGTCTCGAGGATCAGCTCCAGCGCCTCGATGGGGTTCATCACCGTGGCGACGCGGTAGCCGCAGGCCGCCAGCTCGCGGCCCACCACCTTGGCGGCCGAGCGCTGCGGAATGATCACGGTGACGTCCTTGTCCATCACCGTCACGTCTTCGACGTTGAAGGTGTTCTGCTGCGGCAGCTCGCGCAGCACCTTGGCGACGTTCTCGACGTCGACGGTCTCGCCGTCCAGCACCGCGGAGATGCGGTCGGCGAAGGCGATCAGGTCGTCGGCCTGCTTGTTGTCGACGGCGTCGATCTCGCTGAGGTATTCGTCCAGGCGGTGGGTCAGGGGGCCGAAGCCGACCAGGTTCACCGCGCGCGCCTTCATGCGCAGGTTGGCCGACTCCTGGGCCAGGGCCTTGGCGGCTTCCTTGGGGTTGAGGACGCCGTTCTTCACCTGCTGGACGCGCAGTTCCAGGTTACTGACGAGATCACGCGCCTCGTCGAGCACTTCGCTCTCAAGCTGAGAATCGAGTTCTTCTTCCGAAATCAACCCACGCGTGGTGGCCATGCCCTTAGCTCCGTAACCTGCTTTTGCGGGAAACTGACGGCGGTCAGCGGCGTCAGCTTAGACGCCAAGAGTTAAGGCTGTATAAATGGCAATGAACCCCTGGTTGCGGCTCCGCGGGGCGCTTCCCCCGTGTGATTTCAGGGCGCGAATCCGGGGTGCGACGTCAGGGTGCGGTTCTAGACCGGCAGCCAGATCCGGGCCCTGAGCCCGCCGCCGGGGGCGCTCTCCAGGGTCACGTCGCCGCCGTGGCTGCGGGCCACGTCGCGGGCAATGGTCAGGCCCAGGCCGATGCCGCCGGTCGCCGGATTGCGCGACTGCTCCAGCCGGTAGAAGGGCTTGAAGACGTCCTCGTGGCGCTCCGGCGGGATGCCGGGGCCGTCGTCGTCCACCGTGACCTCGACCATGTTCTTGCGCCGCCCGGCGCGCACCGCCACGTGCTCGCCGTGGCGCTGGGCGTTGGCGACGAGGTTGGTCAGGCAGCGGCGCATGCCGTCGCGGCGCAGCGGCAGGGTGATGTCCTGCTCCACGTGCAGGTCGACGGCGCGGCCGTCGCGCGTCATCTGGTCGATCACGTCGCGCAGCAGCCCGCCCAGGTCGGTGGGCGCCGGCGTCTCCTGGCCCTCGCCGCGGGCGAAGGCGAGGTAGCCTTCGACCATGTGCTCCATCTCCGCCACGTCGGAGCGCAGGTTCTGCACGTCGGGCGCGTCCTCCAGCATCTCCAGCTGCAGCTTCATGCGGGTCAGCGGCGTGCGCAGGTCGTGGCTGACGCCGGCCAGCATCTCGGTGCGCTGCTGGATCTGGCGCTTGATGCGGTCGCGCATGTTGATGAAGGCGGCCGCGGCCTGGCGCACCTCGGTCGCGCCCTCCGGCTTGAAGTCGCGCACCTCATGGCCCTTGCCGAAGCTTTCGGCGGCGCGCGCCAGGCGGCGGATCGGCTTCACCTGGTTGCGCATGAAAATGACCGCAACGCCGAACAGCAGGATCGAGCTGCCGATGGTCCAGAAGATGAAGATGTAGGTGGTGGAGGAGAACAGCCGCTCGTCGGTGACCAGCACGCGCAGCACGCCCTTGGGCAACTGGACCAGGATCTCCACCCGGTCCTTGATGGAGCGGGCGTCGATCACGAAGGGCTGGCGCAGGCGCTCCTGCAGGGCGTCGGTCAGGCGCGATTCCACCACGCCGCGCACCCGGCGTTGCGCCGGCACCAGCAGCTCGGCGCCTTCGGTCAGGGTGAGTTCCAGCTGCATGGAGCTGCGCGCCAGGTGGAAGATGCGGCGCTGCTCGAGGTCGCCTTCGCTGCGCGACAGCAGGGTGATGACCGCGGCAACGTCGCCGGCCAGGCCTTGGGCCAGGCGCTTGGTGATGGTGTCGTAGTGGCGGTCGTAGAACACCCAGGTGGAGATCACCTGCATGAGGATCAGCGGGGTGACGATGATCAGCACCGCGCGGCCGAGCAGGGAGCGCGGCAGGAAGCGGCGGATCGGCCCCGGTCCGCCTTGCGGATAGAGGGGGTTCGGCGGGGAGCTGTTCATCGCCCCACTCGATTGCGGGAGAAGGATCGCACCATCAATCGGACATCAGCACGTAACCGGTGCCGCGCACGGTCTGCAGGTAGCGCGGGAACTTGGGGTCGGCCTCGATCTTGCGGCGCAGCCGGGTCACCTGCACGTCGATAGTGCGGGTGTTGCCGCTGATCATGCTCTCCTCGCCCAGGTCGTCGCGGCTGATCGGCTCGCCGGCGCGCCGCGCCAGGGCCTTCAGCAGCGAGGCCTCGGCGGTGGTCAGGCGCACGAAGGCGCCGGCCCTG
>MRWG01001235.1_pt1 | contig 17632 bp, 13 predicted proteins | sample 1013341 | NCBI WGS metagenome assembly MRWG01 (sample SAMN06117577, study PRJNA244670) | biofilm metagenome | biome: Water; feature: Cathode Biofilm; material: Biofilm; isolation source: microbial consortium enriched at the cathode of a solar microbial fuel cell | place: USA: District of Columbia ... | reverse complement strand
AAAGTCACCCGGCCGAGAAGCCTGTCCCCATGGAAACCGGCGATCCGTCAGCCCCCGAACCCCCACGCTGATGAATAAGACGGGCTAGCCGAAATTTCTCTCGCTCAATCCGGTCTCGTTTTCAGGAGGAAGGTCCATTTCAGGCGCCGGGTGATAGTATGATGGCATATCCCGCCCAAGTTCGGGTTCATCCAGAACACGGTAGCTGGGCCGATAGTCGTAGCCAGCCATGGCCGCTTGATCGCGGCTCATCGCGAAGTACACGACATCCACGCCCCCATTGCGAAGGGCCATGGCGCACATGGCGCAAGGTTCGCCCGACGCAATCACAGCATGGCCACGCAGGCTCGTCTGTCCGAGGCCGGTCGCTGCATCACGAAGCGCTTCGATCTCCGCATGTGCCGTCGGATCGCTCAAGTCGGCCACACGGTTCACGCCCGCCCCGACAACGGATCCGTTAGCGTCGACAACGAGCGCTGCGAACGGCGCCGAGCCCGCAATTGCACGGTCGGTCGCCATCTCGAGCGCGCGCGCGATGAGAGCATCTAGGTTAGGAAGTTCGTGTGAGGGGGGCATCCTGTTCTTTCCGCTTTGAGTGGAGCGGGCTTGCGCCCGCCCATGTATCAGGCCGCTTGCCGTTCGGTCGTTAGGCTCGCAACGAGCGCGTAGATCGACTGTTCGGCCTTTGCGAGCGAGGTCTGCAGACGATCGTCGGCAAACTCATCGTACTCCACGGCTATCGAATGCATCTGCGTGATGCCGATGTATGCGAAGGGCGTCCGGACGCCGGACTCGACATGGTTGCTCTTTTCCAGTCGCTCGCCCGGGTCGTACCCAAAATCGCCGCGCGACGAGAGAACGACCAGTCGCTTGCCGGCGGGCGCCAACGGCCAATAGGGTTCGCCGTCGCGGCTGCGGTCAAAGCCGAAGGTCCTGCCGACCCGCACGATGTTGTCGATATAGGCCTTGAACTGAGCCGGCACGCCGAAATTGTACATGGGAACCCCGGCGACGATCACGTCGGCCGCCAGCAATTCTTCGACAAGCGTATCGCTTTCGGCCAGCGCCTCGCGCATCCAGTCCTCGCGCTGATCGATTGGCGTGAAGGCGGCATGAATCCAGCGCCCGGTCACCGGAGCCGGAGGGTTCTGTCCAACATCGCGGTAGAGGATTGTGTCGTGCGGCCGGGCGGCGCGCCACGCCTCGACAAACTTCGCGCTCAGGCGACGGCTGTGCGAGCCGAAACGTGTTTCGTCCGACCTGCCGGGTCGGGCGCTCGCATCGATATGTAGAAGGTTGGCCATGTGAATTCTCCTGGTCCTGAGGCATGTCGCCGTTTCTTGTGGACCTCTATTTCATATGCATCTGCACGCCATGCAACGGAGCACTTCTAATCTATAGATGAGTAAAAATTATCTACTTATCCAGTCGTTCGCCCGACCGTATGTTGCTGTCCAAGCGATTGGCCGGCCGTCCTTCGACAACAGGAACGGGGCGCTTTCGACTGCGTCGCACGCTTCGGCATTGCGGCATAGATTGCCTCTCCGGGCCCAATTGATGCCTTATTTCTCGCCGTTATGCCAGGGAGGATCGGCGACGTGGCGCGCTGCCGCGAGAAGTGAGTTCGGCTGCCCTTCCGCTGCGGAGCCGCCTTGTGTCTGAAGCGAGAATGCGCGAGCGGCAAAGTCGAAATCTGCTTGGATAATGAAGTCATCCTCATGTATTTTGAGACATGCTTCACGCTATGCCTTCCCTCATTTCGCTTCGGGCCTTCGAAGCCGCCGCTCGCCTCGGAAGCTTCAAAGGCGCCGCGGAGGAGCTTTCGGTCACGCCAACCGCTGTCTCGCACCACATCCGTGGGCTCGAGCAGGCACTCGAGGTGCAGCTGTTCGTGCGCCAGACGCGCGCGGTGCGCCTGACCGATACAGGTCGCCGCTTGTCCGGGCGGCTGGCCTCCGCCTTCACCGAGATCACCGATGCGCTTAGCGAGGTTCATGCCACCGAACACGATCTGACGGTCACGACCACGCCGGCCTTTGCCGCACTCTGGCTGGCGCCGCGGATGGAGGTCTTTCAGGCCGCGCATCCCGATATCCGTGTGCGGCTCGATACGGGAACGGCGCCCGTGGACCTTGCGCGGGACCGCCGGGTAGATGTGGCCATCCGCTACGGCGTGGTGGAGGGCCCATTGGTGGCGCATGCGTTTCCGCAAGAGCGGATCGGCCTCTATGGTGCGCCGGATCTGGTTTCGGCGCTCGGCGGAAGACTGGACGGCGCCACGATCCTGAGCACGGTATGGGAGCAGTCAGACCTGCCCCCTATTTCGCCAGCAACTTGGATTGCATCCGCGGCCGCCGATGACAGGCCGAAGCTGCGCTACTTCGAGCAAGAGCATCACGTCGTGCAGTGCGCGATCGCGGGACAAGGTTTGGCGCTACTCAGCAACGTCCTTGTGGGGGATATGGTAGCGCGCGGGCTGTTGACGGCCTTCCGGCCGGATATCCAGGCGCCTGGCCTCTCCTATAGCGTGCTCTGTCTGCCGGAGCGGGCTCGGGTGCGAAAGATCGCGAGCTTCATTCGCTGGCTTGAGGCGGCGCTCGAACAGGACTGACCCGCGTCCAGTCTGTCGTCAGCAAGCAGAGGCCTGGAGATCGGCTCCGACCCGCGCCCCCTCTGAATTAGGCCTTTCGAGTAGCCTATAACGCTGATCGGCGTCCAAACCCTGCGCTGATCCACAGAAAGGCTTCACCGTGGCTGGTTAAGGAATGCGGGCGGCGAGGGCCAGGCGGCGTTGGAAGCCGCCGTCCCAGCCCTCGCCACGCCTGAAGCAAGCCTGCTGGATGCGGCGTGCGGCACTGGAGCCTTTGCACGCGCCTTGACGGCCGAAGGGGTGTCGCCCCGGCGCGTCAATCTTCTGGACCCGTCCGACGCTATGCTCGCGCGGTGCGCCAACATTCCGGCGCGTCACGTAAATGGACGAGTTGTGGCGCCGCCATTCGGGGATGGCGAGTTCGTTATCGTGACGTGCGCCTAGTTGCTCGAAACCGTAACGAACCTGGAACTGGCGATAAGCGAGCTGTGTCAGGTCGCGCGGCCTAACGGCGTCCTCTGTCTTGCGTTCTGCGCCGAGCGAGCTTCCGGCGCGCCGACCGCATGGCTCTTGCGCCAGGCCATATTGTGGCGCGGCGCCGGTCTGTTCTTGGTGGCCGGAGACGTGGCTCCCATGACCGGGAAGCGGGTAGGCCTCAACATTCGTTCGGCGCCGACTAACGGGCCTGCGTCCGCACTGCTAGCAAGGCGCATCTCTGAGACCAATAAGCAGCATGCGCCAGCGCCAAAAAATGATTCCGAGCGCTCGCCGCGCTAGGCGACGAGCTTTCGGATAAACGTCTCCAAGTCGATGACGCCTTTCCTGGCGCCTGGCTCCAGGTACGAGATGCGGCCGTTGCTGATGTTTTCGTGCATTTCGACGAGACTTTCCGCGGACTGCTGCGAAAGCCCGGCTTCTTTGAGTTGGGCGACCTGCGCTTCGAGCGGCACGGGGACAGGCGCGATCTCTCGGTTGAGCAGTCTGGAGAGTTCGGTCGCGATGTCTTCCGCGGAGTATTGGGCTGCGCCTTTCAACTCGATCACACGGTGAGCCCTCGGCGTCGCGTCGAGCAGCGCTTCGGCGATCGTCGCCCCGATGTCCTGGGTCGCGACCATGTCGATCTTCAGATCGAGCGGCAAGATCATGCTCGGATAGACGCCGTCATGGAGAACCGCCGGCATGACGTCCTGGATGTTTTCCAGGAAGTAGCCCGGGCGCACCGCCGTCAGGGGGATAGACGCCTGGACGAGCCGATTCTCCAGATAAGCGATCGTCGAGATTGGGCCGACCCGATCTTCATGTTGAGCGCCAACGGATGAGAGGACGACGGCGTGGGGCAGTCTGGCGGCGACGGCAGCCTCGACGATGGCGTCGGCGCGCCTGATGCTGTCGTCGATGAAAGCCTCGTTTGCCAGATCCGGCGGCAGCAGGAAGTAGGCGCCGTTCGCGCCTTCCAGCGCCTTGGTGATGGCGTCGACGTCCAAGAGATCAGCGACGGCGACTTCGGCGCCCTGCGCCTTCCAGGCCTCGCCTTTCGCTTCAGAACGCACAATGACTCGAACTGGCTGACCTTTGTCCAATAGGGCCTGCGCGACGACGGAGCCCGTGTTGCCGGTAACGCCTGAGATTACAAACATTCTTCTGTCTCCTTGGTTTGATGCGATCCGATGCCGAAAACCTGGGAGACGATGTAGAATAATTCCAATGCATGTTTTATATGAAAAACATGCGTACAGAGCATATAAACAACATCGACTTGAACCTTCTGAAATCTCTCGGCGCTCTCTTGGAAACCGAGAGCGTCGGCAGGGCGGCTGCGCAGGTGAATCTGTCCCAACCCGCCATGAGCCGTGCGTTGAACCGTCTGCAGTATGTGATGAAGGATCCCCTGCTCGTCCGCTCAGGCCGCGGCATGGTCCTCACTCCGCGTGGCGAAGCGCTGCGGGAGCCGGTCAAGGACGCTCTCGCCCAGCTGGCGGGACTGCTGAAGCCGCAAGTTTTCGATCCGGCGCAAGCGCGAGACCGGTTTCGGATCATGGCGCCCGACTACATTGCGCGAAGCGTGATGCCGGCGATCCTGGCGCAAGCGTTCAATGCAGCTCCGCACATTCATATCGAGACGGAGAACCTGTCCGACAATGGGATTGCAGACCTCTGCGCTGGCCGGCTTTCGCTCGGTTTCGGCGTGGTCGACGACGGGCCGGTTCTGGAGAACGTCTGCTCGGAGGCACTGTTCGAAGATCGTCAGGTCTGCCTGATGCGGAAGGATCACGCTCTGCTGAATGCCGGTATGACGCTTGAAGGCTATGCCGCCGCGCCGCATGCCCTGCTCAGCATCACGGGCGAAGGCGGCGGGCGGATCGACGATGTTCTGCAGGGTCATGGCCTCGCCAGAACGATCAGCCTCAGGGTCGCCCATTTCCTGACGATCGGCGCGCTGATCGCATCCACCGACCTGATCATCACCGTGCCCGAGCTCCTGGCGCGGGAGGTGATGACCGCCGATCTGGCTCAAGTCGATTTGCCTAAAGAGCTTCGGTCGCCGCCGTTCGTCGTGTCGCAGATCTGGCATGAACGCTTCACCGAAGACCCGGCGCATCAATGGCTCCGCCGTCTCGTCAAATCGGCTTGCGGACGGAGCGCGATCTACTAGGAATGCCGGCGGTAAGGCCTGCGCGCCAGACTTAGGCGCGTAGGCGCTGAGTATCAGATGATGTTCTTCAGATCCGCCGAGAACGTCGGAAACGCGAACATCGTATCCTTGAGCGCTGACGCGGTGATACCGTGGCGCATCGCGAGCGCAAAGAGATGAATGAGCTCTTCGCCATGATGGCCTATCAGGTGAGCGCCCACGACCTGGTCCGTCTCCGCATCGACCAACACCTTCGACCACGCCAAGGTTTCAGCGTAGGTCTTTGCCGCGAACCAGCCGGACATATCGACCGTGTTGATCTTGACGTCGAGGCCGGCGGCGACGGCTTCATTCTCTGTCAGTCCTACTGAGCTCAGCGCCGGGACGGTGTAAACGGCGCTCGGAATGACGGCGTAGTCGGGCGTCTTTTCCGGGCCATGTACGATGTTGTGCCCGACGATACGGCCTTCGTAGGTGGCCACCGGCGACAGTTGCGCGGAGTGGACTAGCGCATCGCCCGCGACCCATATGCGCGGGTTTGAGACCGACCGCAGATGGTCGTCGACCTCAATGCGGACGCCGTCATGGCGGACATTGGCCGCCTCAAGGTTCAGGTTGTCGACGTTGGCGATACGGCCGGCGCCGTTGACGACGCGGTCGGCGTCCGCCGAATGCGTTTCGCCTTGGTCTTCGAAGACGACGGAAAGCCGATCGCCGCTTTCGCGGATCTCCTTAACGGCGACGTCGGTCTTGATGATGACGCCCAGCCGCTCCGTTTCCTTGCGCAGGGCGGCCACCGCATCGCTTTCCATGCGTGGCAACAGCTGCGGAAGCGCTTCCAGGATCGTCACTTTGGCGCCCGCCCGGACGTAGACGTGACTGAACTCCATGGCGACGACGCCGCCGCCGATGAAGATCACCTCTTTCGGCAACGCCCTCTCGGAGATAATGTCGTCAGAGGTGATCATCAACTCCGCCCCGGGGATCGGCAGCGGCCTGTGCTTGGACCCGGTTGCGATGATGATGTCGTCGGCCTCAATGGTCGCGTCGCCGACCGCCAAAGTGTTCGGGCCCAAAAACTTGGCGTCGCCCTTGAACACGGTCGCGCGCTTTTCCGCCGTTGACAGCATCGCGTCGGGTATGAAGCCGATCATGTCCTGTTTGCGGTCGATGAGCTTGGCCCAATCAAGCTTCGGCTCGCCGACGTCGATCCCGTGCTGCGGGGCCTGCTCAATCTCGTGAAGGGCGTGGGCTGCGGCGACCAAAACCTTCTTGGGCGTGCAACCGCGGTTCGGGCAGGTCCCGCCGAACTCGCGGCCTTCGATGAACGCAATCGTCTTGCCGGCTTCGCTCAGCACTGCCGATGCGCCGAAACCGGCATTGCCGCCGCCGATAATGGCGACATCAAACTTCTGGATCATGGGTTCTCTCCTTGCAGGCGTCAGACGGCAAAAGGCCATTCCGTCGCGTCTACGGATTTGGTCGGCCCGTCGGCGGCTCCGCGTCGCGCGCCGCACGTCGGCTTATCGGTCATTAGTCGCGGCGATGAGGTCAGCGGCCGGCGCGCCTGCGCCGACCGCTCATGGCGAGGCGCTAAGCGCCCTGCGCGATCCGCTGAACAGCCTCATCGGTCCACCAGACCGCGTTGGCGATCATTCGGAAATTGATGAGCGCCGCCAGGTAGCCGTCGCCTTCGGGCACTTTGGCGCCTGCGGTCGCATCACGAACGACCGCAACCTCGAAGCCGGTTTCCAACAGTTCGCGCATATGGCTTTCGACGCAGAGGTTCGCCGACATGCCGGCAAGAATGACCTTATCCACGCCGACTTTCCGCAGCTGGAGGACGAGGTCGTTCTGCTCTGGTCCATAGACCTTGTGCGGCGAACAGACGATAGTTTCGCCGTCTTCGATATACTTCTTGTATTGCGGCATCCAATCGGCGCCCGACCCTTCGAACCCGTCCAGGATCAGCGGATCCTTGCGATCGAACATGTTGATGCCATGCATGACGCGCTCGAGCGTTCCCTCGAACTTCCACTTGTGATCCTGCGGATAGTAGTAGTGCGGGGAAACGACGACGGGTATTCCGGCGCTCTTCGCGGCGATGAAGAGCCTTTCCAGATTGTCGACGACGCCTTGCTCCTTGACGCTCTCGCCGACGACTCCCCAAGCGACGCCGTCCGGGTCAAGGAAGTCCACCTGAGGATCGACGACGACCAGGGCCGTGCGCTGCGGGTCAATCCGCATGTCCACCTTTGGCAGCGCTGGTTTGGAAGGGTCCGCGTAGGCCGCCCGTGCTTCGGCCGTCGCGGCTTTCGCCCCGTCGCCGGCCACCGCAGACGCGCCGGCCGCGACGGCGGCGCCGGCAGCGCCAATCATGACCCGTCGGCGGGTTAGATCGACCCGTCCTTCTGAGGTATCGCTCTGACGTTCGTTCTTGTTGGTCATGGTGTGCTCCTTTCCTCGCAAATCGCCGGCACAGACCATCCATGCCGAACAACAGCTCACGGGATCCCCCAGCCGAGGGGTGGATCTGTGCGGCGCAATGGGCCGAGGGCGCCGGTCTTGTCCGACCCTCGGCGCGCTCAATCGCCGTCGCCTGCCTCCATATTGAATGCATACAATCTAATGCCAATCAAAAAATTATACGCTTGCAATTCTGCTGTTGAGATACGATTATCTGGTATGTGCATCCAAGCGCGAGCGGTTTCCCGCATTGAGAGGTCAGAATGGCTGCGATCGAATGGGATCCTGAGATTCGGGAAACGGATCAGCCGAAGTATGTCCAGCTTGCAGCCGCGATCGGCGACGACATTGCGGCCGGTCGCCTCAAGCCGGGAGACCGACTGCCGCCGCAGCGTAAGCTCGCGGCGAAGCTTGGGATTGATGTCTCTCTTGTTTCAAGAGCTTACAGCGAGGCCGCGCGCCGCGGTTACGTTGCAAGCCACGTTGGCAGGGGAACGTTCGTCAACGCGGCGCAAGACGACGAGGCGGCGCCAGACCCGCGGCGGACGCTCGAGGAGGACCCGCGGATGAACATGCCGCCGGAGATTGATGATCCGGCGGTAGTCGCGGGAATGCGGCGCGGGCTCGATCAGGTTGGCGCGAGTCTCATTCCGCTATTGCGCTATCAATCTGCCGTCGGCAGCGCGCATGATCGTGATATTGCCGTCAATTGGCTGCTAGCAAATGGTCATCACGTTTCGATCGAAACGTTGACGATTGCGCCGGGCGCTCACGCGGCGATCCACGCCGTGATTTCCGCGATGCGCCAACCTGGCACGGTAATCCTCTGTGAGCCAATCACCTATCCAGGGATCCGGGCGATCGCCTCGAACCTGGCGCTTGAGTTGATTGGGCTGGAGGAAGATGACAAGGGCGTCACGGCGGAGTCGCTCGAGAACGCCATTTCGGAGCATCCAGACGCGATCCTCTACCTCAACCCGACCTTGCGTAATCCGACGACCGAGACGGTTCCCGCCGACCGGCGCATTGAGATCGCTGAGGTCCTGCGCAGACATGGCAACGCGTTGATCGAAGATGACGCCTACGGGCTGGTCGTGACGGATGCGCCGCCGCCGATTTCAAACCTTATACCCGATCTCGCCTGGCGCATTGTCGGCGTTTCCAAGGCGCTCGGCGCCGGCCTACGCCTGGCGTACGCGATTGCGCCAGATCGAGAGAAGCTCGCTGCTTTCGTGCAGACGCTTCGGGCCATCAATGTGATGACGTCTCCGCTGAACCTGGCGCTGATGAGCGCCTGGATCGAAAGCGGCACGGCCGATGACGTGCGGGCCGCGGTCAGACGATCGGCCCGGCTTCGCCAAGGAATTGCGGCGCGAGCGCTCAAGGAATTCGATTACCAAGGCGCCAACGAGGCCTTCAACGTCTGGCTGACGGCTCCAGATGGCATGAGCCGGGCGGAAGTCCTATCGAGGGCGGCCGGAGGACCACTCGCCATCATGCCGAGCGACGCCTTCACGGTCGCAGGGACGCCGACCGAACGGCTTCGTGTGTGCTTGGGCGGGCCGATGTCCGAAAGCGCCCTGGAGGACGGGCTGTTCGATTTGAGGTCCAAGCTTCGCCAGAACGACTGGGGCGGTTGATGGATTTATAGCCGGTTTCAGAGGATGCGCGCCAATGAGCGCGACGTCTCTGAGCGGCGGCGGCGGTCAAAGCCAAAGCAAAGACGAAATTGCAAACGATGGAGAGAAAGATGGAGAAGCTTGAAGTGGCAGCGAACCAGGTTTCGAGTGGGGAAAGCGCGGCGGTAAAGCTGTTAATGTGACCAGGAGATGCCGCTTGCAACTTGTTAGGCGTCAACGAAAGTAAAGGGCGTATGCTGTTCCGAATGTTTGTTAACTTCTCGGTTTACGCAAAGATCGCTATTCTACTAGGTATATGGATCGCGTGATGAGCGTCCGAGTGGCCACTTCTTTAGCAGACACTCTGGGCCTGATTGATCGGCCGATAGTGGTTCTGCGTCGCGGCTTTCTGCGGCCGCGTCGACAGCGGTCAAACTGCTGGTTCGACTTGGTCGTGGTCATGCAGATAGGCCATCGCCGAAGATAGCGACCGCTACTTGGCAGGATCGCTTGCGCTGACGTCAGCATGTCGCGACACGAACGACTCCAACGATACCGGCGGCAATTGGCGCTTTTCGGTCGACGGTAGTCTACGCCGATCATGACCGCTTGATCGCCGAATTCGGACCTCGCTTCGGCGCAAGCCCGGTTCGGTTCGTGACCCTGCGCCATCAGCCGAACCGGCTCGCTGGCGTTCGCCCCGTTCGGTCACAGGAAGGCGGGCGAGTATCTGGCTGATTCAGCGCTCGAACGCCAATCCCAGATGCAGCTTCGCTCGCGCTCCCGCGCTCAGCTTCGGTTCAAACAGATGTTTCAATACGCCGCCCGGTTCTAAATCGGACGCCGAAGCTTGGACGAGCGCCAGCAAGCAGGCTAATCACTTGATTTGTTCATTCGTGCAAACGAGACCGATGAACTTGCCGCTTTGCGCCAGTTTCGGTGCATACTCGGCCGCAGACCAGTCAGCGCCGCTACGTCTTGAAGGGACCGCCTATTTGCCCCGCCCCTTAGTCTTTCCAACTGGCTTTGTGATTGCGATCACACTTTCGTTTGGGGCGTTGGCCCAAGTCGTCACTGATGGATCTTTGGGCGCCGCCGTCGAGATTTCGGGCCCTGATCGCCGTATCCCGGCGGCGCTCGGCAGCCGATCTGGTCCAAATCTACTCCATAGCTTCGGGCGGTTTGACGTGCCGACGGGGGAAAGCGCCACGTTTGAGGGCGGCCCCGATCTTCGCGCCATCGTCAGCCGCGTGACAAGCGGGCGGCCCTCAATGATTGACGGGCGCATCGCATCGGAGGCGCCGAGCGCGGACCTGTTCTTCGTCAATCCGTCCGGCATCATGATCGGGGCTGACGCGGAAATTGACGTGCCGGCGTCGTTTCATCTGTCGACAGCCGATTTCGTGCGCTTTCCGAACGGGCAGCGGTTCTATAGCGCCGGCGGAGTAGCGCCGCCGCTGACAATCGCGCCCCCGGACGCGTTTGGCTTCCTCGGGCCGAACAGCGCCGGCGCCGGTCCGATCACGATCGACGGTGCGGTGTTGGAGTTTGCGGACGGCGCGACCGTCTCAATCGTTGGGCGTGAGATCCAGATCGTCGCTGGCGATGATCCGGCAATCAGCGTGGAGGACGGTGCCGTTCGCTTGATCGCCATCAGTTCGGATGGGATTGCACCGCTCATCGGAGACCCGGTCGCCAATACCCTTGGCGCCGTTCACCTGTCCCGCGCGGAGGAGGGCGGCGACGACGCGGAGGAGGGCGACGCGGAGGATGACGACGATGGCGACACGGATGCGCCGGACCCATCGATCGACGTTAGCGGCGCCGCCGGCGGCAGCGTCGTCCTGCGCGCCGGCGACATCAGGATCGAGGAGTTCTCGATCGCTGCCAATTCGGAAAACGGCGGACCGCTGCAGCGTCTTGCGATCGATCTGTTCGCCACGGGCGGCGTTGCGGTCACGGGCGAGGCGCAAATCGCGTCAATCGTCTCTGGCAACGGCCGCGCCGGGGATGTTCACATTCGCGCGGACCGGATCGACCTCGACGGCGACGCCGAGTTCCTGAGTGATGTGCGCGGCGGTGGACTGGGTGGCGCAGTCGATATTGCCGCCCGTTTGGTCAACCTCTCCGGTGATGCCGAAATCGCCAGCGACGTCGATGAAGGGGCGACAGGCGTGGGCGGCGCCGTGCGCATCGTCGCCGGCCAGATCGTCGTGGCCGGCGAATCTGAAATCAGCACCGACGTCGGCGGCGCCGGGCAGGGCGGGACCGTGTTCCTGACGGCGACCGAAAGCATCGTCGTCCGAGAGGAAGGCGCGATCGCGACGGATGCGCGCGGCGCAGGCGCCGCCGGTTCAGCCATCCTGCGGGCGCCGCGCATCGAGTTGGACCAGGGATCGATCATGGCCGGCGCGACAGGAGCAGGGTCTGGCGGGACCGTCCGTCTTGAGGGCGACCGCGTTCACATTTTGAACGAGGCGACTTTGACCGCGGCGAGCACGGGTACCGGACCTGCCGGCGGCCTGCTGGTCTCGGCGGCGACAGCGCTGTTCGTCCGCGACGCAGAGATCACGACCCGGACGGCGGCCGCGAACGGCGGGCGCATTTCACTGGACAGCCGCGGGCCCGTCGACATCCTCCGTTCGACCATTACAACCAGCGTCGCGGACGGAACCGGCAATGGCGGCGATATCGACGTCGTCGCCCGGTTTTTCGTGCTGGATCAAAGCTTGGCGGCGGCAAACGCCGTGGGCGGCGACGGCGGCGATGTTACGATCTCGGCAAACGGCCTCTTCCTAGGCCCCGAAGCGCTGATCACAGCGTCTTCCGAGCGCAGCGTCGACGGCGCAATCTTGCTGGATGCACCCGAAGCCGAGGTTTCCGGAGGCCTCGCCGGCTTGAACATCGCCTTGATCCGCGTCGACGACCGATTACGGGAACGATGCGCCGAGCGACGGCCGGGGCAGGTGGGCTCGATCGGCGTCGTCGGCATTGGCGCGTTGCCGGATATGCCGCTCGCCCCGCTGGGCGGCGCATTCCATGACGACTTCCCGGCAGGTCTGCCGATTGCGTCATCCGCGCTGACCTGGGGCGACTGGACGTGTGGCGGGTGACGGCGCGCCGGGCGGCGTTCAGTGCGTGGGCGGCGATGTTGTGCCTTGGTGCGCCCGCCTTCAGTCAATCGCCCGACCGGCTGGCGCCAAGGCCATCCGATCGCGCCTTGCCTGCGCCTGAGCTACGGCAAGAGGACAGGGACGACTTCGTCATTCGGGGGCCGGAACTGGAAGCGGGCCCTGTTCCGGACGCGGGTCCGGGCTTCCTGTTGCGGCGCGTCCGCTTTATCGGCGTCACCGCTCTGCTCGAAAAAGCGCTGGCGGAAATCGTGGGGCCCTACCTCAACCGCCGCGTCGACGGTGGCGATCTGGCGGCGATCCGCCTTGCGGCGACGCGAGCCTACATCGACCGAGGCTATGTCACGTCCGGCGTCGTGCTGCCGAACCAAGACGTGGCGGACGGCGTTGTCGTCTACCATGCAATCGAAGGCGAATTGGGTGAGATCCTCGTCAGCGGCGCCGACCGTCTGGACGAAGGCTATGTCTCCAATCGGCTGCGGCGTGGCCTGGAGACGCCGCTCAGCGTGCAGGCGCTCAGAGAGAACGTGCTGGTTCTGCTCAAGGATCCTGCGATCGAAACCCTTGAGCTGAACCTGCGGCCGTCGGGCGCGCCGGGACGCGCGACCTTGGAGGTCCATCTCGTGGAGGCGCCGCCGCTCACGCTTTCCGCAACCGTCGCCAACGATGTGTCGCCCAGCATTGGCGGCGAAACGGTCGAGGCCGAAGCGCTTTATCGCAGCCTGGCCTTCGCCGGCGACGCATTCATCGTTTCCGGCCGATTCGCTGAAGGGCTGGTCGGCGGCGGCGTCAGTTATTACACGCCGCTGAACGCCCACGGCCTGCGGCTAGCTCTCGGCGCTGACTTCAGCGACGCAGAGGTTGTCGAGGCGCCGACAAACGTTCTCGATATCGAGAGCAGCAACGTCTCGTTCCGGCTCGGCATGACGCAAGCGCTGATCGATGCGTCGACGCGGAGTCTCGATGCCCATGCGGCGTTCGAATGGACGGAGAGCAAGACGCGGCTGCTGGGACGGGGATTTCCATTCGCCCCGGGCGCTGAATCGGACGGCGCATCGACGACAGCAGCTGCACGCTTTTCTCTGGATTTCCTCGACCGGGGCGCCGTCTCCGCCTTCGCCGCGCGGACGACCCTTTCCCTTGGGGTCGACGCATTCGGCGCAACCGAAAATCCAGGCGATTTGCCGGACGGCGAGTTCTTCGCCTGGCTGACGCAGGGGGAGTATGTGCGAAGGTTGAGCGACGACGACCTCACGCTATCGCTTCAGGGAAGGGCACAGTTGACGCCCGACCGCCTGCTGCCGATCGAGCAGTTCGCCGTGGGCGGTCTCGGCAGCGTGCGTGGCTACCGGCAGAACCGGTTTGTGCGCGACAATGGCTTCGCGGCGTCCTTGGAGCTTCGAACGCCGATCGCTGCATTGCCGATCCAGGGCCTGTCGGAAACGGCCGCGGACGGGGTGATCGAGGCTGTCGGCTTCTTCGATGCCGGCGGCGCATGGAACACTGGCGTCGCCAACCGCCGATACTTGGCCTCTGTCGGCGTCGGCCTGCGGTGGCGCATCTCGCCGCTTGCCATTGCGGAGGCCTATTTTGGCCAACCGCTGATCGACCAGACCGGACCCGATGAAGACGACCTGCAAGACTTTGGGCTGCATTTCCGTCTTCGCATCGGCTTTGACTGACCTATAGCCAGTTCCCGATCAGAATAAATGGCGACCAGTAGGCGGGGTGCGCCGTCCGTGGGTTCGTAAGGAGTTCACGCTGCGCGGCCCTGAGCGACGCGGCCTTCGTCGCGCCTGCCTCCAACAACCCATCATAGAAGCGCGCCATCAGTGCGCTGGTCGCGGCGTCGTTGACCGTCCACAGGCTGGCGAGCGCGCTGCGGGCGCCGGCCTTGACCGCGACGCCGGCCAGCCCGAGCGCCGCCCGGTCGTCCCCGGCGGCGGTGTTGCAGGCGCTCAGCGTCAGCAATTCAATCGGCTCATCGCGGAAACGGCTGAACTTGATCGCGGCCTCAAGCTCATCAAGGGTCAGACGCCCGTCGCTGGTTAGGACGTAGCTCTCGCCGGCGGTTGGCTCGAACTCGCCATGGGATGCGATGTGCACGATCGTATAGGGCGCGCGGGCGACCTTGTCCTTCAAGACCGCTTCGGTGAAGGCGGCATCGACCAGGATCTCGCCGCCGACCCTCGCGGCGATCGCTTCTAGCTCAGCGCCGACAGCGGGCAGCGCGCTGAAGCCTTCCTGCGCTTCGGTCACGCCAAGTAGGATCGGCTTCCTCGCGGCGATCGTGAGGGGGCGCGGATCAATCAGGTCCAGGCCTGCGGTGACGGCGATGCTGAAACTTTCGATAAGATGTCGTTCGCCGTCATGCAGCGCCGCAAGCGGCGCCGTTCGCAACGGCCCGTCCGGCGTTATGACGAGGGTCTCGACGTTCGCTGCCTTCAGATCGGCAAGCGCGGGGCGGATCAAGAGATCATAGAGCCGCCCCGCAGGGCGGATGTATTCCCGTGTCGTGCGCTTCTCGAGCAGCCGGCGATATTCGTGCACGAGGTCCGTCATCGCCGCCCTGCTGATCGGCGCTTCGAAAAGCCGCTGGCCGTCCTCTAGACCGGCGATCACAATCAACCGGTCTTCGAGCAGAACCGGATAGATCGTCGCCGTTCGATCGGCGATCTGATCGATCCGCTTCCGCTGTCGACTGAGGCCGGCGAGGCAGTCGTCGCCAAAATGCTCGATGAGTTCCACTGCCTTAAGCCGTTCGATCGCTTCCAACGCCGCGCCGAGTAATGCTTCGCGCCGCACGGGCGCGCTGTTGGCGGCTTCGGCCGTGAGGAGATCGACATAGTCCAGAAACAGTGGTTCGACGGCCTCTCTAAACGGTGAGCGCCCGCTAGCGAAACCTGTCAGGTACGCACTGCTGAGGGCGCCGGCCCGATCAATTGCAGCGCCATAAGCCACGATGGCGTCGTCGACCAGGCCGCGGCCCCGTGCGAGCCGCGCTTCCTGCCAGCGCCAGCGATAGTCGAGTTCCGGCGCAGCTTGGGCCGCGGCGGCGCCAAGCGCTTGCTGCGTCAGGTCATAGGCCTCGGCGTAGTCCCCGCGGCCCTCTGCGATTGCGCCCAGCAAGCCGAGCGCATAAGAGGCCGCCCGCATATCTGCAAGCGGCCCGGCCATCGCGCGCGCCTGTTTGAGGGCGCGTACCGCCAGCGACAGGTCTAACGGCCGGGCGACGTCGCCGATCGCGATGGCTGCGAAAGCCGCGGATCGGGAAGGTGGTGCCCCGTCAAGGGCCACAATGCCGTTTGCCAGACGAGTTCGGGCGGCGGTCGGGTCGACGGAAGCGATGAGGCGCGCGGCGTTCGCCGCGGCCGTCGCCTGCAGCGCCGCGTTTCCGCTGTCGCCTGCGGCGATGGCAGCCCGATCAAGATAGGCGACGCCGGCCGAATGATCGCCTCTGGCGCCGGCGGCAAGGCCCAGTCCGTTGAGCGCGACGGCTGCGATCTGACTCGATCCGGCTTCGCGGGCGAGTTGGCGACACTGTTTGAGCGCGGTCTCCGCCCCAGCCAGATCGCCGGCGCGCCGGCGGGTTTCGCCCAGAACGCCCCAATAGCGTGCGCGATCCCGTGCATCGCCGCGCTGAATGAGGGTTGGGGCAGCGCGCTCAAGGTCCGCGAACGCCTGGGCGATTGCGCCCGCGGCGGCGCGCGCCTCCGCAAGCCTGAGGGCGTCTCGCGCATCGCTGATCGTCGGCGGCGGATCGGCGCTTGCGATCGTCGTCGCCAAAGCAAGGCTGACCGCAAGCGCGCGCAAGATAATCGTCATGGTTCGGGCCAGGTCAAACCGACGTTCCGCGCCAGTTCGACGAAGGCTTCCCGGTTCGACTGCGCCGCCGCTTCCGGCGCATCGCCCAGCAGCGCCTCGACGAGGTCATACCAATAGCCCTCTGCCGCCAACGCCTCGATATCGGTCCGATCGGGCCCCGGCGGAACGTGCCGGATGCGGGCGGACGAGACGATGTCCTCTGACCGGGCGTCCGGATTGACAACGACCGCGACTGACCATTCGTAATCAACGCCGGCTGCAAGTCGTGCCCGGCCGCGGCCCATGTCGTAGGCGAACGTACCGCCCGGCGAGGGGCCAAGCTCGACTTCGATCAGCGGATCAATGGCGTTGTCTGCGATCACGGTGACGACGACGCGCGGCGCGGCCTGATCCAGTCGCCAATAGAACGTTGGCGCATCGGTCGCCGCATAGGCCAAGTTCTCCGGCGCTGCCACGCTCAAGCCGACTGCGGCGCTCTGCCTCCGGGTCGCACCGCCGACGCGGCGGGACGGCGCGCCGCGCAAGGGCGGGCGAAAAGCGATCGGGCGTTTGCTGATGACGGCGGCGCCGGGCGGGCGCTCATCCTGCGCCGCCGCGGATGTCAACCCGAGCAAGCTGACGCTGGGAGGCACCGAAAACAATGCCGTCGCGACGGCCATGCAGGCGATTCGGCTCAGATGCCGCATGATTCCTCCTGACTATGCATTTCGGCCCAACAGTTGGAAGGCCGGCATCGGCTCGGACTTGCCTTTCAGCTCCAACGCGCCGAGGGGTTTCGTCCGAAACGCGCCACCCAATCGCACTTGCGTCGCCTCGCTGATCGCGATCGCAATCTCCGGCGCTGGCGTCTCGGTCTCGAATATCCGATTCGCGGCGCTCTCGAACCGAGCCGCGACGTTCACAGTGTCGCCAATGACAGTGTACTCCAGCCGCTCGTGCGATCCGAGACTGCCGGCGACAAGCGTTCCGGTGTGCAGGCCGACGCGCATGCCGATGCGGGGCAGGCCTTGCGCTGCATTGCGTTCATTCAGAGCCGCCAGCTTTTCCGCCATGCGCAGCGCCGTCGCGGCGGCGGCCCTGGCGTCCTGGTCGATCTCGGCTTCCGTCGTCCGGGCCTGCGGCGCTCCATAGACCGCCATGACGGCGTCGCCGATGTATTTGTCGATGATGCCGCCGTTCTCGAGAACGGCCGTCGCCATTTCGGTCATGTAAGCGTTTAGCCAGGCCATCAACGCCTCCTCCTGCAGGCTTTCCGACAGCGGTGTGAAGCCTTTGATATCGCTGAAGAGGATCGTTGCGGTGAGGCGCTGCGGCTTGGGCGCGCCGTCCTTGAAGAAGGATGTGCGGTCGCGCCAGATGCGCTCGGCCA
>MRWG01001232.1_pt1 | contig 17659 bp, 17 predicted proteins | sample 1013341 | NCBI WGS metagenome assembly MRWG01 (sample SAMN06117577, study PRJNA244670) | biofilm metagenome | biome: Water; feature: Cathode Biofilm; material: Biofilm; isolation source: microbial consortium enriched at the cathode of a solar microbial fuel cell | place: USA: District of Columbia ... | reverse complement strand
GAGCGCTGCGCGGCGATCGCCGAGGCCTGCAGCGCGAAGCCGCGCTCGGTGGCCGATCTGCTGCCCTTCGTGTTCCCCCGCGCGCTCGATCCGCACCAGATGAGTTTCGCCTTCAGCGAGGTCCACGCCCACGTCAACCGCATGAAGCGGCAGGGCAGGCTGGTGCGCGACGCAAAGGACGAGGACGTGCACCGCTACCGGCTGGCCTGAGGCCACAGCCAGCGCCGGACGCGGGCCCGTATCGCCACATATTTCCGAGCGGGACCGTTCCGCCGCGCCAGGCGCGGTCGGCCCGACACGCAGGAAGGCGGAAAGATCAGCGGCGGCGCCGCGATCACGCCTGGATGGTCATGGGAGCGTTGGTCGGAAGCGGCCATGAAACGGGCCTTCTGGGGGTGGGCTCAGAAGGGCTTAGGCTCTCTAGTGGCTAGAGGTGCAAGGGACATCGAGCCTGTTTCAAACGCGAAGGTCGGCGTTGGGGTGGATTCCTGCCCGGTCGCTTCTGGGCGCCGAACTGGGAAAACAGCCATCCAGGTGGCCGACGCACTTCGACCGCAGCGCGCCTCCTCTTAAGACCTTCCGGCAGGCGGCATTTGATCCCGAGAGCAGCCCCTTCCCGACGCGTGCGGCCTTGCGTGTTTCGATGTTCGCGCGTTAGCTGGGCCGTTGCTCGAACGCTGCCGATTTTCGGGGTCGCCTGCTTCTGATACCCTTCACCGCAGAGACAGGGCGAGGGAGGTCATTTGTGAAAAAGGAGGTTCGTCAACTCCGCGAGAAGGCCATCAATGCGCTCGTACTCGCCATCGAACATTTCAATAGACCTTGGGACCGCGGCAGGACCGAAGCCGTTCTCATCCTGCTCGACCATTCATTTGAAATGCTGCTCAAGGCGGCGATCCGCGAGCGGCACGGGAAAATCCGCAAGCCCCGGGAAAAGCAAACCATCGGGTTCGACGCTTGCGTCCGGAAGGGACTGACCGACGCGAGTTTGCGGTTCCTGACGGACGAGCAGGCTCTCACGCTCCAGTCGATTAATGGGCAGCGCGATGCCGCACAGCACTACCTCGTCGATATGTCGGAGCATCAGCTCTACTTCTACGCCCAGGCGGGCGTGACCCTCTTCCGCGACATCCACGATGACGTCTTCGAGGAAAAGCTCCTGATCCGGCTGCCCGAGCGCGTCCTTCCGGTTTCTACCACGGCCCCGAAAGACCTGACGACTCTGTTCGACAGGGAAGTCGACGAGATCAAAGGGCTGTTGGCTCCCGGGAAACGAAAGAAGATGGACGCGGTTGCCAAGGCACGCAGCCTGGCGGTTCTGGAAAGCGCAGTGAAGGGCGACTACGAACAGCCCAGTGACCGCGAGTTGGAGAAGGTTTGTAAAAGGTTATCGGGAGGGGAGGCCTGGACGTCCGTTTTTCCCGGTGTGGCGTCTATTAACATCACGGCTGAGCATGACGGGCCAAGCCTTAGTCTGCGCCTGACCAAGAATGAGGGCACCCCTGTCCAACTGCTGAAGGAAGGGGAGGGAACCGGCGCGGTTGTGGCGGTGCGGCGCGTAAATGAGCTGGACTTCTATAGTCTTGGAGCGGCTCTACTGGCGAAGAAGGTGGGGCTCACGATCCCCAAGTCTCGGGCCGTGGTCGACCACCTCAATCTGCGTGACGATCCAGAATGCTTTAAGGAGATTGCGATTGGCGGCATCACGCACCCACGCTATTCGCCCAAGGCAATCAAGCGAATCCAACAGGCGCTCGAAAGGGAGTCGATCGACGATATCTGGAAAGCTTATCGTGCAAAGCAAAAGGCCGACAAGTAAATAGGGGGAGAATGAACATCTTTATCAGCCATTCTTGGGCATATTCTGGGCACTACGACCGGCTCGCGGAGTGGATTTTTGGCGAAGTGCGGAAGGATCGCGGCTGGCAGCTATCAGTGCTTCGTACCTCAATAGCTGTCTGCCCGCAAACGGCACCGTTCATGCCGCAGATAGGCGCTGTGCGAACGGCAGGATTTGGGAAGCGGCAGCATGCAACCGAACGACCACAACGGAGCCGCAAGCGCCCAAGATAACGGAATACGCGTCTCCATCTCCCCAAAAAATCACGGCAAACTGTGCCTGTGAACGGGCATCCGCCCGGCATGAGACGTCTTGCCGGCTAGGCCTGGTCAGCGACGCCGGGTCTTTCGGCGCGCGGCGTCAAATACGAGCACCGGCAGGGTCCAGCGAGGCGGCGCGGCTTTTTGGCCCGCGCGCCTGCGCGACAAATGCCTCAACGAGCGGCTCTTCACCGGCTATCGACACGCCCGAGACAGCATCGAAGACGGGAGGATCGACTACAATGCGAACCGCCCACACACCAGCCTCAAAGGGTTCACCCCGAACGAATCTGCAAACCGGTCCAGATCGGACCACGACGTGAATGGGGCGAACGTATAGGCGCGGACAAACGGGAAGCAGGTCAGCCCGTCGATTGCTTGGTGCCGGCTTCTCGGCCGTTCGCGCATGTTTGCAGTTTTCCTTGAAGCCGACTTTCGGCCGCGGAGGATAAACGACTCAAGTGATGAATATCCGATCGACCACGCTGCCTGGCCCGGTCTGGAACCGACGCTGGTCGAGCGGTCCACATAGGCCAGGCATAGGGCTCTCAGGCATTCGATTGCGGCAGGCGTTGCCGCGCGGTCTGCTTGTCATGTGGGTGCAAGCCTGCCCGCCACATCGTTGAGCGCATCCAGCTTCGCTTTCTCGGATCCGCCCGAGAATGCAGCATCCAGAAGGCGAACGATTTGTGTGATCTCGTCGAGTTCTTCGGCGGCTTCCTTCACGGTCAGCGGCTGATCATCGTAGGCTTCCACGAAGCGCTGCGTTGCATAGGAAATCAGAAGCAGGGCGGCGGCGTTCCGGGGCTCGCCGGTTATGCGCGCCCTCGCCGCACGGCCGCAAGCGTCATAGGCGCGTACGCTGCCACCCGCCTCGTTCAGGTCTTTTATCAGCGATTCAAACATCACACACTCCTTGGTGTTAGCGTGGCAGTTCCGATTTGCCGCCATGACCGGCGGACCACGAAACCGGATCGTTCAGGAAGCTCTCCACCTCGGCGATTGTTCCCGAGGGAAGCCGGTTTTCGTTCTTGCAGACCTTTATTATGTCCCACCAAGTTGCAAGATAGTGTAGTCGCAGCCAGCCGCCGCGAGACGCCGCGGCGTGTCGGGGAAAATGTCGTCGTAGAACACTGCCAATGTCTTGGCGACCATGGCTCCGCTGCGGGTGATCGCGGTCGCGAATTCGATCTTCGGCCCGCCATCGGTGGTCGGATCCTCAACAAGCATAACCCGCGCGCCATCCCTGCGCGATCCCTCGCCCTGCGTGCCGCGGCCAAAGCGCCTGGGCTTCTTGCGTACGCAGAGCATCGGCAGACCAGGCCTGTCCGACAGCCAGGCCCAAACGGAACGCCCGCCGTCTCGCCACCCGCCGCCGCGTCGAACTGCTCGAAGCCGGCCTGCTTGGCAATGGTGGACGCGGCGACATCCATCAGGGCGGACCGAAGACGCGGATAGGACATCAGCTTGCGGCAATCGATATGGACCGGGCTCGCCAGACCGGCGGTGAAGGGGAAGGGCCGGCCCCGAAATGGACGGCGTTGATCCCCAGGAGCATCTTTGCGGCGGTTTCGCATATCAGCTCCCTATCCGGAAATGTGTTTGAAAACATGCGCGTTTACTGATGGTTGGTCGGGGTCGGCGGGCGCCAGTTCGATCTGGCCTAGGCAGGTTCGGCTTGCATATCCCAATGCACCTCGAAACCTGGGTCGAAGACGGTGACGGCTCCCTCGGCGGTGTTGATCTTTGCCGGGAAGGTGACGGGTGCGTCGTGTCTCGTCAGCGTCATGCGGGTGTCGTTGGGCGGCAGGCGATAGAAGGCGGGACCGTTGAGCGAGGCGAAGGCCTCGAGCTTGTCGAGTGCGCCTTGCGCCTCGAACACATGCGCAAGAAGCGGCATGGTGTGGATCGCGGTGAAGATGCCGGCGCAGCCGCAGGCGTTTTCCTTCAGCGGGTCGAGGTGCGGGGCGGAGTCGGTGCCGAGGAAGAACCGGGCATCGCCCGAGGTGGCCGCCTCACGCAGCGCCAGCCGATGACTTTCGCGCTTGGCTACAGGCAGGCAGTAATAATGCGGCCTGATACCACCGACGAGGATCGCGTTCCGGTTGATGATGAGGTGATGCGTCGTGATGGTCGCCGCCAGGCTCTTGTCCTGGCTGCGGACATAGTCGACGCCGTTCGAGGTCGTCACATGCTCCATCACCACATGCAGGCCCGGCAGGCGCCTGCGGAGGGGATCGAGCACACGCTCGATGAACACCGCCTCGCGGTCGAAGATGTCGACCTCGGGATCGGTCACTTCGCCATGGACGCAGAGCGGCATGCCGATCTCGGCCATCTTCTCCAGGACCGGCATCGCCTTTGTGATGTCGCGCACGCCGGACTGCGAATTGGTGGTGGCTCCCGCGGGGTAGAGCTTCACCGCGGTGATCACCCCGTCCGCGAAACCTGCGGCGACATCGGCCGGATCGGTCCTCTCGGTCAGATAGAGCGTCATCAGGGGCGTGAAGTCGTGGCCTTCGGGCAGTGCGGCCATGATCCGCTGGCGATAGGCCAGCGCATCCGTCACCGTTACCACCGGCGGCGCCAGATTTGGCATGATGATGGCGCGGGCAAAATTGGCCGAGCTGTAAGGCAGCACCGCCTCCAGCATCGCACCATCGCGCAAATGCAGATGGCAGTCGTTCGGGCGGCGTATGGCGATCGAGGTCATGCCGGCACCTTGATGAACGCGTCGAGAATGTCGACGGCTGCAATGAAATCACGCAGGTCCATCGCTTCCTTCGGGTTATGCGAGCCGTTCTGGTTGCGCACGAACACCATCGCGGAGGGAACGCCAGCGGCGCCGAATACCGCAGCATCGTGGCCGCCGCCACTCGGCATGACAAAGGGCGCCTGTCCGGTTCTCTCCATCGCCGCTTTCAGCCCGGCGACAAGCGATGGATCGCACAGGGCCGGCTGCGAATAGAGTTCCTCGTCAAGCTCGAAGCGTACTTTGCGATCCCGCTCGACCTGCCGCATTTCGGCGGCGATGAGTGCGCGCATCCTCTCCAGCGTCGCGGCGCTTTGGCTGCGGATGTCCAGACTGAACATGACCTCGTCCGGAATGCGAGACATCGCGTGGCGGTGCGGGTCGGTGCCGACGACGCCGCTTGTCAGCACAAGGTCATCACCCTTTTGCAGAATGGTCGACCAGCTCTCATCGAGCCTGACCAGAAGATCTGCCATGGCAAGCACCGGGTCGCGCCGGAACGCGCGCGGCACCGCGCCGGAGTGGCCGGCTTCTCCCAGGCAGCGTATCGAACGATGGCGAATATTGCCGCGTATGCCCGACACGATCGCGGCCGGTATGTTCTTGCCGATCAGCAGCGGCCCTTGTTCGATGTGAAGCTCGAGATAGGCTTCGATCCTCGACAGATCGATTAGCGGCTCGCCAGCCCGGACGTTGTCCATCGAAACGCCGATTTCGGCCATGTGCTCGTCCAGCGAACGGCCATCGCCTTTGTGGCGCGCGGCAAGCTCGTACGCGGTCAGCCTGCCGGTAAGTGCCTTGGAGCCAATGTAGCAAGGGCCGAACCAGGCGCTTTCCTCGCCGCGCATCGCCAGGACATGCAGCGGTTTGATCCTTGCCGCTCCCTTGGCTGAAGCACGAACGAGACAGACCAGGCCGGCCACGACACCGGCCAGGCCATCAAAATTTCCGCCGAATGGAACGCTATCGACGTGCGAGCCCACGATGGTGAACCGATCGGCATCGCGGAACCCAGGCAGGCAGAAGTTCGCGTTGCCGCCCGCGTCGTGCCAGGCTTCCAATCCGTGCGCCCGGGCGAAGTCGACCAGCAGGGCAAGGGTCTTTGTTTCAATGTCCGAGAATGCCGGGCGGCTGACACCCTCGACGTCGGCCGTGCACGCGGCAATCTCGTCGAAAAGCGTGCCGGCGATGCGGATGTCGGCGGCGCCGGTGTCCCGCGGCAGGGCCCCGGGCAAGGTCATGGCGCCGCTTCCATGAAGACGATGCCCGACTTCTGCTCGTCGTCTATCACGGTGCCGATGATTTCGCGAACCGAGGCAATGCCTTCGAGTGCGAGCCGCCGCTCCAGTTCGGCTATGATGGACACCATCGCGGTCGGATTGATGAAAGTGGCCGTGCCGACTTGCACGGCAGACGCCCCCGCTATCAGGAACTCAAGCACGTCGTCGGCGGTGGAAATGCCTCCGCAGCCGATAACAGGGATGCGTGTTGCCCTCGCGCATTGATACGCCATGCGAAGCGCGATCGGCTTCAATGAGGGACCGGAGAGCCCGCCCATGAGATTGCCGAGCTTGGGGCGGCGGGTGCGGGTGTCGATCGCCATCGCCAGAAGGGTGTTGGCAACGACGAGAGCGTCCGCGCCGCCTTCCTCGGCCGCGCGCGCAACCTCGGGCGTCTCGCCGGTATTGGGAGTGAGCTTCGCCCACAGCGGCAGGCGCGTTGCCTTGCGAAGCCTGCTCATCACCTCATAGGTCGAGGACGGCCTGATGGCGAACGCCTTGCCGTCCTCCTCGATGTTCGGACAGGAGACATTCACTTCGATTGCGGCGACACCGTCGATTGAAACCTCGGCGCAAAGCGCTTCGAATTCGTCGGCGGTGTTGCCGGATATGCTGACGACCAGCGGCGTATCGTAGGCGCTGTAGAACGGTGCTGTGTTTTCGATGAAATTGCGAACGCCCTTGCTCGGGATGCCTATCGAGTTCAGCATCGAGCCATCGACCTCGCAGACGCGCGGCGTCGGGTTGCCGCTGCGCAGGTCGCGGGTGATCGTTTTCGTGACATGAGCACCCAGGCACTCGATGTCAAAGACCTCGGCCAGTTCCTCGGAGAAGGTCCCGGAGGCGGGCATGACCGGGTTTTTGAGCCGCAGGCCGGCGATGTCGACTGACATGTCTACCATGGCATCGCCTCCTGAATGTCAAAGACAGGACCTTCGCGGCAGACGCGCAGCTGAACGCGCTGTCCATCCTGCATGAAGGGGCGTACGCAGCAGTGGCACATACCCAGCCCGCAGGCCATTTGCTGCTCAAGTGCGATCTCCCCCGGTATGCCGTGCCGCTTGCCGAGTTTTTGTAGGAGCATGAGCATGCGGTTCGACCCGCAGGTGTAGAAGGCATCGACACCCGACTTCTGGATGAGCGCCTCGATGACGCCCTCCAAATGTTCCATGGAAGAGGTACGTTCGGCATCGGTCACGGTTACGATGTCGGCGCCCATGTCGCGGAAATAGTCGATCGACATCAGGACGTCGGCGTGTCTGGCGCTGCAGATCGCCGTCAGCCGGCGACCGCGATCGCGGGCCTCAAGCGCCAAGGGCGCCAGCGTTGCCAGCCCGACGCCGCGCGCGACGAGCAGCAGATGATGCCAGTCGTCCTCGATGCGGAAGCCCACGCCAAGCGGACCAAGCACATTGAGCGCATCGCCCGGGCCGAGATTGAAAAGCGCGCGCGTGCCGGCGCCCGCCACCTTGTAAAGGAAGTGCAGTTCGCCCCGTTCGGGGAAGAAGCCGTAGATGCTCATGGGCCGGCGCAGATATGGCGTTTCGCCGCCGATCAGCGGGCAAAGCAGATGGAAGAACTGGCCGGCGCGGCAACGCCTTAGCAGTTCGGCGGGGGCCCTGAGCGCAAGCCGCATGTACTCGCCGTTGGCCGGATCGTTCGAGACCACGGCGAGGTCGTGCTCGAAAACACCGGTGGCGGGCATGCGGGCGCCCGAGAGAGGAGGAGCCAAGACCTTGCCCATCAGCCGAACACCAGGTTTGGCAGGAAGGTCGAGATCGGCGGTATATATGTGATTACCGCCAGCGCCAGGAGGTTTGCGATCACGAAGGGCCAGATCCCGGAAATAATGGTCATTACCGGTTTGCCAAGCGTGGACGACGCCACGAACAGGTCGAGCCCGAAGGGCGGCGTGATCATGCCGACCGAAATGTTCAGCGTCACGATCATGCCGAAATGGATCGGATCGATGCCGAATGCGGTCGCTACCGGGTATAGCGGCGGCACCAGGATCAGCAGCGCCGAATTGGGATCGATGAACATGCCTGCGATGAGAAAGGCGACGTTGACGACGAGCAGGAAGATCACCGGGCCGGCTTCAACCGCGGTCAGGAAGGCCAGGATCTGGTTCGGCACCTGTGCGAGGGTGATGAAGTAGGAGAGCAGGCCACCCAGAGCGAGCAGAATGAAGATGATGGCGGTCGAAATCGCCGCACGTTCGGTGATCTCGAAAAGCTTCCTGAAGGTGAGAGACCTGAAGACCACGCCTTCGACGAGAATCGCGTAGACGACGCTCGCGGCCGCTGCTTCCGTGGGGGTGAAGAAGCCGGTGTAGATGCCTCCCAGGATGATCAGCGGCATGCCGAGCGCCCAGCCGGCATGGCGGATCGCGGCGACGCGCTCGGACCAGCTGGTCCGGGGGCCGGCGCTCACGCCGCTGCGTCGCGCCTCGACGGCCACCAAGACGGCGAAAACCAGACCAAGCACCAGGCCTGCCGCAATGCCGGCAACGAACAGCCGTGCTACCGACGCGCCGGTCATCCAGCCATAGATGATGAGCGTAATCGAAGGCGGGACCAGCAGCGCCGTCTCGGCGCTCGAAGCGATGAGACCCAGCGAGAACCTGTCACGGAAGCCGGCGGCGCGCATTTCAGGATAGACCATGCGCCCCATGGCAGCCACGGTCGCAGGCGCCGAGCCGGAGACCGAGCCGAAAGCCATCGAACCGCCGATCACCGTATAGCCGATGCCGCCCTTGCGGTGGCCGACCAGCGACTGCACCAATCCGGTGAGGCGGCGGGCAATCTGGCCATCGCCCATCAACTCCGCCGCGAGAATGAAGAAAGGAATCGCCAGCAATGTCGAGTGATTGATGCCGCCGACGACTTTCTGGACGATAACGGGGTCGGGTAACGAGCCGTAGAAGAACTGCTTGGTCATGATCGCCGGAACGCCGAGAACGAGGAACATCTCGAACCCGCACACGAGCATCAGCACGGCCGTGGCAATGACTGTGAGCAGGAGGATCATGCGTCGCTCGCTTCTGTCCGCGGGTAGCGACCGATCATGCCCGTCAGGCTAAGCAGATAGCGCAGCGCCAGAAGCGCGAAGCCAATCGTCGGCGCCACGTAGAGCCAGCCCATCGGCAGGCCAAGAGTGGGGCTGCGCTGGCCGGTGCCGAACACGAAGCCTGTCATCTTCAAACCCAGCCAGGCCAGGTAGAGCGCGAAGACGAAGCCGACCGCGTCGAGAATTCTGCGCAGCGGCAGGCCGAGCGCGCGGGCGATGCTGGCGCGCCAGGAGTCAACGGCGACGTGCCGTCCATATTCAAGCGCGAGGCCCAAGGCCAGGAAAACCAGGTAGACGTTCATCAAGCGAACCGCCTCTTCGATCCAGGCCAGCTCGGATGCTAGGCTGGAGCCGGAGGCGCGCACGACGACATTGGTGAAGTAGAGGCCGACCATCGCGAGAAACAACGCGACAAGCAGCGAGCGTTCCACCAGGCGCAATACCGACAGCGAACGTTGCACTATTCTCCCCCTTTTCCCGGACCAAATGACGAGGCGCGCAAGCGGCCATTCTGCCGGCCGCCCGCGCGCCGCGACAGCGCAACCCTATTTGGTCGCCGCGTATTCCTTTTCGTAAAGGTCGATCAGCGTGGCGCCCTCGTCGCCAGCGCGCTCCACATATGCAGCGCGCGTCGCCGGATACATGGTCTCGCGGAAGGAGACCTTCTCCTCGGCGGTGAGTTCACGCACATCGAGGCCCGCTGCCTTGATCTCATCCAACGAGGCGGCCACCGCCGCGGCCTTATGAGCGATCAGATCGGGGATGACCTCGGCAAAAGCTTCGGTGATCACTGTTTGATGCTCGGCCGGCAGGCTTTGCCAGAAAGCCGGGTTGAAGAGGATCACGTCTTCCATCGCGCCGTGGTTGGAAACAACCAGATATTTCTGCACTTCGTAGAACTTCATCGCGCGGATGGTGTCGAGCGGGTTCTCCTGCGCGTCGACAACGCCGGTTTGCAGCGAGGTGTAAAGCTCGCCGAAGGGCAGCGCGATAGCCGATGCGCCGAGAGATTTATATTGCTCGATCAGGATGTTGGAATCCATCACACGGAACGTCTGGCCGGCGAAGTCGCCCATGCCGCTCAGCGGCTTGTTGGATGTGAAGTTCTTTTTGCCGTTGGGCCAGAGCATCAGGCATTCGACGCCGCGACTATCGAACGAGTCGCAAAGCGCCTGCCCGAATGCTCCGGCCCTCAGGTCCTGCGCCTTCGCGTCGTCCTCCGGGAGGAGGAAGGGGATGTCGAGAATGGAGATGGCTGGGTTGAAGCCGCCCAGGAATGCAGCGGGAGCAACGGTTGCCTCCAGCGTGCCGAGCTGAACGCCCTCGGTCATTTCACGCTGCTGGCCAAGCTGGCCCTGCGGGAATATCTGAAACTCGACGGCGCCGTTGGTGCGTTCCGCAACCAGCGCAGCCACCTTTTCAAGATGGATATGGCGCGACTGCTGGGTCGATTCCAGGTGGCCGATCTTGGCGACGAAGTCCGCCGCCCGGGCGCCGACCGCGCTCGTTGCAATGATGACCGAAGAAAGGGCCAGGCTGCGAAGCAATTGTTTCACGGGTTCCACCTCTCGTCTGTTTATTGGATTGCTGCATGTTGGAGCGTATGGACCGCCGGAAAGCCTGTCAATCATTTTCTCAAAAATGAGACGAACCGGCAATTTGTCTATTTAATAAGCTTCAGGCATATTTTCGGGAATCGAATTTGACAATCGGCCAAATGCGGTTCGATAACGGTGATCAATGCAGCTGAGGTCGTTTCGGATGAAAGAACCGTTCGGGGATTCTGTTCGTTTCAAGGACATTGGAGCCCGATTGCGCGCTTATCGCCTTGGCAAGGAACTTACGCCGGACGAGTTGGCTGGAAAGCTCGGCATTTCTCGCGCTGCTCTCTATCGTGCGGAAAAAGGCGAGATCCGCAAGATCGATATGCTCACTAGCATCGCCGACGAACTTGGCGTTTCGCTGGCCAGCCTCATGGGCGTCGGTGTCGAGTATGTCAGCACGGCGATCGCCTTCTTCGAGCGCATGCGGCAGCTCGAGGAGCACTGTCAGCAGATCATCGGGCTGTTCAGTCCGGTCTCGTATCTGCTGACCTCGGACAATTACGATGCCGTTCTGCGGGAGGTGCTGCGTGAATCCGTGCCCGAGGGAATCGAGGCCGAAGGCACGTCGGCCAAAGCAGTCGACGGGCTGCTGGAGATACTTCAGGCCCGGAAGAAGGCATTCAACGCGAACCGGCCGCTGATCGTCAGCCTTATCGCATCGGCCGATCTGGAGCGGTTTCTCCTTCATGGCCTGATCGGCCGCCTCGACCTGCCTGCCGATATCGTCGATTTCCGCCGCAGGCACGCACGTGCGGAGGCCGAATTCATCCTTTCCATGCTGCGGAGCCAGCCGATCGGAATTCAGATCGGCATTGTTCGCGAGCCGGTGCCGGCAACCAGCTTCCAGATATTCCGTCAGGCGGACAGGTCGATGCTGGCAATCAGCCCTTTTCGCCTTGGCGAGCAGCCGAATATCCGGTTGGGCGTGGCGCTCATCACCTCGGCCCCCGAAGCGATGGACCTTCATGAAGGCATCGCAGAACGCTTATGGGGAGAGGCATTGAAAGGCGGCGAAGCGGCGTCCTATCTGGAAGCCATGATCAAGAAATACGCGATCAGGACGTGAAGCAGCCGAAAAATCCTGTGAAGCTTCAAGCCCTGATTTCGTCGGCCGAGTTCGCCAGGATGGAGCGCACCCGGTCAGCCGCTTCATTTCCCTTCAGGCTGTTCTGCCAGAGTTGCGCCGTGACTTCCTGATGCAGCTTCACCGAATCCTGTGCTGCCGTGATGGTGGCAACGCCGACGCGAATATTGGCATAAAGACCGAGCCGGAAGGGGCTTACCGCAACCTGCGCCGCGGAGCCCGTTCGCAGGATCTGGAAACTTGCGCCGGGCAGCGAATCCTCGACAAGGCCGATCTGCACTCCCATGGGCTGTTCGGTAAGCAGCCGAAGGATGTTTTCAATCTCGGTCAAAGCCGCTGCGCGCCGTCTCTTCAGCTCGGCGCCGTTGATGCCGTGCCGGCCGACAAATCCGAGCCGCAGCACCTGTTCGAGCTCGGCCGCCGACACGAGACTGACGATGTTGGGGCGGCGGCTGAGGTAACCCGCCTTGCGGGCCAGCAACAGCTCGATGATCTCATCGATCTGGCTTCCTAGATTCTGGCGATTGACCGCGAGCTCAGGCACGCTTTCCATCAGAATCTCCGGCAGAAGCGCATCGAAGCTCTCCGTTGTCAGCAGATACGAAATCGGCCCGAACAGGACGCTGATCTGGTCCGCCATACCCTCAAGCTGACGCACGCGCTCATAGAAGCCCGCTGCCGTTGAAATGAACTCCGATCCGACCCCGAAGAGCGAGGCCACGGAAATGTCGAGGAAATCAGCGATTTTCCCAAGCGCATCCACCCGGATTGGCTGGCCCGCCTCATATCTGTAGATCGCTGCTCGCGACAGGCCGGTTCCCGATGCCACGTCTTCCGGAAGAAGGCCTTTGCCGAGGCGAAATGAGCGCAGGCGCTCGCCAACATGCAGTGCGGTTTCGTATTGCGACGTCATTGTTCTCACAGAGGCTTTTTTCTCAGAAGTATGACTGTCCACACAAATTCACAAGTTGTAGAAAACAGATGCGCACATTCGTATCGGTGAAATAAATCTCAATTCATGGAAACGAGGGCGCTCGCAGGAGGTGTCGGCGATGGATCCCTGGCAAGTTTCGCTGCGTCGGCCAGCCGAACCCAAAGTCTGAGCCGACCCACCTGCGGCCCGTAAGCCAATCCCAATATTGCGCATCAATATATGAAAATCTCAATATTGGGATTTTTCTTGACATCGATAATTGCGCGGACGTAGCCTTGTGTCACGCTGCAGCTACGCCAGTGTCCCAGGCCACGCTTTTGATTGACGCCCGAAAGGCCCGAAGTGATCACGGTCCAGCAAATCGCAAAGACCTTTGGCGGCAAGGAAGGCACTGTTGTTGCGCTGGAGCCTTTCAGCCTCGAAATTGCCGAAGGCGAACTGGTGTCGATTATCGGGCCCTCAGGCTGTGGCAAATCCACCTTGCTGCGCATCATTGCCGGCCTGGAAGAGCCGACATCCGGCAATATCGCTCTCGGGACCGCCGATCTCAAACGCCCGGTTGGATTTGTGTTCCAGGATGCCGTTCTGCTGCCCTGGAAGACGGTTGCAGAAAACATCCGCTTTCCGCTGGATACGTCGGGCGTCCCGCGCAGCCAGAGCGACGAGAAGGTCCGCGAGCTCATCAAGCTTATCGGCCTGGAGGGGTTTGAAAACGCCCTGCCCAAACAGCTTTCGGGCGGGATGAAACAGCGGGCCGCTATCGCCCGCGCCCTGGCCGACGATCCGCCTATTCTGTTGATGGACGAGCCGTTTTCCGCCGTTGATCTACTGACCAGGGAAACGCTGAATGACGAGCTAAGCCGGATCTGGCAGCAGACCGGAAAGACCATTCTTCTTGTGACCCACTCGGTCGATGAAGCGGCATATCTCGGCACCAAGGTGATGGTCATGAGCCCGCGTCCCGGCCGCCTGAAAAAGACCATCGAGGTCGACCTGCCGCTGCCGCGGGACGAGCATACAAGGCGGTCCGCGGAATATCTGGATCTTGTTTCGGAACTCCGCAACATGATGCGGGAGATGACCGCATGAACGGCCGTCTCCGGGCGAGCCTCGAATACGCCGCCGCGCTCCTGCTCCTGGCTTTTGCCTGGTGGTATGCGAGCGGCCCGATGGCCATGCCGCACTATCTGCTGCCTTCCCCGCAATCGGTCGTCGCGACGCTTTGGGATCTCCTGCAAGACGGGCAACTCCTACCGCATGTTGCCTTCACGGTTAAGAACATCGTGCTCGGCCTGGTCATCGGGGCGGTCCTCGGGGTCGCGCTTGCCTATCTGCTGTTCAAGATTTCCGGTCTCGCCGAGGTCCTCGAGGGTCCGCTGGTCGTTCTGCAGACGGCCCCGAAGATCGCCCTGGCGCCGCTCATCATCATCTGGTTCGGGCTCGGGCTGACGGCCAAGATCGTCCTTATCGTCAGCCTCGTCTTCTTCCCAGTCTTCGCCGGCGCGCTCGCGGGCCTGCGGGCGATCGACAGTAGGCTGCATGACCTGGCTGACCTTCTTCGTCTTTCGCCGCTTCAGCGCCTGGTGAACATCGATCTGCCGGCGTCGCTTCCCGGCATATTCGTCGGCGTGAAAATTGGCGCGATCCAGGCTCTCGTCGGGGCGATCCTGGCCGAGTGGATGTCTGGTGCGCAGGGTCTCGGCTACATGATGACCTTCGCAACAGCGACCTACAAAACACCGATGCTCTTTGGCGCCGTGTTGCTGACCGCGCTCATCGGCATGGCGATGCATGCCGTCCTCAATGAGACCGAAGCCCGGTTCCTGTCGTGGAACACTCCCGATGAACCGTAGAACCGTCCCCACCGCGCTGCATCCGTTCACGGACGGTCGTCCGCCGCATCTGCCATGCGGACCAGGCGATGTCTGCGCGGACGTGCTCGTTCCGGGCGATCCCGATCGCGTGGCGCTTCTGGCGACCATGCTCGACAGCGTGACCGATTTCGGACGCCGTCGTGAATTCGCGGTTGTGAGCGGGCGCTACAACGGTCACCCGCTTAGCATCTGCTCCAGCGGTATTGGCGGGCCTTCCACCGAGATTGCACTTGTTGAGCTCGCGATGCTTGGCGCAAGGCGTGTCATCCGCATCGGAGGCATGTCGGCTCTGGTCGACGACATTCCGACCGGTTCGTATGTGGTTGCGGACAAGGCAATCGGCATGTCTGGGGTCGCGCCGCTCTATTCGACAGCCGCTGCTGACGAACTCAGTTCCGATCCCGGCCTGTGCGCCGCCCTCCTCGACACCGCGCGAGCCAAGGGGCTTGTGGTTCGGCCCGGCAAGGTGGCGACGAGCGACAGCTACTATCTCGGCCAGGATCGTCCTTTTGCAGCCGCAGACGACCTTGAGACCAGTTACCTGGACAGCTTCCGCAAACGCGGCGCCGTCGGCGTCGACATGGAAAGCCAGGTCATTCTTTCCGTGAGCCAGAGAATCGGCCTGAAGGCGGCATGCCTTCTCGGCGTTCACGGCAACCGTGCCACCGATGATTGGCTCGTCGACTACGAGCCCACGCAACGCAATCTTTTGCACATCGCGGGAGACGCGCTGATCCGGGCTCAATCAGAAACCCCGAAGGAGAAGGAATAGGAATATGCATGACAAGCTAAGGAAACTCGCTGCTGCAATTGGCCTTGTGGTTCCCCTTCTAGGCGCCTCGGTTGCCGGCGCGCAGGACAAGGTCGTCTTCCAGATCGACGGCAATGTGGTGCCCTTCTACGCACCGCTATACGCTGGTGTCGAAAACGGGTTTTTCGCGGACCAGAATATCGAGGTCGAATTCCTTTACGCAGGCGCTTCCGACATCCTGACCAATATCGCCGCCGGCAATGTCGACTTCGGGTTCCCGAATGGTGACGCCGTTGTGGCTGCCGCGGCCAATGGCCTTCCTATCAAGGTGGTTCACACCACCTACCAGCGCGGCATCGGCGCCCTTCTCGCCAAGAAGCAAAGCGGAATCCGGACCTATGCCGATCTGAAGGGCAAGAAGGTCGCGGTCACGTCGCTGGGAAGCCCGAACTATCTCCAACTGCAGGTCGGTCTCGCCAAGGCGGGGCTTTCAATCGATGACATCACCGTCGAGGTTGTCGCTTCCGGCGCCATAGTGCAGACGCTGCAGAGCGACGATGTCGACGCCATCGTATTTTCCGAGCTCAGAAAATACGCTCTTGAGGCGGCTGGGTTCGACGTCACCATGATCCTGTCGAATGATTTCCTGCCTTCCTTCGGCAACGTAGTCGTCACCAGCGCGGCCAAGCTGGCTGAAGAACCGGACCTGGTAAAGCGCTTCACAACGGCCGTAACCAAATCCTACGAGTGGGTCATCGATGGTCATGTAAAGGAGGCGCTCCAGATTTCCATGGACAAATACACGCCGACCTGGGCGGACCAGATGGGCACCCTCACCACCGCGTTCGAAAACACATTCGTCGTCTCTGTCTGGCAGAGCCCGCTGACCAAGGAAAAGGGCCTGGGCGCTGCCGACTTCGATGCATGGCAGATGAACGCAGACATTCTGGCCGAATACAAGGTGATCGACGCCGCGCCGAAGGCAGCGGACTTCGTGGTCGACCCCTCATCGATCGAGTAGCCTCGTGCTGAAACGAAACCTCATCGGACTGTTCGGAATCGTCGCGCTCTGGGGCGCGGCGGTCCCGCTGTTCGCCATTCCAGCCTATCTGCTGCCTGGCCCCTGGCAGGTCTTTCAAAGCCTGGTTTTCCACTTTCAGCGCTCCGCGCTCGCCTGGCACATCTACGTCACGTTGACGGAAATCGTCGGTGGTTTCCTTCTGGGCGCTGCCGTCGGTATCGTCTCGGCTATTCTGTTCTCGCGCTCGCCGGTTCTGCTTCGCCTCTCCACGCCGCTCATCCTGCTCTTGCAGACGACGCCCAAGATCGCGATCGCTCCGCTGCTGCTGCTCTGGCTCGGCCTCGGCGCGGCGCCGAAAATCGTTCTGGTCGCCATCGTCACATTCTTCCCGGTCATGACCGCAATGCTTTCCGGCATTGTCTACATGCACAAGTCGTACGCCGATCTGGCCGGTGTCTTGCGCTTGACCGCATGGCAGCGCTTTCGCCATATCGAACTGCCCGCGGCGATCCCGACACTGTTCGCGGGCGCCACCGTCGCCACGACGCTTGCTATGACCGCCGCCGTTGTCGGCGAACTGATGGGCGCCAATAAGGGGATTGGATTCCTGCTCGCCAACGGCCAGGAGAACGCCGACGCGGCCGCAGTGATCGCTATGGTGATACTGCTGTCGTTACTTGGCTGGGTCTTTTTCGCGCTATTGGACTATGGCCGCAGACGCATGGAAAAGCGGTATGTGTGACCAGAGACGCTCCACGTCGCCATACGCGGCTGCACGCCTCTTGCGGGAAGCCGGGCAACTGCGCGGTCTGGAGTGGTCGCGCCTGGTGAGACAGTCTGGCGGCCGGGCTAAGGTGGATCGGGTTGGATCTTACGCCGCCAATTGCTCCGTCATTTCCGCCGCGGCATAGACCTCGTCGGGCGTCCTGCCGCCAAAGGTCGCGTGCGGACGTCGCTCGTCGTCGTAGTCGATCCAGGAGCCGGTGCCATTGCGGGCCTCGCCGCCGGTCTCGAAGACGCACTCATAGTTGAGGCTGCGCCATAGCCGCTCGATGAAGACATTGTCCATCCAGCGGAAGCGGCCGTTATGCGCAGGAACGCTGGTGCCCAGGAGAGGACTCGAACCTCCACGCCTTGCGGCACACGGACCTGAACCGTGCGCGTCTACCAATTCCGCCACCTGGGCAGGT
>MRWG01001231.1_pt1 | contig 17678 bp, 13 predicted proteins | sample 1013341 | NCBI WGS metagenome assembly MRWG01 (sample SAMN06117577, study PRJNA244670) | biofilm metagenome | biome: Water; feature: Cathode Biofilm; material: Biofilm; isolation source: microbial consortium enriched at the cathode of a solar microbial fuel cell | place: USA: District of Columbia ... | reverse complement strand
ATATTGGCCAGGACGTCCAGCAGCAGTTTCCAGAATTTAAGCACCGAACCAACCTCAACGCGCTCATCGGGCGAGTGTGCCCCGCGTATGGTAGGGCCAAAACTAATCATGTCCATCGCCGGGTACGCGGCTCCCAGTATCCCGCATTCCAATCCGGCATGGCAGGCCACCACCCTTGGTGCTTTCCCGAACAACGCCTGGTAGCGGCCGCGCAAAAGCTTCAGGATTGCTGAGTCCGGGTTGGGGCTCCAACCCGGGTATTCACCGCTAAATTCCACTTCAAATCCCGCCAGTTCGAACACTGATGACAAGGCATGCGCCAAAGCGTCCTTTACGGTATCTACCGAAGAACGGGTGAGGCAGCCAATATGGATACGGCCCTCTGCCACACTGACCCGGGCTATATTGTTGGATGCCTCTACCAGATCATCCATGCCCGCACTCATACTGTAGACCCCGTTATGCGCGGCCGAAAGGGCTTTCAACAGGTTTTCCTGCGCCGCTTCATCCATCAGGGAGGCGGGGGCCGCCGCAGAAACAAGCGAGATGGACAGGGAAGGTTCTGTAAGTGCCAGTTCATTCCCAATTTCCTCCTTCCAGTTTGCAAACTGTTGTTCAAATGCGGCTTGCTGCGCTTTGGGTACCGTGACATGGGCGGTACTTTCCCTTGGAATGGCATTCCGAAGCCCCCCTCCGTGGACCTCCCCTACCCGGAGCTGTGACCTGCCGGCCGACTTGTACAGCAGGCGGTTCATGATTTTGTTGGCATTCCCCAGGCCCTTGTGGATATCCATTCCGCTATGGCCGCCCTGCAACCCCTTGATCCGGATGGTATAGGCTGCCACATCGGGGCCAGGCTTTTGCGGGTCGTAGGCCGCGGTGGCCGTGATGTCAATCCCCCCCGCACAACCGATATCAATCTCATCGTCTTCCTCCGTGTCCAGGTTCAGCAGTATTTCCCCTTGCAGCAATCCTGGCTCCAACCCTTTGGCACCGGTCATCCCGGTCTCTTCATCTACAGTGAAAAGGGCCTCCAATGGCGGGTGGGCAATGGACGTATCGGCAAGGATGGCCATCATGGCAGCTACCCCCATCCCGTTGTCGGCCCCCAGGGTAGTCCCCCTGGCCCTTACCCAATTTTCATCGACGTACATTTGGATCCCCTGGGTCTCAAAATCAAAGTCGGTATCGGCATTTTTCTGGTGAACCATATCCAGGTGTGACTGGAGTACCACTGGTTTCCTGTTCTCCATGCCAGGACTGGCCGGTTTCCTGATAATGACATTCCCGGCCGGGTCTTTGGACGTCTCTAGGCCCAGCGACCTGCCGAAGTCAAGCATGAACTGAATGACCCTCCCTTCCTTCTTTGAGGGCCTTGGTACCCCATTGAGCCTTGCAAAGCTGTTCCATACTGCCTGTGGTTCCAACATCGCTAATTGATCCTCCATATAAATTGTTATTTGGCCGTAAAAATACACAAAGCGCGAAAGTGAGCGCGGGTTTTGGTTATTTTTAGCCCCATGAAAAACCCCTTGAGAAATTCCATAGCACTGGCCATCTTACCGCAAATTGCGTTGGTCATATGGCTACGGCAACAACCGGAATTGGTGGAATCATGGTACAGCCAGGGCCTGTACGTCTACCTTTCGGGCTTCCTCCGCCTCCTTTACGGCTGGGTGCCGTTCTCCGTGGGCGATTGCCTGTACGCGGTGTCGGGCTTTCTTGCCCTCCGGTATCTTTACATCCATCGCAACAGGGTACTCCATCAACCCCTGGGGTTCCTGCGGGATGTGGCCATGGTCCTTTCTGTGGCCTATTTTAGCTTTCATTTGCTATGGGGCTTCAATTATTACCGTCAGCCGCTATCGTCGGCCCTGGGGTTGGGACAGGGTTACAGCCAAAGTGAGTTAACCTCCCTCACCCGGCAGCTTATTGAACGGACCAACCGGCTACAGCTAAGGTTAACCTCAGACCCCGACAAAATGGTTGCCTTACCGTACAAAAAGAAAGAAATCCTCCAGAAAACCCTGGAGGGTTACCGGGAACTCAGGGCAACCCATCCTTTTTTGGAATACCGGCGGCCCAGTATTAAAACCTCGCTTTTCAGTACCCCGCTGACCTTTATGGGCTATGGGGGGTACCTGAATCCCTTTACCAATGAAGCGCAGGTAAACGGACGGGTCCCCCTGTTCCGTTTTCCCGTGATTTGCGGGCATGAAATCGGGCACCAACTGGGCTATTCCGCGGAAAACGAAACCAATTTTATAGGGTACCTGGCCACCGCGGGCAACAAAGACCCGTATTTCCAGTACGCCGCCGCTGCCTACGCGGCCGGTTATTGCCTGGCGGAGATCAACCGGAAAGAGCCCGAAACCTATCACAGGCTGTACGGCAGATTCAATAAGGGGGTACAGCAAAACTTCAAGGAACTGGATGATTTCTGGAAAGCCTACGAAAATCCGTTGGAACCGGCATTTAAAGAGGTATTCAATACCTTCCTGAAGGCCAACAACCAGGCCGAAGGAATACGCAGTTACAGCAGGATCGTCGCCCTACTGGTCACCTACCATCGAAAACATCCCCTTTGAGGCGGGTAGCCCCCCAGTTTCAACCTTTCTGTGGCAGGGGTTCGGCTTCTGGGGGAGCCTGGTAAAAACCAGTCGCCTCAGGGCTTTCGCTCAGGCGCCTGTTCCTGAAATACACCCTGTCCCGTACCTCCTTTGGGGTATTGCCCTCGGCTTCGTACCAGGTGATGGATGCCGGCAGCAGCAAACCCCCGACGGGGCTCCAGTCGTTATATCGTATCCAATGTACGTCTGCGGAGGAAACCCCGCTGAAATAGGTGACGGTATATCCCAACCAGGCCATTCTATGGGTGCCGGGTTCATAATACAGGTAATACTCATCCCTGTGACTGGCCCCTACCCCTTCCTTAAAGCCGATCTTAATCCCCGGATAGGTTTTCCCCTGGAACTCCAGGGGGTCGGTTTGATCAAATATGAGCCCGTCATCGGCAAAAACAAAGGGCATGGCGTAGAAGTAGAACATCAGGTTGTGGTAGAAAACGGGATCGCCCTTAAACTGCTTTTCAGGGTCAGACGCCCATACTTCCCGCCCGTCATAGCCCAACGAATAGCCCGGTCCCATGATATGGTCTTTCCTGCTCCACAGGTCGATGGTATGCGCTTCTGCAGTTTCTTCCCGGGGTAGTTCAAAAGACAGGGTCCGTTGTTTCTGCCACAAGGAAATCCCCCCATGGGCTTCGAACACCTTCTGCAGGGCTTCCGGGTAGGCGTGGTGTATTACCTTGGTGGCAATTGGTGGCTGTTCGGGGGTTGCTTTAGGGGCTTCCTTACAGGCCCAAAAAAAACCCAGGAAAGCAAAGAGGGCAAGTCGTGTCATGATTTTTTTTGATTAAGTGATAGGGCTTAGTCGGCTCCCGGCGGAAATGTTTACAGTTTCCCCTACTTTTGTGGATATGGAGGAACTAAAAGAGATTTCCAGCCTGCACAACCCCTGGGTCCGGAAGGTCCTCTCCCTACGGGTAAAATCCAGGGAGCGCAGGGCCAGCGGCCGGTTCGTTTTGGAAGGGGACAGGGAATTGCAACTGGCATTGCGCGGGGGCTATCGTATAGATACCCTGTTGTTTTGCCCTGACATTCTTGACGGGGAACGCCTGGGGCAGGTCCGGCAAAGCCTGGACCCTGGCGCAGGCCTGCTCTCCGTAAGCCGGGAAGTCTACGAAAAAATGGCATACAGGGGAAACACCCAGGGGTTAATGGCCGTGGCACATGCCCGGAAGCATGGGTTGGACACCCTGGAAATGAAACGGGACAACCCATTGATCCTGGTAGCGGAAGCACCTGAAAAGCCAGGGAATATCGGGGCGTTGTTGCGAACTGCCGATGCGGCTGCCCTGGATGCCGTGATCATTGCCAACCCAAAAACCGACCTCTATAACCCCAACACCATCCGGTCTAGTGTCGGCTGCCTTTTTACCACCCAGGTGGCTACCGGAACCACCACCGAGGTTATCGCCTACCTAAAAGGCATCCATTGCCGTATGTACTGTGCGGCACTGACCGCCTCCCGCCCGTACACGGAGGCAGACTTCAGGGGCAGCTCGGCCATTGTGGTGGGCACTGAATCTGAAGGATTGAGCCCGGAATGGCTCCGCGAGGCCGATCAGAATATCATCATCCCCATGGAAGGGCAAATAGATTCCATGAATGTTTCGGTATCGGCGGCAATACTTATCTTTGAAGCTAAAAGGCAGCGGATTCCAAAGCGCGAATGACGGGCAACTGCCGCTCCGACGCCAGCGCATGGCGCCAAACCCGAACCAAAACGATTCGATGAATACAAGCTTTTTATTCTACCTCATTATCGCCATCCTTGTTGTCCAATTCGTGGTAGAGTCTGTCCTGGGGTTCCTCAATGCCCGCAGGTTCGGGGAGCCTATCCCCGGGGAATTGCAGGATGTATTTGATGAAACCGAGTACCAGCGGGCCCAGGCATACAAGAAAACCAATTACCGCTTCGGCCTTTTGAGCTCCGGTTTTTCATTGCTGCTGACCCTTTCCTTTTTGCTTTTGGGGGGCTTTGAATGGATAGACGGGATCATACGTGGTATAACTTCCCATGCCATCCTGCAGGCCATGCTGTTTTTTGGGACCATCCTGGTAGGCGCCGACCTGGTAACCCTTCCTTTTTCCTGGTACCACACTTTTGTGATTGAGGAAAAATTTGGTTTCAACAAGACCAGCCCGAAACTACTCCTTCTCGACAAGTTCAAGGGGTGGTGGCTCATGTTGTTGCTGGGAGGGGGGATGCTGGCCGTCATTGTCTGGTTGTATGAATGGGCCGGGGCGGCGTTCTGGATATATGCCTGGGGGGTGATCAGCCTGTTCACGGTTTTTATCAACCTCTTTTACAGCAAACTCATCGTACCGCTGTTCAATCGGCAGACCCCCCTGGAACCTGGCAGCCTGAAGTCCAAGATAGAGGGCTATGCCGAAAGCGTGGGTTTTGAGCTCCAGCATATTTTTGTAATCGACGGGTCCAAACGCTCCACCAAAGCCAACGCTTACTTTTCGGGCTTTGGCAAGCAGAAGCGGGTAACCCTTTTTGATACCCTGATCCAGGACCTGGAGGAGGAAGAAATTGTAGCGGTCCTGGCCCATGAAGTAGGCCATTACAAGCGCCACCACATTGTGTTCAACCTGGTGGCCTCTGTAGTGAATACGGGCATCACGCTTTTTGTGCTTTCGCTCTTCATCAACAACCCCGGGGTATCCATGGCCATTGGGGTATCACAGCCCAGTTTCCACGCGGCCCTGGTGGGTTTTGGCATCTTATACAGTCCGATCACCGAACTTACCGGGCTGGGCCTCAACTACCTGTCGCGGAAATTTGAGTACGAGGCCGATGAATTTGCCCGAACCACCTTTGACGGCCCTCCGCTGATCTCTTCCCTCAAAAAACTCTCGAAGAACAGCCTGAGCAACCTGACCCCCCACCCCGCCTACGTTTTTGTGCATTATTCGCATCCCCCCCTAAAAGACCGTATACGCCAGCTTAAGGCATAATTTTTGTTGCTTACTTATAAAGATTGTGGTAATTTTAATAGTATGAGGAGGGAAACGACCATTGCAGAACGGGAAAACCGGCAAATTGCCAAAGAGTATAAAGAATTGCTGCGCATCAGCTACCAAACGCTGAGCAAGGAAGACAAGCAACTCATTCGCTCAGCTTTTGATGTGGCTGTGGACGCACATAAAAACCAGCGCCGCAAATCCGGGGAAGCCTATATTTTCCACCCCATCGCCGTGGCTAAGATTGTGGCCTCGGAAATAGGGCTGGATGCCGTTTCTATTGCCTCTGCCCTGCTGCACGACGTGGTGGAAGATACCGAATACACCCTGGATGATATCGAGCGCATGTTTGGGGAGACCGTGGCCCGTATCGTCGACGGGCTCACCAAGATTGCCCACCTGAAGAAGGACATGAACATTTCACAGCAGGCTGAGAACTTCCGCAAGATGCTGCTTACCCTGAATGACGACGTCCGGGTGATCATCATCAAGATTGCCGACCGCTACCACAACCTGCTTACCATGGATGTCATGCCAGAGCACAAGCAGGTACAGATAGCTTCGGAAACCCTCTATATTTACGCCCCGTTGGCGCACAGGATCGGGCTTTACAACATCAAAACCGAATTGGAAGACCTCAGCCTGAAATATACGGAGCCCGAAGTGTATCAGGATATTCAGGATAAAATAGAGGAAACCAAAGAGGAACAGCAGCAGTATATAGACGACTTCTCCAACATCATCCGGTCCTCCCTGGACAAGGAAGGCCTTAACTACTATATCAAGGGGCGGATGAAGTCTATTTATTCCATTCGCAAAAAAATGATGGTGCAAAATGTCGCCTTTGACGAGATCTATGACAAGTTTGCCATCCGCATCATTTATAAATCTGACCGGCAGAATGAAAAATTCCTTGCCTGGAAGATCTACTCTATCGTAACGGACCACTTTACCCCCAACCCCATCCGCCTGAGGGACTGGATATCCTCCCCGAAATCTACGGGATACGAAGCGCTGCACATCACGGTAATGGGGCCCAAGGGCAAATGGGTAGAGGTGCAGATCCGCAGTGAACGCATGCACGAGATTGCCGAAAAAGGCTATGCCGCGCATTTTAAATACAAACACGGCCACCAAAAAGAACAGGGCATAGAAGAATGGCTTAACCGGCTGCAGGAAGCCCTGGAGACCTCCAATGGCAATGCCGTGGATTTTGTCGAAGAGTTTAAGCTCAACCTCTATTCCAAGGAAATTTTTGTATTTACCCCGAAGGGGGAACTCAAATCCCTGCCCAAAGGGGCCACCCCCCTTGACTTTGCCTTTAATATCCACACGGAAGTGGGGATGCGAACCCGTGGTGCCAAGGTCAACGGCAAGCTCGTCCCGCTCAATACGGTATTGAACAGTGGTGACCAGGTAGAGATCATCACTTCCGAAAGCGCCAAACCCAACCAGAACTGGCTGGACTACGCCACTACGGCACGGGCCCGGTCCAAGATACGTTCCTCCCTGAGGGAAGAAAAGAAGGAAGTAGCCATGGAGGGCAAGGAGGCCCTGAGGCGGAAGCTGAAATCCCAGAAGGTGACACTCAACGAGGATGTCATTAACAAGATGGTGGTCTATTTTAAGTTAAAAACCAGCCTGGACCTGTTTTACAGGGTGGGAATAGGGGCCATAGACAATCAGAAGATCAAGGATTTTGCCTCTTCCTACAACAATGCCTTCATCAGTTTCTTCAAGAATACCATTCGGAGGAAGCCGGTCCCCGAAGGCATAGACAAGGAGGAGATCACCTCCAAATACGATATGTTGGTCTTCGGGAAAGAAGAGGAACGCCTTCCCTATAAGCTATCCAAGTGTTGCAACCCCATTCCCGGGGATGATGTTTTTGGCTTTGTGAGCGTCAACGAGGGGATCAAGGTGCATAAAAAGAATTGCCCGAATGCCATCTCCCTTCAATCCAATTACGCCTACCGCATCATCAGCGCTAAATGGATCGATTCCAGCCAGGAGGAGTTCACGGCAGATATCAAAATGACCGGTATAGACAACCTGGGGCTGATGAACGAGATCACCGAAATCATCTCGGACAACATGCACGTAAACATGCGCAACCTCAACTTCAGTACAGACGGGGGAACCTTTACGGGAAAGATCACTGTCGTGGTTAAAAACAAGACCATCCTCAAAAAACTGATCGACAATCTCAAGGAGATCAACGGGATCGATAAAGTCTTCAGAATTTAATTTTTAGCAGTACCTTTGCAGGGCAATGCTGTGAACGTTACCATGGGGAATAAGGATCAAGAAATTGTAAAAAATGTTTTTACGGCCTTTCTGGAAGAAAACGGGCATCGAAAGACGCCCGAACGCTACGCAATACTCCAGGAAATCTATGAAAGCGAAGAGCATTTTGATATAGAATCACTCTATATCAACATGAAGAACAAGAACTACCGTGTTAGCAGGGCTACCCTGTACAATACCATAGAGTTACTACTGGAGTGCAAGTTGGTGAGAAAACACCAGTTTGGGAAGAACCAGGCGCAGTATGAAAAATCGTATTTTGACCGGCAGCATGACCACGTAATCCTCACGGATACGGGCGAGGTGGTCGAGTTCTGCGATCCGCGAATCCAGTCGATCAAAAAAACCATCGAAGAGGTTTTTGACATCAAGATCACCAACCACTCGCTTTACTTCTACGGTACGAGAAACAAAGAGCAAAAAGCTAATAACTAACCACTTTTTTTAACGGATACTTATTCATGGCGGTAGATTTACTACTAGGATTACAATGGGGAGACGAGGGCAAAGGAAAAATCGTTGACGTACTGACCAAACACTATGATATTATCGCTAGGTTCCAGGGGGGGCCTAACGCCGGACACACCCTGGAATTTGACGGGATCAAGCACGTCCTTCACACCATCCCCTCCGGGATTTTTCACGAGAAAGCCATCAATGTGGTGGGCAATGGGGTGGTGATAGACCCGGTAATCTTCTGCAAGGAGTTGCGGAACCTTGAAAAATTCAATATCGATATCCCCGGGCGCTTGCTCATCTCCCGCAAAGCACACCTTATACTGCCTACCCACCGCTTGCTGGACGCCGCTTCCGAGGCCGCAAAAGGAAAAGCGAAAATCGGTTCTACCCTAAAGGGCATCGGGCCCACCTACATGGACAAAACCGGCAGGAATGGGATGCGCGTAGGCGACCTGGAGTTAGACCGGTGGAAAGAAAAATACCGGGCCCTTGCCAACAAACACGAAGCCATGATCCACTTCTACGACGTGGACATTCAATACAACCTTAAAGAGCTGGAAGCAGAATTCTTTGCTGCGGTAGAAGCGCTTAAAAAGATGAGCATCATAGACAGCGAGGAATACCTGTACCAGGCGCAACAGGCCAAAAAGAAAATCCTGGCCGAGGGAGCACAAGGGTCCATGCTGGATATTGATTTTGGTACCTACCCCTACGTCACCTCCTCCAATACCACAGCCGCAGGGGCCTGTACGGGCCTGGGCGTGGCCCCCAATGCCATTGGGGAGGTATACGGGATATTCAAGGCCTACGCCACCCGCGTGGGAAGCGGGCCCTTCCCCACTGAGCTTTTTGACGAAGACGGGGCCACCATGGCGCGTGTCGGGAACGAATTCGGGGCTACCACCGGCAGGCCCAGGCGTTGCGGGTGGCTGGATTTGGTCGCCCTGAAATACGCGGTACGCATCAACGGGGTGACCCAACTGATGATGATGAAGGCCGATGTGCTGAGTGGCATGGAAAAGATCAAAGTCTGCACCGGCTACCATTACCAGGGACAACAGATTACCCACCTCCCCTACAACATCGAAGCCGAAAACGTCACCCCGATTTACAAGGAATTGGCCGGCTGGCAAAAAGACCTGACTGGTTTGAGCAAGGCCTCCGAACTCCCTGAAACACTCAACCAGTATATCGCCTTCCTGGAAAAGGAACTGGAAGTGCCCATTAAATTGGTATCGGTGGGGCCAGACCGTACCCAGACCATAGAACGGTAGAACGCCTTATTCCCAATAAAATCCTAAATACCAGGGCAGGTTGGCCTTCTCCTCTAAAATATCCTATTTTTGGGCAAATTTTCAGACTTGAAAAGCGTGCTCTTCCTCTTAGCGGTTGCCCTGACGACCCCTGCATTGTTGGCCCAGGCCGATACCACTGCGGTCAAGCAGATCAACATTGTCTACGGGGCCAACTTTACGAAGGACGAAGCACAATACCCCGGGGCCTCGATCTTCAGCAAGGACGAACGCCAGGTGCAGTTTGAACACCAGGGTGCCGACCTCTGGTGCGATATCGCCATCTTTTACCAGAAGGAGAACAAACTCAAGGCGATAGGCAATATCCGCCTGCAACAAGGAGATTCCGTGCAAATGACCAGTGGGAAGATCGATTACGACGGGGACAAGAAACTGGCCAAGGCCTGGGAATCAGTGGTGCTGAAAAATGCCGACATGACCCTGCGTACCGACACCCTGTATTTTGACCGTGAACGCCAGGAATCGTACTACAACCATGGGGGTACCATCGTTGATTCGGTAAATACGCTCACCAGTGAGGTGGGGCGCTACTATATGGTCCCCAAAAAATACCAGTTCCTCGACAGCGTTCTGATCCGCAACCCAGATTACACCCTGGAGTCGCGGCGGCTGGATTACTACACCACTTCCAGGAATGCCTATATGTACGGCCCCTCTACCATTACCGGGAAAACCTATAAACTGTACTGTGAACGCGGGTTTTACGATACGAAAGTGGAAAGTGGGTATGGTATCAAAAATACGAGGATCGACTACAACAACCGGATTATCGAGGGCGATAGCGTGTATTTTGACAAGGCTTCGCAATTTGCGTCCGCGACCAACAATATTCAGGTAACCGATACCATCAACAAGGGCGTCATCCGTGCCCATTACGCAGAGGTTTTCAAGGCGCGCGACTCGGTATTCGCTACCAAGAGGGCCGTTTCCGTCAGCCTGGTGCAGCAAGACTCCCTCTATATGCACGGCGATACCCTGATGGTTACCGGAAAACCTGACGCACGTATCCTCAGGGCCTTCCGCAACGCGAAATTTTACAAGACCGACCTCAGCGGGAAATGCGATTCCATCCATTTTGAACAAAAGACCGGGATCACCCAACTGATCCGGAACCCGATCCTTTGGAATGTGGAAAACCAGATGACCGGAGACAGCATCCACCTGCTCTCCGACCTGGAGACCGAGCAGCTAGATTCCCTGAGGGTCATCAACAACGCCTTTATCATCTCACAGGATACCATCGGCATGACGGGCTTCAACCAGGCCAAGGGGAAGGACCTGTTTGGGAAATTTATCGAAAACGAACTCAAAATCGTCGACCTGGTAAAAAACACCGAGGTCATCTACTACCTGTACAATGATGCGCAGGAACTCATCGGCATCAACAAAACCATTTGCAGTGCCATCCGGATGACCCTTGCGGATAATGATATTGAAGACATCACCTTTTTAACCAATCCCGATGGCGATATCTTCCCCGAAACCGAGCTGCCCGAAAACAGTCGCAAGTTGAAAGGGTTTGTCTGGCGGGGAGACGAGCGTATCCGGGAGATGGAGGATATCTTTGACGAAGACGACAACAACATCAGCCTGGTAAATATACGGGGGATTGACAATCCTATCGACATTGATGCGGAAGAAGCGGAACGCAGCCAAAATGAAGGCGACCCTGTAAATACCGGACAGGCCCCAAACAACAAAGCAACCGTCCCTCCGGGGAAACCCGGGGCACAAAAAGGTGGATAAGTTGGTATGAAGGATGACTTTTACACATATCAGGCGCAGACCAGCCCCCACCCCCTTTCCCTGGAAATAGCCCGAGCATCGGGTTGTTACCTGTATGACACCGGGGGCCGGGCCCACCTAGACTTTGTAGCCGGGGTATCGGCCTGCAGCCTGGGGCATTGCCACCCGGCCGTGGTAAAAGCCATACAGGAACAGGCGGCGGCCTATATGCATGTCATGGTCTACGGGGAATATATTCTGTCGCCGGCCGTGGCCCTGACCAAAAAACTCGCCTCCCTCCTGCCCGAAGGCCTGGAGACGACCTATCTTGTGAATTCGGGAACCGAAGCTATGGAAGGCGCCCTGAAGTTGGCCAGGAGGGCGACGGGGCGCAGTGGCCTGGTAGCGGCTCACGGGGCCTATCACGGAAACACCATGGGAAGCCTGAGCCTGATGGACTTTGAGGAACGCAAGGCCCCCTTCAGGCCCTTACTTCCCGATGTGCGCTTTATCCACTTCAACAAGGAGGAAGACCTGGAAAAAATCAACCACCACACCGCGGCCGTGGTATTGGAGACCATACAGGGTGGTGCCGGTTTCGTATTGCCTGAAGCCGGATACCTGAAAAAGGTCAGGGAACGCTGTACGGCGGTGGGGGCCCTGTTGATCCTGGATGAAGTCCAGCCCGGGTTTGGCCGTACCGGTACACTCTTCGCCTTTGAGCATTATGATTGTGTTCCGGATATCCTGGTCATGGGTAAAGGAATGGCATCTGGCCTCCCGGTAGGCGCCTTTACCGCCAGCAAATCGCTCATGCAGCGGTTAAGTGAGCGTCCTGAATTGGGCCATATTACCACTTTTGGGGGCAACCCCGTCATCGCCGCCGCCGCCTTGGCCACCCTGGAGGAGATTAGCGAAAGTGGGGTCATGGATGGGATAGCGGCCAGGGAAGCACGCTTCAGGGAACGCCTGAAGCACCCCTTGATTAAAGAGATACGGGGCAGGGGGCTAATGCTAGCCCCCATCCTGGAAAGCCGGGAACTCACCGATGCCGTGATATTGAAATGCGCGGAAAGAGGCCTGGTACTCTTTTGGTTGCTGTTTGAGCCCAAAGCGCTGCGAATATCACCCCCGCTAACCATTACCCTGGAAGAAATTGACCGCGGTTGCGACATACTTTTAGGGGTCCTCGATACGTTTTAATAGCAGGTTGTTAACTATTTTGTTAATAAGAATGACCCTTTTCGAAAAAATGAAAGGTCTTAAAATGGCTAATTTTAAGTCCATAGTAGAACCAAACCCGATTCTATGGCGTTAGACCCTAACGAACAATCCAGCCAACCCATAGCGAAGTTTGAATCCATGTTGAAGACTGACGATGTCTATTTCTTTGATGCGGAAGACTTCGAAGACATTATCCACCACTATCTGAACATTGGAAAGATATCCCTCGCCAAAAAAGCAATTAAAATCAGTTTGCTGCAGCATCCTGACGCGACCGAGCTGAAGCTCTTGGATGTGGAGGTGATGGTTTTTGAGAACAAGCTGGAAACCGCTGAAAAGATATTGGATGAACTGCAGCGGATAGATGCCCACAATGAGGAAATATACATCCAACGTGCCAATATCTTTTCCAAAAAAGACAACCACGAGGCGGCAGTAAACCTGTTGAACAAGGCGTTGGAACTATCGGAAGACAGTTTTGACATCTATTCGCTCCTGGGGATGGAATACCTGTTTATGGATGATTTTGAAATGGCCAAGGTACATTTCATGCGGTGCCTGGATTTTGACGACCAGGACTATTCCTCGCTCTATAATGTGATCTACTGCTTTGAGTTCCTGGAAGACTATGACGGGGCGATCCACTACCTGAATGAGTACCTCGAAAGGAACCCCTATTGCCAGGTAGCCTGGCACCAGTTGGGGAAACAGTATGTTACCAAGGAAATGTACAAGGAGGCCCAGGCAGCCTTTGATTTCGCCATTTATTCCGACGACACCTTCATTGGCGCCTATTTTGAAAAAGGCAAGGTCCTGGAGCAACTGGGCCGGTACGACGAAGCCATAGAAAACTACGAAACCACCATTACCATAGAAGACCCCACTTCCCATGCATACCTGCGTATGGGCGTTTGCCATGAAAAACTGAGGAATGATGACATGGCAAAATTCTACTATTACAAAACGGTGCATGAAGATCCCCTGCTGGACAAAGGATGGCTCGCCATTACCGATTTTTATTTCAGGAAGCGGAATTTTAAACGGGCGCTGTATTATATCAACAAGGCCATAAATATTGACGGGGAAAACCCCCTCTACTGGAAAAAATGCGCGATGATCCATGCCGCCCTCAAAAATTATGACGAAGCCGATTACGCTTTCAAGCAAAGTGTCGACCTGGGCAATTACGAACTGGAGACCTGGCTGGGCTGGGCAGAGGTGGTCGCCCGCAACGAGGAACTGGATGCGGCCCGGCAGATCCTGACCCAGGGCCTGGAATTCTACCCGGAAAGTGCCGAGCTGGAATATAAAATGACGGGGATCCTACTGATGATGAACGACCTGATCAACGCACAGCTGCGTTTTATAAAGGCACTTAAATCAGACTATTCCAAACTGCCGCTTTTTGAGAAAGGCTTCCCCTCCTACTTCAAATCAGACTGGGCCCAGAACATTATCTCGGGGATTCGGAAAGCTTCCAAATAAAGAACTACTTTTGTTTTTTATTTTTTTATGGGAAAGCGCAACCGATTAGATTATATAATACTTGCCCTGAAAGGAATGGCCATGGGAGCGGCCGATGTGGTCCCGGGCGTTTCCGGGGGCACCATCGCCTTCATTTCGGGAATCTACGAGGAACTCATTTCGTCCATTAACGGGGTGAACTTTTCCCTGGTTACCACCTGGAAAAAAGAAGGTTTCCTCGCTTTTTGGAACAAGGTCAACGGGGGGTTTCTGCTGTCCCTCGTCATTGGTATCGGTATCAGCGTGGCCTCCCTGGCGAAATTCATCAGCTGGTTGCTGGAGAACCAACCCGTACTGCTTTGGTCCTTCTTTTTTGGATTGGTCCTGGCCAGTATCTTCATCGTGGCACGATCCATTGAACGCTGGAACCTGGGGGTCATCTTTACCCTGCTCGGCGGTGCGGGGCTGGCCTGGTATATTACCTCCCTGCCGCCTATTGAAAATACGGCCAGTTTGCCCTTCCTCTTCCTCTCGGGCGCCCTGGCCATATGCGCCATGATCCTTCCGGGAATTTCCGGCGCATTTATCCTGGTACTTTTGGGTTCTTATAAAACCGTCCTCGATGCCGTACACCAACGGAACCTCTTGCTACTGCTTACCGTTGCCCTGGGGGCGTTGTTTGGCCTGCTTAGTTTTGCCCGCCTGCTGAAATGGATGTTCAACCACTACAAAGACCTTACCCTTGCTTTGCTTACAGGGTTCATCGTGGGTTCGCTAAACAAAATCTGGCCATGGAAAGCCGTGCTGGAATCGCGGGTATACGGCGATAAATTAATCGCCGTCAGGGAAGCGAACGTATCTCCGTTCACCTATGCGGGCGATTCGCAATTAGTCCTGGCCACGGTTTTAGGTATCCTGGGTTTTTCCCTTATTTTTATACTCGAAAAACTGGCCTCAAAAAAGTAATCTCCTCTACCCATGCACCAGCCCAGATCCTTAATGGACAAGTTTTTTTTGTTTGTAAAGGGGCTCTGTATGGGCGCAGCGAACAAGGTACCCGGGGTTTCGGGGGGCATTGTCGCCTTTGTTGTCGGGTTTTATGAAGAATTCATCTATTCCCTGCAAAAGGTCAACCTGAAAGCATTAAAGCTCCTGGTAAATGGCAGGTTTAGCAGCTTTTACCGGTATGTCAACGGCACCTTCCTCAGCTTTCTGATTGCGGGCATGCTTTTTAGCTATTTCAGTGTCTCCAAGCTACTGGATTATTTCCTGGAACAAAAGGAGTTGTACGTATGGGCGGCGTTTTTTGGCATGATCATCGGCTCGATTTACTACATCGGCAAGGACTTTGAAAACTGGAACAAGAAGACCATCCCGGCCGGGATCCTGGGCCTGGTGATCGGGATTTCCATCAGTTTTTTAAGCCCGGCCAAGGAGAACGATAACCTTTGGTTTATTTTCCTATGCGGCATGATCAGCGTATCCGGGATGACCCTTCCGGGGCTATCCGGGTCCTTTATCCTGATCCTGCTGGGAAACTATGTACTGTTGCTTGTAGATTCCGTGAATTCACTCTACGATACCATGGCAGAACTGCTACAGGGCGATTTCAGCTTTACGACCAACCAAAAAAGACTTGAAACACTACGGATACTCGCGGTTTTCACCGCCGGGTCCGCCGCTGGCCTGGTGTCCTTGTCACACCTGCTTGGCTATGTCCTCAAACACTTTAAACACCTGACCACCGCGGTGATCCTGGGTTTTATCACCGGTTCCCTGGGGGTGGTCTGGCCCTGGAAAAGGACCATCTTTATGCAGGCCGCCGACGGGAGCCCTATCCTGGATTCCAATGGCGACAAGATCATTATCAACTACCAGCGCTACCTCCCCGACATGTCCCTTTCGGAAACCTGGTGGGCGGTGCTGCTGGTCGGGATGGGGGTTCTGGTGTTGCTGGGACTCGACTGGTACGGTAAAAACAGACAAAACAATGGCTAAATTCGGACTTGTCGGCAAGCATATCTCCTACTCTTTTTCAAAGGGATATTTCCACCGCAAATTTTCGGAGCTGCAGTTGGCAGGCTACCGGTACGAAAACTTCGACCTGGAGTCTATCGAGGAGTTCCCCGATATGTTGCGCAACAACCCCGGGCTTGTGGGGCTAAACGTGACCATTCCCTACAAGGAGGCCATCATTCCCTATTTGGATGAATTGGATGTGGAAGCCGCCAGGATAGGGGCGGTAAACACGATCAAAATCGGGGCCGGGGGACTCAAAGGGTATAATACCGATGCTTACGGCTTTCAAAAATCCCTGGAACCCCTGTTGCGGGGGCAACATAAAAAGGCTCTGATCCTTGGGACGGGTGGCGCCTCCAAGGCCGTTGCCCATGTCTTCAGGTCGCTCTCCATTGCCTTCAGGTACGTATCGCGCCAACCGGGCCCAGGCCAATTGTCCTATGAATCCCTCGGGGAAGACATCATGAATTCGCATGCAATCATTGTGAACACCACCCCCCTGGGTACCCATCCCAATATCAGCGAGAAACCTTTGGTTCCCTATGATCTGATCAGCCCGGACCACCTGCTTTTCGACCTGATCTACAATCCGGAAAAAACAGCCTTTTTACAGGAAGGCGAAAAACGGGGCGCCCAAATTAAAAACGGCCTCAGGATGCTGGAATTGCAAGCCGAAAAGGCCTGGGAAATCTGGAATTCATAGCGCGGCATTCCAAGGCACGGGAGTTCGTGTCCCGGGGGCGATAGCGCGAAAACCTCCGTAAAAAAGAACCTGCATTGCCTTTGTAGAATGCGCGCTTAGTAGTATCTTACCGTAGAATCGCTTGGATGCGCCTTAAAAATCCAAAGCTATGTTGGAAGAGAAGGACCATAAACTGCAGGATACCGCAGGGGGAAAAGAAGGATCGGAAACAGCAGGTTCGGGCACCGATCCGGGAAAAACACCCGACACCGAACCCGAAGCCGGCCATGCGCCGGAAAAAGAGCCTGAGCAGACTGAGGACAAGGATGTCCTGGAAGAAATAGACGAATCCAATGCAGAGGATGCGGAGGATGAGGACAACCAGGCAAGGCACCACATCCCCTTGCTGGATTACCCTTCCATGTCCATGGAAAATCTGGTAGGGGAATTGCAGCGTCTTGTGCGGAACGAAAAGGTACAGGCCATCCGGAAGCACGTAGACCAGATTAAATACGAGTTCGACCTCAAGTTCCAGGATTTCCTCGAACATAAGAAGGAGGAATTTATCAACCGGGGCGGGAACGAGATTGATTTCCGGTACAATTCGGTCACCAAAAGGCAATTCAATGAAGTCTATGCCGATTACCGTGAAAAACGCAACCAGTACTACCGCAACCTCGACCAAAGCCTTAAAGAAAACCTCGCCAACCGCCTAGCCATCATTGAAGAGCTAAAAAGCCTGGTGAATGTAGAAGAGGATATCAACACCACCTATAAAAACTTCAAAGAACTGCAGGAACGGTGGCGCCATGCGGGGCCCGTGCCAAGGGCCAACTACAACGATGTCTGGCGCCCCTACCACCACCATATCGAGATTTTCTACGATTTCCT
>MRWG01001229.1_pt1 | contig 17694 bp, 16 predicted proteins | sample 1013341 | NCBI WGS metagenome assembly MRWG01 (sample SAMN06117577, study PRJNA244670) | biofilm metagenome | biome: Water; feature: Cathode Biofilm; material: Biofilm; isolation source: microbial consortium enriched at the cathode of a solar microbial fuel cell | place: USA: District of Columbia ... | reverse complement strand
ATGAGATCAAACCAAGGTTTCTCACAAGCGCGCGAGGGCGGTGATTGCATCGGGGCCTTTCGGCCTCTAAATACCGGCGCTCGTTCAGTAAACCGGTAAAAAATGACCGAGACGCGGCCAAAACAGGGAAAATCCGTATTCATCCGCACCTATGGGTGTCAGATGAACGTCTACGATTCCGAGCGTATGGCGGGGTTGCTGAAGCCGCTCGGATACGGCCTCGCCGATGCGCCGGAGGCTGCCGATCTTGTCATTTTGAACACCTGCCATATTCGCGAAAAGGCTGCTGAAAAAGTCTATTCTGAACTCGGTCGGCTAAAGCGGATGAAAGCCAACAAGGCGCTCCAGGGCGGCGATATGAAAATCGCCGTCGCAGGATGCGTCGCCCAGGCAGAAGGCGCGGAGATCACGGCGCGCGCACCGCAGGTGGACATGGTTGTCGGCCCGCAAGCCTATCACCGCCTGCCGGAATTGCTGGCGCGCGCCGCGCGCGATGACGGCGACATTCTCGAAACCGATTTTGCAGTGGATGAAAAATTCGACCGGCTTGCAGAACGCGAGGCCGAAGGCCCAACGGCGTTTCTGACAATTCAGGAAGGGTGCGATAAGTTCTGTACGTTTTGCGTCGTGCCTTACACGCGCGGCGCCGAAGTCTCGCGCAATATTGACGCCATTGTCGCCGAAGCGCGCGCACTGGCGGCGCAGGGCGTCAAGGAAATCACGCTGCTTGGTCAGAACGTCAATGCGTGGCGTTCGACACCGCCTGCGGGCGAGGCCGGAGACGAATGGGGACTTGGTGAGTTGTGCCGTCATCTCGCTAAGATCGACGGGCTCGAACGCATCCGCTTCACGACTTCGCATCCGCGCGACATGGATGACGGGCTGATCGCCGCCTTTGGCGAAGAAAAAAAGCTGATGCCGTATCTGCACCTGCCGGTGCAGGCGGGCGCCGACAGGGTGCTGAAAGCCATGAACCGCGGCCATACCACTGAGCACTATGTCGGGCTCATCGAGAAAATTCGCGCCGCACGGCCCGACATTGCCATCTCGGGCGACTTCATCGTTGGTTTCCCAGGCGAAACGGCCTCGGATTTTGAAGAGACTTTGGTCCTCGCCAAAGCCATTGGCTACGCCTCGGCGTTTTCGTTCAAATATTCACGCCGGCCGGGCACGCCGGGCGCTGTGATGGCGAAACAGGTTGCCGAAACCGAAAAAGACGAGCGTCTCGCCCGCCTTCAGGCCCTGCTTGAGGCGCAGCGTCAGGATTTCAATTCCCGGCAGATCGGCAAGGCGCTGCCGGTGTTATTTGAAAAGCCGGGCCGCCATGAGGGCCAGCTCATTGGCCGTTCGCCCTATTTGCAAAGCGTTCATGTCTCGGCGCCACAATCCATGCTAGGTTCCATTGCGCCGGTGAAGATCAAGGGCGTGACTCCAAATGCGCTCGCCGGTGTTTTGGCGAAACAGGGTGAGGCGGCCGCTTGAGCGAACAGAAAACCGCAGGCGAGATTGAGCATATCGACTTTGACGACAATCGCCTTGTCGCCGCCCTGTCCGGCGAACATGACGCTCATCTTTCCATTCTGGAAGAAAGCCTCGGGGTCAGAATCGACCCACGCGGCAATCGTTTCGCGATCTCTGGCGCCGCATCCGCGCGTCAGCGCGCTATCGGCGCGCTCTCATCTCTGTACGAAAAATTGCAGAAAGGCGAGGCCGTCGGCTCTGGCGAGGTGCGCGCGGCTGCGAAGTTGAGCGAAACGCCGGAAAAAGTTCAGTCGGTTTCGCCGTCAGTGAAAACGCCGAAACGGCTCATCTCTGCGCGCACGCCCAATCAGGCGGCATATCTTCGCGCGCTCGGCAATCATGATCTTACATTCGGCGTCGGCCCCGCGGGCACGGGCAAGACCTATATTGCCGTCGCCCACGCTGTAGGCCTTTTGTTGTCAGGACAGGTCGAACGCATCATTCTTTCCCGCCCGGCGCTGGAAGCGGGCGAACGCATCGGTTTTTTGCCGGGTGAGATGCGCGAAAAGCTCGATCCCTACATGCGCCCGCTTTATGACGCGCTTCACGATATGATGCATACGGATTATGTCGAGCGGCGCATCGCGGCGGGTGATATTGAAATCGCGCCGATCGCCTTTATGCGCGGGCGCACGCTCGCCCGGTCGGCGGTGATTCTCGACGAGGCGCAGAACGCGACGCCGGCTCAGATGAAAATGTTTCTGACCCGTCTCGGCGAAGGTTCGCAGATGGCGATCACCGGTGATCCGTCGCAAACGGATTTGCCGTCAGGCGAGATTTCAGGGCTGGCTGATGCGCTTGGCGTCCTTTCAGGCGTCGATGGCGTCGCGGAGGTGCGGTTTACCGCGTCCGACGTCGTTCGACATCCGCTCGTTTCGCGCATTATTGGCGCGTACGACAAACGCGAAGCGCGCTCGCCAAAACCATGATCGAAGTCATTATCAAGGACGAAGGCTGGCGCGAAGCCTTGCCGGAGGCCGAGGCCCTTGCAGAGCGCTGCCAGCGCGCCGCGGCCGCCTTTGAGTCCGCTCTCGCGCGGGAAACGGCGCTGCTCCTGTGCGAGGACGCTGCGATCAGGGCGCTGAACGCCCGTTTCCGCCAGAAGGACAGGGCGACCAATGTCCTGTCGTTCCCGTCGGGCGAGGCGGAAGGGTTTCTTGGCGACATTGCGCTGGCGCGGGAAACCTGCGTCACCGAGGCTGCGGAAAAGGGCGTTGCATTGCGCGATCACGCGGCCCATCTCATTATCCATGCTATGCTGCATCTTGCCGGATACGACCATCAGGCGGATGAAGAGGCGGCGGCAATGGAAGGCCGGGAAACCGAGATTTTGGCGTCCATGGGCGTTTCGGACCCCTATGGCGAAATTGAATAAACAGACTTGGGATATGACGAACGAAGAGACGGAAGAGGGCGACAGTAACCGGGAAAGCCTTATTGCGCGTTTTCGCGCTATGATCGGCAAGCCCTCGCAGCCCGACGATCTTGCGGCGGCCATTGGCAATGGCGACGGCGATGCGGCCCTGACGCTCGACAAGGCGCGCCGGGAAATGATCGAACGCGTTGTCGCCTTCGACGACAAAAAAGTTTTCGACGTGATGGCGCCCCGCGCTGATATCTCCGCTGTCGATATCGAAACGCCGATGCAGGAGCTTATCCGGATTTTTTCCGAAGCCGGCCACTCGCGCCTGCCGATCTATCGCGGCGATCTCGATGATCCAGTGGGGATGGTCCACATCAAGGACGTGATCGGTCTCATCGCCGACGACGCCAAGCCTTTGCCCACTGACGGGCCGATCCTGAAAACGCTTCGCCGTGACGTACTTTACGTGCCGCCGTCCATGCGCGTGACGGATTTGCTGTTACGCATGCAGGCCTCACGCATTCACATGGCGCTGGTGATTGACGAATATGGCGGCACGGACGGCCTCGTCACCATCGAGGATCTGGTCGAGGAAATCGTCGGCGAAATCAACGATGAGCATGACGATGAAGAGACGTTGATCATTACGCCTCTATCATCCGGCGGATGGGAAGTGGATGCCCGGGTCGAGCTCGCTGATTTTGAGGAGGAAACGGGACTTCATCTTGATACGGAAGATGACGAAATCGACACCGTCGGCGGCTATGCCGTTTCGCTGGCGGGCCGTGTGCCGCAACGGGGCGAGGTGCTGACGGCGCCCAGCGGCTTCGACATCGAGGTTACGGAAGGCGACGCGCGAAAAGTCCGTAAACTGCGTATTCGCCCTTCCGTTGCTCAGAGCGCCGGTAAGGCGGCGGAGTAATCAAGCCTCATGCGCTTTTTGGAAAAGCCGCTCTCGCGCATTGCCAAAGCCATGGAAAGCGGCAGCGCTTTCGTACGCGGCCTTGCCGGCCGGCCCCGCTGGCTTTGCGGGTTTCTCGCAGGACTGGCCGCTGCGCTCGCCATGGCGCCGGTCTATGCGTTGCCGCTGCTTGCTGTCGGGTTTTCAGTACTCGTCCTGCTGATCGACGGGGCGTCGGCCGCGGCGCGACCGCGCCGCAGCGCCTTCGTGGCCGGTTGGTTTTTCGGTTTCGGCTACTTCCTCGCCGGCGTTTACTGGATGGCGTTTTCGTTTTTTGTCCAGGCCGACCAGTTCGCGTGGATGGCGCCTCTCGCCGTCATGGGCGTGCCGGCATTTCTTGCACTGTTTTCAGGCGCCGCCGCAGCGCTCGCCGTTTCATTCTGGCGGCCGGGTTGGGCGCGTATTTTCCTGTTCGGCGCTGTTTGGGTCGTCCTTGAATATGCGCGCGGCCATATTCTGACAGGCCTGCCGTGGAATCTTGCAGGACAGGCGCTGGCGGGCAGCGCTATCGGCGCGCAAACCGCCGCATGGTATGGCGCATACGGACTAAGTCTCGTAGCCATATTCCTGAGCGCCGCGCCGGCGGCGAGCCTCGACCAGAAGGGCCCGCGTGCGCTTGCCGGTCTTGGGATCATGATTATCGGCGCAGCTGTTGTGTTCGCCGCAGGGGGCATTCGTCTCGCGCTTCCCGAACCGCAGGGCGACGGGCGCAATCTCGTGCGGATTGTTCAACCGAATATTCCGCAGCGTGAGAAAATCGAACAGGGCATGTGGGTGCGCAATTTCGAAAGGCAGCTTGAACACTCGACGTCGCCGGTTCCTCCTGATGCGCAGCTTTTTATCATCTGGCCCGAAAACGGCGCGCCCTTGCTCAATGAAGCGCGCACAGCGCTTGCGCTTCTTACAGATGAATTGCCGGACAACTCCATCCTGATCGCGGGCGCGGTGCGGCGTGAGCGCGGCGCGCTCGACGAAATGCGTTATTTCAACTCCATCGCCATCGTCGAGGAAACGCCCGAAGGACGTGACGTTACGCGCCATTATGACAAGCATCATCTGGTGCCGTTTGGCGAGTACCTGCCTTTCTACGATCTCCTTAACGCCATTGGTCTTGCGCAGCTTACGCCTTACGGCGACGCCGGGTTCGCCGCCGGCGACGGACCTGCCGCAATCGAAGCCGGCGGTACGGTGTTCGCCCCGATGATTTGTTACGAAGCGATATTTCCCGGCGCATCCTATCCAAATGGCGAGCGGCCAGAGTGGCTTGTGACGGTCACAAACGACGCCTGGTTTGGCGACACGTCGGGTCCTCGCCAGCACCTCGATATGGCGCGGCTACGCTCGATTGAATCCGGCCTTCCCATGGCGCGCTCTGCGAATACCGGCGTTTCGGCGCTGATCGATGGGAAAGGGCGGATTCTTGCGCGGGTAAAACTCTATACGGCCGGTAAAATCGATGCGCCGTTGCCGCCCGCATTGCCGCCAACGCTTTATGCTCGCGTCGGGGATTGGCTTTTTTGGGCCATGATTGCTGCTTTTTACGCGGTTTTCTTCAGTATGAGTCGTAAAACGCGCTCTTGAAGCTGCGGCGCAACCTTTGCGCGATAGTTTATTCTCTCTATAAAAATGGTAAGCAAAATTATGCAACGGGCAGAATGCCTTAAGTGAGCGTTTTTGATGACGAAGCAGAAGGCTGCGTCGAGTGAAAAAGAGTCGCCGCATCCGGTGGACAAGCATGTGGGCTCGCGGGTGAAGCTCCGGCGCATGGCGCTTGAGATCAGTCAGGACACCCTTGGCAAGTCCATGGGCGTGACGTTCCAGCAGATTCAGAAATACGAAAAGGGCGTCAACCGCATCAGCGCCAGCAAGATTTACGAGCTTGCCGGCCAGCTTGAAGTCCCAATCCAGTATTTCTTTGACGGGTACGTCGATGGCCCCAGTTACGGCGCCGGTTTCGCAGAAGACATTGAAAGCGATCCTTTCATGGACCTCATTCAGTCGCCGGAAGGCATACAACTTTGTCGTTATTTCGCATCCATCAAGGACCCTAAGGTCAAGCGCCGGGTTCTGGATCTGGTAAAATCCATCGCTGAAACAGAAGGGGCCGACGTTCTGTGAGGCCGTTTTTCCACAGCGGTTATTGCGTTGGACAGAGGCTGGCGTCTTCGCTATAGGCGGTCATATAAACATTCCTTTATATGCTTGATTGAGGGCAAATCGTTCCATGGCGCGCCAATCCTACCTGTTTACCAGCGAGAGCGTTTCCGAAGGCCATCCGGACAAGGTCTGCGATCGCATCTCCGATGAGATTGTCGATCTCATGTATCGCGAAGCGGTGGCGGCCGGAATGAACCCTTGGACGGTGCGGGCGGCGTGCGAGACGCTGACCACCACCAACAAGGTTGTGATCGCCGGCGAGGTGCGTGCGCCTGAAAATCTGATGGACGGCGCGGGCGGCGTTAATCCTGAAAAATTCATCGCTGTGGCGCGTGAGGCGATCAAATCCATCGGCTACGAACAGGACGGGTTCCACTGGCAGACTGCGTGTGTGGACGTGCTCCTGCACGGCCAGTCGGCAGACATTGCGCAAGGCGTTGATAAGTCGTCGGATGGCAACGCCGAAGGCGCAGGCGATCAGGGCATCATGTTTGGATACGCCTGCCGTGAAACACCGAAGCTGATGCCGGCGCCGATCTATTACAGTCACAAGATCCTGGAAGATCTCGCGGCCGCGCGGCACGCCAAGGACGGCGACGCAGGGCTGTTGGGCCCTGACGCCAAGAGCCAGGTGACCGTGCGTTACCGCAATGGCGAGGCGGTGGAGATAACGTCGATCGTTCTGTCTACGCAGCATCTCGACGGCGGCTGGAATTCAGCCAAGGTGCGCGACGTGGTCGAACCCTACATCCGCAAGTCAGTCAGCAACCTTGCGATTTCCAATGATTGCGTCTGGCATGTGAACCCGACCGGCAAATTCGTGATCGGCGGGCCGGACGGCGACGCAGGGCTCACGGGCCGCAAGATCATCGTTGATACCTATGGCGGCGCAGCGCCCCATGGCGGCGGCGCGTTTTCCGGCAAGGATACGACCAAGGTTGATCGGTCGGCGGCCTATGCGGCGCGTTATCTTGCGAAAAACGTGGTTGCGGCGGAGCTTGCGGACCGATGCACCATCCAGCTTTCCTACGCCATCGGCGTCGCACAGCCATTGTCCATTTATGTCGATCTTCACGGCACAGGCCATGTTGACGAAGACACGCTTGAGCGCGCTTTGGCCGAGGTCATGGACCTGTCGCCATCAGGCATTCGCCGCACGCTCGATCTCAACAAGCCGATCTATGCGCGCACCGCCGCCTACGGCCATTTCGGGCGTGAACCGGACGCTGACGGCGGCTTCTCCTGGGAGAGAACCGATCTCGTCGACGCGCTGAAAAAAGCCGTTTAGGCTTCCGCCCGGCGTCGAAATCAGCGCGGCCGGAACGTCTGTGCAAGGTAGACGCCATTAGGAGGCTTCCATGCTGCGACTTTTAATTTCTGTGTGTGCGCTCTGGGTTTTTGCCGGTAACGCCGCAGCGGACGAGCCGCCCTTGCTTGAGCAGTTCGATGGGGCATGGCATTCGGGCGGCGATGCGTTCGGCGGACCGGCGCAAAGCGCGATGTCATGGACGCCGGTATTGAACGGTAAATTCATCAGGCTGGATTACCGAGTCGAGATGCCGCGCGGCGAACAGACGGCGGTTTTTGAAGGCGCCGCATATTACAAATATGAAGGCAACGACCGGTGGAGCGCCTTCTGGGCGGATAACTCTGGTGATCTTCACCCGGTCAGCGCTGTTCGCGACGGCGCCGCCATTGTTTCGCACTGGGGCGTCGAGGGCGCAAAATACGGCCGGACGCGTTATGAATTGATGTCGAACGGCGAACTGGAAGTTACTGACTGGATTCAGACCGGCGAAGGCTGGAAGCAGTTCAACAAAAACACATTCACAAGAATTGAGGCTGCGGATTAGCGCCGCAGTTGAGCGCATCGCGCGGGTCGGATATGTCCGGCGCGTATGCGCGACGCCAGATACATTCCCCGTCTTTACGGGCGACAGCAGGACAAGCCGTTAAAGCCGCGCCAGGCCCGGCTGATGGAAAAGCTACTGCCGGGCATTGCCGCTCCCGACCCCGAGGACGGACAGATAGATTTGGGTACTCTTTTTCCGCAAGCGGACGAATATCAGCTGGAAGTGGGTTTTGGCGGCGGCGAGCATCTTGCGTGGCAGGCGGCCCAGCATCCCAAAACCGGATTTATCGGCGCCGAGCCCTTCATCAACGGCGTCGGCAAACTCCTGGCGCATATTGACGATCAGGACCTTGAGAATGTCCGCATTCATTTCGGCGATGCGCGTCCGCTGATCGAGGCGCTTCCGGACGCATCGCTGTCGCGAATTTATGTGCTGCATCCCGATCCGTGGCCGAAAAAGCGGCATCACAAACGTCGAATGATATCTCCGTGGTTTTTTGCCGAGGCGGCCCGGCTCATTATACCCGGCGGCGAGCTGCGCGTTGCATCCGATATCCGCGATTACATTCGCTGGACCTTGATGCATGCGCGCAATGCGCCCGCATTCGAATGGACGGCGGAGCGCGCTGCAGACTGGAAAGTCCGTCCCGGCGACTGGCCGCAGACCCGGTATGAAGCGAAGTCGATCCGCGAGGGCCGTGAGCCTTGTTATCTCGTCTTTAGCCGCAAATAGCGCGCGTCTTACGGGTTTTTGACTTGCATGTTCCGGCAGTCGCAGGACAGTAGGGTCATGAAGTTTCCATCCATAAAAAAATTATCCCTCGCGCTTGCAGCGCTGGTTGTTTTGTCCGGCTGCGCAAAACTGACGCTCGCATGGACGGACCTTAAACCGGACGGACCGCCTGCGGTTCCGGCTGCTCTCGGGCCGTTTGGCGGCGTCGGGGCGGTGCAAAATATCTCAACATGGGAAAGCGCCCGTGCGCCAGTGTTGCGCGAGGCGTTGCAGCGTGAAGTTTTCGGCATGATGCCGGATGCGTCATCGACACGCGTTATGGAGCGCAAGGTTTTGAATGAAGCGGCGTTCGGCGGCAAAGGCGTGCTGGACGAATATCGTCTGGCCGTGACCGCAACGTTCAACGGCGTTGCTGTTGAAACCGCCGGTGCAAATAACGACGATGGTTTCGTGATGGATGTGGTGATCCCGGCCGGCGCCGAGGGCCCCGTTCCGGTGATCCTGATGCAGACTTTTTGCCCGCGCTGGAACACGTTGCCCGACCCTGCGGTTGCGGGGGCGCCCGAAGAAATCGATACGGGCGGCGGCATCGGAACTTATATTTTCGGCCGGTTCATCTGCACGCCGCCGGTAGATACGATCCTCGATGCGGGCTATGCGATTGCAACGATTTTTCCGAGCGAGGTCGTGCCGGATCGCCGCGCCGAAGGGCTAGAGCAGCTGCACCGTCTTTCCGCAGGCTACGAAGATGACGAGACGCGCTGGGGCGCGATCGGCGCCTGGGCCTGGCTTTACTCACGCATGATTGACGCGCTCGAAGACGATCCGCGGATCGACAGGCATGCCATCGTCACCTGGGGACATTCCCGGTACGGAAAATCAGCGCTTCTCGCCGCTGCATTCGATGACCGTGTCGCGGGCGTGATCTCGCACCAGTCGGGAACGGGCGGCGCATCTCTTAACCGCCGCAAAAAAGGCGAAAGCGTCAAATCGATTACGAACAGTTACCCGCATTGGTTCTCGCAAAGCTATGCGTCTTTTGCGGGCCGCGAAGGCGACATGACGATCGACCAGCATCATTTGCTGGCGCTGATTGCGCCGCGTCCCGTGCTGTTGGGCAATGCGCGCCGCGATGTCTGGTCCGATCCGAACGGCGCTTTCCGCGCCGCCATCGGCGCCGATCCGGTTTACGCGCTTTACGGCGCAGGGGGGCTCGAGCAGAAACGTCTGGACGAATGGAATCCCGATGCGGCGCTTGCCTTCTGGATTCGCGCCGGCACCCATGGCGTCGTTAAGGAAGACTGGCCGGCTTTCCTTGAATTCCTCGATGCGCACTTTAAGGAATAGCCGCCATGGCCGACGGTCCTGTCATTGAACCGCAAGAAGAAGACGCAGGCGCGCTGCCCCGCGCTTATACTCATGCGCCGTCATCCGTTTCGTTCAAGAAACTGCGCAAGCGGCTGTTGCGCCAGACGCAGGATGCGATCCGCCGTTACGGCATGGACGGTCCTCGCAAGGACGGGAGCCCGCAAAAATGGCTGATCTGTCTTTCCGGCGGCAAGGACAGCTACACGCTGCTTGCCGCACTCATGGATCTCAAATGGCAGGGCGCGCTGAAAGCGGAAATCATCGCCTGCAACCTCGATCAGGGCCAGCCGGGTTTTCCGAAACACATCCTGCCGGATTATCTGAAAAATCTCGGCGTCGGGCATCGGATCATCACCGAAGACACCTATTCCATCGTCACCGACAAGGTGCCCGAAAACAAAACCTATTGTTCCTTATGTTCGCGGCTACGGCGTGGCATTCTTTATCGCGTTGCCCGGGAGGAAGGCTGCGACGCCATTGTCCTCGGCCATCATCGCGACGATGCGCTCGAGACATTCATGATGAACCTGTTTTATGGCGGGCGGCTGGCTTCGATGCCGCCGAAGCTGGTGAATGACGAGGGCGATTTGCTGGTCCTGCGGCCGCTTTTTCTTTGCGCGGAGGATGACATTGCAAAGTTTGCGGCGGCGCTGAAATTCCCGATCATCCCGTGCAATCTCTGCGGCTCACAGGAAGGCCTGCAGCGCGAAGCGATGAAACAAATGCTCGATGAATGGGAGCGCAAACGTCCGGGAAGGCGGGAAGTTATGTTCCGCGCGCTGCAGAATGTGCGGCCAAGTCACCTGGCCGACGAAAAGATCTGGGATTTTGAGGGGCTGTTCAAGCCTTAAGCATAACGCCGTCCGCCGCCGGCCATCGCGCCCAGCAATCCGAACAGGAACGAGGCGCCGCCCCACAGCACCGCAAAACCGCCGCCGGCGTAGATGACGCCGTCCGTGGTCGCCGGGATCGCCGGTTTGAACTCTTCGTAGACGGAGCTTGTAATGTCGGACATTTGCGTGCGGGCGAGCACCAGCGGGCGCACCGTGTCGCTCGCGGCGTCGAGCTGTGCTTTGTGCGCCACAAGAACTTCATAGCGTTTGACGGCGCTGACATAGGTCCGGCACAACGCATCGAGAAGGCCCGCAGCCGTGCTGCATTCGCCTAACGCCTGTTCGCGTGAATAACCGTATTGGGCGATATTGCCGTCGAATTCCTCAACGACGCTTTCAAGCGCAGTAATCTGGCCTTGAAGGTTCTGCATGTATTGAAGCGTGAAGCCGGGCCCTTGCGAGCCCAGAACAGCGCCGGCGACTCCTAGAAGAAATGCTAGCAAACGACCCACAGCGCGTCCCCTCCGACAGCGAAAACCCCAACCAAGCCCTCACCGCCGATTTTGACCCATCGGGCGGGCAAAATCCATAGTGTTAACGAGATGAATTCAGGCGGGCTTTTTACGCTTCGAAGCGGCGAAAAGCCCGCCAAGTCCGGTCAAAAGCAGTGGCAAAGCGCCCGGCAGGGGCGTGACGATGGTTGATGGATCTGAAGACGGCCCCGCCGCTGTCTGGAGATCAGGGATAATATTGCTGGGAAGCCCGCCCGGTGCATTTGGGCCGCCCGAGAGTGAAAAACTGCCTGGCAGGTTGTTGCCTTCGAAAGGGAGGCCGGAAACCGGGCCGCCATCCGTTGCGAGTGCAAGACTTAAGGGCGAGCCGATATTCCCGCCGGCCGCAAGGCCGGTCGTTGCCGGGCCATTTTGCCCCGTAATCGCCGCCACAATCGCCTCTTCCAGCGGGCCTCCCCGGGCCCTCGGGTTTGTTCCGGCTCGCGCATGGTTCGAGTGATTGGGCAGGCCGGTCTGGTCTCCAGCCGGTGACGCGATACGAGCGCCGCCCGCCCCCTCCTCGTAAGGATGGCAGATGATTTCCCAATAGCCTTTACGGTCTATGTCCGGATCGCTTTCGCCGCCGCAACCGGCGCCGGCACGTCTGGCGCGGTAATGCGCGGCATATTCGGCGCGCAAATCCGGGTCATTTTGGGACAGATCCGGCGCGTCCGCCGCCGCCTCGACTTGCCCTCTCGCCTTGCCGGCGAAAAAGGCCAGAGGCGCGCAAAGGGCTGTAATCATCAGAAAATAGATGATCAGCGCCAGCGTCCCTTTTCTTTTCAGCCTTGTGACGGTCACGTCTCGAACCCTTTCGGTGGTAAAGGATTCAAGAAGCGCGCCGTTTATTGGGCTGACGGGCGGCGATTTCGCCTTGCATGGGGGCTGACAAGACCGCGGCGGCGCCTTATATACGCCGTCAAACGCTATCGGAATTTGATAAGCGGGCCCCGCGGGGCCCGCTTTTTCGTTCCGGCAGCAGGCAAATGATTTGGAGTCGCCTTGACGCTGGAAGCCCGCCTTAATGACCTGATTGCGCCGATTGTGGACGCTGCCGGATTTGAACTGGTGCGCGTGCGCGTGACCGGCAGCAACACCAAGACGTTGCAGGTGATGGCCGAGCGCCCGGACAAGACCATGACGGCGGAAGATTGCGCGAAGCTGTCGCGCGCCCTGTCGCCGGCGTTAGAAGACGCCGACCCGATCGAGGGAAACTATAATCTCGAAGTTTCCTCGCCCGGCATCGACCGGCCGCTGGTTCGGGAAAAGGATTTTGAAGACTGGCAGGGCTGGCAAGCCAAGCTAGAGCTGAACCGGCTGGTCGAGGGACGCAAAAGATTCAAAGGCGTTCTTGCCGGCATGGATGATGGAAAAGTCGCGCTCGATATCGAGGGCGAAGATGAAACGGCGCTCTTTCCGATGGAATGGATAGCCAGCGCGCAACTGATCCTAACCGAGGATCTCATTCGCGAAACCATGAGGGCGGAAAAGGAAGACCGCCCCGCTTAAACCGGAGATGTAAGATGATGGAGACCCTTCGATGACCGCCATTAGCGCCAACAAGCTGGAGTTGATTCAGATCGCGGACGCTGTCGCGCGCGAGAAATCAATCGACAAGTCGCTTGTGATAGAGGCCATGGAAGATGCGCTCGCCCGTGCGGCGCGCACCCGTTACGGTCATGAAACGCTGGTCAAAGCCGAGATCAATCCGAAAACCGGCGAGATGCGTCTGTGGCGTCTTCTCGAAGTGGTCGAGGAAATCGAAGACGACCAGACGCAGATCGCCATTGCCGATGCGCGTCATCGCAACCCGGAAGCGGAAGTTGGCGACTTCATGTCCGAGCCGCTGCCGCCGATGGATTTCGGCCGTCAGGCGGCTATGGGCGCCAAGCAGGTCATCACCCAGAAAGTGCGCGAAGCCGAACGTGATCGTCAGTATGAAGACTTCAAAGACCGTGTCGGCGAGATCATCAATGGCATCATTAAGCGCGTCGAATACGGCCATGTGATTGTCGATCTCGGCAAGGCCGAAGCGATTGTCCGCCGTGACCAGCAGCTGCCGCGCGAAAACTACCGCAATGGCGACCGCGTGCGCGCCTACATCATGGATGTGCGTCGCGAAACGCGCGGGCCGCAGATCTTCCTGTCGCGCTCCCATCCTCAATTCATGGCGAAACTGTTCGAACAGGAAGTGCCGGAAGTTTACGACGGCGTGATCGAGATCAAGGCGGTGGCCCGCGATCCCGGCAGCCGCGCCAAGATCGGCGTTTACTCGAAAGACGCCGGCATCGATCCTGTCGGCGCCTGCGTCGGCATGCGCGGTTCTCGTGTTCAGGCGGTGGTGAATGAGCTTGGCGGCGAAAAGATCGACATCGTGCCGTGGAACGAAAACGACGCGACCTTCGTCGTCAACGCGCTCGCGCCGGCGGAAGTCACCAAGGTTGTTCTGGACGAAGAACTCATGCGCATCGAAGTCGTAGTGCCTGATGAGCAGCTGTCGCTCGCCATCGGCCGCCGCGGCCAGAATGTGCGGCTCGCTTCGCAGCTTTCGGGCTACGAAATCGACATCATGACCGAGGAAGAAGAAAGCGCGAAACGTCAGGAAGAATTCCGCGTACGTTCAGAACTCTTCATGGCGGGCCTTGATGTTGACGACATGATGGCGGGGCTGCTGGTTTCCGAAGGTTTTGCAAAGATCGAGGAAATCGCCTTCGTCGATGTTGAGGAGTTGATGGAAATCGACGGCCTCGACGAAGAAACCGCCGAGGAACTTCAGGCCCGCGCGCGCGATTTCATTGAGGAAGAAAACAAAAAGCTCGATGAAAAGCGTAAAGAGCTGGGCGTTGCTGACGACCTTCTCGACACGGACGGTCTCGACATGAAGATGATCGTGACGCTCGGTGAGAACGACGTGAAGTCGCTCGAAGACCTCGCCGGTTGCGCCACCGATGATCTCACCGGCTGGACCGAGCGCGTCGACGGCGAACGCAAGCATTACGACGGCATCCTCGAAGGTTACAAAGTGTCTGCTGAGGAGGCCGAAGACCTGATTATGCGCGCACGCGTCAAGGCCGGATGGATCACGCAGGAAGATCTCGACGCCATGCGCGCCGCAGAAGTAACTGAAGAAGGCGAGGAGGCGGAGGCTGAAGAAAACGCCTGAACGCCGCTGCGTCGCTACGGGCGAGGCGCTGAGCCCGGAAACGGGTTTGCGCTTCGTCATCGGACCTGACGGGGCGCTGGCGCCGGATTTTTCCGGCAAGCTTCCCGGCCGCGGCGCATGGGTTTCACCGTCGCGCAGCGCTTTGGATGCGGCGTTGAAGAAAAACGCCTTTGCGCGCTCGTTCAAGGCGCCAGTGAAGGCGCCGGAAGATCTGCCGGCGCGCGTTGAAGTCGGCCTTGCAAAGCTGGCGCTGTCGGCATTGGGGCTGGCGCGCCGGGCGGGGGATGCGGTTTTGGGATTTGAAAAAGTTCGAGCCGCTCTGGTGAAGAATGATGTTGCTGTCCTGATCAATGCGCGCGACGGCGGCGCGGACGGCAAAAGAAAGTTGGGCAAGGCCGCAGGTGCTGCCGAAACAGTCGAGTTGTTTACCGTCGATGAGTTGTCGGCGGCGCTGGGGCGCGACGAACCGGCGGTTCATGTGGGATTGCGGCCGGGCGTTTCAGCGACGCGGTTCTTGCGAGAAGCGCACCGGCTTTTCGGGTTTCGCGAAAACGGCGAAACCGGGGTTCGGAATATGACGGCGGAAGCTGTCGAAACCGGCTGAAAAGCCGGGAAACATTAAGGGTTCGCTGTGGACCCGGGCCCTTCGGGGCTGTATGTCGATGGCGGTTTCGGGCCCCTGGTTCCGGAGCCAAAAGGAAGCGTCTTTGAAAAAGGCGCATTTGGAGATTTGATGAGCGACGACGTCGAAACTGAAACGAAATCGAAATCGCCTCGCAGGCCGCTGACCCTCCGGCGAACGGAGAAGGGTGCGGTCAAGCAGAGCTTCTCGCACGGGCGTTCGAAAACCGTTGTCGTAGAAACAAAACGCCGCCGGGTGTTGACGCCGAAGAAGGACGGCGAGAGCAAGCCCGAAGCGAAAGAAAAGGATGCGCCGGAGAAAAAATCCGCGCGTCCGATCGTCAAGCCTTCCGCAAAGCCCAAGGAAACACCGACCGAGGAGCTGGAGGATGACAAGAAACAGGGCGCTGTTTTAAGAACGCTATCTGACGATGAAAAACACGCCCGCGCCGAAGCGCTCGCTACAGCGCGCCGAGAACAGGAAGTGCGCGCTAAACGCGAAGCCGAAGAGCGCGCCGAACGTGAAGCGCGCGAAGCCGAGGAACGCGCACGCCTCGAAGAAGATCGCAAGCGGCAGGCGACGGAAGAGGCCAAGCGCGCCAAGGAAGCCGAAGCGCGCCGCCGTGCAGAAGATGAGGCGCGCGAGGCGCTTGAAGAAGAAGAACGCGAACGCAAAAAGCGTAATGAAGCGAAAACCCAGGCTCGCGCCAAGGGCCGTGAGGCCGAAGAAGAGCGTGCGCCTGAAGACGCCGATCCGGCAAACCCGCTTGCGCAACTCGGCGGCCGCCTCAAGACGAAACGCAAGGGCGGCGGCGATGATCGTCGTGACACCGCCAAGGCGAAAGAGGCGCCGCGGCGGCGTTCAGGCAAACTCACGATTGCGAATGCGCTCGATGACGAAGAGCGGCAGCGCTCGCTCGCGTCCGTCAAGCGCGCGCGCGAACGTGAAAAGCAGGCGCGTCAGCAGCGCGGCGGCGACGGCAGCCGTGTTGTGCGCGATGTCATTATCCCCGAAACCATCACCGTGCAGGAGCTTGCAGCGCGGATGTCCATGCGGGCCGTCGATCTCGTCAAGGAGTTGATGAAACAGGGCCAGATGGTGACCGCGAATGCAGTTCTCGACGCCGATACGGCGCAGCTCGTGGCGGAAGACCTCGGCCATTCGGTGAAGCGCGTATCGGAAGCAGATGTTGAAGAAGGTCTCGGCGGCGAAACTGATGCAGCCACGGATATGAAGCCGCGTCCGCCGGTCGTGACCATCATGGGCCACGTCGACCACGGCAAGACCTCGCTTCTTGACGCCCTGCGCCAGACCGACGTTGTCGCCGGCGAAGCTGGCGGCATCACGCAGCATATCGGCGCCTATCAGGTGACGCTCGGCAATGATCGCAAGATTACTTTCCTCGATACGCCGGGCCACGCCGCATTTACGCAAATGCGCGCGCGCGGCGCATCGGTAACGGATATCATCATCCTTGTTGTCGCCGCGGATGACTCGATCATGCCGCAGACCGAAGAAGCGATCAGCCACGCAAAAGCGGCCGGCGTGCCGATCATCGTCGCTATCAATAAGGTCGATAAACCCGACGCCGACCCCAACAAGGTGCGCACGGACTTGTTGCAGCATGAAATCCAGGTCGAGAGCATGGGCGGCGAGGTACAGGACGTTGAAGTATCTGCGCTCAAGAAGATGAATCTCGACGGACTGCAGGAAGCGATCCTTCTGCAGGCGGAGCTTCTGGAGCTTAAAGCCAATCCTGACCGCCCCGCTGAGGGCGCAGTGGTTGAGGGGCGACTCGACAAGGGACGCGGCGCGGTCGCCACCATGCTGGTCGAGCGCGGCACGCTGAAACGCAGTGATATCATCGTTGTCGGGTCGGAGTGGGGCAAGGTGCGCGCTATGTCCGACGATAAGGGCCAGCAAGTGCAGGAAGCCGGCCCGGCATACCCGGTTGAGGTTTTGGGCCTGAATGGCGTGCCGGAGCCGGGTGACAAGTTTCACGTAGTTGAATCCGAAGCGAGGGCGCGTGAAATCGCTGAATTCCGTCAACGCCAGCGCCGTGAAAAGGCCGCGGCCAAATCCTCGGGCACATCACTCGAACTGATGATGGCGCAGCTTCAGGATTCCGAGATCAAGGAAATGCCCATCGTCATCAAGGGCGACGTCCAGGGCTCGATCGAGGCGATTGTCGGCTCGCTTGAAAAGATGAGTACGGATGAAGTGCGCGTGCGTGTGCTTCATACGGGCGTCGGCGGCATTTCCGAAAGCGACGTCATTCTCGCCGAAGCGTCAAAGGCACCGGTGATCGGTTTCAACGTTCGCGCCAACAAGCAGGCGCGCGAAGAGGCTGAGCGGTCCGGCGTTGAGATTCGGTATTACTCGGTGATCTACGACCTTCTCGATGATCTGAAAGCCGTTCTTTCGGGCATGCTCGATCCGGAGCTGCGCGAGACCTTCCTCGGCAATGCGGAAATCCTTGAGGTCTTCTCGATTTCGAAGCACGGCAAGGTCGCCGGCTGCCGCATCACCGAAGGCAAGGTGGAGCGTGGCGCCAAGGTCCGCCTCATCCG
>MRWG01001227.1_pt1 | contig 17700 bp, 18 predicted proteins | sample 1013341 | NCBI WGS metagenome assembly MRWG01 (sample SAMN06117577, study PRJNA244670) | biofilm metagenome | biome: Water; feature: Cathode Biofilm; material: Biofilm; isolation source: microbial consortium enriched at the cathode of a solar microbial fuel cell | place: USA: District of Columbia ... | reverse complement strand
CACGAAGGGCCCGATCCCGCCAAGGTAGAGGCCTTGCGGGAGTTTCTCGACAGTATTGGCTTGCGCCTTGCCAAGGGACAGGTGATACGCCCGGCCACCTTCAACCGCCTGCTCGGTGACGTTCAAGGAACGGCCTATGACCAGATGGTCAACGAGTTGGTACTGCGTTGCCAAAGCCAAGCTTACTACGGGGCGACGAATTTGGGTCACTTTGGGCTCTCATTGACCCGCTACGCCCATTTTACCTCGCCGATCCGACGCTATTCCGATCTATTGGTTCACCGCGCCTTGATACGCGGATTGAAGCTTGGAGAGGATGGACTGGATCAGGATCAAGAGGCGCGCTTCGATGACATCGCCGATCATATTTCCCGTACCGAACGCCGCGCCGCAGCAGCAGAGCGCGAAGCGATCGATCGGTTTACGGCGGCCTTCCTGTCAGAGCGGGTCGGCGAAATCTTCGAGGGTCGTATCAATGGCGTGACGAGGTTTGGACTGTTCGTGACACTGCGGGACAGTGGTGCGGACGGACTGGTTCCGATTTCTAGCTTACCGCAGGACTATTATGACCATGTCGAGACGGCCCATGCGTTGGTCGGCCGACGTTGGGGCAGGGAATTCCGGCTCGGCGAAACGGTGTCCGTCAGGCTGGTCGAGGTCAATCCTATCACCGGCGGGATCGTCATGCAGATGATCGAGGGCGAGGAACCAAAGGAATCAGATTTTCGCCCACTGCCGGACCGAAAAGTACGCCAACAGCGCCCCACGCGCCCCTCCTCCAAAGGTGGGCGCTCCGCATCTGAAAAGAAACGCAATGGGACAAGGAAAAAGAGCCGTGATGCCAAAAAGACGGGCAAAAGGCGAACTTGAAGGTCGCGTTTCAAGTTGTAATAGTAGAATTGGGCTGGAAGCCCTTGGCTGGAGCCACTAAAGTTAACGATCGCCAGCTAGAGACCGGATCAATCTGTCCGGAAGGGGTCAGAATCGAATGATAGGTGCAGGGATCGTTAGGCAGGTATCGGCCGCGCCGCGTAAATCGGGGCTCCGGTCTTTCCTGTTGATGCCTGCGGCAATCTTCCTCATGGCCTGTGCCGGTGCGGTGCCCAGCGCCTATGACACTTATGAGGAATCCTCCGCCACACAGCTATTTCGAACCGGGCTTCAAGACATTCACGACATTTATATCGAACCCAAGGACGCCCAGGGATTGTCGATGGCGGGCCTGGAGAATCTCGAAAAGATTGATGCAGGTGTGCGCGTGGAATTGCGCGAACACCAAGTCGCATTGCTCTTGGGCAGCAGCGATGCCGCTCTTTTCGATAGACCTTCCCAGGATGATGTCGACGGTTGGGCGGCTTTGACGGCTTTGGCGCTGGCCGATGGGCGCAGACGTTCGCCCAAACTTCAAGAAGCCACCGCAGAGCAGCTATACGAAGCGGTGTTCGATGGCATGGCCGGGCAACTCGATCGTTTCTCGCGTTATTCCAGTCGCGACGAGGCCCGCGACAATCAAGCCTCGCGCGACGGTTTCGGCGGTATTGGGGTCCGTATCCGCATGATAGAAGCGGGCGTTGAAATTTTGCAGGTCATGGAACAAACGCCTGCAGAACGCGCGGGGTTGCTGGATAACGATATCATCACGCATATCGGCAGCGTGCCAGCCAGTACGCTGGATCAGCAGGAGGTCGTCGAACGTCTGCGTGGGCCAATTGGTAGCGAAGTGGTTATCACGATCGACCGCAAGGGTTTCCGACCGTTTCCGATAAAGGTAATCCGCGCCCATGTTGTGCCGCAAACCGTTACAGCCCATACCGAGGACGGTATCGCGATTGTGCGTGTAACTGGCTTCAATCAGAGCACGACCCGTAGCCTGGAGACCAAAGTTGCGGATACCTTGGCGCGGGCTGAGGGACCGGTTCGGGGACTGGTCCTCGATCTGCGCGGCAATCCCGGAGGTTTGCTAGATCAGGCCGTCAACGTTAGCGACCTATTTGTAGGTGAGGGACGCATTGTCTCGACACACGGTCGCCATCCGGACAGCCACCAACTTTTCCAGGGCTACGAAGACGACGTGGCGAAAGGCTTGCCGATCGTTGTTTTGATTAATGGCGGCTCGGCTTCGGCCTCGGAGATCGTTGCCGCTGCTCTGCAGGACAGTGGCCGTGCCGTCGTTGTTGGCAGCAGCTCTTACGGTAAGGGGTCCGTGCAGACAGTCTTGCGTCTGCCAAACGGTGGGGAAATCACGCTGACTTGGGCACGGTTCCATGCGCCCTCTGGATATGCCCTGCACCTTCGTGGCGTTCAGCCGGACGTCTGTACCAGTTTGCCGGAAGTGTCACTCGATGAGCTACGCAAAAGCCAAGCGGTCACCTTGCCCAGGGTCATTCCGTCGATCGCCGAGGTGATTGATCAGCCGCCGGTTACCGAAGCCGAAGCGGAACGCTTGCAAAGCCGTTGCCCAAAATCTGAAGCTGAACTGGACCGGGATGTCGAACTGGCCCAAGAACTGTTACGCAATCCCGACCTCTATACCCGTGCATTGGGCCGTAATGTAAACACGCTGGCAAGGTTTGAGGAATCTCGGATCCTCTCGGCTCATACCCAAACACAGTGATTATCGAAATGGCGCCGACAACATCCACCCTGCAACATGCAGCCGGGTTGATCCTGCTGCGCGAGACTACCGCAGGGCCGGAGGTGCTTCTGGGCAGACGGCATCGTCGGATGGTCTTCATGCCCGGGGTCTATGTCTTTCCTGGAGGGCGTCTGGAGGAAGAGGACCACTTGGACGATAGTCTAGCGTCCCTAGTTGAAGCGCCAGCCGAATTGGACGCCGCCACGAGTGCGATTCTACCCGCATTGGCACGTGCGGCCCTGCGCGAGTTGTCTGAGGAGACTGGGTTGGTCATGCAAAGGGCCAAGGCAAGGTCGCTGCGGCTCATTGCACGGGCGATCACGCCGCCCGGAAATCCGCGCCGGTACGACACGCGATTTTTCCTGGGCGATGGGGCGCACTTTTCCGGACAACTAGCGGGTGATGGCGAACTCGAAGATCTGCGTTGGCATTCCTCGACGGCGTTGCGGCATCTCCCCTTGCCGCGGGTCACCGAAGTGGTCATGAAACAGGCGCTGGCCGTTTGGCACGATCCTGATACCGCATACTATGAGATCACTCGTAAAGAAGAACTAGGCTGATACGACGCTCGGGCGTTGACTTTGCCGCGCCAAACGTTATCTTCCGGGCCTTCGGGATATCAGGACACCGCTTTCAGGCGAAGGACGTTAATTATGGCGAAGTCGAATATTCAGCTGATCAAGATGGTCAGCACCGCCGATACTGGGTACTTCTACGTCAAGAAGAAGAACCCCCGGAACTCGACCGAGAAGTTCGAGATGCGCAAGTACGATCCGCGTGCGCGCAAGCATGTCGTCTTCAAGGAATCGAAGATGAAGTGATTTGGCGCGGCCTCGCTTCCGTTTTGGGAGCCGTGGCCGCAGACGAACCAGCCGCCGAAACCCCACGGGTCCGGCGGCTTTTTCGTGCCTATTTTCCGTTAAAGACCGGCCGCCGTTTTTCGATGAAGGCGGCGACGCCTTCTCGGTAGTCGTCGCTGTCACAGGCCGAAAAAGCTTCATCGATATCGGCTTGCGTAATGGGTGTCGGGGAAAGCACACGTGCCGCCATCTTCTTGTGGAGTCGGGCGGCTATGGGTGCGCCCGCGGCAATGCGATCGATCATTTTTGACGCCTCATCCTCGATAGCGTCGTCCGGCACGACTCGGTTCACGAGTCCCATGGCTTTGGCCTCCTCGGCTCCGAATACACGCCCCTCCAACAGAATCTCCAAAGTGTTCGAACGACCGATCAACTCAACCAAGGCGGCTGTCGCGGGGTAGGGAAGAACATGGCCAATGCGATTGATGGGGATGCCGAAGCGGGCGCTCTCATTACAGATTCTCAAATCGCAAAGCGCAGCAAGCTCCAGGCCGCCGCCAACGCAAACACCTTCGATCACCGACAGCGTCGGTAGGGGACAGTGGTGGAGATGATCCAGCGCGGGCTTCATGTTCTCTGCATAGGATTTTGCCTGATCGGCGTTGGCCCGAACATTTGGAAACTCCGAGATGTCCGCGCCGGATGCGAAAGCCTTGCCGCCTGTCCCGCGGAGTATGATGCATCGAAGGTCCGGGTCGGCGGACAAGGCGCCAAGCTGGCTTCCCAGTTGTCGCCACATTTCAAGCGACAGGGCATTCATTCGCCCGGGATTGTTGAAATAGATAGTGGCGCTATGGAGGTTGCGCCGAACTAAAATGCCGTTCTCGCTGTCGTGTGCCATGTCCCGAGGATATTCCCTTATTTAAACGATTACTGCTGCAACGCAGCAAAAGGCTTGCTCTTGGCGCTTATCTTAGGAAAATGCCAAGCCGACGACCAACACAAAGGAATCAGGATGACTGGTAATACCGCTGCTGCCTGCTCATTGGGCCGCCAAGACGTTTGGCCCCAGGGACCGCAGGTCAAGACCGTCAACCTAGCGCTACAGGGCGGCGGCGCCCATGGCGCTTTTACCTGGGGCGTGTTGGATCGCCTGCTGGAAGATGACCGAATTGCCATCGATGCCGTTACCGGGACCAGTGCCGGTGCCGTCAATGGCGCCGCCATGGCTTACGGCCTTGCGGTGGGCGGCCGCGAGAAAGCCCGCGAGGTGCTTTCCAGTGTTTGGCGGCAGGCCTCCGTCCTTTCTGCCCTGTCGCCGCTACAACCGACGATGCTTGATCGCATGATGGGCTTGGGACGGATGGATTATTCGCCAGGCTACCGGGCTCTTGAGTACATGAGTCGCCTTTTTTCTCCTTATGAATTCAATAGCCTGGATATCAATCCCTTGCGTGCTGTGCTCTCGTCGGAAATCGATTTCGACGTGCTGAAGGAATGCACGGCGGTCAAACTCTTCGTGAGCGCCACCAACGTGCGTCGTGGGCGGATTAAAATCTTCAACCTGGCAGAGATGTCGGTGGATGCGATCTTGGCTTCTGCCTGTCTACCTTACATACACCGTGCTGTTGAAATCGATGGCGAAGCCTATTGGGATGGCGGGTACATGGGTAACCCGGCTATCTATCCGCTAATCTATGGCAGCGACTGCCGTGACGTTCTGCTAGTGCAGATCAACCCCATCAATATCGAGGAGACGCCAACCACAGCCCAGGCGATCATCGACCGCTTGAACACAATTACCTTCAATGCGGGGTTGATGCGCGAGATGCGTGCCGTTCAATTCGTCAGCGAACTGGTGGACAAGGGTTTCGATGATGGCGGCAAGCTCAAGCGGATGCTGATGCATGTCATAGACGCCGAGGACTTCATGCGTGAATTGGGAACCTCCTCAAAACTCAACGCTGACTGGGGATTTCTGCACCGTTTGTTCGAGCTTGGTAGGGCGCGGACCGATGATTGGCTGGCGGAAAATTTCGAAGCCCTGGGTAAGCGCGATACCGTGGACCTGGAAGCTTCCTACCTTTGAGCGCTAAAGGTTGAACGCGATGGCCTTGCGGAGGTCTCGTGCCGCCTGTTTGGGGTCATGGGCGCCAGCGATGGCCGACACCACAGCAACGCCACTTGCGCCGCAACCGCGTAACGGCGCCAGGCGATCAGCCGTAATGCCGCCGATCCCGACGACCGGCAGCGACACCTTGCCAGCAATGCTTGCCAAGCCCATTGGTCCGATTGCAGATCCAGCATCGTCTTTTGTCGTGGTTCCATAAACCGGCCCGCAACCGACATAATCGACACCGGTCAGGTCAGTCCGCGCAAGTTCCTCCGGATTTCCGATAGAGACCCCTAAAATGGCCTTCGGTCCGATGTGAGCGCGCACCTGGGCGGGCGAGAGGTCCGACTGTCCGACATGCAAGCCGTCGGCTTCGACGGCCAGGGCGACTTCTAGGGAATCATTGATGATCAAGGGGACACCAAGCGGACGCAACAGGGCCTTAACTTCACGCGCCCGCTGGATGAACGCCCCTTCATCAAGCTCTTTTTCGCGGAGCTGAACCAGGGTTACACCGCCTTCGACCGCGGCTGAAAGAACTGTCCCAAGCGGACGGCCGCCACAATCCGCAAGCCCGATGACGAGATAGAGACGGGGGTCGAAAAGCTTCATCCGATGCGCACTGCCTTGACCAGTGTTGCTTCGTCGAGCAGGTAGATGGCGTCAACCAACGCGCTTCGGAAACTGCCCGGAGCCACCGCCCGTTCGGCAGCAAACTCACCTGCCACTCCCATAATGACAAGCGCATGTACTGTGGCCTGCACGGGGTCTTCCTGAACAGCAAGGCAAGCCGCCGTCAGGGCGGAGAGCGCGCAGCCGACGGCGGTGACGCGCCCCATCATTTCGCTGCCATTGGCGATCGCGATCATATCGTGACCATTGGTCACGTAATCGATCGACCCGGTGACGGCGACGACGGTTCCGCATTTGCGTGCAAGATCCTGGGCGGCATCCAAAGCATCCCAGGATTCGATGGTTGCATCGACACCGTGGCCGCCGCCGGATTCCTGGCTGAGGGCGGTGATCTCCGAGGCATTGCCGCGAATGACGCTAGGTTGCAGATGAGATAAGCGCTCTGCAATCTCCCGCCGAAAGGATGTGGCGCCCACGCCAACCGGGTCCAACAACCATGGAACACCAGATTCGACGGCTGCCTTGGCGGCTAGATACATGGCTTCGGCACTCGGGCTGTCCAGCGTGCCAATGTTGATGCACAGGGCCGCGGCCGTGCTGGCAATTTCTTCCACTTCTTCCTTGGCGTGCGCCATGACCGGGGAAGCGCCAGCCGCGAGCAGCAAATTCGCCGTCAGGTCCATTGCGACCGCATTCGTCACGCAGTGCACGAGTGGTCGCGCGCTGCGCAAGCGGCTGAGCGTTTGCCAAACCGCCAGCGCCTCGGTTTTCTGGTTTCCATCAATCATCGAATCGTCAGCCATACCCAAGAGAGTGGTGGCGGTGCTGCGCCCTGTAAAGGCTCCCCGGTTGTTGCTCTCACTGCTATCTCTCATTAATCATGTTCGATGATAGAAATAATGGTCGATAGCACAAATTCCAAAGGACGCAACGGTAAGCCCATGAGCCAGATCGATTCAGCCGCCCGCACCACCGCCCGAATATTGATGGAGATTGAAGCCGTTCTGTTTCGGCCTGACGATCCTTTCACCTTCACCTCAGGCCGCAAAAGCCCGGTATATGTCGATTGCCGGAAGATCATCGCTTTCCCAAGAGCCCGGGCGCGGTTGATGGACCTGCTGCTTGAGAAGGTGCAGGACAGTGCCGGGCATGAGCGCTTCGACGTGGTGGCAGGCGGCGAGACCGCGGGTATTCCCTTCGCCGCCTGGATAGCAGAGCGGGCGGGGCTGCCCATGATCTATGTGCGTAAAAAGCCCAAGGGCTTTGGTCGCAACGCCCAGATCGAGGGCTCCTTCAAGGATGGCGATCGCGTACTGCTGATCGAGGACCTTGCCACCGACGGCGGTTCCAAGATGATTTTTGTTGATGCCTTACGGGCTGCTGGGGCTGAATGCGCCCATACCGCAGTCATTTTTCACTATGGCATCTTTCCCGAAGGTCTGCAGAAGCTGACGGATGCGGGGGTGGGGCTACACGCCCTTTGCACTTGGTGGGATGCTTTGGCCGTGGCCGAGGAAGCCGGGTATTTGACGCCTGAGGGCATCAAATCCGTACGAGGCTTTCTGGAAGACCCGGATGGCTGGTCGAAAAAGAACAGCAGTGAGGGGGCGTGAGTTTGTACAAGCGCCAGCACTTTGGATGGCTAGGACTTTTGCCGCTGTTGGCGGTTATTGGGATGCTTCTCCTGGCCGCGAGCCCGGCGGCCCAGGCGCGCACCTTGCGTATCGGCATCTCGCAGTTTCCTTCGACGCTGCACCCTTTGATCGATTCCATGTTGGCCAAGAGCTACGTGTTGGGTCTGGCGCGTCGGCCTTTGACCAGTTACGACGAGAATTGGGAGCTAACCTGCCTGGTCTGTACCGAGGTGCCGACGCTGGAAAATGGTTTGGCGGTCCGCGAGACCACGGCATCCGGTGAAGAGGGAATTGCCGTTACCTATGAGATTGTCGAGGGAGCGACGTGGGGGGACGGTACGCCGGTAACCAGCGAGGACGTGGTTTTCACCTGGCAGGTTGGCAGCAATCCGCAAAGCGGTGTGGCAAGCCTTGAAGGGTTTCGCCGAATTCTGGATGTCGAGGTGTTAAGCGCCCGCCGTTTCGTGCTGCACGTTGACCGTGTGACATTTGACTACAACGCGGCGAACGGACTTGAACTTCTCCCGGCTCACATCGAGCGACCGCTGTTCGAGGCCAATCCGGCGGAGTACCGGAACCGAACAGCCTATGACAGCGATTCGACTAATCCGGGGCTCTATTTCGGGCCTTACCGTATCTCCGAGGTGGTCAAGGGCTCCCACGTTGTTCTGGTGCATAACGAAACCTGGTGGGGTGAAAAGCCGGCATTCGAGCGGATCATCGTGCGGACCATCGAGAACACCGCCGCTCTGGAAGCCAATCTCCTGTCCGGCGAGATCGATATGATCGCGGGTGAGCTTGGTTTGACGATTGATCAAGGGCTCGCCTTCGCTGAGCGCCATGGTGACACCTTTCAGGTCTTCTTTAAGCCCGGTTTAATCTACGAGCATCTTGATCTGATGCTGGAAAACCCGATCCTGGCAGACCGCAAGGTTCGCAAAGCGCTCATTCTGTCAGCCGATCGGCAGGCGATCAGCGAGCAGTTGTTCCAGGGCCGCCAGCCGGTCGCCCTCACGAACGTTTCGCCGCTCGATTGGGTTTTCAGCGACCAAGTAGCGCGCTACCCCTATGATCCGAAAGCGGCTGCGTCCCTGCTCGACGAAGCCGGTTGGGACCGGATCCAAGGCGGCGTAAGGCACAATGCCAAGGGTGAACCTCTTCGGTTGGAGTTGATGACCACCGCAGGCGACCGGACACGCGAACTTGTGGAGCAGGTGCTGCAGGCCGGTTGGCGGCAAGTAGGAATTGACCTGCGTATCCGCAACGAACCGGCGCGGGTGTTCTTCGGCGAGACGGTTTCAAAGCGTAAGTTCACCGGACTGGCACTCTTTGCCTGGCTATCGGCACCTGAAAGCGTGCCGCGCACGACGTTGCACAGCGAGGAAGTACCCAGCGAAGCCAATAACTGGTCGGGGCAGAATTACACCGGCTACAACAATCCCGAGGTCGATCGGTTGCTCGATGCGATTGAGCGGGAGTTGGACCGGGAGCGGCGCGCGCATTTATGGCTCAAGCTGCAGCAAATTTACGCCGAGGATCTACCGGTATTACCGCTTTACTGGCGGGCGGCGACCTATGTTCTGCCCAAAGAGATGCAAGGCGTCGTCCCAACGGGGCATCTCTCGCCCACGACCTACTGGGTCGAGAACTGGCGATGGAACGATTAGTCATCGGGAGGAAAATATGAGTTGGCAACCGGCGGATAAAGCAGACTGCGATAGCTGTGAGGGACGCGTAGGATTGGAAATCAAGCCCAGGTCACGTGATCTCGGTGGTTTCTCGGTTCGTCGGATTCTGCCGGTCGCGGAATGTCGCGCCGTTGGCCCTTTCGTGTTCTTCGATGAGATGGGCCCCGCGGATTTCGCACCAGGGAAGGGGATCGACGTGCGGCCCCATCCGCATATTGGTTTGTCCACCATTACATATTTGTTCCAGGGCGAAATTCTGCACCGCGACAGTTTGGGGTATGTTCAGCCCATTCGGCCTGGCGCAGTCAACTGGATGACAGCGGGCCGAGGGATTGTGCATTCCGAGCGCACCTCCCCGGAGGTTCGTGCGGCCGACGCCACACTGCACGGCATCCAGGCCTGGATTGCTTTGCCTGGTGAGAAGGAGGAAGTGGAACCCTCGTTCCAGCATTGCAGCCAAGAGGAGTTGCCGGTCATAGAGCAGGACGGCGTGCATCTCCGCTTGCTTGCTGGCACGGCCTACGGGCAGACGGCGCCGGTTACCGTGCAATCGCCGCTCTTCTATCTCGATGCGAACTTGGATGCCGATGCCCAGCTTGAGCTTCCCAGCGAGTATGAGGCGCGGGCGATCTATCCGATATCGGGTGAGGGGAATCTTGACGGCAAGGCGTTGACGCCTGGCGTCATGTCGGTGTTGCGTCCTGGCGGCGCGCCGGTGCTTCAGGCTGAGAGCCCGATGCGCGTCATGCTTCTGGGCGGACAGCCCTTCCCGGAGGAACGCTTCATCTGGTGGTACTTTGTTTCCTCCAGCAAGGATCGAATCGAACGGGCGAAGGCTGACTGGAAGGAGGGTCGCTTCGACGCGGTGCCCGATGATGATGAATTTATCCCACTGCCAGAATAAGTAAATTTTCGAAAATTCCCTCTCCGCAACCGAGTGTTTCCAGACTAATATGCGCGCGCCGGACCGGCTGAGCCGAGGCGGCCGGTCGCATACGCGTGTTTCGGCTAAGCGTGTATTTCTTGAGGGTTTAAGAAATGTGGCGTTTGGTTTATGCGCGGGCGGTTCCCGCATTGATTCTTGGTGTCCTTTCATTAGCTACGGTTGTTCAGGCGCAAACGCCTCTCGAACGAGGACGTTATCTCGTCGAGGGCGTGGTGGCCTGCGGGAATTGCCATACGCAGCAAGGCCCAACCGGGCCCGTCGAAGGAATGGCTTTGGCGGGTGGGCTCGACGTATCGGGGCCTTGGGGGAAAGTGTTTAGCTCGAACATAACGCCCGACCCGGAGACCGGTATCGGCACCTGGAGCGCGGAAGATATCAAACGGGCCATTCGTGAAGGCCTGAGGCCGGATGGAACATTGATCGGCCCGCCGATGCCCTTCCATTTTTACCGCAGCATCGCTGATGAAGATCTGGACGCCATCGTGGCCTACCTTCAGAGCGTTCCGGCGATCCGCAACGAAACGCCGGCGCCGCAATTTGCCATGCCATTACCGGCCAGCTACGGCCCACCGGTCATCTCGGTCGCGAATGTCAGCCGGGATGATCTGGTTGCTTACGGCGAGTATCTTGCCGGACCTTTGGGACACTGCATGGAGTGCCATTCTTCAATGGATGCGAACGGTATGCCGGATACGGAAAATGGCCTTGGAGGCGGCGGCATACCTTTCGAGGGACCTTGGGGCATCAGTTATGCCGCCAACCTGACGCCGACAGGTTTGTCGGGCTATAGCGATGCGGAGATCAAGAGGATCATAAGGACGGGCGTGCGTCCCGATGGATCCCACCTGTTGCCGCCGATGGGCGTCTACTACTACATCAGCGTCTCGGAGGAAGACCTGGACGCCATTGTCGCTTACCTCAGGAGCCTGCCGCCCAAGTAATCGGTCAGACGGGGTTAGATAAGCGGTCTAGCGCGCCCTGAAGAATGTAAGCGGCGGCCATCTTGTCCACCACCTCGCCACGGCGCTGGCGCGTCATGTCGGCCTCGTCAACCAAGAAGCGCTGGACTGCCGAGGTTGACAAGCGCTCGTCCCAAAAGGCTGCGGGAAGCATGACGTTTGCGATCGAGGCAAGGTTCTCCGCAAAGGTGCGGACAGACTGACAGCGAGGCCCCTCGCTACCATCCATGTTGACTGGCAGGCCGATAACGAGGGCGCCCACATTACGGTCTTCAATGATCGCGGCGAGCGCAGCGGCGTCCTTGGTGAATTTGCTGCGGCGGATGGTTTCCAGCGGCGAGGCGAGCGATAAACCGGAGTCGGAAATTGCCAGCCCGATGGTTTTTTCACCCAGGTCCAATCCCAAGACTCTCTGGCGCGGTTTCAGGCGCGTCGGCAGTTCGCGTAGATCAAGAATGTCGGCTTTCATGCCCCATCTATGCGCCGTGGGGCGGTTCGGTTGCAACCCTTATCCGACACGTTGATCCATCGACTTGCAGGGGCAGTTACAGGGGTGTTAGTTTCCGCCGCGACTTTCCTTTTGGCGCACCTTTGGAGCGCGCCTCGATTGATAGTGGGAGAAGAGGCCATGACGGTCGACAAAGACACCGTCACGCAGATCGCGAGATTAGCGCGTATCCGTGTGGATGAGACGGGAAAAGAGGCTTTGGCAAGCGAACTCAACCAGATTCTGGATTGGGTGGAACAGCTGAGCGCTTTGAACACCGAGGGGGTTGCTCCCATGACCTCCGTTGTTGAGACCCGGCCGCCGCTGCGCGATGACGTCATCACTGATGGCGGGCTGGGTGACAAGGTCATAGCCAACGCCCCTGAGGCTACCGGCAACTTCTTCGCCGTTCCCAAGGTCGTGGAGTAAGCAGCAATGACTGAACTAACGCATCTGACGCTGGCCGAAGCCCGCGATCTTCTGGCCAAGGGCGAGACCAGCGCACGCGAACTGACCGCCGCTCACGTGAAGGCAATCGAGGGGGCAGGGGAACTCAACGCCTTCATCACCCAGACGCCCGAGAAGGCGCTGACGATGGCTGACGCTTCCGACGAACGCCGCCGCAAAGGCGACGTGGGGAGAATGGAAGGCTTGCCCATCGCCATCAAGGACCTGTTCTGCACGCAAGGCGTCTTGACGACCGCTGGATCCCACATCCTCGACGGCTTCAAGCCGACCTATGAGTCGAGCGTTACGGCCAACCTCTGGGATGCTGGCGCCGTAATGTTGGGCAAGCTCAATATGGACGAATTCGCCATGGGTTCGGCCAACATTACCAGCTACTACGGCAATGTCCGAAACCCATGGACGCCGGATGGGGCAGAAAAGCCGTTGGTGCCCGGAGGCTCTTCGGGCGGTTCTGCGGCTGCCGTGGCGGCCCGTATCGCCCTGGCGGCGACGGGAACCGATACCGGCGGCTCAATCCGTCAGCCCGCGTCGTTGTGTGGAATTGTTGGGTTGAAGCCAACCTACGGTCGCTGCTCGCGTTGGGGGACGGTGGCCTTCGCGTCCTCTTTGGACCAGGCCGGACCCATGACCCGCAGCGTTCGCGACGCGGCCATCATGCTGGGCGCAATGGCTGGACACGATCCCAAGGATTCCACATCGGTTGATTTGCCGGTACCCGATTACGAGACTGCCTTGACCGGGGACGTCCGGGGCTTGCGAATTGGCGTTCCTGCCGAGTACCGCATGGACGGAATGCCGGAAGAAATAGAACGGCTCTGGCAAGAAGGCATTACTTGGTTGAAGGCCGCGGGTGCCGAGATCGTCGATATCAGCCTGCCGCATACAAAGTATGCGTTGCCGACCTATTACATCGTTGCGCCCGCCGAAGCTTCTTCAAATCTGGCGCGTTATGACGGTGTGCGGTACGGCTTGAGGGTCGAAGGCGAAAGCCTGGACGAGATGTACGAGAACACGCGTGGCGAAGGCTTCGGCGCCGAGGTCAAGCGGCGAGTGCTTATCGGCACCTACGTACTGTCGGCGGGCTACTACGATGCTTACTACAACAAGGCACGGCAGGTGCGCACGCTGATCCTTCAGGATTTCCAGGACGCCTATCAGAAAGTCGATGCAATTCTTACACCGACCGCGCCCAGCGCTGCCTTCGCCGTCGGCGAGAATATGGATGATCCCGTGCAGATGTACTTGAACGACATTTTCACGGTTCCGGTGAACCTGGCGGGGTTGCCGGGAATCTCGGTCCCCGCGGGCTTGTCGGCGGGCGGCTTGCCGCTTGGCCTGCAGATAATCGGCCGGGCATTCGATGAAGAGACACTGCTGCGCGTAGCGGGCGTGTTGGAAGAGGCGGCGGGCTTCGATGCGCTGCCACCGTTCTGCGGGAAGGGAGCGTAAGTCATGGCGACGATCGAAGGCCGCACCGGCCCGTGGGAGATGGTGATCGGGCTGGAAGTCCATGCTCAGGTTATCTCCAACTCGAAGCTTTTCTCCGGCGCGCCAACCAGCTTCGGTGCAGATCCCAACAGCCAAGTATCCATGGTCGATGCGGCTATGCCCGGCATGCTGCCCGTGTTGAATCGCATGTGTGTCGAGCAGGCGGTACGCACTGGCTTGGGACTGAAGGCGCAGATCAATCTGGTTAGCATTTTTGAACGTAAGAATTACTTCTACGCCGACTTGCCGCAGGGTTATCAGATTTCTCAGTACCTGCAGCCTATTGTGGGCGAGGGGACGATCCTTCTGGACCTTGCCGACGGTTCCACGAAGGAAGTCGGCATCGAACGGTTGCATCTGGAACAGGACGCGGGCAAGTCGCTCCATGATCAGCATCCACGCAAGACCTACGTTGATCTGAACCGCTCAGGTGTGGCGCTAATGGAGATTGTCTCCAAGCCTGATATGCGCTCGCCGGAGGAAGTTGGCGCATATCTGCACAAACTGCGGTCGATCTTGCGGTATCTGGGGACCTGTGACGGCAATATGGACGAAGGTTCCATGCGCTGCGACGTCAACGTATCGATGCGGCGCCCGGGAGAGCCCTATGGGACGCGCTGCGAGATCAAGAACGTCAACTCGATCCGCTATGTCCAGCAGGCCATCGACTACGAGGCCCGCCGCCAGGTCGAAATTCTGGAAGACGGCGGCGAGATTAAGCAGGAAACCCGCCTGTTTGATGCTCGAAAGGGCGAAACGCGTTCCATGCGTTCCAAAGAGGAAGCGCATGACTATCGCTATTTCCCAGATCCCGATCTTTTGCCTTTGGTGCTGGAGGAAGACTGGATCGCTGAGATCAAGGCGACCTTGCCCGAATTGCCGGACGAGAAGAAGGCACGCTTCATGGCGGACTACGGCCTATCGTCCTATGACGCGGGCGTTCTCGTCGTCGAGCGGGCGACCGCCGATTTTTTCGAGGCGGTGGCAAAAGGCCGTGACGCCAAGCTGGTGGCGAATTGGGTCATGGGCGAGTTCTTCGGAGCTTTGAACCGCACCAGCGGCGCAACGCTAGCCAGTGCTCCGGTCGACGCTGAGGGATTGGGCAGTCTGCTCGACCTGATCGCCGATGGGACGGTTTCCGGCCGCACCGCCAAAGAGGTCTTCGAGGAGATGTGGGACAGCGGCAAGAGTGCGGCGGACATCGTCGAGAAAAAGGGTCTCAAGCAGATCTCCGATACCGGTGCCTTGGAAGCCATCGTCGAGGGCTTGATTGCTGAGAACCCGGAACAGGTCCAGCAAATCAGGGACGGTAATCCCAAGGTGGTCGGTTGGTTCGTCGGCCAGGTCATGAAGGCAACGCAAGGCAAGGCCAATCCCGGTCTCGTAAACCAGATTCTGCGCCAGAAACTGGACTTATAGGTCATGGCCGCGGAGGTCGCGCCGACAGGGGCGGTCCAGCCAGGCCCGCAGGCGGGGCGTGAAACCCCCTGGTCCGCCGTTCTTTGGATGGTGGGTGCGTTGCTGTCTTTTTCGGCCATGGCCATTGCCGGTCGGGAGATATCCAAGGAGCTGACGACCAGTCAGCTCATGTTTTATCGCTCGGTCATCGGCTTTCTGATAATCCTGATCGTCGCCCTGGGTACCCGGCGCGGACTTGGGCAATTCAGGACGCGCGATCTGAAGACGCACTTCCTGCGTAATCTGCTGCACTTTGTCGGGCAGTACGGGTGGTTTTATGCAATTGTCTATATTCCGCTCGCCGAAGTCTTTGCCATAGAGTTTACCTCTCCGCTGTGGGTCGCCATTTTGGCGCCCTTCGTATTGGGGGAGCGGTTTTCGGCGCTTCGCGGGATTGGGATCGTTGTTGGTTTCGCGGGCATCCTGGTTATCACCCGTCCAGGGCTGGAATCCGTCAATCAGGGAACGATCGCCATGGTAATCGGCGCCATAGGCTTTGCCGCGTCGACCCTAGCCACCAAGAAGCTCTCCGGGTCCGAAACGGCACTGACGGTCCTGTTCTATATGGCTTTGATCCAAGCGCCCATTGGCCTTGTGTTGTCGCTGGATGGTTTTGCGTTCCCGAGCGCGATGATTTGGGCTTGGTTGGTCGTCGTGACTTTCTTTGGCCTTTCAGCCCACTTTTGCCTCACCCGCGCCTATCGACTTGCGGAAGTCACCTTCGTGGCGCCCATGGATTATCTGCGCCTGCCGTTAATCGCTCTGGTGGGAATGCTGCTGTACGGTGAGCCGGTCGAAATCTGGCTGCTGATCGGCGGCGTATTGATCCTGGCAGGCAATTATCTCAACCTCCGGGCACGGCGGAACGGGCGATAGGATAGTTTGGCGATGTCGGACCATACCAAGGGATACTTGCTGGGTGTTCTGGCGGTGATTGCCTTTAGCATCACGCTGCCGGTGACACGGCACGCTGTTCAGTGGATGGATCCTTTCTTCATCGGGCCGGGCCGGGCGACCCTAGCGGCACTTCCGGCGGGCCTGCTTTTGCTGTTGACCCGGCAACGCTGGCCGCGCGGGCGGCAGTGGCCCTTGCTTATCGTGACGTCGCTCGGTGTCGTCGTTGGGTTTCCTTACCTGAGCGCTTGGGCCATGGAGCGGGTGCCTTCCGCTCATGGCGGCGTGGTGCTGGGCATCCTACCGCTGGCGACAGCGGTATTCGGCGCGCTGTTCGCGCGTGAGCGTCCGTCTCTTGGCTTCTGGTTCTTCGCGTTGCTGGGCAGCATCCTGGTGGTGTTCTTTTCTCTCAAAGAGGGCGGCTGGAATTTCCAGTGGGCGGACTTGGCTCTTTTGGGCTGTGTGATCTCGGCCAGCGTCGGCTACACGCTTGGCGCCCAGTTGTCCCGCACCATGGGTGGATGGCAGGTTATTTCCTGGTCACTGGTCATTGCTCTGCCGGTAATGGCGCCGTTAGTCGGGATTCAGAGTGGATGGAGCCTACCGCAGGCACCTTTCAGTGCCTGGGCTAGCTTCTTCTACGTGACATTTATCAGTCAGTTCCTAACTTTCTTCATTTGGTATCGGGCGCTGGCCTTGGGTGGGATCGGCCGCGTCGGCCAGATTCAGCTGTTGCAGGCGTTCTTTACGCTATTCTTTGCCTGGCTGTTCCTGGGCGAGCGAATTGGCCTCGATGTCATCGGCTTTGCCCTTGCCGTTGTCGCCTGTGTTTATGCCGGCAAGAAAATGCCGGTGCGCGAAGAAAAAGCCGTGTCGCACGATCTTTTAGAGGTTTCTAGTGGGCGCGACGCAAAAGAAAAGGCGTGAGAGTTCAGAGACTCCCACGCCCTATGTCTTGAAGTAGCAGACTACTGCGGTGGTCGCGCCTTGACCATCAGCAAGCTGCCCAGCAAATGCACGCTGCCGATCTGCTTGGAAAAGGGATTCTTGATCGTCAGCGACTCCAATCCCGGAACCGCATCCTGCAAGCGCTCGAAGTTAAGCGCCAGAACATTCATGGCGCGGGTTTGCTGATTGCTTTCCAATCCAACGCCTTCGGCGATACCGCCGCTGGGAACCAGGACGATACCCGCTTTAGCGCCGGCGCCGTCCGATTGGGCCTTGAGCCAAGGCTTTAGTTTCAACTGATCGCCGTTGCTCTTGGCGCCTCTTGGCTCGCTATCCCTGATATCAAGGATAATGGTTTCATCGCTCATATAGGCGGTGCCCACCTCGTTTTCCGCCGTAGCTGCGGACATATCGACAGGCCATGCGATTAAGCCCGCATCCTGGAACAAGACACCATAGAGCACGTCCTGGCCGATGATGACGATACCGTTTGCGCCAAGAGCAACGGCGATCAGTTGAAACTAAAGCCTTGGCTCAAGGCCCAATCGG
>MRWG01001226.1_pt1 | contig 17711 bp, 14 predicted proteins | sample 1013341 | NCBI WGS metagenome assembly MRWG01 (sample SAMN06117577, study PRJNA244670) | biofilm metagenome | biome: Water; feature: Cathode Biofilm; material: Biofilm; isolation source: microbial consortium enriched at the cathode of a solar microbial fuel cell | place: USA: District of Columbia ... | reverse complement strand
ACGGGGGCGGGGGCGGAGACCTCCCCGGCGTGCGCGCGCAGAAGGGCGTCCACCGCTTCGCGAGCACGGTCGCGTGTGGCGCCGATGCCGAAGAACTCCAGGTAGCTGACCCCGGCGAGGGGGGAGGTCTGGAGGGCTTTCCAGGGGGCGAGGGTGAGGCGTCCGGCGGGGGCGCCGGCGATGTCCCCCACCGCCGAGACGCCCCCGGCGAGGAGGAGGCGGGCGCCCTCCAGGACGCTGGCGGCGATCTCCGCGTCCTGCTGGCGACGCTCGGCGCGGATCTGGTCCACCCAGGCGACAAAGCCCTCGTCGGGGTCGTGCGGGCGAGGGCCCATGTGGGTCAGGTCGAGGTGGGCGTGCGCGTTGACGAGGGAGGGGATGAGGACGGCGTCTGGACGGGTCAGGGTCAGGTCGGGGGTGTGCTCGGGGAGCTGGTCCGGGGGGGCGAGCGCAAGGATGCGGAGCCGTCGCGCGGCCCGGACGCCCATGGTGGTGTGGGCGTCGGTGACCGCGAGGAGGAGGGAGGCCGGGGCGCAGCGCAGTCCCCGCTCGTCGGCGGCGGCGCGGGCGTCGATGCGGATGAGGGAATCGCCCGTGATGGCGGGGGTTTTGGGGAGTTCCGGGGGGGTGTCGTTCATTGTGGACTGGCCATGGCGGGGTGTGGACACGGTAGCATGAGCAAGGTAAGAGGCATGGAGCCGTGGGCGAGCGACGGACGCGAGAGCCCGCGGTCTGGCTGAAGCATCCGGGAGCAACGGAATGAAGAGCAGAGTGCGTGCGGTACGGACGGTCGCGCTGCTGGCGCTGGGCGCCGGCGGGCTGGGCGGTTGTGTGAGCCAGGGCGAGTATGACGCCCTGTACGACAACAACCGGAGCCTGACCAACCGGAACCAGGAGCTGCTGGCGCAGCTGGAAGAGTGCAACCAGACCGTGGCGGGCCTGCGGGGATCGCAGTCGGGCGCCGAGAACCTGATGGGTCGCCAGCAGAGCGAGAACTCGATGCTGCGGACGCAGCTGACGCAGGCTCGCAGCACGATCAACGATCTGGAGGCGCGTCTGGCCTCGCTCGAGCTGGGCCAGATCGATCCCGCGACGGATCAGGCGTTGGCGCGTCTGGCGGCGCGGTTCCCGCGTCAGATCCAGTACGACCCCGACCGGGGGATGCTCCGTTTCGCGAGCGACCTGACGTTCGCGTCGGGGAGCGACATCGTGCGTGACGAGGCGAAGGCGAGCATCGCGGCGCTCGCCGAGGTGCTCCGGATGAGCGAGGCGCAGGCGTACGACGTGGTGATCGTGGGGCACACCGACTCGGCCAAGCCGAGCCCGGCGACGCAGCAGCGTCACCCGACGAACACGCACCTTTCGGCGCACCGCGCGATCTCGGTCAAGAACGAGCTTCGGAGCATGGGCATCCCCGCGGAGAAGATGCAGGTCGCCGGCTGGGGCGAGCACCGCCCGGTGGTCGCGAACGGGCCGGACGGGAACACGCCGCAGAACCGGCGGGTGGAGATCTTCCTCGTCTCGTCGCAGTACAACTTCGTGGGCAACTCGTCGCCCGCGCCGACCACGGTGAACGTCGATTCGGACAACCCGCCGGCGTCCGGGTTTGACCCGACGAAGTAGACGCTTCCGGGCGTCGCACGGATCTTGGCTCACTGGAGCCAGAGATGAGGAACCGGGTCGCCCGCGTGGCGGCCCGGTTCTTTTCGATTGGACGCGGGGTGGCGTCAGGCGTGCGTGTCGGCGGTGCGCTCTTCGACTTCGCGACGGGTGGGCGCGAGGGCAAAGGCGAGGCAGACAATCAGGGAGATGATCGATCCGGAGGCGACCGGGAGCGTCCACCCAGCGTTGCGCAGCCCCTGATGCTCGGTGGTGATGCCGGGGCGACGGTTCATCAGGCGCAGCGCCGCCTGGTACTCCCAGGTGCCCTCGGCGAGTTCGTCATCGCGTCGCTTGGGTGGGGGCTCGCCGGCGAGATCGGCCTGGACCTGACGCCGGTAGAAGCTGGCGCCGCTCTCGGGGAATCGGAGGGTGTGGCTGGCGAAGCCCCCCTCGGGGAGCAGCTCGTGGAAGGTGAAGGTCCAGCGGTCGCGTCGGACCTCGCCCCACCCCCAGTTCTCGGCGTGCTGGAGGTCAAAGCGTCCATCACGGACCGCCTCGGAGAGGGGGTTGCGCGTGACAACGACCAGACGCAGCGGGATCTTTCCGGCGTCCACGTCGGCCTCGAACTGGTCGTAGGTCATGCCGGTGGCGTCGGCGAAGAGCTGGATGCGCAGCCAGTCCGCGTGACGCTCGAGCCCCGGGAGGGGAAGGTCGCGTGGGATCTGCACGGGCAGGCGGAGCTGGTCGGTCCCGTAGGTGACGATCACCTCGCCCTCGCCGGCCTCGTTGAGTTCATCGGTGACCCTGACGGGTCGATCGGCGAAGGTGAACTCCGTTTTGTCGCCCTCGATGAAGTAGTAGATCTTCCGATCGAGGGAGTCGTTGTAGGCCGCGATCCGCTTGGCGAGCACAAAGCCGCTGAGGAAGAGCACCACCACGGAGAGGGCGGCGCCCGCCCAGGCGAGACGGCGGGGAGGTCGCTTTGCAGGTGGGGCGTCATTGGACGCCGGGTGGGGCATGGGACCCTCGGTGCTTAGTGGTCGGGCTGGGTTTCGGGCTGGGCGTGTCCCTCGTCGGCGGGGGCGTGCCCGGCGTGCGCATCGGTGGAGAAGAGGTTCGGGGTCAGGCCCTTCCGCCCGACGGAGAAGTTGGGGGAGGAGGAGTAGACGGTGTCCAGGTGCGGGCGGGAGACGGACTCGACGCCGCCGGTGTCGTGGTGGGCGAAGCCGAGAGCCTCGAAGTAGTTCTCGTCATCGTAGTTGTGGCGGTGCGGGTGCTTTCCTTCGTCCACGTACTTCTGGTAGTACTTGCCCCAGAACTTGGCCTTCGCCTGGGCGATGTCGTCCTCGTTGGGCTCGGTCCGGTCGTGCTGCGCAGCGATGGCGAGGGCGTACTCGTTGATGCGTTCCTGGCGCCGGAACTCCACGAGGGGCAGACCGTTGGTGGAGGGACGGGGGGAGACGCCGGTGCTGATCGAGCTGTCCTTGGTCTGGTTGGCGCCGTAGCCGGTGCCGCCGGGCACGGGAACGGTGGCGCGCAGGGCGGAGACCGAGTCGCGGTTGCCCAGGTCGATGGCGGTGAAGAAGAGGAAGGTCATGACCGTGACGATGCAGACGAGCATGATGACGGAGTTGAGGGCCTTGTCGAAGCGGAGGCCCATGAAGTAGGCGCAGACGAGGAGGGCCTTGATGGTGGCGATGCTCATCGCGAAGAGGACGTTGACCCACTGCGGGAGCACGACGTTGAAGGTGTCTTGGACCCAGACCTCGCCACGGGAGACGGCGACGGTGAGGAAGGTGAAGAACAGGAGCAGGCCCAGAACGGTGAGGAGCGTGCCGGCGCTGATGATGTGGTGCCCGTGGTGGCCGTGGCCGTGACCGTGCGGGTCGGTGGGATCGAAGGCGGGGTTGTCGATATGGATGTCGTCGATTGAACGTGACATGGCGTCGTCCCCTTAGTGGATGAGGTACAGGAGGGGGAAGAGGAAGATCCAGACGAGGTCGACGAGGTGCCAGTAGAGGGCGCTGGTCTCGACCATGGTGTACTCGGTGGGGCCGTAGGCCTCGAAGCGGATTGCGCGGACGAGGACCCAGGTGAGCAGGCCGGCGCCGATGAGGACGTGGAGCGCGTGGATGCCCGTGCCCATGTAGTAGACGCTCCACCAGAGAGGCTCGTGGGGGTCGGAGGCGTAGGGGTAGGAGAAGAAGGTGCCGGGCGCCTTGCCGTCGGCGAGCTTGGGGAGGTACTCGAACTTCATCTTGATGAAGACGAAGAGGGCGGCGCAGATGAGCGTGATGATCAGGTTCCGGATGAGCGCGGCGTTCTTCCCGAGCTGCGCCGAGCGGACGCCGGAGGCGACCGTCCAGGAACTGATGAGGAGAACCACCGTGTTGAGGGCGCCCCATCGCCAGTCGAGGTGGTGGCTGCCCGCGGTCCAGGCCTCGGGGTAGAGCATGCGGAAGATGGCGTAGGCGCAGAAGATCCCGGCGAAGAGGAGGACTTCCGTCGTGAGGAAGAGCCACATGCCGAGCTTGCAGGCGTCGAACTGCTCGTCGGCGTTGCGGAAGTGGTGCGCAAAGCCGCGGTTCTTCCAGTAGAGCCGGTGACGTGTGGGCTCGGGGAGCTGTGGATTGTGGGCGTCGATGGTCGCCATGGTGTTCTCTCGGGTCAGTGGGCGGCCGGGTTCTCGGGGAGGGGGAACTCACGCTCGTCGCAGTGCGGGGGGACAACGGTGTCGAAGTCGTAGGGCCCGTGCTTGATGAGGACCTCGTGGTGGAAGTTGTGCTCGATGGGCGGGGACTCGGTCTCCCACTCGACGGTGAGGGCGCCCCAGGGGTTCGGGGGCGCCTTGGGACCGGCGACGAGCGAGTGGATGAAGTTGAAGAGGTGGGTGAGGAAGCCGGCGAGGAGAATCCAGGAGCCGAAGGTCGAGAGCTGGTGGAGGAACTGGAACTCGTCGACGTAGCTGGCGTAGCGGCGTGGCATGCCCTGGGTGCCCAGGAAGAACTGGGTCATGAAGGTCACGTTGAAGCCGATGAAGACGAGCACGCAGCCGAGCATGCCGGCCTTCTCGTTGTACATGCGGCCGAACATCTTGGGCCACCAGTGGTGGAGTCCGCCCATGAAGGCGATGACGGTGCCGCCCATCATGACGTAGTGGAAGTGGGCGACGACGAAGTAGGAGTCGTGGAGGTGGAGGTCGGTGGCGAGGGCGCCGAGGGGGAGGCCGGTGAGGCCGCCGATGGAGAAGAGGAAGAGGAAGGCCAGGGCGTAGAGCATCGGGGTGTTGATGGCGATGGAGCCCTTGTAGAGGGTGGCGATCCAGTTGAAGACCTTGATGGCCGTGGGGATGGCGACGAGGAAGGTCAGGGCGCTGAAGATGGTCGAGGCCAGCTCGCCCATCGCCGAGAACATGTGGTGTCCCCAGACGATGAAGGAGACCGCGGCGATGCCCAGCGAGCTGAAGGCGATGGCGCGGTATCCGAAGATGTGCTTGCGGGCGTGGACGGCGAGCAGCTCAGAGATGATGCCCATGCCGGGGAGGATCATGACGTAGACGACGGGGTGGGAGTAGAACCAGAAGAAGTGCTGGTAGAGCACGGGGTCGCCGCCGAGCCCGGGGTCGAAGATCCCGATCTTGAAGAGCCGTTCGAAGAGGAGCAGGAGCAGGGTGATCCCGATGACGGGGGTGGCGAGGACCTGGATGATGCTGGTGGCGTAGAGGGCCCAGACGAAGAGGGGCATGTCGAACCAGCCCATGCCCGGGGCGCGGAGCTTGTGGACCGTCACGATGAAGTTCAGGCCGGTGAGGATGGAGCTGAATCCGAGGACGAAGGCGGCGAGGACCATGAAGAAGACGCGCCAGTAGTCCGCGTCGGTGGTGGTCGAATACGGGGTGTAGAAGGTCCAGCCGGTGTCCACGCCACCCAGGAGGATGGAGAGCACGCCGAAGACGGAGCCGAAGGTGTAGATGTACCAGGAGAGGAGGTTGAGGCGGGGGAAGGCGACGTCCTTGGCGCCGAGCATGAGGGGCAGGAGGAAGTTGCCCAGGCTGGCGGGGATCGAGGGCACGATGAACATGAAGACCATGATCGCGCCGTGGAGGGTGAAGAAGCGGTTGTAGATCTGGTTGCCGGAGGCGATGGACTCGCCGTTGCCGAAGAGCTGGCCGGTGATCGTGCCGTCGGCGGCGACGCGCACCGGTTCGAGCAACTCAAGGCGGACCACCAGCGCGGCGACGCCCCCGAGGAAGAACATGAAGAGGACGGCGAAGAGGTACATGACGCCGATCTTCTTGTGATCGACGGTGGTCATCCAGTTCCAGACCGTGGCGCCCACACCGCCGTGCGGGGTGAGGTAGGAGCCCTCGTCGTGGTGGTCGTGGACGTGGTCGTGTGTGGTGTCGACGGTGGTCATGTCGTAATCCAGTCGGGGCGTGGGCCCCGGTGAACGAATCGGTCAGCCTTCTTCCTCGGACGCTCCGGCCTCACCCTCGGGGGCCGGGGGGTCTGCCACATCGCCCTCGGCGTGCACGGAGATGGACTTCATGTACGCGATGATATTCGCGACGTCGTCATCGCCGAGGACGCCCATGAAGGGGGTCATCTGGTTCTGATAGCCCTGGACGATCTTGGCGCCGGGGTTGTAAATGGACTCACGGATGTAGTTGTCGTCGGCGACGAGGCTGGAGCCGTCGTTGAAGGACCGCTCGGCGCCGTAGAGGTCCTTCCAGCTCGGCCCGATGTTGTTCGAGCCGTCCACGGAGTGGCAGGTGGCGCACTTGCCGGTGTAGAGGCGTTGGCCGTCCACGACGGGGTCGCCGGAGCTGCCCTGGCTGGCGAGCCATTCCTCGTAATCGGCCTGGGGCATGACGCGGAGGACGGCGGCCATCTCGGAGTGCAGATCGCCGCAGTACTCGGCGCAGAAGACCCAGTGATCGCGGTAGGTGCCGTCCTCGTGGACGTCCTCGGGGCCGAGCTTCGGCGTGCGGAAGCCGTAGCCGGTGTACCGGTTGGGGAAGACGTCCATCTTCATCCGGTAGTCGGGGATCCAGAAGGAGTGGATGACGTCGGTGGAGAGGAGACGGACGGCGACGTCGGTGTCTTCGGGGAGGGCGTGGACCTTGATGTCGTTGCGCCCGCCGAGGGTGACGGTCTGGTTGGTCTGGGTGCCGTCGGGGTAGGTGATGCCCCAGTCCCACTTCCAGGCGCTGACGTCGAGCTGCATGGCGCCGCCCGCGGGAACGACCTTGTCCATGTACCCCCAGAAGCCGAGGAAGAAGATGACCAGGAGGGCGGAGGAGGGGACAACGGTCCAGAAGATCTCGAGGGGGGTGTTGTGCGCCGGGCTGACGGGCTGGGGGACGCCGGGGCGGCGCCGGTAGATGATGCACCAGTAGACCATCAGGCCCATGAGGAGCACGAAGAAGAACATGCTGAACCAGAAGACGAGCATGAAGAGCCCGTCGGTCCAGATCGCGGCGTCGGTCTGTCCGTTGCTGCGGAAGAACAGCTCCTGGAGCCCGCCCCCGTCGCCGGGGAGCACGCGGACAGGGGGAACGGTGTCCCCCAGGGGAGCGGCGGCGGCAACCACGGCGTCGGCAGCCTGAGCGGCGGCGTCGGTGACGGTCTCGGTGGGGGCAGTCGGGGGCGTGGTCATGACACGGATCCTGGCAGGCCCGCGCCCGTCGGGGGCGAGGCGTGTGTTCGGGTGTTCGTGGCGGATCGCTTCCGGAGTCGCTCGATGGTGAGCAGGCCACCGATCAGGACGATGAGCCCGATGACCGTGAGCACCCCGCCCAGGCGCATCACGCTCATCGCGTGCATGGTGTACGACCCGGCGTCGGGGTCGAAGCGATAGCAGTAGTGCAGCAGCCGGTCGCCGAAGGACCGGGCGACGCCCCCATTCGAGGCGTCGAGCATCGCGAGCTTCATGTCGCGCGCGGGGTAGTCAAACCCGTGGAAGTAGGCCGCGATCTCCCCATCGGGGGCGAGCACGGTGATCCCGACCGGGTGGGCGAACTCTCCGTCGGGGAGCTTGTTGGTCTGGAAGCCGACGGCGTCGGTGAGCTGGTCGATGGTGTCCTGGTCGGCGACGCAGAAGGACCAGGCCTCGTCGGTCTTCGCGGAACGCCGGTTGTACAGGGCGGTGTACTGGCCCTTGGCGCTCGACGCGTGGGTGGGCGTCTCGGTCGCGTCGAAGCTCACCACGAGGACGTTGAACTCGTCGCCGAGGGTGTAGTCGAGATCGTTGAACGATTCGAGCATGCGTTGGAGCACGACCGGGCAGACGATCGGGCAGTCGTAGTAGACCAGCCCCAGGACGACGGGCTTCCCGTCGGCGAGGAGCTCCGCCATGGAGAGGGGCTGCGCGTCCGCCTCGGTGAAGACGAGATTCGTTGGCACGTGCCGGCCGAAGTGCTCGACGAGTTCCACGCCCTGGACCTGCTCCGGGACGGTCTTCTGCGCCACCTGTCCGCTCGCGGACGGGACGAGCGCACCGATCCCCAGGCACGCACGCAGCGCGAACGCGGCAAGGCCCGGGATGGATCGGCGATCAGTCGGCATTGGTGAAGGCGGACCCCTCGGCGTTGATCGGCGCGGCGCTGGCGTAGCGGGCGACGACGCGGTCCATCGCGTCGGAGACGGGGATATGGACGGTCTGGTGATCCACCCAGCCGTAGGCGTTCAGGTGGGCAAGGGCCTCGGCCTTCGAGGCCTCGAAGGGCTCGGCGATGGTGACGCCCTCCTGCTTCTCGGCCTTGATCGTCGAGACGTAGTTGTTGAAGTACGCGACGAGCACGACGATGACGAAGGCGACACCGAGGATCATCGCGATGAAGGTGATCGCCAGGGCCGTGGGGTTCGCCGCGGCGGTGTGCTCGACCTGCGGGGCGCCCTCGTCGGGGGTGTGCTGGTGCCAGTCGTCCGGCTCGGTGTGGTGGACCGGGGTTTCGTGCGGTGTGTCGCTCATGGGTGCGGTTCCGTGTGTTGGTCGTCGCGATGGATCAGACGTAGTTCTTGTGGGCCAGGGCCTCGTGCAGGGTCGGGTCCTTGAGCGGGACCAGGGGAGAGGCCCCCACCGCCCGGACAAGGAAGAAGCCCCAGATGCAGAGGGCGCCGATGATGCCCGCGGCGTCGAGCCAGACGGCGTTCCAGCCCGGGTTCTCCGCGGCACGTTCCCCGACGTACACCATCGGACGGATGATCCAGATCATGTCCGCGACGGTCATGGCGATCATGTACGCCGCCATGAACGCGAGCAGACCCGTCGTCCGCTTCACCTTCCTGAAGAGCAGGATGCAGAACGGGAAGACGAAGTGACCGAACGCGAGCACGAGGAAGAGGGTCTTGTACCCGCCCTCGCCCGTGCGGTAGACGAACCAGGCCGTCTCCTCGGGGATGTTCGAGTACCAGATCAGGAAGTACTGGCTGAAGGCGATGTAGGACCAGAAGACCGTGAAGGAGAGGACCAGCTTGCCCAGATCATGGAAGTGCTCCTCGGTCACGGCGCCGGTCAGCCGGCCCGTCCCCTTAAGCACCGCCAGAACAAGCACAACGACGCTGACGCTCGCGAGCGTGCAGGACGCGAAGTAGTACACACCCCACATCGTGGAGAAGAAGCGGAAGTCGAGGGCCATCAGGAAGTCGAAGGCGAAGAAGGCGGTGGTGAGCGCGAAGGCGAGCAGGCCCCAGCCGGAGTTGAACCGGAGCACGCGGGTCAGCGAGCGGTTGCCCGTCTCGTCCTGCTTGCGGCTCACGCGGAACATGAGCTGGGAGAGGACGAGCCAGACGAGGCCGTAGATGACGAACCGCGCCCCGAAGAAGACGGGATTGAGGAACGGGGTTTTCTTGCCGAGCAGGTAGTCGCCGGCGTTCTCGTCGGAGAGCCAGGTGAGCAGGATCCCGCCGCCGAGCAGTTCGATGAGCACGACCGCGAGCACCATGACCCAGCAGACGGGGAGGATGGAGGCGACGTTCTCGAACTGGCGACGCACGGTGCTGGTCCACCCGGCGTTGAGCGAGTGGAAGACCATGGTGAGGAAGAGGGCCCCGAGGCTCATGGCCACGCAGGTGAACAGCCCGACCTCGAAGGCGGCCAGGGCGTGGTACTTGTTCACGGCGAAGGCGCCGAGGATCGTGACCACGATCGCCGCGGCGCCGATGATGAGCAGCAGCCCGGAGAGCTTGTTGGTCGCGCCCTCGGGGAGGTGGACGTTGTCGTGGCGCATCGCGGGGTTGGCCGCGATCTTCTCGAGGCGCTTCTGCCAGTCGGCCTCGCTCAGGTAGGCCCGGGGCGTCTCGCGCTCGGGGACGGGGATGGAGGTGGTGGGCGCCTGACTCATGGGGTGACTCCCTGGGTCGCGGGGGCGGTGGGCCGGGTGCGCATCAGCGTGGAACGCTGGGAATCGGGGATCTCCGGGTCATCGGGAGAGACGCCCTGCGACACCTGGAGAGCGCGAATGTAGGCGACGATCGCCCAGGCCTCTTCGGCGTCGATGTTGTGCCCGTAGGCGGGCATGCGGTTGGCGCCGGTGATCTCGTTCCACAGACCGTTGCGGATCACATCAAACATGTACCCGTCCCGCGAGATGCGCTGGGCCGGGTCGGTGTACTTCGGGTCGAGCAAGTTTGCCGGGATGGGGGACATGCCCGCCAGGGCGACCGTGCCTTGTCCGTCACCCTTGTACCCGTGGCAGGCGACGCAGTTGATCTCGAACTGCTTGCGTCCCAGCTCGAGCATCTCCCGGGTGACCGTTGCGGGGATGGTCTCCACGAACTCGTCCGGCCCGGTCTTGCCGGTGTAGTACGCGTCGTCCTCGGCCAGGAACGAGGCCCGCTGGACCATGTAGTCCTGCGCCCAGGGCTCGTCCGCGTAGCGCACCGGATCGAAGTCACGGCGTGCGAAGGCGACCGCGTTGGGGTCGGGGCGGCGCTGGGTGCGCTTCGTCCCGTCCTGGAGCGCGAAGAACTCGGTCTCGGACTGGGGCTTCCACTTGGGCTGGTCGTCCATGTCCGGGAGGAACTGGCGCGGGCGGGCGTCGGTGCGATCGCCCCGGCACGCCGTCATCGACATACCCGCGAGCAACGCGGCGCCAAGCAGCAGGCCCGCACGGATGGGGGTGGGTCCGGTCATCAGTCCTCGTCCTCCACGAGTTCGATGCGCTCGGCGCCCGCGGATTCGAGCAGATCGCGCGTCCGCGCGGGATCGAAGTTCGGGTCCGAGGCCTCGATGCAGATGAAGAAGCGGTCGTCGGAGACGCTCAGGAAGCGCTCGCGGCTGAACAGGGGGTGGTGGAATCGGGGCAGGCCGTTGAGCGCCAGCATCCCGAAGAGACACGTGAACGCGGTCAGCAGGATGCCCAGCTCGAAGGTGATCGGGGTGAAGGGCTCCCACGCGCCGTACGGCTTGCCCTGCACCACCATCTCGTAGTCGAAGTTCATGAAGTACTGCATCGCGAGCGCCCCGCCCACGCCCGTGATGGCGGCGCCGGCGGCGAGCGCGGGCAGGATCGTGCGCCTGATGCCCATCGACCCCTCCATCCCGTGGATGGGGAAGGGCGTGTGCACGTCCCACTTGGCGTAGCCCGCGTCGCGGATCTTCTCGGCGGCGTGCACCACGTCCGGGGTCTTGGAGAACTCCGCGATGATGCCGTGCACCGGACGCCCCGACTCGGAGACGTACTTGGGCGCCGGACGCGGGATGAAGGGCATGTAGTCACTGGCGACGGCCAGCATCTCGGACACGCTCGGGATCTTCGGCAGCTCTGGCATGGCTCAGCTCGCTCCCCCGCGCGCTGGCGCGGCATCGGCGATCGGATCGGGCGCCTGGTGGTGATCGTCGTCATGCCCGTGCGGGTCCGCGGAGGGCATGACGGCCTTCAGTTCCGCCATCGCGAAGACGGGGAGGAACTTGATGAACAGGAGGAAGAGGGTCATGAAGATGCCGCACGACCCGACGAAGGTCAGGATGTCCACCCAGGTGGGGAAGAACATGTGCCACTCGCCGGGCACGAACGCGCGGTGGAGCGAGGTCACGATGATCACGAACCGCTCGAACCACATCCCGATGGTCACGAAGATCGCCACGACCCAGACGACCCACGGGTTCTGACGCAGCTTCCGGAACCAGAACACCTGCGGGGAGATCACGTTGCACGTGATCATGGTCCAGTACGCCCACCAGTAGGGGGCGACGCGGGGGTTGACGCGGTTGTTGGCGAAGGCCTCAAACTCGAACTTGTTGGCGCCGTACCAGGCGATGAAGAACTCCATCGAGTACGCGAAGCCGACCATCATGCCCGTCAGGAGCAGGATCTTGGCCATGTTCTCGATGTGCCGGAGCGTCAGCAGGTCCTTGAAGTTCGGGAGCAGCGCCCGGAGCGGGATCAGCAGGAAGAGGACCATCGCGAACCCGCCGAAGATGGCGCCCGCGACGAAGTAGGGCGGGAAGATCGTCGTGTGCCACCCGGGCAGCACCGAGGTCGCGAAGTCGAACGACACGATCGAGTGCACCGAGAGGACCAGCGGCGTGGAGATGCCCGCGAGGATGAGGTACGCCGCCTCGTACCGGTGCCAGTGCCGGCTGGAGAATCGCCACCCGAGCGAGAGGAAGCCGTAGATGTACGCCCGCAGCGTGTCGGGCTTGGGCAGGGGGAGCGTCACGTCGCGCCCGCCCGGGAGGGCGATCACGAACGGGCGGGAGACCCCCAGACGCAGGCGACGGTCCGCCCGGTCACGCAGCGTCGCCACGTCCGGGATCATGCCCATGTACCAGAACAGCAGCGAGACCGTCGCGTAGGTCGAGACCGCGAAGACGTCCCAGAGCAGCGGCGACCGGAAGTTCGGCCAGATCTGGTTCGAGTTCGGGATCGGGAAGAGCATCCAGGCGAACCAGACGCGCCCGACGTGGATGCCCGGGAAGATGCCCGCGCAGATCACCGCGAAGATCGTCATCGCCTCGGCCGAGCGGTTCACCGCCGTCCTCCACTTCTGCTTGAGCAGGCAGAGGATCGCGGAGATCAGCGTTCCGGCGTGACCGATACCGATCCAGAACACGAAGTTGGTGATGTCCCAGGCCCAGTCCACCTGGTTGTTCAGACCCCAGACCCCCACGCCGGTGATGATCAGGTAGAGGATCATCCCCGTGCCGACCGCGGCGATCATTGAGCTGATCGTGATCGCGATGAACCACCACTTCGGGGCGGGGTTCTCCGCGTATCCGCAGACGATCTGCGTCACCTCGCCGTGCGTTCGGTCGGAGAGGACGAGCGGGGGACGAACGGCGGGATCCTCGACGAGCGAGCCGTCGCCCAGGTCGGGACCGACGTCACGCCCCGGGGCGTGGGCGCCCTCGCGGAGCCCGGCGAGGCGTTCGGCCGTCACCTTGTCGGGGTGAATCGAGCTCATGCGTGAACTCCGGTTGCAGCGCCGAGGACGCGGAGGCTCAGGGCGTAGCCGCGATCGTCGGACCGGTTGGTGTCATAGAAGAAGCCGTGGGTCTCGGTGTGCTCCCCGCCGGGTTCACCCCCGTGGCCCTCGTCGTGTCCGTCCCCGCCGTGTTCGCCGTGCCCCCCGCCGTGGTCCAGCGGGTCGTGGGCGATGCGGGCCTCGTATCCCTCCGGGTCGAGGTGGGCGAGGAGCGCTTCGTTGGGGTTGTCCACGCGCATCAGGTGGTGGGTGCGCGGGCGGGTGTTCAGGTAGCCGAGGACCATGTAGGAGCGCTGGTTGTTGCGCCACTGGCTGACGCGACTGTTTGGGTCGAGGATGTCGCCGAAGACGATCGCGTCGGTCGGGCAGGCCTGCTGGCAGGCGACCTGGAAGAAGCCGTCGGGGATGGGCGCCTCGTAGTCGGGCCCCATCTCGGTGACCTGGCCGCGCTTCCAGATGTTCTTGACCTTGACCTCCTGGCGAGCCTCGTTGACGCGCTGGATGCAGTAGGTGCACTTCTCCATCACACCGCGCGACCGGACGGTGACGTCCGGGTTGAGCTGCATGCGCTGGATCTCGTCGAGCTTCTGGCGCAGACGGGGCGGGATGAGGTTCTTGTTGAGTTCCTTCTGGGAGACCTGGCCGTCGCCGATGAGGTCCTCGCCGTAGAACCGCCCGTTGTACTTGTTCCAGCCCCACTCGAAGAAGTTGAAGCGTCGGACCTTGTACGGGCAGTTGTTGGCACAGTACCGGGTGCCGATGCACCGGTTGTAGGCCATGTCGTTGGTGCCCTCGGCGCCGTGCACGGTCGCGTTGACCGGGCAGACCGTCTCGCAGGGGGCGTTCTCGCAGTGCACGCACGCGACGGGCTGGTTCATCATGCTCGTCGGGTTGTTCAGGTCATCGCCGCCGAAGTAGCGGTCCACGCGGATCCACTGCATCTCGCGGCCCTTGGCGACCTCGCGCTTGCCGACGATCGGGATGCTGTTCTCGCTCTGGCACGCGATGGTGCAGACGCCACACCCCGAGCAGGCGCCCGTGTCGATGGTCATCCCCCACTGCGGCCCCTTCGAATAGGGCGAACCGGGCGCGGGGCTTTCCTGTGACTCGTTGAGGGGGTTGGCGTAGATCGAGACGTTGCGGGGCGTGTGGGCGAGTTCACCCATCTTCTCCGCCAGGTGCAGGGGCTGACCCTCACCGCCGTAGATGTGATCCTTGGCGACCAGCGGCGGCGCGTCGCCGTGCTTGTCCCACCACTTCTTGTCGAGCGAGCGGAGGATGGTGTCGCGTCCGCCCATGGTCCAGTGGTTCTGGGTGCTCGCGATGGTGTAGGCGCCGCTCGCCTTGGCCAGCGTGGCGCCCCCCGCCGTCGCGGGCGAGTCGGAGGTCCGCAGGGCGTAGGTGTTGAACCCGACCTGGTCCCCCACATGCCCCGCGTCCGTCCGCCCGTACCCGAGCCGGAGCACCACCGTGTTGTCCGGCAGGCCCGGGAGGATCCAGACCGGCAGCTCGAGCTGACGCCCCCCGAGGGTGAGCGTGGCCATCTGGGCCTGGGGCATCTGCGACTTGGTGTACGGGTTGTACTCGTCCTGCCAGGAGTGCTCGGGGAGCAGCCCGAGCTGCTTGGCGGTCGCGGGGCTCACGTAGGCGGGGTTATCCCAGACGACCTTGGAGGCCGTGTCGGGCAGTTCCTGCAGCCAGCCGCAGTTGGCCCAACGCCCGTCCCCGATGTTCCCGGTGGAGAAGACCACCTCGAGCGCCTCGGGCGTCGGAGCGGAGCCGAGGCTCAGCCCCCCCACCGCGGCCCGGACCCCCGCGAGGTTGGCGTTGGGTGTCGCTCGTTCGGCGTTCGTGCCGGCGAGCAGACCGTCGTGCAACGCCCGGCGCCAGCGCTTGTCGAAGGCGGCGTTCTCGACGCTCGAGCCGAGCATCGCCGCCCAGGTCTGACGCACGAGCCCGTACCCGTCGGGGTTCTCATCCCCCGCGAAGAACGCCAGCAGCTCGATGTCGCTCAGCGCCGGATCGTAGAGCGGCGCGATCATCGGCTGGATGGGCGAGATCGTGCCGTCGTACGCCTCGACGTCGCCCCACGACTCGAGGAAGTGGGCGCCGTTGAGGCTCCAGGTCGAGCGGGCCGCCGTCTCGCTGGCCTGCACCGACCAGGTGATCGTGGTCGGGATGGTGGCGAACGCGTCGGCGAAGTTCAGGTCCGCCGGGGCGTCGAAGAGCGGGTTCGTGTCGATGCAGACCAGCGTCTCCACCGTCCCGGCCCGCATCGCCTCGGTCAGCTCGCGGATCGAATCGACCGAGCTTCGGGCCTCGTCGGCGCTCATGGGCGTGGTGGTCACCACCGAACCCATCGCGCCCAGTGCGCTGTTGATCGCGTGGCAGAGCGCGTGGACCGCGGCGGGCTGGCTCGGCCCGGGGATGACGACACTGTGCCCCTTGTTCGCGAGCAGGTCCTCGGCGATCTGGGCCACGACCTCCTGGTCCACGCCCGAACCCTCGGGAACCGAGTACCGACCGGCCCCGACCGCGTTGGCCAACGCCAGCGCGAAGGCGGAGATCTGACTCGGCGCCATCCGCAGGCGGTGGTCGGCCATCGAACCCGTCGCGCTCGGGCAGGACTCGAGCACGTACAGGCGGCTCATCTCATCGCCCGCGTGACGCACACGCCGGGAGGCCCCGAGGTCGCGGGCGTGGATCAACGCCTCCGGCCCGTCCACCACGAAGTCCGAGTCCAGGCTCAGGATGCGCTTCGCCTCGCTCAGGTTGTAGTGCACACGCGCCGGAGCGCCGAACGCGGCCCGAGCGCCGTCCGCGGCGCCCGATCGCTCGCTCGCGCTGTACGCGTGCCAGCTCGCCTCCGGCCAACGCCGCATCAGACGCGACTTGAGCGCGTTGCGCGTCGGCGAGGTCTTCTTGTCCACCAGGAAGGCCAGCCCGCGACCGCGCGTCGCGTCGAAGCCCTCCAGGTGCGTCTTGCCCCACGCCTTGAAGTCGTCCCAGGTCGCGGCCTTCGGCCCGGTCGCGGGGTTCAGGTAGACCGGATGCTTGAGCCGGTCCGGGTCGTAGAGCGTCAGCACGCTCGCCTGCGCCCAGATGCTCGACTTCCCCCGGTTGACCGGGTGCAGCGGGTTGCCCTCGATCTTGGTCGGACGCCCGGCGTGGGTCTCGGCGAGCACGCCCTCGGCGCCCCCGCCGGGGAGCGGCATCGCCGTCGCGTAGTACAGCGCCTTGCCCGGGATCACCTGCTCGGGCACATCCTTTGAGTACGGCAGGATGTGGTGCTCCGGACGCCGGCACCCCGGGAGCGTCGCGGCGCCGGCGAGCGCCAGCCCCGCCCCCATGAGCTTCACGAAATCACGACGCGACTCGACGGCCAGCTCCGACGCCCCCGCCGGGAACTCGCGTTCCACGAAGTCACGGAACGCCTGCGTCTGGCTCCACTCGTCCAGGCTGCGCCAATAGGCGCGACCCGTCACGCGCTTCGCGTGCGCCGCCCCCTCGGGGGTGCGCTCTTCGTTCTTCGTTGAGGGGCATTGATCCAGCTTGCTCATGGTCCGCCCTGTTGCTCAGGCCCGCTCGGCCCGTGGGTTCGTCTTCCGGTATCTGATCCGCTCGCCCCGCGCTCAGTAGTGGCACGCGCCGCAGTGCTGCGGCGGGTCGCGACGCAGCGAGTCCAGCAGCGCTTCGGGACTCATGTCCGAGTGCGCCTCGTCGCGCCGCTCATCCAGCGGCGTGCTCAGCCACTCCTCCACCCAGATCAGATCCGTCACCTTGTCCGTCGGGACCAGGTTGTTCTCCGGGTTTCGGTGGCAGTCCAGGCACCAGCCCATCGAGAGCGGCTCGGCCTGCGCCACCACCGGCATCCCCTTGATCTGACCATGGCACGAGAAGCAGCTCACCCCCGCCGCGATGTGCGGCTGGTGGGAGAACTGGGCGTAGTCCGGCAGCTTGTGGATCTTCCGCCACGGGATGGAGGTGTTCGTCTCGTACGCCTCGCGCACGAACGCGGTCTTCTCCTCCACGCGCTGGAGCTTGCCCTCCTCGTGACACCCGTAACAGGTCTTCACGGTCGGGACGTTGGCGTGGCGTGACTCCTCCACATGGGAGTGGCAGTACCGGCAGTCCATGCCGAGCTTGCCCGCGTGGATCTGGTGGTTGAACCCCTGCCCGGGCTGGACGGGCATGTAGCCCACCTCCCAGAACTCGGGCGTGAAGTAGTACCAGACGCCACCGATCGCGAGGGTTCCGCCGCCCACGGCGCCGAGGGCGCCGAGCGTGGGCAGCACGTTCATCCATCGAGGAAAGAGGCCGGGCACGCAGCAGCTCCTACGCTGTCGCCTCTCGACGCCGGACCTCCTCAAGAGGACGGATCGAGGGCGTGATCCTCGCCCGGGCCCGTGCCCGGGGGTTGGTCGAGGAGGTTAGCACCTCAGATTCGGGTGTGCTTTGCTGTCCAGCCGAAATTGTGAGCCTTGGCGCGTATGATTCGGGGTTTGTGTCACTGTTCAACCGTAACTGAGACACAGTCTCAATAACCAGTTCCACACCCTCCAATACGCGACCTTTCAGTCTGCTATTGGCTGGCGCACAGCGCCCGGAGGCCCGACCATGTCCGACGCCCCCACCCACCCCGGGCATGTGCAGGAGGAACCAGGCGATCCACATCGCGAC
>MRWG01001225.1_pt1 | contig 17712 bp, 10 predicted proteins | sample 1013341 | NCBI WGS metagenome assembly MRWG01 (sample SAMN06117577, study PRJNA244670) | biofilm metagenome | biome: Water; feature: Cathode Biofilm; material: Biofilm; isolation source: microbial consortium enriched at the cathode of a solar microbial fuel cell | place: USA: District of Columbia ... | reverse complement strand
TCGTCGTGATTGCTGCTGAAGCGCCGCAGGAGGTCCTGGATCGAGGCGGCCGTAAAGAAATACTCCTGCTTCAGTCGAAGCTCCCGGCCCCGGTCGGTGTTGTCGTTCGGGTAGAGCACCCGGCTGATCGTTTCCGCCAGGATCGCGGGCTCGGCCGCGCGCACGAAATCGCCCTGGTTGAAGGCGGCGAGGTCGAAGAGGTGTTCGGGCTTGGCCGACCAGAGGCGCAGCGTGTTGGCCCACCGCGCGCGCCAGCCGGGAACGGGCGTGTCGTAGCCCTGTGCGATCACGCTGTCCGCCGGCGTCCAGATGGCGGCGTCGCCGCGCGTCGCGCGCGCCTCGCCGCCGAAGCCGATGGTCTGGCGCGCCTCCCGCCGCTCGAACTCCCAGGGGTGGGACTGGCGGAGCCAGTCCTCCGCGTCCTCGACCTGCCAGCCGTCGCGGAAGCTCTGGCGGAAGAGGCCGTGTTCGTACCGGATGCCATAGCCGTAGGCGGGAACGCCCACCGTCGACATGGAATCGAGAAAGCAGGCGGCGAGGCGCCCCAGGCCGCCATTGCCGAGAGCGGCGTCCGGCTCGTCCGCGACGATCTCGTCGAAGTCCTGCCCAAGCTTCGCCAGCGCGCTCCGGGTTTCCTCGCCGAGCCCCAGATTGGCGACGGCGTCTTCCAGCAGGCGGCCGATCAGGAACTCCATGGACAGGTAGTAGACCCGCTTCCGGTCGGCTCCGTAGACCTTGCGCGTCGTCTCGAACCACGGCGTCACGATCCGGTCCCGGATCGCAGCGGTGAACGCGAAGCGCCAGTCGGAGATCGTCGCCGCCGTCGGATCCTTGCCGACCGTGTAGGTCAGATGCGCCGCGATGGCGTCGCGGAGATCGTCGGCGGTCGCGACGGGGGTAGGGACGTTGATATTCATCGTTCAGTCCAATGCGGATCAGAGCAGGCGGATGCGGCGGCCATAGGCGTCATGTCACGACGTCCGGCCCGGACCGGCCCGTGCGCGCCTTGATTCCGGCGATCTCGTCGACGGCTTTCGCGAGGTCCGCCAGCGCGTCGGCGGGATCGAGGTCGAGCCGACCGTCGCCCGGCTCGTAGCGTTCCAGGTATGCCCTTAGCGTCGCGCCGCTAGTGCCGGTGCCGGAGAGTCGGAGAACGGCGCGGGCGCCTTCGCGGAAGTAGATGCGGAGGCCCTGCCGCGCCGCCTTGTCGCCGGAGACCGGGCAGACATAGTCGAACTCGTCCGCCGCCGCGACGGTGAGGCCGTGCGTCGAGCGGCCGGGAAGCTTGGGGAGAGCCGCGCGCAGGTCGTCGATCAGCTTCTCGGCCGACGCCTTGTCCAAGTCCTCATAGTCGTGGCGGCTGTAGTAGTCGCGGCCGTGGCGCCGCCAGAAATCCTGCATCACCTCACGCACCGAGATGCGCCGCGCGGCCAGGACGTTCAGCCAGAGCAGCACCGCCCAAAGCCCGTCCTTCTCGCGCACGTGGTTGGAGCCCGTGCCGGCGCTTTCCTCGCCGCAGAAGGTGACCGCGCCAGCGTCCAAGAGGGCGCCGAAGAACTTCCAGCCCGTCGGCGTCTCGTGGCCTTCGACGCCGAGCGCCTTGGCGACGCGGCTGGCCGCCCGGCTGGTCGGCATCGACCAGGCGACGCCGGCGAGGCCGTCCGCATAGCCGGGGGCGCAGGTCGCATTGTCGGCAAGCACGGCGATGCTGTCGGACGGCGTCACGTAGATCCCGCGGCCGACGATCATGTTGCGGTCGCCGTCCCCGTCGGAGGCCGCGCCGAAATCCGGCGCGTCTGGACCCATCATCAGGTCCATCAGGTCGCGCGCGTGGACCGGGTTCGGGTCCGGGTGGCCGCCGCCGAAGTCGGGCAGCGGGTCGCCGTTCACGACCGTGCCTTCGGGCGCGCCGAGTTCGTCTTGCAGGATCGCGCGGGCGTAAGGGCCGGTCACCGCATGCATCGCGTCGAAGCGCATGCGGAAGCCGCCCTGGAACAGGTCCCTGATGGCGTCGAAGTCGAACAGCGTACGCATCAGCGCGGCGTATGCCTCGACCGGATCGACGACCTCGACCGTCATCTCGCCGAGCCGCGTCTCGCCGAGCCGGTCGAGATCGACGTCGTCGCTTTCCACGGTCAGGTAGTGGTCGAGCGTACGCGTCCGTTCGTGGATCGCGTCCGTCACCCGTTCGGTCGCGGGACCGCCGTTCGCCATGTTGAACTTGAGGCCGAAGTCCGCGTCCGGTCCGCCGGGGTTGTGGCTGGCGGAGAGGATCAGGCCGCCGTCGGCGCCGCGGGCGCGGATCAGGGCGGAGGCGGCGGGCGTCGCCAGCAGGCCGCGCTGGCCGACGATCATGCGCCTGACGCCGTTCGCGGCCGCCATGCGCAGGATGGTCTGAATCGCCTCATTGTTGAAATAGCGGCCGTCGCCGCCCAGCGCGAGCGTTGCGCCGTCGACGCCGACGGCGTCAAAGATCGCCTGCACGTAGTTCTCGAGATAGGCGGGCTGCATGAAGACGCGGGTCTTCTGGCGGAGGCCTGACGTTCCGGGCTTCTGTCCCTCGATCGGTGCGGTTTCAATTTTCCGTATCGCGCCCAACGGGCTTCTCCTCGACTGCGCCGCGCCCGGCGTCCCGCATGATTCGGCCAATGCGCATGATTATGTCGCTCGCCGCCATCTCTTCTACGGCGATCGGCGCCCGGCGTCGCCAGTTCGGCTCTTCGTCAACCGTGCCGGGGACATTCTGTTGCTCGCGAACGCCGAAAATATCGTCGAGCGAGACAGCGACCATATCGGACGCGGCGCGCGCGAGCAGGATGTGAACCGCATCTCGCAGGCGCTGGTCGAGCGATTCGGGCGGCGCTTCCGCGTCGACGCCCTCAGGCAGCAGCCAGGTCGACGCGAGGAGATGCAGCAACTCCCGTCTGGCTGCGCCCCGCGCCGCCTGCTCGTCCGCGAAGCCGGCGTCGTCGAGGTGACCCAGGCGGCGCCGGATCTCGAGGTCGCGGCCTTCCCACCAGCCGTCCAGCGTCGGCAGGTCATGGGTGCCGAAGGAGGCGAGCGTCCGGCTGCGGTACTCCCAGGTCGGCCGGAAGCCGGCGCCTTCGCGCTCGAACGGCAGAATGGCGCAGCCGTAGAGGCCCGATGCGTCGAGCGTTTCGCGGAGGCCCTCCGGCACCGTTCCAAGGTCCTCGCCGACGACGAGGCAGCCGGCGCGCGCCGCCTCCAGGCGGGTCAGGGCCATCAGCACGTCGATCGGGAAGCGGACATATCCCCCGGGCGCGCCGTTCTCCGGCGCCCAGAAGCTGCGATCGAACCCGATGACATGGTCGATGCGGATGAGGCCGGCATGCGCCATGGTCGATCGCAGCATGTCGCGGAAGGGCGCGTAGCGCTGGCGCTTCAGCCCGATCGGCGAAAACGGCGCGAGATCCCAGCTCTGGCCCTGGCTGTTCAGCAGGTCCGGCGGCGCGCCGAGCGAGGCGCCGACGGCGAATGCGTCTCGGTTCGCCCAGGTCTCGGCCCCGCCGGGGCGCACGCCGACGGCGACGTCGAGATAGAGGCCAAACGCCATGCCCGCCCGCTTGGCCCTGGCCTGCGCGTCGGCCAACTGCTCATCCGCCACCCATTGCCGCCATTCGTGGAAGGCGATTTCGTCGGCGGCGACGGCCATGAAGTCTTTCGCCTCGGGGCTGTCGGGCGAGCGCAATTCGGCGGGCCAGCGCCGCCAGTCCGGCCCGTGGCGGAGCGACAGCGCTTCGTAGACCGATTGCAGCACTTGCGGCGCGCCGCGCTCGGCGCGCCACCGCGCGAAGGCCGCGCTGCGCGCGCCGGAAGATTCGACGAAGGCGCGATAGGCGCTGCGCAGGGCTTCGACCGTCCGTCCGGCAGCGGCATAGTCGACCAAGGTGCCCGCCCGCGCCGCCGCCAATGCGCCGTCCGCGTCCGCGGCCCAGGCCGCCGCGTCCGAGCCCGCGGCGAACTCCGGGATGCGATCGACGGCGATGTGCCGGCTCTCGAACATCGTCCGGCTCGACGGCGAGTAGGGGCTTGCGCCGCCTTCGGCGAGGCCGCGCTGATGCAGCGGATTGACGCCGATGAAGGCGGCCCCGCTCGGCGCGAGCGCCTCGGCGGCGGCGGCCAGGTCTTCATAGTCGCCGACCCCGGCATTGCGGCGCGACTTGAGGCCATAGAGCGCGGCGGTCACCCCCCAGGCCCGATCCCGTCCGGCCTTGGCCCGGATATCGGGCGCTGCCGGCGGGCTGACGATGACCATCGTCTCGCGGCCTTCGGTCAGAAGCGTGTGCACGCCCATCGCCATGCCGGGCAAGCGGTCGCGATCGTCGCTCGCCGGGCCGACTTCTTCACCGGTTTCAAGGATCAGGCGCCAGTCATGCGTCTCGACGGCGCGGGCCTCGCCCGGACTCAGCAACATGACGTCCGGCCCGCTGAAGACGGCGTCGAGCGCCGCCGGGTCCGCAAGCAGGGCCGCCGCGTCGGCCTCGCAGGCGACGGGCGCATGCATCGCGCGGAGAAGGGCGACGGCGGTCTCTGGTCCGCAGACATGCCGGCTGCCGTCAATCTGAAAATACTCCGGCAGGATGCCCGCCTTCCGGGCGATCTCGTCGAGCGCGCTGGTCAAGTGGGCGAGCCCTCCGCCGGCTTCTCCGCAAGAAATACCGTCACCGTCTCGGGCGCGAGGCGCATGCCCTCGGCGGTCATGTCGTCCGTGTCGAGCGCGCGGCGCCATTGGCGGCCGGGCGGCGGCCTGAACGCGCGCGCCTCGGCCGTCGGATTGATCGCGATCAGCGCCCAGATGTCGTCCGCCTCGGCGGTCGTCAGGCGGACGAGCAGGGCGAGGCCGGACACCTCGGCGGTCGGCCAATCGACCGGCCCGCCGTCGAGGCCGAGCCACTCGACGTCCGGCAGTCCGTCCGCGTCGCGCGTCTCGCCGTGGAGGAAGTTGGCCTGCCGCAGCGCCGGGACGGCGCGGCGCAGCGCGATCAGCCGCTTGGCGAAGTCGAGCAGGCCCGCGTCGCCGTCGGCCCAGTCGATCCAGGAGATTTCATTGTCCTGGCAATAGGCGTTGTTGTTGCCCGCTTGGCTGTCGCCGATCTCGTCCCCGGCGCGCAGCATCGGCGTCCCCTGGGCCAGAAAGACCAGCGCAAGCAGATTGCGTTGTCGGCGGCGGCGTGCGGCGCGGATCGCGGGCGCGTCCGACGGACCTTCGACGCCCATGTTGCCGGAGAGATTGTGGCCGTGCCCGTCGCGGCCGCCTTCGCCGTTGGCGGCATTGTGGCGGCGGGCGTACATGGTGACGTCGGCGAGGGTGAAACCGTCGTGATAGGCGACGGCGTTGACGCTGGACCATGGCCGGCGGCCGTCCCGGTCGAACGTCCGGGCGGAGCCCAGCAGGGCGTCGCCGATATCCGCGCCCGCGCCCGGCGCCTTCAGCCAGAAGGCGCGGGCGGCGTCCCGGAACCGGTCGTTCCATTCCGCGAACGGCGCGGGGAAGCGGCCAAGCCGGTAACCGTCGGGACCGATGTCCCAGGGTTCGGCGATCAGCTTCAGGTCGCGCAGCGCCGGGTCTTGCAGGATCGTGGCGAGGAAGGCCGAACCGTGGCGGAAGCCGTCCGGCCCCCGCGTCAGCGCCGGCGCCAGGTCGAACCGGAAGCCGTCGACGCCGATCCGCGTCGCCCACCAGCGCAGCGAGTCCATCACCAGCCGCAAGACCATGGGGTGCGCCAGGTCCAGCGTATTGCCGCAGCCAGTCTCGTTCGCATAGCCGCCGGCGCCCTGGGGGTCGCGGCGGTAATAGGCCAGGTTGTCGAGGCCGCGGAAGCAGATGGTCGGGCCGGTCTGGTCGCTTTCGCCGGTGTGGTTGTAGACGACGTCCAGGATGACCTCGATGCCGGCTTCGTGCAGCCGCCGAACCGTCTCCCGCACGCCCTCGATGCCGTTCGGTCCGAGATAGCGCGGCTCCGGCGCGAAGAAGGCGACGCTGTTGTAGCCCCAGTAGTTGACGAGCCCGCGTGCGGCGAGGCGGCGTTCGGTCGTGAAGGCATGGATCGGCAGGAGTTCGAGCGCCGTGACGCCAAGCGCCTTCAGATGCGCGATGACGGCAGGGGCGGCGAGCGCTTCGATCGTGCCGCGCACCGCGGGATCGAGACCCGGCCAAAGCCAGGTCAGGCCCTTGACGTGCGCCTCGTAGATGACGGTCCGCTCCCAGGGCGTACGCGGCCGTTCGCCCGGATCGATTGCCGGCGGATCCGCGCGGAGGATGCACTTCGGGAGGACGTCAGCGCTGTCTCGGGCGTCCGGCAGCTCCGCGTCCGTCGGATCCTCGCCCGCGAGGGGCTCCTGCCACGTAATCGGGCCGGCAAGCGCACGGGCGTATGGGTCGAGCAACAGCTTCGCCGGATTGAAGCGATGGCCGTCCGCCGGCGCATAGGGGCCGTGGGCGCGGAAGCCATATGCCTGGCCGGGCTGCAGGCCCGCCGCGCGCCCGTGCCAGACCGATCCGGTCCGCGCCGGCAGGACCGCCCGGTCTTCGCGGCCTGCCGCATCGAAGAGACAGAGTTCGACCGCCGTCGCGTTTTCGGAGAAGACGGCGACGTTGGCGCCGTCCGCGTCGAGCGTCAGTCCGAGCGGCTCCGGCGCGCCTGCCGTCAGCGTCAGGCCGGCGGCTGGCATGGCGCTGTCTCCAGCATGCTGGCGTAGAGGGCCTTGTAGGCGGCGGCGGAGGTCTCCCAGCCGACCGGCAGCGCCATGGCGTTCGAGACGAGACGCTCCCACGTTCCCGGCGCGCCAAAGAGTTCGGCGGCGAGGCGGAGCGCCGCCGCGAGCGCCTCGGCGGAATCGGGCGCGTGCATGATGCCCGTGGCGACGCCCGCGCGCCGGGCCGCGACGTTGGCGTCGACCACCGTGTCGGCGAGGCCGCCGGTTCGCGCGACGATCGGGACCGCGCCGTAGCGCTGGCCCAAGAGCTGGGTCAGGCCGCAAGGCTCGTAGCGCGACGGAACCAGGATCGCGTCGCCGCCCGCCAGCATCAGCCGGCTGAGCGGCTCGTCGAACGCATTGACGAAGCCGACGCGGCCGGCATGCCGCTTGGCGGCGTCCCGGAAGAGCCGTTCCAGGTCGGGCTCGCCCGTCCCCAGCACCGCGAGCGCGCCGCCGCTTTCCAGCAGTACCGGCAAGACCTCGCCCAGGAGGTCGAGGCCCTTCTGGCGCGTCAGGCGGCTGATGACGATATAGAGCGGCGCGGCGGCATCGACCGTCAGGCCGAACCGTTCCCCCAGCGCCTGTCTGTTCGCCGCTCTGCCGGACATGTCCGCCGCCGAATAGGGTGCAGCGAGCGACGGGTCGCCGGCCGGATCCCAACTCGTCGTGTCGATGCCGTTCAGAATGCCGACGACGTCCCTGGCGCGGCGCCGCAACAGGCCGTCGAGACCCATGCCGAACGCCTCGGTCATCAGTTCGCCGACATAGGAAGGGCTGACCGTCGAGATGCGGTCGGCGAGGGCGAGGCCGCCCTTGAGGAAGCCGATCTGTCCCCAATACTCGGCGCCCTCCATGGTGAGCGCCGCCTCGGGCAGGCGAAGCGCGGCCGCCCGATCCATCGGCGCGAGTCCCTGGAAAGCGATGTTATGGATCGTCATCAATGTCGGCGGCGGCGGTCCGGCCCCGGAGCGCAGATAGACCGGCGTCAGACCGGCCTGCCAGTCGTGGGCGTGAACGAGGTCCGGGCGCCAGCTCGCCGCGCCCGACCGGGCCACGGCGGCGGCGACGCGGGCGAAATAGGCGAAGCGCAGATCGTTGTCCGGATAATCGCGGCCGTCGCCCGCCTGATAGGGGCCGCCGGGCCGGTCGTAGAGATCAGGCGCCTCGACCAGGAGCAGCGAAAGCGCGCCGGCATGCCCTTCCAGAACCTGCGCTGGCGCCTCTCCCGCAAGCGGGACGTCGATGCGCCGAACGTCCGTCAGGCGGTCCGCAAGGCCGCTGTAGCCAGGCAGGATCACCCGCATCTCGACGCCGAGCGGCCGAAGCGCGCCCGGCAGCGCGCCCACGACGTCGGCGAGCCCGCCGGTCTTTACGAGCGGCGCGCATTCTGAGGCGACCGAGAGAATCTTCATGCCTGTCCGTCGGCGATGGCGTCGAGCATCGGCTGGGTGACCAGGGTCACGCCGCCGGAGGTGCGCCGGAAGCGCTTGGCGTCGACCGTGGCGTCCTCGCCGACGACCAGGCCTTCGGGGATTTCCACGCCGCGGTCGAGCACGACGTTTGTCAGCCGGGCGCCCCGGCCGATCCGGCAGTGCGGCAGCGCCACGACACGGTGGAGCATGCTGTAGGAGTGGCAGCGGACGCCCGTGAACAGCAGGCTCGATTCCACGTGGCTGCCGGAAATGATGCAGCCGCCGGAGACGAGCGAGGACAGGGCGACGCCGCGGCGACCATCCAGGTTATGCACGAACTTGGCCGGGGCGGAGAGTTCCGAATAGGTCCAGATCGGCCACTCGTTCGAATGGATGTCGAATTCCGGTTCGATTTCGGCGAGGTCGAGATTGGCGCTCCAGAAGCTGTCGATTGTGCCGACGTCCCGCCAATAGGGCGCCTTCTCGTCGCCCGTCAGAACGCAGGACCGGGAGAGGCTATGCGCCATCGCCTTCGCGTCCCTGACGAGACGCGGAATGATGTCCTTGCCGAAGTCGTGCGAGGATGCGGGATCGGCCTCGTCTTGTCTGAGCACGTCGATCAGGAACGACGTCTCGAAGACATAGATGCCCATGGATGCGAGAGACGTGTCCGGCCGGCCGGGCATGGCCGGCGGATCGGCCGGCTTCTCGACGAAATCGATGATGCGTCCGCTCGCGTCGACCGCCATGACGCCGAAGCCCGACGCTTCCGTGCGGGGAACCTCGACGCAGCCGACGGTGACGTCGGCGCCGGTCTCCACATGCTCCGCCAGCATGATGGAGTAGTCCATCTTGTAGATGTGGTCGCCGGCGAGCACGACGATGTGCTTCGGCTCGTAGCCTTCGATGATGTCGATGTTCTGGAAGACGGCGTCGGCGGTGCCGCGATACCAGTTGCGTTCGTCGACGCGCTGGGACGCCGGCAGAATGTCGAGCCCCTCATTGCGGTCGGTCGAGAGGAAATTCCAGCCGCGCTGCAGGTGCCGGATCAGCGAGTGCGCCTTGTATTGCGTCGCGACGCCGAGCCGGCGAATGCCCGAATTGACCGCATTCGATAGGGCGAAGTCGATGATGCGGGACTTGCCGCCGAAGAAGACGGCCGGTTTGGCCCGGCGGTCGGTCAGCTCGTAGAGGCGGCTGCCGCGCCCGCCGGCGAGGATGAAGGCCATCGCCTCGCGCGCGTGGACATGGGGAGCATGGACGGCTCGGTCGCTCGATCTCGTCTGCATCGCCTAATCCCTCGACGCTTCGTCATACGCGCCGGGTTCCGTCCGCGTCGCCGCCTAGGATGAGCGGCGCGAGAACAGGACTCCCATGCCATCGTGCAGCGTTAGCGGCCCGCCCAGATAGTCCGGACCGATGGTCGGCGTGCGCAGCGCAATCGACCAATTAGACGCCGAATCATCCTGAATGCCAGGGATATTCGCGGCCGCCTCGCTCAGATGGTCGATCTCGTAGACGGCCTTGCCCTCCATGTGGACGATGCCGAACAGCGCCTCGCCGTCAGGGCCATGGCGCAGGAACCGGAAGACGACGCTGCCGTCGGTCGGGCTGACATAATCGAAATAGTCGTTCGGGCCGAAATTATTGCGAAGCCACGGCCGGCTCCGCCGGAACTCGCGGACGTCGAGCATGAAACTGGTCTGATCCTCGCCCAGGTGGTCCAGGTAGCCGCTGACGTTGCAGAAGTCGTGCATGTCGTTCATCCACGCCCGCGCGATCTGCTTCAGCACGTCGACGGAGACCGGTCGGGGGCCCGCGAGCGGCGGCTCGACCCGGTTCAGCAGGTTCGCGATCACGTCGAGGTCGTAGTCGGTCACCTCGACCAGGGCGGGCAGGAACTCCATGAACCGCGCGAGGTCGGCGCGCGTCTCGAAACCAAGCTCTTTCAGTCGACGAAAGCTGGAAGGAAGGGAGTAGTTGTAGTCGTCGACCTGCCAGTTCAGCGAAACCGACTCTTCCGCCACGACCTTCACGCCCCAGCGATCGTCCTGGTTGCGGATGAAACCCCATGAGGCTCGGGCGCAGGCGTTCAGGAAATCCATCGGCACGCCGGGAAACCCGAGATAGGTCAACATCTGCGTGGCCGGATTGTCGTAGGCCTTGTCCAGGATCTCCATCAGCGTGTCGCCGAGGCGGGTGTTGATGTTGAGCTTGGTGGAGACCTGGGTGCCGCGCCTGAGCGTGTCGTGGTTGGCGCAGCCGGAGATCCAGTTCGAACCGTTGTGCAGGATTTCCCGGATGCGCCAGTACTTGTTCAGCCAGAAGCAGTAGAGGAACGGCGTGTTGTGGGCGAAGGACAGCGGGCCCCACTGGAAGACGTCATCGTCCCGCTGCGTCTCGACGACCGAGCGATATGTCGAGGAGAGTTCCCAGTCCTCGTCGGGCCAGGGACGCCCATCCTCGAATATGAACCAGGGCCGGAAGGCGCAACCGGCCACCTCCTGCTCGACGTCCGCCATCTCCTGGAGATACTCGTCGTCGTGGCGGAGGGTCTGTTCGTCCGAGTCCCACCATTTGAAGTCTTGCGCGCCGTCGACGCGCACGCCATCGGCCCCGAAATCGACCTTGCGCCGCTGCATTTCCAGCAGGATCGCGCGCACCGTCGGGTTCCGGTAGTTGATGTTCTGGCCGTACATGTTCGGGCCGGCGAAATAGCTGGGTGAGAGGACGTTCAGGCCCTGGTTGTCGCTGTGGCCGTAGACGACGTCGAGGATCAGCTTGATCGGACGGCCGGGAAAGTTGTGCAGCACGGCTGCGAGGTCGACCAGCTCGTCCGGCCTTCCTGTCTCCAGAATAGCGGGATTGACCGCCGCCATCCCGGCGATCACCACGTCGTAGCCCCAGTTTGTCGTGTTCGGCCGGCGGAGCTCCACCGACACTGATCCTGCGGACGTGTCGAGCTCTTCCCAGAACGCCGGGCCGGCCTCGTAAACCGTCGTCGGCTCGACCGGCATGAGCTGGATGGCGTCGTAGCCGAGGAAGATGCGGTCGGCGGGGGTCGGCGTCGCCCCGATGCGTTGGCGTTCGGCGAGATACTCGAAATGCCGCGCCAGGCTGGCGAGCGTCATGCCCTGCGTCGCGGTCGGCGCGTGCACCTGGAGAATGTTCGTGCAGGGCCCGAGCTTGATCGGCCCGTCGCCGGCCGCGCCCTTCAGGCGCGCATAGTAGTCCTTATCCGCCCGCGCCGCCTGCATGCTGTCGACGTCGTAGACCTCCGCCGGCGCGAAGGCGCCGAAGGGCAGGGATGCCGCGAGCGGGTCGAGCAGGTGCTGCCAGGCGCCTTCCTCGTCCCGCCAGGCCAGGCGGTAGAAGCTGCCGATGCGGTCGCGACAGCCCGCGCGCATGCCTTCGAGCGCGACGAAGCAGTATCCCTCGATGCGGTCGACCGGCAGGAGCGTGCGCTCGAAACTGGTCTGCTGCCGGGATACGGCCAGATTGAGCGGTCCCCGATGTTGCAGCGCCTCCAGAAAGACGTCGCCGTCGGGCACCCGGCGTTCCAGCAGTTCGGGCGCCCAGAAACCGATCTCACAGACGTCGTCCCGCATGTGCGCGCCGAGGCAGCGGGCGATGACCCGGGCGGCGTCGAACGCGGTAGGCTGATGTTGCAGCGCCTCGGATGCAAATTCGATCAGCGCTTCAGTGCGTTCGTCGTTGCGTTTGATCATTCGGGGCGACGCTCCAAGTAGATCGCCGAGAGCGGCGGCAGGTCGAGAGCAATAGAGTGGGGCTTGCCGTGGGACGGGATCGCTTCGGCGGCGCGGCCGCCGAGGTTGCCGCGGCCGCTTCCGCCGTATGGTTCCGCGTCGGTGTTCAGGATTTCGGTCCAGAATCCGTCCTCGGGCACGCCGAGGCGCCAGCCCTTGTGCTCAACGCCGGAGAAATTCATCACGGCCAGCACCGGCGGATCGTCCGCGTCGCCGCGTCGGACCCAAGCGAAGACGCTGTCCTGCGCGGCCGCGCCGTCGATCCATTCGAAGCCGTCGGGCTCGGCAACCTGCCTGTGCAGCGCCGGCCGGCTCCGGTAGAGCCCGTTCAGGTCCCGGACCAGCCCCTGGACGCCCGCATGCGCCGGGTCGTCGAGCAGATTCCAGGGCAGCGACGCCTCGAAGCTCCACTCGGTGTCCTGGCCGAACTCCTGGCCCATGAACAACAGCTTCTTGCCGGGGTGGGCGAACATGAAGGCGTAGTAGGCCCGGAGGTTCGCGAACTTCTGCCAGCGGTCGCCCGGCATGCGGCCCAGGATCGAGCCCTTGCCGTGCACGACCTCGTCATGGCTCAGCGGCAGCACGAAGTTCTCGCTGAAGGCGTAGTGCAGGCCGAAGGTCATCTGATTGTGGTGATGGTTTCGGTAGAGCGGATCGGTCTGCATGTAGCTCAGGCTGTCGTGCATCCAGCCCATGTTCCACTTGAAGCCGAAGCCGAGGCCGCCATGGTGCGCGGGCCGAGAGACGCCGGGCCAGGCGGTCGATTCCTCCGCGATGGTCACGATGCCGGCGTCGGCGCCGTAGGCGGCTTTGTTCAACTCCCTCAGGAAGTCGATCGCTTCCAGGTTCTCTCGCCCGCCATGGACGTTGGGCACCCACTCGCCGGGTTTGCGGGAATAGTCGCGATAGAGCATGGAGGCGACGGCGTCGACGCGCAGGCCGTCGATATGATGCTGCTCCAGCCAGAACAGCCCGTTGGCGACGAGATAGTTCGCCACCTCGCGCCGGCCGAAATTGTAGATCAGCGTGTTCCAGTCCTGGTGGTAGCCCTCACGCGGGTCGGCGTATTCGTAGAGGGCCGTGCCGTCGAATTGGCCGAGGCCGTGCAGGTCGCTCGGGAAATGCGCCGGAACCCAATCCAGGATGACGCCGACGCCCGCGGCGTGGAAGGCGTCGACCAGGGCGCGGAAGTCGTCGACGCCGCCGAAGCGGCTCGTCGGCGCGTAGAGTCCGATCGGCTGGTAGCCCCATGAGCCGTCGAAGGGATGCTCCGTGATCGGCAGCAGCTCGACATGGCTGAAGCCCATGTCCTTGACGTAGGCCGGCATGACCTCGGCGAGTTCGCGGTAGGTCAGCCAGTCGCCGTTGGCGTTGCGTCGCCAGCTCCCGAGATGCGCCTCGTAGATCGAGATCGGCGCCTCCCGGTTCTGCGCGCCGCCACGGCGTTTAATCCAGGCGTCGTCGCGCCAGGAATAGGCTCCGAGATCGGCGACGACCGAACAATTGCCTGGCCGCATTTCCGCCGCGAAGCCGACCGGGTCGGCCTTGGAGGGCTGCAACTGGCCGTCGGGGCCGATCGCCTCGTACTTGTAGCGATCGCCGACCCTGACGCCGGGCGCGAATATCTCCCAAACGCCAGTGGCGCCGCGGGCGCGCATGACGTGGCGGCGTCCGTCCCAGCCGTTGAAGTCGCCGACGACGGAGACCCGGCGGGCGTTCGGGGCCCAAACCGCAAAGGCGACGCCCTCGATGCCGTCAATCGTCTGCGGATGCGCGCCCAGGACCTCCCAAAGACGCCGGTGCGAGCCCTCGGAAATCAGGTGCTCGTCCACCTCGCCGAGGATCGGCGGGAACTGGTAGGGGTCGACGACGATCCATGTATCGCCGCCGCGCCTGCATGCGACGGCGTAGGCGCCGGGCGAAGCGTCGAGCTGACAGACGAACAGGCCTTCCGGATGGACCTGCCGCATCTCGACCGGGCCGATGCCGGGCGCTTCGAGCATCGCCGCTTCGGCGCCCGGAACGAAGGCGCGCACCGCCCAGCCGCCGTCGACCGGGTGTCGGCCGAGAACGGAGAAGGGGTCGGAATGCGCGCCGGTGACGATGGCGTCGATCGTCGCGCGGTCCGGAACGAGGCCGGGCGCGTCGGACGATGGCGCGGTGGAGGTCAAAGGGCAGGGCTCCCCATGGTTGGCATGAAGGTTCGGAATCGGCGCATCGTCGTGCGCGACGGCCGCGACCGCCTATTCGGCGGCCATGATCGTCGCGGGCGTCGCCGCCCCGCCGACATTCGCGGCGTCCAGGACGTCGGCATAGGCCGGGTCCGCCGCGGCCACCCGCAACGTCGCCGCGAGCATACCCGCCTTGGAGCCGCAGTCGAAGCGTTCGCCCGAAAAATGGAAGCCTGCGAGCCCAAGCCGTTCCGCGCCGCGCGCGATGGCGTCCGTCAGCTGAATTTCGCCGCCCGCGCCGGGCGTCTGGGTCGCCAGATCGTCGAAGATGGACGCATCCAGAACGTAGCGGCCGACGACCGCCGTGCGCGACGGGGCCTTTTCGGGGGCGGGCTTCTCGACCATGGAGCCGGCGTGCGAGACGCGGCCGTCACGACGCGCCACGTCCAGCACGCCGTAGCTCGAAACCTCCTCGGGCGCCACGTCCATGACGGCGACGAGGTGGCCGGCGCCAGCAGCTTCATAGGCCTCGATCATCTCGGCGATGCAGCCGGGCTCGCCGAGGATGAGGTCGTCCGGCAGTATGACGGCGACCGGGCCGTCCAAGACATGGGGGCGGGCGCACGCGACGGCATGGCCGAGCCCGAGCGGCTCCGGCTGATGGCAGAACGCCACGCCGTCGTCGTCATTGACCGCGAGCGAGGCCAGCAGTTGCGCCGCGTCCTGCTTGCCGCCGCGACGCAGTTTCCGGTCCAGCTCGGCGTCGTGGCGGACGTAGGTTTCGATGGCGCCCTTGCTCGGATGGCTGACGAACACCATTCGCTCGATTCCGGCCGCCCGCGCCTCATCGATCGCGAACTGGATCAGCGGCGTGTCGACGACGGGAAGCAATTCCTTCGGCGTCGCCTTCGTCGCGGGCAGGAAGCGGGTCCCCAGGCCGGCAACAGGGAAGATCGCTGTGCGGACGGTTTTCGACGACATGAAGGCGCGCTCCGATTTGTTATCCCGGCGGGACTTCTGGTCGGACCGACGTCGGCGCCGAATCCGTGAAATCCCGAATACGACTGAAATAGGGTGGCCCCGACGCAATCACAAATCCGGTCCGGCGGCCTGAAATCAGAGGGCTATTTTGTGTGCAATGATGATCCGGACAGGATTTTGTTTTCGGCCGGCAGCGTCCGAATCCTGCCGTCAGCGCCGGATTTTCTACGCTCAGGCTGCGACAATTTGGGCCAAAGCAGACCTGTTATCACAAGAAAAACAACTGAGGATAAGTAGTAATAGGGAAGTATAGATAGTAACAAGGGGGCGTTTCGCAGGGCTGGGCGCATTGCCTAAGATTTGGGCATATGCCATAATAAGCCGCAGTTTTGGTGGTTTTTTGAACCGCAGGCTTGAATTCCACAGGGGGCGGAACCCAATCTATAAGCGGCCGGTTTGCTCTCAGGCGACGTTCGAGTGTTTGGCGAAGCGCTGTGCAGACTGGCGAGGCGGCGACTGTAGCAGTGTTTTTAGTCATGTCGAGGCGCTGTGAAGTTGCGTGTTTCCTGTAGCGGTCGCGGTTTGTCTTCGTGGCGCGCAACGCCAACCTTTTTGAACCGGCTACGCCCGGAATCGGGCGGGCTGATCGGGAGAAAGTCCATGAACGTCATGAATACGTGGTCATCGGCTTCCGGCCCGACCAATCCGCCGTTCGAGCGTATCGCGGTCATCGGCGGCGGCGCGTGGGGAACGGCGTTGGCGCTGACGGCGGCGCGCGCCGGCCGCACGGTCATCCTGTGGTGCCGGCGGCCGGAAATCGCGCTCGATATCAACGGCAACCGACGCAACGAGGCGTATCTTCCGGGAATCGACATCCCGGATCGGATCACGGCGACGACCGATCTGGCGCACGCCTGCGCCGGCGCGGACGCCGTGCTGCTCGTCACGCCGTCCGGCTCGATCCGCGAGATGAGCCGTGCGCTTGCGGCCTGCATGGCGCCGGGCGTGCCCCTGGTGCTGTGCGCCAAGGGGATTGAAGTATCGTCCGGAAAGCTCTTGACCGACGTCGCGGCGGAGGAATGTCCGTCTTCGCCGATCGCCGTTTTGTCCGGTCCGACATTCGCGTCGGAGACGGCGCTGGCGTACCCGACGGCGGTGACGATCGCGTCCGCGTTCGACCCGTCCCTTCCGCCCGAGCACGGCGTCGCCTCGCGTCTCGCCGTGGCGCTCGGGTCCGAGGCGTTCCGCCCTTACGTCACCGACGACGTGATCGGCGTCGAAATCGGCGGGGCGATGAAGAACGTCATCGCCATCTGCTGCGGCATGATGACGGGCGCGGGCTTCGCGGAAAACACGCGCGCCGCGCTTATCGCCCGCGGACTCGATGAGATGAAGGCGCTGGCGGAAGCGATGGGCGGCCGCCGCGAGACCGTCACTGGCCTCTCGGGAGTCGGCGATCTCTCCCTGACATGCTCCTCGATGCAGTCGCGCAACATGAGCCTCGGCGTGCAACTCGGCGAGGGCCGGGCGCGCGAAGACTGTTTCGATGGCCGGCCTGTCGTCGTCGAAGGCGAGATCAACTCAATCTCCGTCACCGACCTGGCGCGCAAGAAGGGCGTCGACCTGCCGATCTGCGAGGCGGTCCGTGCGATCCTGCATGACCGCGCGCCAATCGGCGAAACCTTCGCGGGTCTCTGGTCGCGGCCGCTGGAGTCGGAAACGCGGACGATGGACCTTAGCCTGGCGCACCCCGCGGACGCGCAAGCGATCCGCCGTTTCGCAGAGGAGTTCTCCTGAGACCGATTCCATGACTGATACGAACTCTCATGACGCCGCGTCCCTGGCGCGGCGCGACTTCGTGCTGGCGACCGACCTCGATGGTACGTTTCTCGGCGGATCGATGGAAGACCGTCGCGCGCTCTACGACCTGATCGAGGCCAACCGCGACCGCATTGGCCTGATTTTCGTGACCGGGCGCGATCCTGCGTTTATCGCGGGTCTTTGCGGGTCGGGCGCGGCGCCCTGGCCGGAATACGTGATCGGCGACGTCGGCACGACGATCGCCCGCGTCGCGCGCGACGGGGACGGCGGCGGGTTGTCGCCGATCCGCGCGCTGGAGGCTGAGATCGCCGGGCGCTGGGACGACAAGGGCGACGCGGTGCGCGCGGCGCTGGCCGGCCATCCGGGCCTCACGGTCCAGCAGGGCGAGTTCCGCTACCGGCTGAGCTACGACATGGACCCCGCCGCCTACTGCCCGAGCGCGGAAGAGATCGTCACGCGCCTCGGTCTGGATTATCTCATTTCGGACAATCGCTTCTTCGACGTCCTGCCGAAGGGCGTCAGCAAGGGCCCCTCGCTCGTGCGGCTGATCGAGCACCTCGGCGTCCCGAAGGACCGGGTGCTGGCCGCCGGGGATACGCTCAACGATCTTTCGATGCTGCTGAGCCGTTTGAAGGCGGTCGCCGTCGGCAATTCCGAGCCGGAGCTGATCGCGCATGTCAGCGGCGTGGAGACGGTCTACCGGGCCCGTCGCGCGGGGGCCGGCGGCATTGCGGAAGCGATCGCCGCCTACGACCTGTTTCCAGTGCCTAGTGGAGTTCTACATGCCGTCTGATCTCGTCATCGTCTATCACCGCCAGCCCTATGAGGAGGTCGAGGTCG
>MRWG01001224.1_pt1 | contig 17712 bp, 18 predicted proteins | sample 1013341 | NCBI WGS metagenome assembly MRWG01 (sample SAMN06117577, study PRJNA244670) | biofilm metagenome | biome: Water; feature: Cathode Biofilm; material: Biofilm; isolation source: microbial consortium enriched at the cathode of a solar microbial fuel cell | place: USA: District of Columbia ... | reverse complement strand
ACCGCGTCTTCAACAGATTTATTCTCTCGCTGCTGAGCCATTCCGGCCTCCTCTCGTCTGCAAATCGGCAAATTCGCGTTCGAAAGGATGACCGGGTGGCTCGGCACTACATCCGCCCGGAACAATTAATCAAAATTACAGAAAGAAGGGTGCACTACCATCCCAATCCCGCGTCGAGGCCATCCGGACCTTGTCCGACGCCGGCACGATACCGAGTTCTATCGCGCGTTCATGACGCGCCTTCGCGCAACAGCCCGCCGTCAGCCGAACAGTTCCCGCTGGGCGCGGCGCCAGAAGATCAGGCCGATCAGGGCATTGAACAGGATGAAGAAGTTGTGCTGCACGAAGCCGAAGGCGGCCATCTGCCCCTCGTTGTCCGGGAACAGGATCACCCAGAAGGTGATGGCGGCGGCGCGCATGGGCGTGGGCACCGCGGCGGCGAAGAAGATCACGGGCAGGTAGGGCAGCACGGTCAGCAGCGAGGCATCCACACCGAACAGGTTCAGCGACGCCGTGTAGACCAGGACGGCGGCCAGCAGCGCCGGCGAGCGCAGCAGGAAGAAGGCGCCGTAGTGCCAGGGCCGGGCCTGGCGGAAGGCGCTGAGGATGCGTCGCTCACGCAGACGGTTCCCGGGCAGAATCCTGCCGCTGAAATACAGAATCCACAGCACCAGGAACACGGCTGCGCCGGCGCTGATTACGGGCAGGATGTCGAACACCGCCGGCAATTCCTCGGCGGCGAAGATGAACCCCACGGTCGCCCAGGTCAGCAGGTAGAAACCCTCACAGAACATGATGAACAGCATCACCGAGCCCGTTTCCCAGCCCGGCACCTTGTCGCGGCGATTCAGATAGTAGGCCATGGCGCCCTTGCCGATCTGCTCGTTGAAGACCGAGATGATGTAGGCGCTGGCGCGGATGGGCAGGATGTCGCGATAGCGGATGTCGGCGAGAAACCAGTTCAATGCTCGAGTCACCACGAGCGTGTCGATCAGGAAGAAGAAGAGCGAATAGCCCATCATCAGCGCCAGCCAGGGCAGCCATTCCACCGCGGCGAATACCTGGGCCATGTAGGCCGGTAAACTCAGGCCCTCGCGCGTCGCAGCGCCGTCGAGCCGGTAGTAGAGATAGCCGAAGCAGGCGATGGTGATCAGCAGAAAGACGATCCGGCCGATCGGATTCCTTTTGCGACGCGCGGCCGGCGACGCTTCGCCGGCAGCTTCTTCTGGTGTTTCCCGGGAGTCGGTCATGATGTCCTTTTCGTCGACTGGGGGCTGACGCTTGCGCGTCGCTCGCCCGATCCCAGGAAACGCGACAGCAGTCCTATCAAGACGCACCATGCCGCGATCCACAGCAGATAGACGAGCACGTCCCCGAGGGGATTGTTGATCAGCGTCAGGAAGGTCGCGCGCGAGACGGTCCAGCAGGCCCAGAACGTGATCAGCCGCGCCGGCTGGCGCAGGCCCAGGAACCACGCCAGCGTTCCCGTCACGGCCAGCGCAAGCGCCTGGGCCGCCGGCACCGTGAACACCCAGAACAGATCGCCGGTGAGGTCCCAACCTGGCGGGAAGTAGGGAACCATCAGGATGACGAACATGATGTCTTCGAGCACCCCGGTGGCGAGCCCGAGCACGACGATGCCGGCCCAGCCGAGCATTTTGCGCACCTTACTCATCGCCGATCACGGCGCGGACTTCTTCCAGCACCGCGTCCCAGTCCGGCCGCGACCGGTAGCCCGGTTCCGCGAACTTGGCGAGGATCGTGCCCTCGGGCGACAGCAGTACCATGCCGGGATGCGGGATGCCGTAGGCAAAGGTGCCTTCGCCGTACTGCTCGTTGCGGATGCCCCAGGCATCCACGTGCTGGCCGTCCACGTCGCGCAGCAGCGGAAACTCGAGTTCCCACTCGTCGTGGAACTGCCGGATGTGCTCGGGCGTGTCGTAGGTCATCCCGGCGACACCCACCTCCAGTTCTTCGAATTGACCGTGGATCTCATTCAGTTTCACGAACTGACGTTTGCAGAACGGTCACCAGTCGACGGATCGGGAGAAGACGAGCAGCAGGCCGTTGGGTCCGGTCAAGGTCTCGAGCGTCTGCCGGTTGCCGTCCTGATCGTCGGCTGCCAGCAGTGGCGCCTCGGTGCCGATGGCAGGCCCCCAGAGCTCGAGGTACTCCGAGTTGGCGAACGCGAACTGGGCCATGGCTGCCAGTGCGCCGGCGGCGATCCAACGCCACATGCGGTGCGAACCGAGGCTTCGATAGAGTGTTCCTCTGATCTTCATGTTGTTCTCGTTGCAGTTCAGTGGCGGGGTCAGAATTCCACGCGAGCCTTCGGGGAGCAACCCCCGTAGCGCACCGTGGAGGATGAGACGGGTGATGGATGAGCTCATGAGGGTCTTCTAGTTCGACCAGTAGGCAAACGTATCGCCGGGCTGATCCTCCTGCGATGAGTCGCGGTCGACGTTCTGCGCCGTCGTGGCGGTCCAGGGCCAGAGCGGTTCGGCCTGTTCCTCGTTGTGGGCCTCGAGCACGTCGCGCAGCCGGTCGGCGACAGCCGGGTGCTGTGCCAGGAGATCGGTCCGTTCGCCATCGGCGGTCAGGTCGAACAGCCATTCCTGGCGGGGCAGGCCCTGGGGTGCACTTACCACCAGCTTCCAGCGCTCGTCGCGAACCGCCTGGGCGGCGCCGCTGCGGAAGAACAGATAGTCATGGGGCGCCTCGGCGGTGTCCGCGCCGGTCACCAGCTTCGTCAGGTCGACGCCGTCCATCACCCGGTCCGCGGGCAGATCGGCGCCTGCCGCTGCCGCCGCCGTGGCGTACATGTCGAAGTGGTGAACCGGCGCGTCGTAGGTCGCGCCGGCCGGCAGTTGCGCCGGCCAGCGGGCCAGGAACGGGACCCGCAGGCCGCCCTCGAACAGCGTGATCTTCCAACCCCGGTAGGGGTCATTCACGTCCGGCAGGCCGATGTAGCCGGCGGCACCATTGTCGGACGTGAACATCACCAGCGTGTTCTCGTCCAGGCCATTGGCCTTCAGCGCGTCCATGACCCGGCCGACGCCGCGGTCGAGGGCGCGGATCATGGCGGCGTACACCCGCTCGCGGTGCAGCTCGATGTGTGCCAGTGCTTCATAGTCTTCGCGGGTCGCCTGCAGGGGCGTGTGGGGCGCCCAGTGCGCGAGATACAGGAAGAACGGACGCTCCCTGTTGGCCTCGATGACCTTGACCGCCTCGTCCGTGTAGTAATCCGTCAGGTACCTGGGCGGTTCGAATAGGGGACCACCGTTGAAACTGGCGGCAAAGCCCAGGGCCGCCCACAGAAACCGGTCGATGGGGTCGAACTCCTGCCTGGCCTGGATCACGTTCTCGTTGTCCAGCCGCCCGTACAGACCGCTGGCCATCAGCAGACTTTCGTCGAATCCCTGATCCTGGGGCGCCATGCCGTTTTCCCGGCCGAGATGCCACTTGCCGATGTGGGCCGTGTGATAGCCCTGGTCCGCCAGCAGTTCCGCCAGCGTGATCTCCGAGGGCGGCATGCCCATCTCCTGGAAGCTGAGATCCGATTCCTCGGTGTTCAGCACGCTCGGTGGCAGCAGCGGCCGATCCTGCGTGCTGCTGACCAGGCTGACGATGGGCATGAAACCGGGCGGGGTCGGTGTGAATTCGAAACCGCAGCGGGTTCCGTAGCGTCCCGACATCAAGGCGGCCCGTGACGGCGCGCAGGTGGCATTGGCAGCATAGCCCTGGGTGAAAGTCACCCCCTCTGCTGCCAGCGCATCGATGTTCGGGGTCGGGATCGTCGGGCTCGGGCCGTTCATCGAAATGTCGTTCCATCCCAGGTCATCGGCCAGTATCAGCACGATGTTGGGCGGGCGGCCGGCAGCATCGCGCCCGTGCCGATCCTTGCCGGTGGACCAGTTGATTTCCTGGGTCGGCCCGATGTCCCGCTGCGCGGAGGTCAGGAGATTGATGCCGAAGAGGGCGAGCTCCGCCCTGAAGATCCAGCCGGCGCCCGACAGTACGACCAGCGCCAGCAAGATTCCGGTAATCCACTTCATGCTTCCTCCCTCAGTCCCGCATGGGCGGTTCGCTCAGCTGATCCCCAAGGATTTGGCCTCTTTCTGCAGCACGGCCGCTACCTGAGGCACGGCCTTCACACGCGCAATCAGCCCGGCCAGCGAAGGCCAACTCGAACGGTCGACTTCGTATTTTGCATAGGATGCGTTGATGAACGGGCTGACGATACTGAGGTCGGCCAGCGTGAAGTCTCCGAAGATGAAGCCATCTTCGGGCAGGCGGCTCTCCAGATAGTCGAGAATCGGCGGCAGTTGCTTGGTGATGATCTTCTCGACCAGTTCTTCGTCCGGTTCCTGTTTGAAGGCGAAAGGACGCATGAAGCGCTGGAAAAAGATGCCGGTGGCGAGCTCCGTGACGTAGGTGCCGCCAAGCTCTTCGTACCAGTCCGCCATGGCTCGATCAGCAACATCTGCCGGATAGAGCGGCGGTTCGGGATAGGCACTTTCCAGGTAACGACAGATGACCTTGGAGTCGCCGAGGACCAGGTCGCCGTCGACCAGGGTCGGTACCTTGCCGAGTGGATTTATCTTCCTGTAATCCTCATCACCGGAGAATGGCATCTGCCGGACGATTTCGTATGGAACGCTCTTGTAGTCGAGCGCAATGAACACCTTGCGAACGAATGGCGAGCCGTGAACACCGTAGACTTTGATCATCGTGCAATCCTCCTGCTGGCTTCCCGGGACGCACCGGGCCTGCCGTGGGTTCGGCCGCCGCGGGCCTTCGACATTGTGCACTCCCCGGGCGGCGAAGCGGAGCCCGAGCTGACTCATGGGCTGGTACCGGCTGCAGGGTTGGTCGTCGGCTCGCGGCTGTGGAACCATTGAGCCTGTCAGGTTGGCTGGGTGGATCGGCTATGGGTGCTTACTGCGGGATTGGGTCATGAAGCTAGGCGTCACCCTACGCAATATGGGTCCGCAAAGCTCATCGGAGATCATGCGCGGCGCGACAGTTGAGGCGGAGTCACAGGGATTCGAGTCCGTATGGATAACCGACCATATTGCGATCCCGCCTGATGACGCTGAGGGCAGTGAGGGCCGCTATACCGATCCGCTGACTACGCTTGCCTGGCTCGCCGGTGCAACGACCACCATTAAACTCGGCGTTGGTGTGTTGGTAGTGCCTTACCGACCAGCGCTTCCCACAGCCAAAGCCATTGCGACCGTACAGGAGCTGTCCGCCAACCGGCTGCTGCTGGGTTTGGCGGTGGGCTGGATGGACGCAGAGTTTCGCGCGCTTGGTCTGGACCGACACCAGCGGGGGCGTCAGACCGATGAGGTGCTCGAATTCCTGAATCGCTGCTTCAGCGACGACATCGTGGTCAGCAACGGGCAACCGTTTCTCTTCAAACCCAGGCCAGAGCGACCGGCGATGTATGTTGGCGGCCGCGCGCCCCATGCGCTGCGAAGAGCTGTCCGCTTCGGACACGGTTGGCTGCCGATGGCTCGAGATCCGGCGTCACTGAAGGCGGATATGTCGATGTTCTTCGAGATAGCGCGTGAGGCTGGAACCACGCCTGGCCCGGTCACCGCAATGGCGGCCCTGCCGCTTTCGGAGCCCGACCGCGCACGCGAGCATCTCGAGTCCTATGCGGAGATGGGGCTCGAGAGGCTCGTCTGCGCGCTGCGATATGACACCCTCGACGAGTACCGGGCGTTGCTGCAGTCGCTCGTCGCGCTCGGCTAGTTCGAGAAGATTTCTCTGTCTGGACCCGAGGCCGTCGCAACGCTTTCAGGAGAAGGAACGCGAGGTCCCGAACGTCCGGGACGATGCAGATGGGGTGTCGCTTCTGCCGGCAATTAGCCGACCCTGTGAATCCGGGGTAAGCTCCGAGTCTCAGGGGATCGGGGAGGCGGCATCATCAACCAGGACTCCGATAGTATCGAGGCCATCGGGAACCGGCTGCACGACATCGATCGTTGCGGCAATCGGTAGTCAATCCAGTGGCACCTGAGACCCACGATCTGCTCGCGCTGGTCGCGGAGGTCGCAATCGGCACCGTCGCCCTCTCAGGCATCACGATGGTGATCGTGATGAGCAGGCAGGAAGAAGCAGATCGGCAGACAGGTCTGGTCGCCGCTCAGCTGGCAATGGCGTTCGCGGTAGTCGTGGCATCGATATTGCCGAAACTCCTGAACAGGTACGGAATCTCGGAAGATCAGGTCTGGATGACATCGAGCGGCGGCTACCTGGCAATCATCATCGCCCTCCAGGTCCTGCGTTTGTGGCGGGGCAGCCGGTTCCCGAAGATGTCGGGCAGGGCGGCGGCCATCGTGGTCGTTCCTGCCTGCAGCGGGTTGGTGTTGCTGGCTGCAAACCTATGGCTCCGCGCGGACTGGCTTTATCTCACTCAGCTGCTGATCGCGTTGGCGACCTCCATGGTCCTCTATCTCTACTTCGTACTCACAGTGCTCTCGCGGGAGCAGAGCGCCCGATGAGCGATTCAGCGGGGATTGGCCGGGTATCACCCGACTGGTAGGCGTATCGGTCGGGATGGGTCACCATGGTGGTCTGGGAAGCGGAGGAAGCATCGTGCTCAAAGGTATCCATCACGTTTCGATCAACGTTCGAGACGTCGACGCAGCGATCAGCTTCTATGTCGGCGTGCTGGGCATGGAAGAGATCGAACGCCCGGACCTGGGCTTTCCCGGCGCGTGGCTCAGGAATGGCGGTCAGGAGGTCCATCTGCTGGGTATAGAGTCCACCCCGCCGCCGAAAGAGCAGCACTTCGCGTTCGCCGTGGACGATCTGGCTGCGGTCATCGGCACCGTGGAGGCCGCCGGCTTCGAGTGTTCCCGGCCCAACGAGATCCCCGGGGTCTGCCTGCAGGCCTTCACCCATGATCCAAGCGGCAACATGGTGGAGTTCAATCAGCGCCTCGCCGACTGAGGCTTCGCGCGTCGGGGTGCTGAGCAAGGCTCTAGCTGAAAGTTGGGAGGGGAATCATGAAGGGGGAGATCAAGCTGCCGTCCATCGAGGTTCCGATCGCCGACTACGGTGCCGACGAGGCGGCGATGGTGCTGTTTCGCCAGCGCGGCACGGAACGGGCACTGGCGCTGGGCAATCGAGGGCCGATCCGGTTCGACGGGAATGGTCGCCTCGATCCGGCCATCCTCGACGCGTACCGACAGCACGGCTTCTACGTGTTCACCGGTGTGCTTGCCCAGGAGGAGCTCGATGACATCGAACGCGACGTCGCGGACATGCTCGAGCGCGCGCCGGTGGAGAAGGGCGCTCGGCGGGATCGCTGCGGCCGCGAGGCGCTCGGTGAGGGGCTCGAAGCACGGACGGTGATCTGGACCAGGCCGCTCGCTGACGAGGTCGGCGGCACCAGGGCGGCGCATGGCCGTTATCCGGTCAAGATGTCGGAGCCGGCGGCGCCGGAGGCTGCACCGTCCCACGTGGTGCAGCTCATCCTGGGCTCCCTGCAGTTCTCCGATGCCTGCCTTCGGCTCTACGGTCATCCCGATCTGCTGCGGGTCGCCGAAGCCGTGAACGGCAGGGACTTCACCCCCTTCAACGAGGCGGTATGGATCAAACATGCCGGTCTCGGTGGGTCCGTGGCCTGGCATCAGGACGGCTGGACCCATTGGGACGATCCGGATCTCGACGAAGGTACGCACGGCTTCAACTTCATGGCCCAGCTTTACGGGTGCAACGCTGCTAACGGACTGTGGGTGGTGCCGGGCTCCCACCGGTGCGGACGTGTGGACATCAGGCGCCTGGTGGAACAAGCGGGCTCGGACCGGCTGCCGGACGCGGTCCCTCTGATATGCGAGGCAGGGGACGTGGCGATGTGCAACCGCCAGGCGGTGCATGGATCCTATGCCAACACCAGCGCGGAGCCCCGGGTGACGATCAACTTCGGTTTCCACCGGCGGAGCTCGGTGCTGAACGTGACGAGCGGGGGTGTGCACAGCGCGGTCGCCACCTATGACGAGGCCTACGTCCGGCATCGTTCGCGAATGATCCCGTACGCGATCGATGCGCGCCGGCAGCGCTTTCCCCACGAGACGAGCTATGTCTACGAACCGCTCGCGGCAGAGGCCGATCGCTATCGCTGGGGGCCGCAGGCCCGCGCGGACATCCGGGACTACAACCTGATGGACCTGGGCATCTAGCGCCTAGACCGCTGAGGCGCGACCAGCGCATCGGCGTCACGCGGGCCGCAGGCGTCGTGCCCGTCGCTTGTCGATATCCAACCGCTGGGGCATGCTTTCCTGTGGGAATGATGCGGCGCAGGGGAGGGCTGCTCATGGGGGGCATCAGAGGATTTTCGATCGGGGCGTCTGTCCTGGCTGCCGTCCTGGCGCTGCCGGCCGGCGCGGGCGTTCTGACCGGCACGGTCAAGGACGACGAGGGCAACGTCATGGAAGGCGTGCTTGTCCGCGTGACCGATGACGTTGCCGGCGTGTCCGAGTCGGTCTACACCGGTGCAAAAGGCGTTTACGTGCTGGCCACGGATCTGACCGGCACGCTGAAGCTCCGAGCACGCAGCCCGTATTTCCGCGACGCCAAGACCATGGTGGAGATCGATCCCAGCGGGACCACCACCGAGAACGTGGTGATGTATCCGATGACGGGAGACATGGAGATCTCCGAAAGCCTGCCCGCGGCCTACAATTTCGGCGGTCTGCCCTTCGAGTCCGGGGACGACAAGGACTTCAACCGCTATCAGTTCCAGCGTGACTGTCTGTCCTGCCACCAGATGGGCAATCCGTTCACCCGCCAGCCGCGCACGCCGGAATCCTGGGCCGTCACCATAGAACGCATGCATCGGATGGTCGGCAACTTCGATGCGGAGTTGAGGGACCGGCGGTCGGTGATTCTGTCCAAGGGCTTCGACGGCCGACCGATCGACGTGCGGCCGGAGTTTCCGATCCACCGGGAACTCCGCAGCGCCAAGATCTACGAGTACATGCTGGACCGGGCCTTCGTGCCGCACGATGCCATCGTGCACCCCAACGGCCTGATCTATACCGTGGATCAGGCGCTGGATCACATGGCCGTGACCGATCCCGCAACCGGGCAGACGACGTATTATCCGCAGGCCGACGGCCGCGCCATGGAGTACCGCAAGGGCTTCTCGTCCGCCGACCAGGAGGTCGTCGGCGAGTTCAATCCCGGCTCCCGCCACGGCCCGCACTCGCTGGATCTGCGCCGCCAGGACGGTCGCTACTACGTCACCAACGCCGGCAGCCGCAGCATCGGCGTGTTCAACCCCGACACGCTCGAGTGGGAACCGTCTTACTTCATCGATGCCGAGACCGGGGCGAACTATCCGCACACCATCCGGATCGACCAGAAGGGCATCGTCTGGTTCACCCTGGCAGGCTCCGAGCACGTGGGTCGACTGGATCCCGAGTCGGGCAGCATCGACATCCTGAATCTGCCTCCCGCGGAATCCGGGGGCATCTCCGGCGGCACCCAGCCCTACGGCATCGACATCAGCCCGGTGGACGACCGCATGTGGTACGGCCGTCTGTTCGGAGACAGGATCGGCACCGTCGATCCGGAGACCCTCGAGATCACCGAGTACGATTCTCCCGTGCGCGGTCCGCGCCGCATGCGCTTCGACGACGCGGGGATCCTCTGGGTGACCGGGTACTCGGAAGGGGAACTGGCCCGCATCGACGTCAGCAAGGGATTCGAGAGCCGGGTCTTCCGGATGCCGGAGTTCGCGCCGGGATACCGGCCGGCCCCCTACGCGCTGGGGGTGCATCCGCAGACTCAGGACATCTGGGTGAACGAGAACATGACGGACCGCATCTACCGGTTCATCCCCGAGGAGCAGCGCTGGGTCGTCTATCCCGTGCCGTTGTCCGGTTCCTACTCCCGGGACATGACGTTCACCGCCAGCGGGGACGTGTGTTTCTCCAACAATCCGATTCCGCCGCCGGCGCTGGAAGGCGCCACGCTGCAGATCGTCTGCATCGATCCCGACTACGAGCCGCAGGCGGATTCTGCCGCCCTGACGGCGAGTCGACGATAGGCATCCCTCATTCGGATCAGTCGCTGAGCCTACCGAGTCCGGTGTCGCCATAGGGAGACACCGTCCCTGAGGCAGATTCCATGCGGCCTGCGCCGGGGTATCCGGCGGAAGCCGGTGGTCTGCCGTCGCCAAAGTGCGACACACGGTCACGTTGGTTTCCGGCTCGTCGATGTCACGCCGCGCCTGGCCCGAGCCCGCCGTCCCTTCTGGTGCGGGGCCGGCAGGGCCGGGAGACTCATCCGAATCGCGAGATGGCAGGCTTTCTGCACTACGTTCTGCATCGGTTTCTACGCCTGAACTTGCGAGGTGAACCATGAGCTACCGCAACATCACCGTCTGGATTCTCGCGACCGTGTTGATGTCGTCCTGCGCGGCCACGGACACTCACCGGTCGACCGGCGAGTACGTCGACGACACGACGCTGCTCACCCGCACCAAGGCCGCCCTGATCAACGATGCCGACACGGACGGGATGGCCATAGACGTGGAGGTTTATCGAGGTACGGTCCAGCTCAACGGTACCGCGGACTCCCACGAGAAGCGTGCAGCCGCGACCCGCGTGGTGGAGGGGATCGCCGGCGTTCGCGCGGTGGAGAACAATCTGCGCGTGGCGCCGGAGGCACGGCGCGCCGGTGAATACATCGACGACAAGACGCTCGAGGCCCGGGTCGCGGCTGCGCTCGCACGATCGGACGACGTGAGCGTGATGGCGGTGGAGATAGAGGCCTATCGGGGCGAGGTATCGCTCGGCGGCTTCGTCGGCTCCGTGGAGGAGAAACAACGCGCCAGTGAGGTTGCCGGCACCGTGGAGGGCGTGCGCAAGGTCGTCAACGGCATCGCGATTCGGCCCCCGGCGAACGGTTAGCGGCCGGGACGCCGGCGTTCGAGTCGTGAACGGTGCCACAGGTTCGCGGTCCGACTGGGCCTATCGTCTCGGTTGCGGCCGGCTGCTCATCGTTCACCGGTCGTCGTTCAGCCACCGCATAGCAGGGCGTTTACGTGCGGTCCATACGAACCCGAATCGTTTCAATCGACTTTCAATCAACTCTCGATCAATAGGGAGCTCTCCAATGAACAGCGCATGGATCAAGGGAATCGTGGTGGGCGGTATCGTTGCGACGGCCGGTGTCACCATCGCGGGTTACAACATGGGTGGCGCTCCGACGCTGCCGCCTCCGGAGTTCGCCGAGGTTCTCGAGGTCGTTCCGGCGACCGAGGTCGTTTCGGTTCCCCGAGAAGTCTGCGAGGACGTCACGGTCACGCATCAGGCCGAGCCCAGAGACAAGCACAAGGTCATTGGGACCGCGACAGGCGCGGTCATTGGCGGGATCCTGGGCAACCAGGTCGGCGGGGGCAGCGGCAAGAAAATCGCCACGGGCGCGGGCGCCGCTGCGGGGGCGTATGCGGGGAGAAAGACCCAGGAGCGTGTTCAGTCTGACGACACCTACGCCACGACCGAGCAGCGCTGCGAGACGGTGAGCGATTCGACCGAGAAGGTCGTCGGCTATGACGTCACCTACCGAATCGGCGACGAGCAAGGCCAGGTTCGGCTCGATCAGGATCCGGGAGATCGGATTCCACTCGTTGATGGGGAGATTGCGATCTGATTCGCAGCCATCGGGAGCCGCCTCACCTGACCGGGGCCTGCGGCGTTCGTCCGATGGCCCTTGGCGGTTGCGATTCTAGCACTCGCTCTTTGAGCGCAGATGAAACCCTGCGTCCAGTGGAAACGCCTGCTCATAGGGCCGCTTTTCCGCCGGCAGGAGGTTCCTCGCCTCCACTACCTGGGTGCCGGCGTTCATCCGGTTGCCGTCGACCGTCCTGACGAGCTGGAAGGTGAATCGGACGCATGAGTAGGCGCGCGCGGAGTCGTTTTCGATGACGCCGCCGACGATGTGGTGCTCGGAGGTTCGGTCCTTCGTCCCGAAGCTGATACCGACCTCCCGAAGCGGAACCAGATCCACGTCACTCATGGGCACGGGGAGGTTGACGGCTTCCCACTGACCGGGCCGGTCGATTCGATTCATGATCCTCGTTGCCACCCAGTCGGGATGTGACAGCGACAACAGGATGGGAAATGCCGACGAATCGATCCAGCTGCAGTCGAATCCGAACCTGCCATCCAGGCCTGTCGTTGCTACGCCGCGTCTCATCGGTTCCGGCCGGAAGCTGGTTTCCCGGTGAACGCCGATCGAAATGGCAGACAGAGGCTGGTCGTTGTCGCTGTCGAAAACCGTTCCCGAGATCCTGCACGGGGACGTCGAAGCGCTGGCTGCGGGCCCTGAGCCGGGTCCGGGAACCGGGTCGGCAGACGGCCGCGGTCCGTTCTTTGGGAAGAACGGCACATGCAGGAGGATCGCCGCTGCGATCGCGATCGGACCGAGGGCTCGCAGGGTTCGCCTGGCTGCGTCGGTGACCTGGGGGATCTTGAGGACGCCGAGGTCGCTGCCGGACAGGTACGGCGCCAGCAGCAGGATCAGTGAAATCGCCAGCAGCAGAAATCCGAACTGATCGGGAAGCCCGAGTTCAGCGAGAAGCCCGTGTCCATCCATGCGCGCCTCCTGACGGTTCGACCGCTTCTTCGGAACCGGCCGACCTCATGGCAGGAGTCTACTCATCTCTTCGGTCGGTGCCCATCCGCAGCCGCCTGGTTCCGTTCCGACGGCGTGATTGGCGTGGTCGAATGTTAAGGCCATCCGTTTCGACCCCGAGATCCCCGCTCGGGATCAAGCCTGGAGAATGCCCCGGTAGCCGTCGGCAGCCACCTCGCTCAGAGTGCGGGAGTACTTCGGTGCGCCACCGTTGTAGACCATGTAGCGGATCGTTCCCTCCTCATGACCGGGCACGTTCGAGTTGTAGCCGGTGAACCAGCCTTTCGCTTTGCGCATCAGCACCGCCTGATACATGTCGCGCACGTGCTCGTTCCATGCAGCCTCGGCCTCGGGACTGGCTTCGATACGGGTGAGACCGCTGTCCATGCAGTGCTTCACCAGATCGGTGATCCAGTCCACGTGAGTCTCGATCGCCCGCGGGAAGTTGGTCGAGGCCGAGGCGCTCTGGGGCCCGGCGATCATCAGCAGGTTGGGATAGCCGTTGACCATGGTGCCCAGGTAGGTGGCGGGCTCGTCGCGCCACTTGTCCGCGAGCCTGATGCCGTCGGTGCCCCGGATGTCGATCCGGTCGTACGCACCCGTCACCGCGTCGAAACCCGTCGCGTACACGATCAGGTCGAGATCAAAGTGGGCCTCCCGGGTCTGAATGCCCGTCGCCGTGATCCGGACGATCGGGTTCTCGCTGATGTCCACCAGATGCACGTTGTCGCGGTTGTAGGCCTCGAAGTAGTTCGACTCCAGCGGGACCCTCTGAACGCCGAACCCGTGATCTCTCGGAATGAGCTTCTCCGCGACCGCCGGGTCGTCGACGCGTCGACGGATGCGCTCGGCGATATACTCGGAGAATTCCGCGTTGGCCGCTTCGTCGGTGAAGATCTCGGTGAAGTTCTGCAGCCAGATACCGAATCCGGGCTCGTCGTACAGGCGGTCCCACAGGGCCAGCCGTTCCTCCCGGGAGACGTTCCAGAACCCGCGCCGGTCCGGGACGTGCTCGAAGCCGCCGGGCGTCACCTTGCAGGTCGCGAAGATCTCGTCGTAGCGCGCTCTGATCCTGGCCATTTCCTGGTCCGAGATCGGCGAGTTGTTGAGCGGCGCGCTCCAGTTGGGCCGGCGTTGAAAGACCGTCAGATCGCCGACCTTGTCGGCGATTTCCGCGATCACCTGGATGCCGGTGGCGCCTGTGCCGATCACGCCGACGCGACGGCCGGCGAACGCCACGGGTTCCTTGGGCCAGTAGTAGGTGTGGTACGCCTCGTCCTGAAATTGCTCCATCCCTTCGATGCGGGGTGGAGTCGGCATCGACAGAGGACCGACGCCGCAGATGACGAACCGCGCGATCACGGTCTCGCCGCCGTCCGTGGTGAGATGCCAGGTACGGTCTGCTTCGTTCCACCGCATCGTCCGTACGCGGGCGTTGAAGCGCATGAACCTGCGCAGGTTGAATTTCTCGGCCACGAAGTAGAGGTACTTCAGGTTCTCCGGCTGTCCCGAGTAGTGTTCCTTCCAGTGCCATTCATCGAGCAGTTCTCTCGAGAAGGAGTAGCCGTAGGTGTAGCTCTCCGAATCGAAACGGGCGCCGGGGTAGCGGTTGCGGTACCAGGTGCCTCCCAGGTCCTCGTCCGCCTCCAGCACGATGGCGTCGAGCCCCAGATCCGTCAGGCGTTTGATCTGGTAGATGCCGGAAACGCCCGCGCCCAGCACCACGACGTCGTGGGCGCCCCGTGACGTAGAGCCGGAGTTGCTCGCTGCGATCATGACCTTTGCCTCCCGTCCGTACTGTCCATCCTCAGCCCCTCGAGAACCATGGCGGCCATCTGCTCGCCGACCCTTTCCGGGTCGAGGTCCCCCTCTGGCCTGAACCACTCCGGTGCCCAGTTGAGCGCGCCGAGAATCAGCAGCCGCACGGCGCCGGTGTCGACGTCGTGGCGCATGCGGCCGCTGTCGGCGGCGGCCTGCAGAAGGTCGCGCCACACGTTCCCGTAGCGCTGCTGATGGACCATGTGGGCATCGGCGATCGCCGGCGGTAGCTGCCCGAAGTTCCGCACGTTGGCGCGCGGGTAGTCACCCATGCCGAGGACCGCGCCGGCATGCGCGACGATGGCCGTGCGCAGCGCGTCCAGCGGGTCCGGGTTCTCGCCCAGTTCGTCCAGGGCCGCTTTCACCGCGGCCTCGGCGAGCGTCGTACCGAGCCTCAGAACCTCCAGAACCAGGGCGTCCTTCGACTCGAAGTGGTAGTAGAGCGAGGCGTCCTTCATGTCGATCGAGTGCGCGATCGCCTTGATGCTCGTTCCCGCATAGCCCCGGTCCGCCAGCGTGCTGGCTGCAGCGTCGAGAATCCGCTGACGGGTCTGATCCGACTTCCTGGTCATTCGATGCGATTCGGCTGTCAACGACGACTCCAGGCTCCAGGGGCGGCCCTTCCCGCCGGCGAGCGGCCGGCACGGGGACGCATTGATATTTTCTAGCACGTACTAGAAAATGTTTTCTAGTCTCTACTAGAAAGCGGAAATCCTCAAATGGTGGATGCGCCAGAGGGGGCCTGCCACCGACCGCGGGTTGGACGCGGCTCCCCGGTGGCAACGCGGCCGATCCACATGTGGGCGTCCGGACGTCGACGGCGGTCAGAACAGGATTGACGGCATGCGACACGAGCGACAGGTCGATCTGCTGAAGCGGGTCGCCACGAGCGGCGACCACCTCGAAGGGCTGCATGCCCCCGCGAGCGCCACCAACGCGGCGTCTGCCTACACCGATCCAGAGCGGTTCGAGCTGGAGCGAAAGCGGCTGTTCCGGCCCGGGCCGCTGTTCTTCGGGTTGAGCGCCGGCCTGGCCGAGCCCGGTGCCTATCGGGCCATGCGCGTCGACGGATTGCCGTTGGTGGTGGTCCGCCAGGGCGACGGATCCCTCAAGGCGTTCGTCAACGCCTGCCGCCACCGGGGGGCGCCGCTGGTGGAGCCTCATTCCAGCGGGAACGGATTGAAGGCCTTTCACTGCCCGTACCATGCGTGGACCTACGAGCTGAGCGGCGAGTTGCGGGGCCGCCCGCTGTCTGCCGGTGCCTTCGACGACGTCGCCACCCGATGCGACCTGTTCGAGCGTCCAGTGGCCGAGCGCTACGGCCTGATCTTCGTCCGGCCCGAGGGTGACGAGCCGATCGACGTGGACACGACCCTCGGCGGCGCGCAGGACGATCTGGGCGCGTTCGCCCTGGATACCTATACCCACGTCGAGTCACGTACCAACGAATGGCGTTTCAACTGGAAGCTGTTCTTCGACACCTTTTCGGAGAGTTACCACATCCGTACGCTGCATCGGAACACGCTGGCGCCCAGCTTCAACTCCGATTGCGTGATCTTCGAGCCGTTCGGCCGGAACCTGCTGTCGGTCGGGCTGCGCGGCAACGTTCATGACGAGTTCGCCAAGCCCGAGCAGGACTGGTCACTGTTGCCGTATGGCACCATCCAGTACTTTCTGGTGCCCAACGGCCTCGTGGTGCATCAGCTCGATCACGTAGAAACCTGGATCGTGGAGCCGCTGTCGGTGAATCGAACCCGAACGACCACCTCCGTCTACGCGCCGGCGCCGCCGGCGACGGAGAAGGCCCGCAGATACTTCGTAAAGAACCTGGATATGCTGCTGCACGTCACCGGGGTGGAGGACTTCGCGCTCATGCAGCAGATTCAGCAGAGTCTGGATGCCGGCGCGCTTCCCGAGCTCGTGTACGGCGCCAACGAGCCGCCGCTCATCCATTTTCACGAGCAGGTCAGCCGAGCCATCGAATGATCGTCGAACTAGGGAGACAAGCATGAAAGGTCCGATCAGAACCATGACCCTGGAGGAGGTGCAGAGTCACGTCGGCAAGGAGATCGGCGTGTCCGACTGGTTCCTCATGGACCAGGATCGCATCAGTCGCTTTGCGGACGTGACCGAGGACCACATGTTCCTCCACGTGGACCCGGAGGCGGCAGCGGCTACCCCCTTCGGCGGCACCATCGCGCACGGTCTGCTGACGCTGTCGATGATGCCGGTGATGGCCTACCAGGCGGTGCCGGGCATCTCCGGCACGAAGATGGGCGTCAACTACGGCTACAACCGCATCCGCTTCATGGCCCCGGTGCCCAGCGGCAAGCGGATTCGCGGCCGGTTCGCGGTCAAGAGCGTCGAGCCGAAGTCGGGCGGGCGGATGGAAATCACCCACGACGTCACCATCGAGATCGAAGGCGAGGACAAGCCCGCACTGGCAGGCGAATGGCTCACGATGGTCTGGCTCTAGCCGGGCGCACCTGAAGGGGGAGGAATTTCATGACCGAGTCGACGGCGGCGGTCTCCGCTGGGACCGCAGGCGCCGGCGCGAGCGTGCGCCAGGTCAGCCCGGGCTATCGAAGTTATGCGGTGGGCCTGCTGTTCTTCGTTTACGTCTTCAACTTCATCGACCGGCAGATCGTCACGATCCTGGCGGAGCCGATCAAGCAGGACCTGCAGATTGCCGACTGGCAGCTCGGCCTGATGACGGGCACGGCCTTCGCCATCTTCTACTGCACCCTCGGCATCCCGCTCGCGCGTCTCGCGGAGCGGCGCAACCGGCCGTGGATCATCGGGCTGTCGCTGGCGGCCTGGAGCGGCTTCACGGCGCTGTGCGGCGTGGCGCAGAACTTCTGGCAGCTCGTACTGGCGCGGATCGGCGTCGGCGTCGGGGAGGCCGGCTGCACGCCGCCGGCCCATTCGCTGATCGCCGACTACACGCCAAAGGAAAAGCGCGCGTCGGCGATGGCGTTCTATTCGATGGGCAACCCGGTGGGGGCGCTGATCGGCGTGGTGGCCGGCGGGCTCATCGCCGATGCCTTCGGCTGGCGCATGGCGTTTCTGCTGGTAGGGCTGCCTGGCGTTGCGCTGGCCATTCTCGTCATCGCCACGCTGGTGGAGCCGCGGCTGCGGGCCGCCGCGACGGTCGCGCGCGACGCCGCTGCCGGTCAGGCGTCGCAATCGTCCTTCGGTGACGCGCTGCGGCTGCTGCGCGGCAAGCGGACGTTCTGG
>MRWG01001223.1_pt1 | contig 17715 bp, 17 predicted proteins | sample 1013341 | NCBI WGS metagenome assembly MRWG01 (sample SAMN06117577, study PRJNA244670) | biofilm metagenome | biome: Water; feature: Cathode Biofilm; material: Biofilm; isolation source: microbial consortium enriched at the cathode of a solar microbial fuel cell | place: USA: District of Columbia ... | reverse complement strand
TCCCCGGATCGGCCCAGAGCCCGGCGCCGACCACCGCCAGAAGCGCCCCCGCCTCGAATACCGTGAACACCCCGGCGAACAGCACCGACTGCACGATGCCCCAGGCCGCGACGGCGCCGAGGCCGAGCACGATGACGACGATCAGCAGTTCCGACGGCAGGTCGGTAAACTCACGGATATACCCGGTGCTGCCCGCCGAAATCGCCGCCGATGACACCACGCCCGCGGCAATCACCATGAAGCCGACCAGCGCCGACAGTTTCGCGGATCCGAACCCGGCCCTGACGTAGGCCGCCTCGCCGGCGCTGACGGGGAGCCGCGCGGCAAGCTCGGCGAATGACGCGGCGCTGAAGCCCATCACCACGGCGGCGCCGGCGAACGCCAGCGGCGCGTGCACCCCAGCCTTGCCGGCGGCGGCGCCCAGCAGCACGTAAATTCCGGCGCCGATGGTGACGCCGAGACCGTAGAGCACGACCATGCCGAGGCCGAGGGATCGTCTGAGTTCCGTCATGGGGAGATGTTAGAGGTCGGCAGCACCGAACGCGATGATTTGGATCAATGCCGGCATCAAGCACTCTCACCCGGCTCGCGTTGCTCACCCCGCGCGCGTCAGCGCGTGGGAGGGTGAGGGGCGGCGATATCAATCGTCGGCGTCGGCGGGTTCCTTTTTCTGCGGTGCGGCGCTCGCCTTGCGGTCGGACATGCCGAAGAAGTCGGTGATCTTCGACAACAGCTTGGAAGCCAGGTTGCGTTCCTCGTCGATAGACGCGAAGTGCTCGTTCCGGCGCCGCAGGTTCTCGAGCTCGCGCCGGGTCAGGATCTGCGACAGATCCTGCTTGATGTCCGGGTACTGCTCGATCACCGGCTGGATGTGTTCTTTCCTGACCTCGTAGATCTGCGACGGCGTGATGGTGGTGATGGTCGCGCCGCGCGGCTCGCCGGTCAGCAGCGCCATCTCGCCGAAGAAGTCGCCAGGGCCGAGGCGCCCGACCTCGATCACCTTGCCGTCGTCCATTTCGATCTCGGCCTTCAGGGCCCCCTCGACGACGATGAACAGGCTGTCGCCGGCCGAGCCCTGCTCGATCACGGTGCGTTGCGGCTCGAGGCGGTGGCGGACCATGTGCGAGCAGAGCTGCTTGATCTCCGCCTCGCCGAACGGTTCGAACACCTCGACGTCGTTGATCAGCATCGGCGCGACGTCGCCGCCGCGTTTTGCCGTGTCCGACAGGTGGAACAGCGTGAACTCCTCGTGGATCACGGATTCGAACCCGGCGTATTTCAGGTTGCGCACGATCTGCCGCCAGACCTGCGCCGAGATCGGGATGCTGTCTGCGTAGTTGGGGCAGAAAAAGCGCACCGCGAAGTCGGCGGACCAGTCCTTGACGCCGTCGAACTGAACGATGGCGGCGGGATCCGGCAGCACTTCCGGCACCGACATGACCGCGTCCATCAGGATCTTCTCGACCCACTCCGGCTTGGCGCCCGGGTCGACGTGGACCATCAGTTCGGCGCGGTAGCGTTCATCCGGATAGCTGAGATTCTCCAGCGTCTGGTCGGACGCCATGGCGTTCGGGATGCAGATGATGTTCTTGTCGATGGTCTCGAGCCGCGTCGTGCGCCAAGTGATGTTGACGATCCGGCCGGGCTCATGGCCTTCGATCCTGACCCAGTCGCCGATCCGGAACGGCCGCTCGACGTTGATGGCGATACCGGAGAACACGTTCGAGATATTCATCTGGATGGCGAGGCCGATGATCATGGCCACGACGCCGGACGTCGCCAGCAGGCTGGTGATGCGCTGGTCGAACACGAAGGCGAGAATGCCGAGTACCGCCAGCGTGTAGAACGTGCCGGCGACGAAGGCGCGCACCACGCGCGGCACCTCGCGCTTGGTCTTCTGCTCCAGCGGCCGCCACACGAACAGTTCCATGAACCGCGCCAGCAACCACGCCGGCACCAGCCACCACAGGCAGCGCACGGCAAAAAGCATCGTCTCGGCCAGTACCGGATTGCCGCCGCGGCCGCCGAACAGCCCCGAAAGCGCCGGGTCGGCGACGAACAGGAACATGAAACAGAGCGCCGCCATCGGGAACCACAGCCACTTCTGTTTCGAGGTCCGCCTGAGATGCTCGCCGGCGACGCCGACGACGCCGATCAGGAAGCCGAACAGCAGGAACGCGCTGAGCGCGAAGTCCGGATCGATGAGGCGGATCAGCGAGATTTCGTCGGCGGTCAGCCACACGGCGGTGTTGATGCGCGAGAACCCCTCGATGTTGACGCCGATGAATTCCGGGTTGCCCATCACCTCGACCGGTTGCGCGTCAAGGAAGATGTCGACCTTCTTGAGCTGGTGCGCGCTGTCTTCGCCGAGATCGAGCACCCGGGCGACGCGGCCCTGCAAGGCGTTTGTACCGCCGCCGTCCATGCCGACGAGATCGGGGATCAGGATCAGCCGTTCGCGGTTCAGCACCGCATGGCGCATCTGGAAGCCGACGACCCGGTCGCCGCCCTTGCCGACGGGACCGAGGAAGTCGGTCTGGAACGCCCCCTCGACCCGGTACAGGCGGTAGTGCTGGCCGTCCTTCTCGCTCTTGTCGATGGGATCGCCCAGCTCGACCGGCTGGACCGCGTTGGGAAACTCGATCTGGCTCAGGTCGAGGCCGCCCTGGTGACGGAACCAGAAATTGAAGTCGATCTCCGCGGTCCGCGCCTTCAGGTCGACGTTCGATATCTTGTTGATCTGCACTCCGGTCGGCACGACCCGGGTCGGCGTGAAGTAGCCGCCGAAGATCTGGAACACCGGCGCGCCGTCGTCCCTGTCGATGGTGCCGGTCGGGCTGAGCTGGACCGGCGTCGAGACAAGCCGGCGGTCGCGGTAGATACCGATCGGCACCGTCTTGATGGCGTTGCCATCGCGGTTGAAGTAAAGCGGTCCGGTAACGCCGATGACGGCGCTGGCCGGCGTGTCGATGTCGGCCAGGTACTGCCGCACCGCTTCCCGCGCCGCCTTGGTATCGCCGGTCTGCGCGCCGTTCTCGATAAGCTGGCCGAGCGCGCGCACCAGTACCGCGGCGGCGTCGTGAAAACCGGCGGCGATGACGCCCGGCTCGCTCCGCTGTTCGGCGCGGTAGGCGTAACGGAAATCGCGCGCCTTCTGGTTGGCGACGTCCTCGAGAAACGGCGCCACGGCACGCATGCCCTCGGCGAAATCCTGCAGGCCGAAGCGCGTCGTCCGGCGCGCCGCAAGCTCGTCGTAGACGCTGGCCTTGCCAAGCGCGTCGGGGCCGATGATCTGATACGAAATGCTCTTGCCGAGGCGGCGGCGCTGGTTGCTCTGCAGGGTGAACACGACCTCGGCGGCGATGTCCTCGGGCACCGCGATTATGACCGGCTGGCGCGCGTAGGTCGGCGTGATCTCCTCGGCGATCTTCTGGATATCGGCGGCGATATCCGACGACGCCGGGTCGATGCGGAACTGCTTCAGCACCTTGACGCTGAACGCGCTGAGCCGGCGCTGGAAATTGAGCTCGTCGACCACGGCTTCGCCCATGGTGTCGCCGTAGGGATCGGTCGAGCGGATGACGTAGACTTCCTCGGCCTTCATCACGCGGCCGATGTAGTTGGCGAGGAACGTGCCCTGGTTGGCGGTCGTCAGGCCGACGCGGAAATACCAGTCGTTCTGGAACGTCACCTTTTGCAGGCCGCTCGACCCGGTGACGGCGGGCAAGCCCTTTTCGGCATAGATCGGCGCGGCGACGGCGGAGGCGTCGTCGGACTGATGACCGAGCACGGCCAGCACGTCCGGGTCGTCGGCGATCTCGACGGCGAGTTCCCGTGCCCGTTCCGGATCGTTCCTGTCGTCGAACACGGCAAGCTCGACGCGTGGGCTCAGCGTGTCGCGCTGGCGGTTATAGGTGTCGATGAGCTGGCGCGCCCCGGCCAGCATCTCCTTGCCCGCGGCCTCGTCGTCGCCGCTCATGGGGCCGACGATGGCGACCTTGAGCGTGCCGCTGGAGCTGCTCAGCAGGTCCGGCGCGTGTAATGCCACCTGCAGCGCGGCGAACGCCGCGACCATGGTCCAAGCCAGGATTTTCTTCAATTTTCCCGGACCCCCTTGTTATTATTCAAAAGGTTCCGAATTATCGACGCCAAAGTGAAGTTATTTTTTGTTACTGAAAGTAAAGCGGGTATTTAATGCGGTTTGCGCACCGGCGGCGGCATTGGGGAAGCGATGTTCCTGAACGAACTGAACGATGAACAGAAACGCGCCTTCCTGGTGCTGGCGAGCCGCATCACGCAAGCCGACGGCGAGGATTCGTCCGACGAGCAGGAAGCGCTCGAGGACGTCTGCGCCGAGATGGAGATTCCGTTCGAGTTCGACCAGCGCGCCGTCCTCGGCGACATCGACGTCGCCATGTTCGACAGCCACCGGGCACGCGTCATCGCCGCACTGGAACTGATGCGGTTCCTCTATGCCGACGATTACGTGCACGAGGCCGAGGTCGCGGAGATCCGCGCCATCTGCCACGCGCTGCGGTTTCCGGAACCGTGGATCGCGACCATGACCGAATGGGCCAAGCGCATGGCCTGGGCCGAGGAAGACCCGCTGGACGCGCAGCGCTCGGAATACCACGCCGCGCTGATGACCTACGCCAACCGGGTGATGGACGACATCTGGCGGTAGGAAGACCGTTCGGCAAGACGACACGATCATCCCCGCATCGCCGTTTCTCTATCGTCATTCCCGCGCAGGCGGAAATGACGACGTACAGGTGAAGTCGCCGCTCTTGCCCGCGTCCCGGCGCCCCACTACGTTCGAGCCACCGACCCGCATCCAAGCCCGAGGAGCCCGCATTGATCCCCCTCGCCATGCTGCGCGAACACGGCCGCCTGCTCGGCTTCGGATTCTTCATGTGCCTGAGCTCGAACTTCGGGCAGACGTTCTTCATCTCGCTGTTCAGCGCCGACGTGCGCGACGCCTTCGGCCTCAGCCACGGTGGTTTCGGCACCGTTTATTCCACCGCCACCATCGCCAGCGCGGCGGTGCTGATCTGGGCCGGGCGTATCGTCGACAGGATTCCGCTGGCGGCCTTCGCGGCACTGGTGCTGGGCGGTATCGCCGTGGCCAGCGTGCTGTTCGGCTGGGCGCCGGACGCGTTCATGCTGATACCGGCGATCTTCATGCTGCGGCTGTTCGGCCAGGGCCTCGCCACGCACACGGCGATGACGGCGATGGGCCGCTACTTCGACACGCACCGGGGCCGCGCCGTCTCGATCGCATCGCTCGGCCACCCGGCGGGCGAGGCCGTGTTTCCGATTCTCACCGTCACCGCGCTCGCCGCCTACGGCTGGCGCGACATCTGGTGGGCGTGCGCACTGATCACGCTCGGCGCGCTGCCGATCATGCTGTTGCTGCTGAAGGGGCACCGCGAACGCCACGCCGCGTTCGTCGCCCGCCGGGCCGAGACCGGTGCCGACGCAAGGGATATGACACTCGGCCAGGCGCTCCGGACCGCCGGACTGTGGCTCCGGCTGCCGGCGCTTCTGGCGCCGTCGTTCATCGGCACCGGCCTGATCTTCCACCAGGTGCACATGGCCGACGTGAAGGGCTGGTCGATGACGCTGGTGTCGGGCTCGTTCACCGCCTACGCGGCGATGTCGGTGATCGCCGCCATCCTCACCGGGCCGTTGATCGACCGCTTCGGCGCGCGGCGCACGGCGGCGGTGTTCCTGGCGCCGATGACGCTGAGCGCGCTTTCGGTGGCGCTGTTCAGCGCCCCCTGGGCGGTGCCGCTCTATCTCGGGCTGTTGGGAACGTCGGCGGGCGTCACCGTGGTGTTGCTGGGTGCGCTGTGGCCGGAGCTTTACGGCGCCCGGCACCTGGGCGCGATCCGCGCCTTCGGCCAGGCGGCGATGGTGTTCTCGACCGGCCTGGCCCCGGCCGCGCTCGGCCTGATGATCGACGCCGGGATCGGTGTCGAGGCCATCGCGCTCGGCTGCGCCGTCTATTGCGTCGCCGCGTCGGCACTGGTGCTGGCGGCGAACAGGGCGGAGACACGCGGCTAGATCATCCCGGCGATGATGTCGGCGGCGGAACGCGCGTCGTTCTCGGCGTCGTAGACCAGCTTGTCGAAGTGATCCGTGAGCGCCTGGATCTGATGACGCTCGCGCAGCACCATGTAGTAACGCCCGATATAGATGACGGCCAGCAGCGGCCCGAAGATCGTCACCGGCGCCGAAAACACGGTCTTGGAATCGAACATGTAGAACCGGAGCGACGGATAGAGGGCGCGGCAGCGTTCCGCCATGTGCTCGATCTGTTCGCGCCTTGCGCTTTTCGACAGGCCGCGCCAGTAGCCCTCGCCCCGGGCCAGCGATTCCACCTGTTCGCGCGGCACGCATATCTCGTAGTCGGAGCCCGGCGCACTGAGCCAATCGTTCAGATCCTTTGACGCCTGCCCCGCCTGCGCCGGGGTCTTGGCCTGGAACGCGGCGTATTCGAAATCGAGCACGGTGTCGGTCTTGAGGGTATCCGGCAGCGTCGCCGGCACGTGGCGGATCTTGTAGCCGGTTGCCTCGCGGTGCCATTCGGCGATCTGGATATCGGCCGAGGTGCGTTCGGCCTCGGTGAAGCGGAACGTCGCGGCGAGAATGTCGGCGGCGGTCTCCGAGCGGTCGGCTAGCCCCAGCAGCCAGTCGGCACTGGCGCCCAGCGCACGGGCGCACTCGGCGGCGAGATGGCTGTTCGGTAACCGCGTCTCATCCGCGCTCAGCAGTTGCGCGATGGTCGAACGGTCGACGCCGCACGCACGCGCCAGCGCGCTCCGGCTCATGCCGTTCGATTTCATCCGTTCGTCGAGGCGCACGCGGAAGATGCGCGCCCGTTCCCGCTTGTCCATTTGTTAATATTATAACGTTTGGTGATAAAAATCTACATTCGGGAGATTTTGCAGCGCATACACAGAATTCCCTGCCCGCCGCGTCGGTGATATTGAACCGCCATCGACGACACACAAACGAGGTTTTCGTGGACACCCGATCGCGCACGCTCCTGAAGGCATTGACGTGGCAGTTGCTCGGCATCGTCACCATGACGGCGCTCAGCTATCCGCACATGGCCTCGCTGTGGAACGCGCTGGCGCTGGCGGCAAGCGCGTCGGCCAGCGGCTTCGCGTTCTTCGTCGTTCACGAGAGCATCTGGAACCGGGTGCGCTGGGGCCGGCGCCGGGGCTGACCAGGGTGGGCGATGTAAAATTAATGCCGCTCTAAGGCACGATCGCGGCGCGCAGCACCGAGCGGTCGGCGGCGCGGGAGAACGCCTCGTTCAACTGATCCAGCGAGAACCGGGAGTCCACAAGTTCCCCGAACGGGAAGCGGTCCTTGTTGCTCATCACGAAATCGAGCGCCTGGATCAGGTGCCGCGGATGATAGTTGTGCACGCCCTTGATATTGATCCAGCCCCTGAGGATCAGGTTGCCGTCGATCTCGAACGTGGCATCCGGGTTCACGAGCCCGCCGATCACGTAGCAGCCGCCGGCGCGCAGCATCCTGACACCGACCGGCACCGCTTCCGGATAGCCGCAGACTTCGATGGCGACATCGGCGCCGTCGGGCGGGCATTCGGCGCGGACGGCGGCGATCAGATCCGCCTCGCTCGTCTTCGAGATATCGAAGGTGACGTCGGCACCGAAGCGTTTCGCGAGTTCGAGCCGGCCGGCGACGCCGTCGAGGCCGATCACCTTTCTGGCGCCCCGCGCCTTGGCGATGGCGCAGCCGTAGAGCCCGAGCAGCCCCAGCCCCTGCACGACGACCGTGTCGCCGATGTCGATGCTGGCTTCCTCGGTCACCGAGATCATGGTCGCGACGCCGCAGTTCAGGGGCGTCGCCTCCTCGTCGGTGATGCCGTCGGGCAGCTTGAGGATGCCGGTGCCGGGCAGGATGTAGCAGTATTCCGCGAAGCCGCCGAGGAAGTGCGGGTCCTCGTCGGCAAGGTCGTGGCCGTACTTGCGCACGCCCTTGGACTTCTGCGGCATGTCGTGCACTTCGCGGTAGTACGACGGCCCGTGGTGAAAGAACTCGGTCCACGTCACCCGGTCGCCGGGCTTGAGTTCGTCGCCGCGCATGTCGTGGGTAATGGTCTCGCCAAGCTGTTCGACGACGCCGACGATCTCGTGACCGAGGATGCCCGGGCACGGGTTCGGCCGGTGCCCCTGGTAGGAATGGATGTCCGAGCGGCAGATCGTCGACATGGTGATGCGCACCAGCGCCTCGTCCGGGCGGGCGTCACGGATCGGGTAATCGCGCAGTTCGAACGGTGCGTTCGGCGCATCGTAGACGGCGGCGCGTCCTGTCTTTGTCATTGTTGTTTTCTCCGGTTTATCCATGCGGCCGTCCGCCGTTCATTCGGGTCGTTATGACAAATCGTCGTTTCGGTTTCGTGACGGTGCCGTCACTTCATTTTCATGACGGCGTTCCGGGCCCACGCCGAGACCACCTCGGAAATGATCACCAGCACGATGATCGAAAGGATGATCGCGGCGACGCGTTCGGTCTCGATCTGCAGAACGTTGCGCTTCAGGTACCAGCCCATGCCGCCGGCGCCGAAGAAGCCGACCACGGTCGCGGCGCGGAACGCCACGTCCCAGGTGTAAATGGCGATGCCGGTGAACGCGACGCGGAGCTGCGGCCAGACGCCGAACACCATGACCTGAAACAGGTTGGCACCGGTCGCGCGCATCGCCTCGACGGGGCCCATGTCGATGCTCTCGATCTCTTCCGCGAACAGCTTGGCAGCGAAGCCGGCCGAGAACAGCGTCAGCGCGAGAACGCCCGGCAGCATTCCGAACCCGAGGATCGAGACGAACAGGATCGCCCAGATGGTCTCGTGCACGGCGCGGCACGACATCGAGAACATCCTGGCCACCGGATAGACGAAGCGCCGGCTCGGCGTCATGTTGTAGGCCGCGAACCACGCCAGCGGCACGGTGATGACGAGCCCGAACAGCGCCCCCAGGTACGCCATCTGGATGGTCTCGACGACGTACCCCATGTAGTCCCGGTCCATGATGTATTCGATGTCGGGCGGGTAGTAGCGGCTGGCGAGAATGTCGCCCATGCGTCCGAGCATGCCGAACAGCCGGTCCAGGGGAATGTTCAGGTATTCGATGCTGAACACGACGACGGTAAACGCGATCAGCCAGCCGCCGTAGCTGTAAAGCGAGTCCGGATAGCGGAAGCGCCGCCATTCGAGCTTCTTCTTTTCGGGGCCGCCGAACGCGGCCATGCGGTTGCTCATGACCCGGCCCTCCTCAGATCAGGCGCCGGCGGATGAAATACGACACCGCCTCGCCCAGCAGGATGATGATCAGAATGGCGACGATCACCGACGTCACGCCGTGATAGTTGAAGGTGTTCATCTGCCGGAAGAACACCAGACCGAGGCCACCGGCGCCGACCAGACCGAGGATCGCCGAGCGGCGGATGTTGATCTCCCACTCGAAGATCACCACCGAAACGATCTGCGGCAGCACCTGCGGCAGGATCGCGTACATGATGACCTGGAAGTTGGATCCGCCGACGGCGCGGATCGCCTCGACCGGACCGGGGTCGATGTCCTCGATCGCCTCGGCAGTCATCTTGGCGATGAACCCGACCGAACGGACCGCGATCGCCAGCACCCCGGCCATGGCGCCGAGGCCGACCACGGCGACGAAAAACAGCGCCCAGACGATCTCGTGGATGGAGCGGCTGAGCGTCATCATCAGCCGCGCCAGCGGATAGGTGACGGGTGCGTAGGGCGTGATGTTCATGGCCCCGAACCACGCCGCGGGGACACACAGAATGACGCCGAACGCCGTGCCGAGGCACGCGATCAGCAGGGTTTCCAGCGCCGGCAGGATCAGGTCCGGGAACAGTTCGAGGTCGAGACCGACGAAGCGGTTGGTGGCTTCGAGCACGTTGGCAACGCTGCCCATGCGCTCCCAGTCGGTATCCTGGATGACGGTGACGTCGACGCTCCAGGCGACCGCGATCAGCAGCGCGACGGTGATCGCGCCGGACAGGTAACGGCTGCGCTTGCGCTTTTCGACGACGGTTTCGGCGACCCCCGCGAGGGCCGGGTTGGCGGATGTCCCGTTCATGGCGTCACAGCACTTCCATGGCGTAGATCTCGCCCAGCTTCTCTTCGTTCATGTCGCCGGTCAGGCCCGAGAACATGGTGACGCCGTCCTGCAGGCCGATGATCTTGTTGCAGCACGCCGTCGCCAGGCGCACGTCGTGGATGTTGCAGAGGCAAGGCACCTTGAGCTCCCGCGCCATCTGCTTGACCAGTTCCATGACCTCGCGGGAGATCTTGGGGTCGAGCGCCGACGTCGGTTCGTCCAGCAGCATCAGCTTCGGGTTCTGCATCAGCGCGCGGGCAATGCCGACGCGCTGGCGCTGGCCGCCGGAAAGCTCGTCGGCGCGCTTGTCGACGTGATCGATCAGGCCGACCCGGTCGAGAAGCGCCAGCGCGTGGTCGATGTCCTTGCGCGGGAAGGCGCGGAAAAGAGTCCGCAGGTCGGAGGTATAGCCGAGACGTCCCGACAGCACGTTGTCCATGACGCTCATCCGGTTGATCAGATTGAACTCCTGGAAGATCATGCCGATGTCGCGGCGCAGCGCCCGCAGAGCGCGGCGCCCCAGCGTCGTCACCTCCTGGCCGTCGAAGACGATGCTCCCCGACGTCGGCTCGACGAGCCGGTTGATGCAGCGAATCAGCGTCGACTTGCCGGCGCCCGAGGGGCCGATGATCGCGAAGAAGTCGTCGTCCTCGACCTCGAACGAAATCCCCTTGAGGATCTCCGGGCCCTTGGCCGAGTAGCGGGCATGCAAATCGGTGACCTTCAGGACAGCCATCTTTTGTTCCTGTCGTCTCGAGTGAATGGGCAATCAGTATAGGGCCAAAACCCTATCACGTGCGAAGAAGGCGGGCGGCCGGTTCCGGTCAGCAACCAGGGTGAAACCGGCCGCCCTCGAAGAAGCCTCTGGGAGTCAGCCCTTCTTCTTCGCGTCTTTCGCGGCTTTCAGGTCGCGGATGATGTCGTAGTCTTCCGACGTCATCGGCACGAACTTGTTCGACTTGACGTTGGCGAGGAACTTGGCTGCCGCCGCCTCCTTGTTCAGGTCGAGAAACGTCTCGCGAACCTTTTCCTTGATGTCCTCGCAGAGCGTGTTGCGATAGACGAACGGGTCCTGCGGGATCGGCTTGGATTCCCAGAGGATGTTCACGTCTTCCAGCTTGATCTCGCCCTTGTTGACGACGTTGTCGAAGCGGTGCGTGGCGACGAACGCGGCGTCGACCTTGCCCTGGCCGACGGCAACCGACGACAGTTCGTGACTGCCGGTGTAGGCGACCTTGCCGAAGAACTTGTCGATGTCCATGCCGATGACCTTGGCGAAGACGACGCGCGGCATCAGGTTACCCGAGGTCGAGCCCGGATCGGTGAGGCCGACGGTCGCGCCCTTGAGGGAATCGATGTCGGTGAACTTGGTGCCCTTCTTGGAGATCAGCGCGGCCTTGTAGCCGGGGCCTTCTTCCTGCATGTGGCCCTTTTTCTTGGCGTAGGTCGCGAACACCTCGACCGACTTGTCCTTTTCGTTGGCGATCACGTAGGAGTACGGGCCGAGCACCGCGACGTCGACGAACTTGCTGAGCAGCCCCTCGACCACCGAGGCGTAGGACGTCGGCATGAAGAACTCGATCTTCTTGCCGGTCAGCTTGGCCATGCGGTCGGTGACGGGCTTGTAGAGCTCAAGCTCGGCGACCGATTCTTCGGTCGGCACGATCGCGAACGTCAGCGCGTCGGGGTTTTCGCACTCCGCCTTGACGGCAGGCGTCAGCGCAAGACTGACCGCGGCCGCGAGGCCGAGGACGCCGAAAATACGTTTACAGGACGACGCGCACGCCGCCGTTAGAATCCGGTTCGAAGTCATTGGATGTCTCCCGTTGTGTTGAACGAATGGCTGCCCCGGCGGTCACCCGGGTACCGGGACCGTCGCTTGTAAGCACTCGATGGATGAGCAGAGCGTTCATTGTTTCTCCCAGTCCGGACCGGCCGTTTTTGTTCGCGTCGGGTTCGGTCTATCGGACGTGAATATGATGTGCCCTTTCAAACTATTGGACAAATTCATATTTAAGATGATATCCATTGAAATAACCAATGATATTCACACAGCTCAGATCGTTTCACGCCGTCGCCGCCGAGCGGGGCTTCACCGCCGCCTCGAAAGTGTTGAACGTCGGCCAGCCGACGCTGACCAGCCAGGTCCGCGCGCTCGAGGAAATGTTCCGGGTCGAACTGTTCCACCGCCGCGGCCGCGAGGTCGAACTGACCGACGCCGGCGAGGCGCTGTTCCAGATCACGCGCCGCATCATCGATCTCGAGGGCGAGGCCCGCGACGTGCTGAACGCGTTCGGCGGATTCCATACCGGCACGCTCCGGGTCGGCGCCGTCGGCCCGTTCCACGCCACCGAAATGCTGAGCGGATTCTCCGAGCGCTACCCCGGCATCCGTCTCGCCGTCACCGTCGGCAATTCGCGCGAGATGGTGAACCGGCTTCTCGATTACGCCGCCGACGTCGCGGTGCTGGCGCACGTCGAGGACAGCCCACACATCTTCGCCATGCCCTACAGCCGCCACGAGGTCGTGGTGTTCGTCAACAAGTCGCACCGCTTCGCCAGACGCCGCCGCATCCGCATCGGCGAACTGGAAGGCGAGCGCATGGTGCTGCGCGAACGTGGCTCGACGACGCGGCTCGCGTTCGAGGCGGCACTCAAAGAGCACGGTGTTGGCATCAACCCGGTGATGGAGATCGGCAGCCGCGAAGCCGTGTGGCTCGCCGTCGCCCGCGGCATCGGCATCGGCGTGGTCTCGGACATCGAGTTCATCCCGCACCCGGACCTGCACGTGCTCGAGGTTTCGGACGCGGAGATCTACACCACCGCGCACGTGAATTGCCTGACGGAACGGCGCGGCTCGCGCCTGATCGACGCGTTCTTCGAGGTCGCCAGTCTCACCAAACGTCTGTGAGCGCGGCTCACCGGATGCATTGACCTGAATCAACGCGCCCGCTCCCTTGCGTTGCCACCCTCCCCCTGCACACCTGAACAGGAACAAGCCGAAAGGAGGCAACGACAATGTTCAAGGCAATCATGGTTCCCGTCGACGTCTCACATATCGATACGCTCAAACGCGCGCTCGACGTCGCCGGCGATCTCGGCAAGCACTACGGCGCCGAGGTCATTCTCGTCGCGGTCACGACCGCCGCCCCCGCGGCCGCCGCGCATTCGCCGGAAGAACTCGAGGACAAGCTCACGGCGCTTGCCAAGGAGATGAGCGATACCAAAGGCGTCGCCGTGCAGGAAAAAACCGTGGTCTCGCACGACCCGGCCGTCGATCTCGAGGACAAGCTGGTCGAGACGGCAAACGATCTTTCCGCCGACCTCGTCGTCATGGCGTCGCACAAGCCGGGGCTCCTGGAGTACATTATCGATGCCCACGCGGTCGACTTCGCGGCCCATGCGGAGATGTCGGTCTTTATCGTCCGTTGACGGACGTGGCTTTAATCGTCCGCTGAGGGGCTTACCAGACGGCGGAAATGCGCTACACTCCCGGCAACAATAACGTTGCTTAGTGGGAGACAAACAATGAGCCAGTTGGCCACCGCCGACGCACCCGAGAACCGCGATCAACCCCTGAAAGTCTACTGGCAGCCCGGCTGTTCGAGCTGCCTCAAGACCAAGGAGTTCCTGCTCGAGCACGGCATCCCGTTCGAATCCGTGAACGTGCTGGACGACGAGGAAGGCTTCAAGGAACTCGAAAGGCTCGGCGTCCGGCTGGTGCCGATCGTCGCGCGCGGCGACGCCTGGGCCAACGGCGCCGTGTTCAGGGACGTCGCGAAGGTGGCGGGCTTCGAATACGGCGGTCACGCGATGCTCAGTCCCGAGGAGCTCAAGGACAAGGTCCTGATGATCCTCGACGCGGCGGCGCGGTATCTGGAACAGATTCCCGAGGACAAGCTCGACGAGGTACTGCCGGGCCGGCCGCGGTCGTACCGCCAGCTCGTCTATCACGTATTCGACATCCCGAAGGTTTTCCTCGACCGGGTCGAGCACGACGCGCCCTACACCTACGAGGCGCTAATCTCGGTGCTGCCGGACGATATGAAGACCCGGCAGGACCTGCTCGATTACGGCCGGCAAAACCGCGAACGCTTCGCCGCATGGTGGGACCGTGAAGGCGGAACCACCGACTTCAAGCAGCCGGGCAAGGTCTATTACGGCGAGGTCACGCTGCACGAGGTGCTGGAACGCACCGGCTGGCACTCCGGCCAGCACACCCGGCAGATCATCCTGATGCTGCGCGAAAAGCTCGGCATCGAACCGGCGGGTGCGCTCGAGGACAAGGACTTCGAGGGCCTGCCGATGCCGAAGAGCGTCTGGGACAACGAACGTTCCTTCGACGAGGCGTCCTATTCGGGCCCGGTCGAGGTCAGCTAAGGGAAGCCGGGCGCATCATGCCCCCGGCCAGGTGTCGGAGAGGCGGTAACCTTCCGGCCACGGATCGTCGGGGTCGAGCATCACTTGGTGCGTGCCGGTGATCCAGGCGCGCCCGGAAATCTCGGGATGGACCGCGGGCCGGCCGCCGACGGCGGTCTCCGCGGCGATGCGGCCGCGGAATTCGGACCCGATCAGCGACGCCGCGACGAAGGTGTCGTCCGCCGTCATCCCCCCCTTCGCATGCTCGAGCGCGATCCGCGCCGAGACCGCGGTGCCGGTCGGCGAGCGGTCGATCTTGCCGGGACGGATGGCGACCGCGTGCCGCGCCGTCAGGACGTTCCCGTCACGCGCCGCCGCGTCCGTGAACAGGCAGAACGAGATATGATTCCAGTCCGGCAGTTCCGGGTGATCGAACCCGAGTTGGTCCGTCGCCGCGTCCGATATCCGGACGCCGAGTTCGGCGAGATTGCGGGCCTCGTCCGGGGTCATGGCGAAGCCGAGCGCGGGCGCGTCGACCACCGCGAAGGTGTCGCCGCCGTAGGCCGTGTCGACGCTCAGCGTCCCCAGGCCCTCGACTTCCAACGCGGCGCCGGTGACCCCGGCGAACGACGCCACGTTGGTGACGGAAATCCGTTCCGCCTTGCCGTCCCGGCATGCGGCGCGGACGCGCACCGGACCGCCCGGCGCTTCCAGTACCAGTTCGGTTTCCGGCTCGGTCATCTCGACGATGCCGGCGTCGAGCAACACGGTCGCCACGCAGATCGCATTCGAACCCGACATCGGTGGCGTGTCGGCGGGCTCCATGATGATGAACCCGGTGACCGCGTCCGGGTGCTTCGGCGGCACCAGCAGGTTGACGTGCCGGAACACGCCGCCGCGCGGCTCATTCAGCATGAAGTTCCGGAGCGTGCCGTCCTCGGCGATCCAGGTGCGCTGGTCCCACAACGTCTCGCCCGGCGGCGGCTCGACGCCGGCGATGATGACGTCGCCGACCTCGCCCTCGGCATGGCAGGAGATGACGCTGATGGTTTTCGTCGTCCGCATGGGAACATATTCGCGCGTGCGCACGCCGCCGCCAAGGGCCGCCCGGTCGCACGCTTTACCTAATCCCGCCTTTTCGCGTCCGCCGGTTCATGTATTCTGTATCGGTTGCCCGGCGCGTATGCCGGTGCAGGCGCAGGGGGAAACGCGCAATGCGCGCCAACTTATCATGAACGATTACGCCAACCTCTACCGGTTGCACGAGGTCGACTTCGCCGACAACCCGGTGCCTGATTTCGAGACGGCGCTCTCATATTGGGAACGCCAACGCGGCGATGCGTTCGCGCCCGCATGGCGCGACTTCGACTTGATGGAAGTGCCGCTGCATATGCTGTCTGCGTGCATGGTGGTCGATGTCCCGCCCGGCGACGGCCCGCTCCGGTACCGCTTCTTCGGGTCCGCCATCGCCGCCAGCCACGGCTTCGAGCTCACCGGCAAGACCAGCGACGACATCCAATCGGAACGGCTCCGCCACCACGTCATCAACCAGTATCGGACGATCGTCGACGGCCGCCGGCCGCGGCTCTTCGCCTCGGAGATCTACGTCAAGCAAGGTGTGCCGAAGCGTGACCTGCTGCTCAGGCTGCCGCTTTCCGACGACGGCGAGACCGTCACCGGGGTGGTGTCGTTCGAGCATCAGTTCGCCGCGGATACGATATAGGCCCGGCGTTACAACCTGAGCCGCATCACGTTCTGCGACTCGGACCAGCCCAGAGGCTCTCGCTCATCCGGGCCAGTTCGGGAGGAGTCCGGCCTAGTGCAGCTCGGCGCGGAGTTTCTGCCGCAGCACGTCTATCGGCACGGTGCCTCCCTCGACGTCAATGCACCAGAAGGTCCAGCCGTTGCACGCCGGCAGGTTCTGCACGTGCGCGCCGACCTGATGGATCGAGCCCTTGAAGTCGGCGGAAATCAGCGTGCCGTCGGCGCGGACGCGCGCCTTGTGGCGGCGTTTCTGGTCGGTCAGCACGGTGCCCGGCTCGAGCATGCCGCGCTCGACCAGCCAGCCGAACGGGATGCGCGGCTCGTCGCGCTTGCTTGGTGAGTTGAGCATCTCGTCGGTGGCGAGTTTCTTCACCTCGGCGATGCGGTTTTCGGCGTAGGTCACGTAGCTTTCCTCCCGTTCGATGCCGACCCAGTTGCGGCCCAGCCGTTTCGCCACCGCGCCCGTGGTGCCGGTGCCGAAGAACGGGTCGAGCACCGTGTCGCCGACCTCGGTCGACGCCATGATGACCCGGTGCAGCAGCGCCTCCGGCTTTTGCGTCGGGTGCGCCTTCTTGCCGTCCTCGCCCTTGAGGCGTTCGCCCCCGGAGCAGATCGGCAAATACCAGTCGGAACGCATCTGCAGGTCGTCGTTGAGCGCCTTCATGCTTTCGTAGTTGAAGCGGTATCTGGAGCTTTCGCCCCGCGCGCACCAGATCAGGGTCTCGTGCGCGTTGGTGAAGCGCCGGCCGCGGAAATTCGGCATCGGGTTCGACTTGCGCCACACCACGTCGTTGAGGATCCAGTAGCCGAGATCCTGCAACTGCGCGCCGACGCGGAAAATGTTGTGGTAGCTGCCGATGACCCAGAGCGTACCGTCGGGCTTGAGGACGCGCCGCGCCGCGGTGAGCCAGTCCTTGGTCAGATCGTCGTAGGCACGGAAACTCTCGAACTGGTCCCAGTGATCGTCGACGGCGTCGACTTTCTTCGAATTCTCGGGACGCATCAGGTCGCCGGTGAGCTGCAGATTGTACGGCGGATCGGCGAACACCATGTCGATGCTCGCTTCCGGCAGGCTGTTCATCGTGTCGATGCAATCGCCCAGAAGGATCGTGTTGACCCAGGATTTCTTGTTCTCTGCCCCCATGGCGGGCATCCTGAGTCACCCCGGATTCACCGTCAAGAATTAAATGGATTCAAGGGGTTATATGCCGTGGGCTGGGCAATATATGGACCGGTTGAGTCCGCGCGGGACAATATCTAGCGCTGGCAAAGCGTCTTCTCCGCGCTCAAGTTTTCCGGTTTCCGCCCGGGAAAGCGGCGGCCGTTTACATCGCGGCATTCAACGCCTCGCGCACCGGCGCGAAGCTGCGGCGGTGATGCGGCGTCACGCCGAGCGAGGCGATGGCCACCAGGTGCTCCTCGGTGCCGTAGCC